>Ga0181564_10003833_pt1 | contig 12853 bp, 11 predicted proteins | sample 011ome_24_FD_134512 | JGI IMG/M metagenome (GOLD analysis project Ga0181564, IMG submission 134512) | Coastal salt marsh microbial communities from the Groves Creek Marsh, Skidaway Island, Georgia - 011513CT metaG (megahit assembly) | ecosystem: Environmental > Aquatic > Marine > Intertidal...
CGCCGAAATCAAGGCGTTCTACATGCGTGCCAACGAAGACGGCAAAACCGTGGCCGCCATGGATGTGCTGGTTCCCGGCATCGGAGAACTGGTCGGGGGAAGCCAGCGGGAGGAGCGCTTGGAAGTCCTGCAGAAGAAATGTGCCGACTTTGACATCCCGGAGGACCACGTCTGGTGGTACCTCGACACGCGCAGGTTCGGTACGGCCCCTCACGCCGGGTTTGGCATGGGTTTTGAAAGACTCGTGATGTTCGCGACCGGCATGACCAACATCCGGGACGTGATCCCCTTCCCCCGCACACCCCAGAATGCCGAATTCTGAGTGCGGAAAAAGGGCATGAACGCGTTAATTTCCTGAATGCTCAAGCAAAGCCTACAACAAAAGCTCCTCCAGAAACTGAGTCCCCAGCAGATTCAGTTGATGAAGCTGTTGCAGGTGCCGACGTTGGAGCTCGAGGCGCGCATCAAGGAAGAGCTCGAGGCCAATCCCGCTTTGGAGGAGGGCCGTGAGGAGGAGCCGGAGCACGACAGCGCGGAAGGCTTGGATGACGACCGCGGGGAGACGCGGGATGACTTTGATTTTGACGCCTATCTCGATGACCCCACACCGGGTTACAGGTATGCGGTGAACAACCATGCAGAACACGAAGACAGGGAAACCGCCTTCGGTGCTGGGGAGACTTTTTCGGAGCGCCTGGCGGCACAAATCGGCCTGCGCCCGGTTTCCGATCGGCAGCGCATGCTGGCTACCTTTCTCATTGGCAACCTCGATGAGGCGGGGTACTTGAGGCGAGACCTTTACGCGATTTCCTCCGACCTCGCCTTTGGGCAAGGCTTGGAAGTAGACGAGGAAGAGTTGGAAGAGGTGCTGCACATCGTTCAGGAATTGGATCCCGCAGGTGTTGGAGCGCGGGACCTCCGAGAGTGCTTGCTCATTCAAATCGATCGGAAGCTGGATGCCAAAACCGGTGGAGCGCAGCCCGCATTGTCCCTGGCCCATCGCATCCTGGAAGAACAGTTCGAGGCCTTTACCAAAAAGCACTACGACAAACTGGTCGCCCGGCTGGAGGTGGACGAAGACACACTTCGGGCCGCCATGGAAGAGATTACCCGGTTGAACCCCAAGCCCGGCAACTCTGGAGCCGACAACGCCCGTCCCATACAAGCGGTGGTCCCTGATTTCCATGTCTCGGTGGAGGGCGACGAATTGCGTTTGCAGATCAACGGGCGAAACGCTCCGGAGCTCAGGGTCTCCAATGAATACCGGGACATGATGGAGGGCTATTCGGCTGCGAAGAATCCCGACCGTTCGCAAAAGGATGCCATCACCTTCGTCAAGCGAAAGGTGGATGCGGCCAAGTGGTTCATCGACGCCATCAAACAGCGGCAAAATACCTTGCGCATCACCATGCAAGCCATCCTGGAAATCCAGCGTGACTATTTCCTTACCGGCGATGAGACCGACCTCAAGCCTATGATTCTAAAGGACATAGCGGATAGGATTCAGATGGATATCAGCACGGTTTCGCGGGTGGCGAATTCGAAATACGTGCAGACCCCCTACGGGACTTTCCTGCTCAAGACCTTGTTCAGCGAGTCACTGACCACGGACAGCGGAGAAGAAGTTTCTACGCGGGAAGTCAAGAAGATTCTGGAGGAAGCGGTCGAATCAGAGGACAAGCGGAAGCCGCTCAGTGATGAGAAACTGATGCAAGTGCTCCAGGACAAGGGATACCGCATTGCGAGACGGACCGTTGCCAAATACCGGGAGCAGCTGGGCATACCCGTAGCCCGACTGCGCAAGGAGCTCTGATGCGCAGTTTGGCCCTGATCATTTCTTATGTTTTGCATCCGCTGTGGATGCCGCTCTGGGTGTTCTTCATGCTGTGGGCCGTGGATCCCTGGCTCCGTCTCCAGCCCACGGTCATGGTTTACGTTTCCTCCATACTGCTTATCAATGCGTTGGCTCCTGCCGTCTCCATTTATGTCCTGCACAGGCGGGGCGCACTGAGCGATCTCGAGGCTTCAAAGCGGAAAGAGCGGACCCTGCCTTTCTTGGTGGTGATGTTCTACCAAGTCCTCGGCTATTATGCCTTGACGCGCCCGGGCGTGTTTCTCCCCTCGGAGCTGATGTCGTTGATCTTGGGTATGATGATAGCACTGGCAGCAGGCATGCTGCTCACACGTTGGATCAAGGTCAGCATGCACCTGCTTGCCTCCGGTGGGGCTTTGGGTGCACTGTGGTCTTTCAACCTGCTGCACGATCTCGGCTTGGGAGCGTTGCTGCCCCTTGGCTTTCTTGCTGCGGGATGCGTCGGCTGGTCCCGCATGAAATTGGGCGTTCATACCCCAAGGGAGCTTGCTCTGGGCTTCCTGCTTGGGTTCTCCTTGATTCGGTGGGTGGTGGAATGGGGGGGCACCCCTTGAAGGGTCAATGCTCCAGTTTGCACTGCCATCGCCAAGCATCCCTCAAGCTGTCTGCGAGAGACCGCCGCGTCTTCCATCCCAGGATGCGCTCGGCCTTGGAAGGATCCGCGTATATCGCGGTGACATCGCCGGGGCGTCTCTCTCCGTAGCGATGAGGTACAGTTTCACCTGTTGCGTCCTGGAACGTCTCAATGACCTCTTTCACACTGCGTCCCTGGCCCGTACCTAGGTTGAATACATCCATGGTACCCGGATTTGCCTCCAGCCATTTCAATGCAGCGACGTGGGCTTCGGCCAGATCACAGACGTGCAAGTAATCCCGGATGCAGGTGCCATCGGGGGTGGGATAGTCATCCCCGAAGACGGTTAATTCGGGTCGGATTCCGGCTGCGGACTGGGTCAAGAAGGGAACGAGGTTGGCGGGGGTGCCGATGGGCAATTCCCCAATCTCCGCGGAAGGGTGGGCTCCTATGGGGTTGAAGTAGCGCAACAAAGCCACCCCCAAGCTGCCATTGGCGGATGCATGGCTGTATTCCAGCAATTGCTCACAGCACTGCTTGGTGTAACCGTAGGGGGAAGCGGCGGGTTGTATCGGTGCTTCTTCATTCACGGGCAATGCGTCAGTTTCCCCATAGACCGTGCAGGAAGAACTGAAGACGATATGTTTTACCCGGTGGTCTCGCATCATGGCAGCCAAGCGAGCGGTTGCACCGATGTTGTTAGAGAAATATTTCTCGGGAAAGGATACGCTTTCGCCCACCGCCTTGTCCGCAGCAAAGTGGATGACCCCATGCAACGGTTGTTCCATGATGTGCCGCATGCCAATCGCATCTCCGCAATCGACGGCATGAAATTCCACTTTGCGACCGATGATGCGCTCCAAGCCTTCCAACACTTCCGGCCGGCTGTTTCGGAGGTCGTCCACGACGACAGGCTCAAAGCCCGATTCCACGAGGGCAACGACGGTGTGCGATCCTATGAATCCCGCTCCACCGGTCACGAGAATTCGGGGACGGGTGGGGTTGGAAGACATGTCGCAAATATCGGAAACCTTTCAGGGCCACATCGCGTATATGCGCGGGGACTCACTCGGAGGTCCTCTTTGTCCATGTCTGCGAATCACTACAACCTCGATTACCTGAAGCAGGTGTTCCAAGGCAATGATGCCATGGTGCAGCGCATTTTGGGGCTTTTCGAGTCCGAGGTTCCGCGGTATTTCCAGGAAATGGAATCTTTGCTCCAACAGGACCGCTGGGAAGAATTGCACCCGCTCGCTCACAAGGCCAAAAGCAGCATTGGGATGTTGGGTATGGAGAAGCTGCTTGAGCAGGTATTGCTGATTGAGCATCACTCGCGTACCAAAGGGTCCAAGGAACAAGTGATAAAATCACTCGCGCTTTCCCGCAACTTGCTCGAGGACGCGCTGGGTGCACTTGGCAAGGACCGCTTCAGACAGACTCCGACAAGTGAATGCACAACCCGCCAACGGAATACTTCCGGTTTGGGGAGCAGTTCTGCCCGAAGAAGTTTGTACCGGGCATAAGTGGGTCCTCGAGGAGGGGTTGACACTTCGAAGTAAATTCGAAGCGTGTCTAAACACCTTCCTACCATCTTTCAGCAGGCCGCCATTCAACATGGCATTTCCAAAAGCGAGCTGCAGCGGCAATGGGAACGGCTTCAGTCGGGTCCGAGACATTGCACCCCGGTTGCTCCTTGTCGCCGAGGAGATGGGATCCACACCTTTAATTCTCAGGAGCTCGAGCGGTGGGCTGAGCGAGGCGCGTCACTGAAGGATGGGGAAGCGGTGAGGTTTGTTCCCGCCAGTGGGGCAGCCAGTCGCATGTTCAAGGCACTGGCCAGCCGGAATCCAGAAGCCGTCGACCAGATCAACAAGCGGTGGGAGGAATTTCCTTTCCGTGCCGTTGCCGAAGCCACAGGTCCCTGTGGAGATGCCGATCAAAAATGGGAGGCCGTCATGCATCGTTCGGGCTTGCCCGACATGCCCAAAGGAGCGTTGCCCTTCCACCTTTATCCCGATGGCGCAAGGACCGCTTTCGAGGAGCACATGCGGGAGTGGAAAGAGACATTGCCCCAGTCCGGACGTCCAGTGGTCCACTATACCCTTCCAAGTGAAGGTCGCGCGGGTTGGGATCAACTGCTGAAAATGGCTGCCGGGAGGAGTGGTGTTGACGTTGCCAGTTCAGTTCAGCATCCTGCGACCGATACGATGGCAGTGGGGGAAGATGGGAATCCCTTCGTCACCGCTGAGGGACATCCTTTGTTTCGCCCCGGAGGCCACGGCTCTCTGATCAAGAACCTGTCAGATTTGGGACAGATCCACCCCGGTGCAATGATCAGCATCAAGAACATCGACAATGTCCGTCCGGAGTCGGCTTATTCGGTGGTGCTTCCCTGGCGGAGGGCCCTTTTGGGATGGACGGCGGAGTTGAACGCCCGCCGCCACAATGCCCTTGAAGCCTTGGCCGAAGGAAACTTGGCGCCGGCGAAACTGTGGCTATCCGAGGGTTTCATTCACCCGGGGGAACCACGTCCTGATACCCATGCGGAATTGACAGCAGCATTGGATCGTCCGCTGCTGGTCGCGGGAATGGTGCGAAACGAGGGAGAGCCAGGTGGTGGGCCTTTCTGGCTTCGCGATTCAGAGGGAGTCCTCCGGACCCAAATCGTGGAGTCTGCTGAGATGGACCTCGCGGACCCTCAGATAGGCAATTGCATTGCGGGAGCTACCCACTTCAATCCGGTTGACCTTGTCTGCGTCCTTCACGACAGGGCTGGGAAGCCTTACGATTTGGATCGTTTCATCGACTCCCGCCGGGATTTCCTGGTATCCAAATCGAGCGGGGGACGATCCCTTTTGGGTTTGGAACACCCGGGTTTATGGAATGGAGCGATGGGTTGTTGGAACACCTACTTCGTGGAAGTGCCTTCGGAGACCTTTGCCCCGGTGAAGACGATTTTCGATCTGTTGCGGCCCTCCCACAAGGCTTGAAAATGAAAAGGGCCACTTTCCGAGGAAAGCAGCCCTTTTACAAGTAGAATGCTCAGTTTTTTATCAAGCCTTCAAGATCCGGATGGAAACCACCTTGCGGCCATTCAGAAGGCGCAAGCTGTAAATGCCCGAGCGGAGCTCACCCATGTTGTCGAGGCGGACCGGGGCTGTCAATTGTCCAGCGGTAAGGCTGATTGACTTGACAGGTGTTCCCTGGTGATCCAAGACCTGAAGGAGGGCACCTTCCTGCAACGTTCCGCGCACATTTACGCTCAAGGACTCGTTGAAGGGGATGGGGAAGGCGCTGATCTCAAGGGAGTTGCGGTCGTCTTCCATGCTCTGGGTGTGGGCGGCGAGTGCCGTCTTGAGTCCAGCGGACATGGCAATGTTGAAGGGAACCGCCTGACCGTCGATGAAGAGGCGGCCGAAGTTGGCATTGCTCACGCCAATGGCGAGCAGGGCCATGCGGGCACCTTCAGGGCAGGTCACCTTGAGGGCAACGGGAGCATCCTTGCGCACGCTTCCCTTGTCGAAAGCGAGCTTGAGTTGACCGTCCGTCACGTCTTCACTCGTGAAGGTGCCGTCCGCGATCATGTCGCCATTGTAGTGCACCAGCGCATATGTGAACTCGTATCCGGGTTCCACATAAGGGGTGGCCACTTTGGCTTCAATGAACTGACCGCGCTCACAAGCGGTGAAGGTCTGGAGGAAGGATCCACCGTTCACGTTGATCACGCCATTGGACTGATCCTGGGTCACCGAGCAGTTGCCAGACACGATGAGGTCGAGGCCTGCAGCCGTGCGGCTCATGGCATTGTTCGGAACATCGTAAGTGTCAGCATCGGACTTGCGCCCGTCCAAAGCGCCAGCGAGGTTGGGTGTAGCACTGCGCACTCCCGTAGAGAACTTCACGTTCTTGTCGAGTTCTTCTCCGTAGAGGCGGGCGCCGCCTACGAAATTCTGGGCATCATCGGTGCCTGGAATGACGCAAGAGGCGCCGTTCATGGCCCGCACCACGAGCGTATACTCGTCATTCTTCAACGTGGGGATGGCCAGGTTGTCGAGAATGAGGCTCGTACCGTTGTAATTGTCCGGAGTAAACGTCTGGAGCGCCTTCGGTGTGAAGGAAGCATCCATGATGGCTACGTCAACGGTACCGCCGTCGAAATCGACACTGGCAATCACCTCGATGTAAGAGATGGAACCTTTGGAGCAGGTCCGAAAGCTCTGGGTCAACATGCCTTCGACGTAGATGGCTGTGTTGATGTGATCCTGCTCGGTCTTGCACAGGTCATCCTGAGGAGCAGCGGCAAAAGCCGTTTGTGTGAGGAGGGCGCAGAGGCCCAAAAGGGGAATAAAACGAATCATTTGAAGAGGATTTGTGTGGATTCGAGCCCCTTTACGCCAGGTCTAAGAATGTAGTTTCACTTCGACGAAAAAAAGTGAAAAACCAGACCATAAAGTACTGATTAACAGGCAGAAAGAAATTGGAAAATACTCAGAGGGAGAGGTCCATCCTGCGGGTTGCCCCGGGAAATTCCTGCTCATCGTGGTTGGAAGCGACCACCAGAGTCCGGTCGAAGCGCCAGTTCAATACGAGCTCATTGTACCATGCGCGCCCTGCTTGGTCCAGGTGCGAACAAGGCTCGTCCAAGAAAATGGCGCCAGAAGATGTGGCAAAAGCAAGGGTCAGGGAAAGGCGTTGTCTCATGCCTGAACTCAGCTCTCGGATGCGCACGTTTCCCTTGGCAGAGAGCAAGGCCAGATTTCTCGCAGCCACAACGTCCATTTCGGGCATGGCATCCCGCAGTCGGAAGTGGAGATCGAACTGTTCATCCACTGTAAGGTCCTGTATGAGCGATTGGTCAGGTGCGCAATAGGTCAGGGTCAACGGCACCTCCATGGGGTCCAATGCGACGCCGTTGGATGTCCACTGCACAGATCCTTCAGTGGGAGCATCGAATCCACACATCAAGCGCAATAGACTTGATTTTCCGCTGCCGTTCGCTCCGAGAAGGGCGGCAGTGGCCCCCGGCGGGACCTCCAAGTCCTGATGCCGCAGAACCCACTGCTTTCCGTATCGCTTGCCAGCGGCTTGAATGCGGATGCCGAGTGGATGCAATGCCATCAGAAGGGGCCTCGAACAATGCCTTTGTCTGAAGCCCGTATGAAGTCCAGGATGGTCTCTTTTGCGTCGCTCACTGGCAACTCCATTTCGACGACTTTGATCGCCTGGGACATGTTGCCTCCTGTGATGTAGAGGGTGCGGTAGATGTCTTCTACGGCACGAACGAATTCATCCGGAAATCCCCGTCTCCGCAGTCCAATGGCATTGACCCCTATGTAGCTCAGCGGCTCACGGGCCACCTTGACATAGGGGGGGATGTTCTTTCTGACAAGGGAGCCACCGGCTACGAATGCATGCTGTCCAATGCGCACAAACTGTTGCACAGCGACGACCCCTTCGATGATGACCCAGTCCTCGACGGTAACATGGCCTGCGATATTGGCGTTGTTTGCCAAGACACAATGGTCGCCAACAGATGCGTCATGAGCGACATGCGTGTAGGCCATCAAGAGGCAGTGGGAGCCCACGCGGGTGGTCATTCGGTCTGTGGTTCCCCGGTTGATGGTACAACACTCGCGAATGGTGGTGTGGTCCCCGATGACGGCAGTGGTATCTTCTCCATCATACTTCAAGTCCTGGGGCATTCCACCGATGACGGCCCCCGGAAAAATGCGGCAATGCGCTCCAATCCGTGAACCGCTCAGAATCGTGGCATTCGGACCAATCCAAGTACCCGCACCGATGCGCACGTTGGCCTCGATGGTGGCGAATGGACTGACGGTAACCCCTGGGGCTATTTCGGCCTCAGGGTGGATGGAGGCCAAGGGAGAAAGGGTGGTATTTGACTCAGTAATGTTCATGCAGAAGAGGAAGTGGTCACCCGATCACGGATGATTTGTGCCAACATTTCGGCTTCAGAGACGAGCTTGTCTCCCACATATGCCTTTCCGGTCATGTGAACGAGCCCTCGGCGAATCGGACTGGCGAGTTGCAGTTTGAATAGGACGGTGTCTCCCGGCATCACTTTCTGCTTGAACCGCACATTGTCGATTTTCATGAAGTAGGTAGACCAATGCTCGGGATCCTCGACTCCACTCAAAGCGAAAATTCCACCCACCTGTGCCATCGCCTCAATCTGGAGGACGCCCGGCATGACAGGATTTCCGGGGAAATGTCCCTGGAAGAATGGCTCATTCATCGTCACGTTCTTCAATCCGACAATGCTCTCCTCGCTGCGCTCGATGATCTTGTCGACGAGCAAGAACGGGTACCGATGGGGCAGGAGTTTCTCGATGTCGTGGATGTCCATAAGCGGCCTTGTCCTCGGGTCGTAGCGAGGGATGCCCGCTTCTGCATTCCGTTTGCGTTTGAGCATCTTGGCGAATTCCACGTTGCCTGCATGCCCTGGGCGGGCTGCCAAAACGTGCCCTTCGATGAAGAAACCTGTCAATGCCAAGTCTCCCACGATGTCCAACAATTTGTGGCGTGCCGGCTCGTTTTCGAACTGCAATTGGGTGTTGTTGAGGACCCCGATCTTACCGGGTTCCACTTTGAGACCGGGTTTGCCTGACAAGGTGGCAATCTCATCGATTTCCTCCTGCTGGTACTCCCTTTCGGCCAGCACGATGGCATTCTCAAGGTCCCCGCCTTTGATGAGGCCCTGTTCCAAAAGGGACTTTACCTCTTTCAAGAAGACAAACGTGCGGCAACGGCTGATGTCCGGCACGAATTGCCCGAGGTGATACATGCTGGCATGCTGCGTGCCGAGAATGGGGCTGTGGTAATCCACCATCACGGTAACGCGAAACTCACTTCCCACAGGCGGAACGGCGAGCATTTCCACTCCTTTGCCATCGTGGTAGGTGATCGACTCGGTGAGTCTCAGAATGTGACGCTTTGCTTCCAGCTCAACCGCACCAACTTCTTCGATGTGGGCTACGAAAGGCCAACTGCTCCCGTCCATGATGGGAACCTCGGGACCATTGATTTCAATGAGGGCGTTGTCTATGCCACATCCATAGAGGGCAGCCAACAGGTGCTCCGTCGTATGGATGCGAACGCCTCCTTTTTCCAGCGTGGTCCCGCGTCGGGTCTCGACCACCAGATCGCAGTCTGCCGGCACGGTGGGGGCACCCTCAAGGTCGGTCCGCTGAAAGACATAGCCATGGTCGGCCTCCGCAGGTCGCACGGTGATTTGGGTCCGATGACCGGTGTGCAGTCCGATGCCCTCCAACGAGAAAGAAGAGGCAAGGGTGCGCTGAAGCGAAACGTTTGCTGCGTGGTTCTCCTGATTCATTTTCGTGCCGGTTCTGTGGATCAAGGGGTGGATGGAGCAGATGCGCCGTTCTGGCGGGACTGCTGGCGGTTGAATTCCCTCGCCAATTTGCGCAAGGCGAGCTGCATTTCCTGATGCTTGCGAATGGGCTGGGCCGGGTTTCCCTGCATCACTTGACCCGGTGTGGTGATGCTGGCCGTGATGCCGCTTTTTGCCGCAATCCGCGTGCGATCGGCGATCTTGATGTGTCCATTGATGCCAACCTGTCCTCCTATCATGCAATGCGACCCGATGGTGGTAGATCCGGCAATACCGGTTTGAGCAGCTACGACGGTGTGCTCACCAATGCGCACATTGTGCGCGACTTGGATCAGATTGTCCAGTTTGACTCCGTTGCCAAGTTCCGTGGAACCGAGGGTTGCACGGTCAATGGTCGTGCCGGCACCCACCTCACAGTCCGATCCCAAAATGACATTTCCCAATTGTGGAATCTTCTCGTAACCATGATCGGTCGGGGCGAAGCCGAATCCATCAGAACCAATGATGGCACCTGATTGGAGGACGCATCGGTCGCCCAAGACGCTCTGATCGCCCACGATGCTGCGCACACCCAATAGACAATTTTCACCCAGAATGCACTGCTCGCCCACGTTGCTGCCGGCAAGCAAACGGGTTCCTTTTCCAATCCTCGTTTGTGCGCCCACCACGCAAAGCGCACCGATCTGCACATCAGAAGAAATTTCAGCGCTCTCTGCGATGACTGCACTTGGGTGAATGGAAGGTGGCGCATCCTTTCTTTCAGGCTTGTCCTCCGCATACTTCTGCATCAAATGTGCCATCGCCGCATAAGGATCTTCTACCCGAATCAGGCACGTGCCGGTGCCAATGGGTGACGACGGGACGAAATCCTCGGCCACCAGAACGGCCGTCGCTTTGGTGGTATACAAATGCCCTTCGTAGGCTGGGTTGGCCAGAAAAGTCAAGTCTCCTTCTGTGGCTTCTTCAATGCCCGCAAATCCGGAGAGTGTGCCGGATGGAATCTCATCCGTGCGTCCGTTCAGCAAATGGGCTACGTCGAGGATGCTCACCTCCATTTTGCGAAATTAAGGCCTGTGGGCACGTTCACCGCGTCTGCTCAACTTTGGAACGATCAGGTGAGCTCGGCGATGGCCGATTCCAATGCGCCAAATTCGATTTCGATTCCAGACAGAGGTTGGCCGATGCCATTCAGCAAGACTTCGTGAACCGTGCCGCTTTGGTTCTTCTTGTCCGTCAACATGAACTTCCAGAGGACTTCAGCACTCGGTACTTGAGTCGGAAGGGGAACCACCTTTCGGAGCAGATCAATGATCTCATCACAAGATCCGGCACCCAGATTTGGACAGTCGGCATGCAGCTCACTCATTTTTAAGGATATCTGCATGCCCCAAGCAATCGCTTCCCCATGTCGGACATCCTGACCGGTCTCCAAGGCCCAGCTTTCCAGCGCATGGCCGGCAGTGTGTCCGAAATTCAAGTGCTCGCGGATGCCCAAAGTTTCTGTCGTGTCGCGTTTCACGATGTCACTTTTGATGCGCACCGAAAGCGAAAGGCTCTTCGCCAGCTCGGTCCAGTCAGTCCCATTGGGCTCGAGCAATTCAACACCATCCAGACACCCATCGGCGTGAATCAGCATGTGCTTGATGTGCTCGGCCAAACCGCTTCTCCATTCCCGTTCTGGAAGGGTGTTGAGAAAACCCGGATGTATGCTGACCCCCGTTGGCATCGTGAAGGTTCCAATGCGGTTCTTCAATCCTTGGAAATTGATGCCGGTTTTCCCTCCAATGCTCGCGTCGACCATGGCAAGGAGTGACGTGGGAATGGGCCAGCAGGCGACACCCCTCAGGTATGTGGAAGCTGCAAACCCAGCGAGGTCCGTAATGGTTCCTCCACCAAGGGGTACAATAAGACCTCTCCGATCCACACCCAATCCGTCCAGGCTATCCCACAGAGCATGGGCGTGCTCGAGGGATTTGACCTGCTCGCCAACCCCGGCCATTTGCAAGAATTGCGTCCCGGGAGGCAAATGAGCATTCAAGGCCGGAAGACAATGCTTCTCAGTATTTCTGTCCATGATGACAACGACAGAAGACGGCCTTTGGGCCTCGATCCAACCTCTGAGAACGGAAAAGGAGGGATCCCAGTGGACGCCTGCAGGAAATGATGGACTCGATGGCATGGACCTGATATGAAACAAGCGGACCGGAGTCCGCTTGCTGCTGGGTTGTGGTACCACCTGGATTCGAACCAGGGACACATGGATTTTCAATCCATTGCTCTACCACCTGAGCTATGGTACCGAAGTGGGCGGCAAATGTAGCAAACTTCTTTCTTTGTATCTGACAGCTTTGCCAAGAGGAGGGGCAATTTTTTGCGGCCAACGTTTTCGACGAATTAGGTATAACACACAAGTCGGAACAAATTATATGGCAACCGGTAGGATAATAAGATTCGACAAAACAAATAAAAAAGCCGACGAACGCAAGATTAACTCCATGTTGTCTATTTCTCAATTTGTGAACGGAGTAAATTCTTGCGTGTAACACAATTAAATTCGAAGACCTCTTAGGAGGAACGTATAAACCGCGTTTAACCAATTCGCTTGACAATGATGTCCAAGACCATCAACCTGGTTGCAGTATGGTTCTGCTGCATGACCACAGTTTTCTCCCAGCAGCAAGTTGCTGTCAATTCGGCTCCAGCCCCCGAAGGCTATGCGCTCGAAGTGGAAGTTGTTACCGAAAACATCGGCATTCTCGCCGGTGCTCTTGGGATTACAGACTTGACAGGGTACAGTACTACCCGTCTGTATGTCACCATGAACAATGCAGACGATTTCATGTCGTCTGTTTCGGGTGATGCTGTCAATCCCACTTACATCAACACCACGACGGACTTTTACCACGCCGTTTTAGGCGGGTCAACTCCAAACGGCATCAATGCGGTGCTGTTCCCGGTTTACCCCGATCTGGCCTACGACAGCTGGGTGACGATTGGTTTGGAAGGCGCCCCAAATGCGGGAGCTGGCGAGGCC
>Ga0181564_10003834_pt1 | contig 12852 bp, 9 predicted proteins | sample 011ome_24_FD_134512 | JGI IMG/M metagenome (GOLD analysis project Ga0181564, IMG submission 134512) | Coastal salt marsh microbial communities from the Groves Creek Marsh, Skidaway Island, Georgia - 011513CT metaG (megahit assembly) | ecosystem: Environmental > Aquatic > Marine > Intertidal zone...
CATGTTTTCGAGCTCACTAGGTGTTGGTGGACGATCTTCAAAACCAACTTCGTGGATGCGCAGCGTTGTGGCTCCAACGAACGAAGCGACGTTCGGAGAGACGCCCCTGCCTTCGAGAAACTCCAGATACTCACCAAGCGTGTTCCACGGCATCTCTTCGTAATTATCCGCCAGAAATCGTTTCAGCATGGCCTGGGTTTCCGGCGTATTCGACAACGGCCCCATGGACCAACCCTCGCCGAAGACCTCCAGCGTTACGCCTTGTGCAATATCGCTGAGTCCGCGGCCATCTTTAATTAGGCTTTCGACCGACCAACTCAGCATATTGATGAAACCCGGAGCAACCACGAGCCCGCTGGCATCGATTTCCAACTTGCCTGTCGAACTAGCGAGGTCGCCCTTAGCCACTATTCGGTCACCCTGAATCCCTATATCCGCAACCACGCCGGGAGTCCCGCTACCATCGACTACTAGGCCGTGCCGAATAATGGTGTCGAACCGGGCTGGCTCAGGAGCATCTTGGACATCAGAGCACGAGGCCGACAACCAACCGATACAAACTATCAGCGCCGGGATGAATGTACGTTTGAGCAATGATTTGTACATAGGTGTTCCGTTCCAAATTTGATGGTTTTATTCGGGTACGCGTATCAGGTCCAGATCATGGAAGTCGAACGAAAAGTCTGTCGCTGGCGATACTGCCTTCATCTGGATTCGTTCGATATTCCCCTCAGCGCCAAGTGAAAACGACACGTAAGCATCGTTCTTGTATTTCCTTTCTGTCCATCGCGCGATGAAAGTGTCAAACTGAAAATGTTCCAGCGGTCCCGACAAAGGCTGGCTTCTTCCCGATTTGAACCAGAGCTGGCCATCTTCGGTCAAGGAAATGAAAATTTCTCCGTACCATGGATCACGGTAGGTCCCCACATAGGCATCGAGCGGCAAGCTGGGTTGACTATCTGTCGAACGTGAGGACGCGGCTTCGGCAACGGAATCATCTGCATCGCTTGCTCGCGACTTCATCACGTCGGTCACGATGCCTATCCAGTCGTTGCCAGCCTCTGGAGATATGTCGGTGAGGAACCGATCCAGAATATCGTTCGCGACTGCGCGCGGCGCCGGAGACAATTTGTTGTTGCTGACAAACACGGCCAGACCTTGCCTCGGAAGAATTGTAAGAAATGTAGTCATTCCCCAAAGGCCGCCCCCATGTGAGTAAGACGGCTGACCGTAAAACGTCGAGACGTTCCAGCCGAGGGCATAGGCACTCAAGAAGGAACCGGCGTGCTCTGCCATGTATCCCTTGGTCGGTTGCACTGTAACCGGATTTAAAAGCTGTTCGACCTGGGCTGCGCTCACGACCTGCTCTCCATCCGCGTTTCTGCCGTTATTCAGGAAGAATGATGCCCACATCGCCATGCTGCTTGCGCTGCAATTGATGCCGCCGGCTGCAGCGGCTACAGCGGACTCGAGCGAGAGAGTGGTCTGTAGTTTGCCGTCGGCCTCGACATGCGGCGTTGCCTTGGTCGCCTTGCTTGCTGTGCGTCTCAAGGTCGCGGCACAGTCGGTCATACCCAAAGGAAACAGCAGGCGCTTTTCGAGGAATTCTTCGAAAGGCACACCCGACGCGCTTCCAACGACTTCACCAGCGATGATGTACATAAGGTTGTCGTAGGCGTACTCGGAACGAAAACTCGTGGTGGGCTTCAGAAAGCGCATTGCCCGAATGATTTCTTCTCTGCTGGTTTGCGCCTCGGGGAACATTAGGAGATCACCTGCGCCCAGAGGCAGGCCACTCCGATGGGTCAGCAGGTCCCTGATGGTGAATTCGCGTGTAACCCAAGGATCGAACATCCGGAATTCGGGAAGATAATCGATAACTGGGTCTTCCCAGTCCACCTCTCCGTCATCTACCAGTATCGCTAAGGCGGCCGCGGTAAAAGCCTTTGAGACCGAAGCGATCTGAAACAGTGTTTTGTCATCTACTCTGGCGGACTTATCGATCTCAACGAGTCCATGACCCTTAGAGTAGTAAACTTCACCGCCGTAAACCACGGACACGGCCATTCCCGGGATCTCGAACGCGTCCATGGCTCGCTCAATCAGTTGGTCAATTTCTTCCTCGGGCGGCGCGGCAATCGAAGCAGCGGAAAGTGAGCAGGTCGCAAAGGCAATGGCCAACACGCTAGCGAGAAGCCTCTTATCTTTCATCGGGTCTCCAGTCTCAAAAGTGCGCGTCACCCCCAGAGCAGATTCTCGGGTTGTGACATGTATCCCTGGTCAAACGTCATTGGGTGCTCGCGATCGCTGGTGAGGTAAAGGGTACCGTCAAGATCAACGAATTCGCACAGTTGCGCTATTACGTAACCTGGCGCCATGCCGAGCGACGTACCAACCATGTTGCCAATCATCAGATCCTTGCCGCGGGACTTTGCTAATTTGGCGAGATCGAGAGCTTCGGTCAGTCCGCCGGTCTTATCCAGTTTGATATTGATGACCTGATATCGGCGATCCGCCTGCTCGAATTCGTCGGTGTTAAGGCAGGACTCATCAGCACACAGGGGTACAGGCGACTCGTATCCTTCCAGCTCCTCATCCGCCCCTCTTGGCATGGGCTGCTCAATCATGCTGATATTGAGCTCTTTGAATTTTGGCGCCAGCTCGACCAGCTGAGCGAAACTCCAGCCCTGGTTGATATCAACTATGATTTCCGCATCCGGCCGGGCGCTGCGAACGGCGGTGATGCACTCCAGCGGATTCTGGCCGTCCAGTTTGACCTTTATCTTACTTGACTGGAGAGAGAGTGCCCTAACGGCCATCTTCTCCGGTGTATCAAGTCCAACGGTAAAAAAGCTCTTGGTTGGTGCCGGTTCGATGCCCGTCAGATCCCAGATACTCAGGCCCGATAGTTTGGCCTCAAGGTCCCACAGGGCGCAGTCGATGCCATTGCGCGCACCACCGGCTGGTAGCAGCGATCGAAGCGCCTCCCGGTCAGCACCGAGTTCTAGGGCTTCCCTTACGGATTCGGCATTGGCGAGAAGGCTTTCGCCGGTCTCGTTGAGGTAATAGACCCCTGCAGCCTCCCCACGTCCCTCCGAGCCATTTTCCCTGATTCTGACATGCAACATGTCGATAATGTGGAAGACATGACCAGTAATACGAAACGGGGATTCCAGCTCCCACTGCTCCAACGAAAACCGTACTTCTCGCATCTTTGTCATTATTGATCCCTATACCATGTACTGGAAGCCGAGGATGTTCCAAAAGAAATAGAACCAGGTCATGGACAAGGCACAGAGCGTCACAATCGTAAATCGGGTGCGCGCCCACACTCCCGCAAACAGTTTATGTTTCCAGACACCGACCGTACGTAAAAGCAGGTAGATGCTGGCCAGCGTGCTGATGATTGGCAAGATCAGCCAGAGTTTGAAAACAATTGGAAATCCGTTGATCAAATTGTCGGCAACGATCGAAACAACAACGGCGCCTACGGCCAACGTCACAATGTGTGCGAGAGCTGCATAGAAGGTAGCATTGTACGCAGTGCGGTCAGGGCCGTATAGCAAGGCAATCTCGCGGCGTTGGTACCAACGACGAAGAACGACAGCTAGAAAAATGAGTAGAGAAAAGCCAAGGAGTGAAAAGTTAAAATTCGCAGTCTCGTAGACTGGCAGCTTACGCGCCGACATAAACGGTAGGCCATCAAAAACGAATCCGGTGATCGCGCCCGCGTCGTTCTCTTGAAATGCTATTAACCGTGGACTGATTCCGGCTACTAGCGATACGTTTGCATCGAGTTCACGAAACAGATTTTTCTCAACTTCCACATACTGTTTCGCGCCGCCGGCAAAGGCGACCAACAGGGTGTTGTCTTCAGTTGGTGCTACTTGTATAGCGCTACCGAGGGAGAAGGCTTTTTCGATTTTCGAAAAGTTTCCGCGCCAGAATCCGTAATTGCCGGCGTATTTACCGCCTCGTTCCAAAAAGTTTTCTGGAGGAACCGGTGGCAATTCATCGCGCGGGAAGAACTGGTCGTAGAGCGCCGGGGCGAATGCTGAGCGAGTAGGGCTACCGCCGCTCGAAGCAAACGAGATAAAGAAGACCAGGTCGGCCTCATGATCGATGCCGAGGTATGAATGAAAATAGATTGTGTCGCCACCATGACCGACAACGCGATGCCCGTTGTAGTCGGTTTCGTAAAACCCTAGCAGCATTGCCGTCGTTCGATCATCGTGCGCGAAGTTCGGCGTCAGCATTTCCTCGACAGTTTCAGCCTTTAGAATTCGCTTGCCATCCAGTTCACCGCCGTTAAGAATCGCCTGCCCAAATCGAACCATATCGGGTGACGTCGCCGACTGCGCACCGGCCGGACCAAAATTGGCAATGATCTCAAAGTCTTTTTCAACGTAGGCACCAAGCTCGACCTTGTAACTGCCTGCCATGTGCTTCTCGAGATTGGTAGGAAGCGGCTCGTGGAAACTCGACCGGGTCATTCCGAGCGGGTCAAAAATATTCTGCTGGACGTAATCATTGAAAGGCACGCCCGAAACAATTTCGACGATCAGGCCAGCCAAGGCAGTGGCGTAGTTTGAATAGGCGGTCTGAGCTCCGGGAGGATTAACTCTTTCCGGCTGAAACCGCTTCATGCTTTCACTGAGTGGCTGAATCAGATCTGGGTCATCGACAATGAGATAGCCCAGTCCGCCGTCCTCGAATCCCGGCGTGTGGGTCATTATGTGCCGAAGGGTGATTGGCTCGTCAAAAGTGTCAGCAATCTGGAATTCTTCCAGATAGGTATTCACGTCCGTATCCAGGTCGAGTTTGCCCTGCTCGACCAGCTGCATGACTGAGACCCACGTAAACAGCTTGGACGTTGAACCGGGCCGGAACAGGGTCTCATGTGGATCAACTGGAATCCGCTGTTCGATGTCTTCGAAGCCATAGCCCTTTGCGAGAATCAGCTCGCCACCTCGAGCAATCGCGACGGTTCCAGCAGGGCTGTTATTAGCTTTCATCAGCGGTTTCACGACGCCGTCAACAAATACCTCTAGCTGAGCAGGGTCATCGAGATTGGGTTCTGCGGCCGTCGACGTTGTCGCGATGAGCAGTATCAGCAGGCTGTGTATCAGGTGTTTGGTAAGTCTGGTCATGGGGCGTTCCAGTGTTCGGATTGGCGAAAGTGCATCGATCATATCTTTGCTGGGACGGTGCGCGTTAGGCCGATTCGCCAGCAAAATATGCAGAATCGGTGGGTTTTGCGGATATACTCTGCCAAAGTTCAGTCAACGGCAATTGCCGCAGAAGAATAATTGCCGTAGCAGAATAATTGCGGGGGCCAGATCGAACTATGAAATATGGAGACGAATATTACGTGGAGGCCTCGCCAGAGTTTGACCTGGGCGATGTTTCCAGGAAAGACCTGGAGGCGATGTTCGAAAAAGCGAAAAGGATTACGCGTTTCAGCACAACACCTGACCGGCACAATACGCATGACCTGAATGCACCGAGATTAGAGGGCTTACTGTGCTATCGAATTAATGCCGACCGACTTATCGAGATCAATAATACGGTCCTGAGAACGCCGCTAGTTCTTCGCAACGAAGTTGCGGATGTTATCAGTTTTCAGTTTGTATCAACTGTCAAACGGTCTGAATTCTTGGGCAAACGAAGAAACGTACATGACCTGGGTCCCGCGCTCATTGTTTCTGTGGTACCGAAGAAAGAAGTGACCTACAGGGTCCCAAAAACAAACGTGCAGATTCGGCATGTTGTCATACACGCACCGCTATCCACCTTGATGGAGCAAACGGGAGAGCCTGTCAGCGCTTACCCTAAATGGCTGCGCGAAAGCATGGACGGGCAACATATCAAACCGCGCCAGCGGGTATTCTTCCTCGAGGATGTTCACCGCAATTCAATCTGGTCGTGCTTCCATTTGCCAGTCGACGGATCTCTTCTCGGACACTGGATGTTCGCAAAATATGACGAGCTGTTGTGTATCGGACTGCAGATTCTCAAGAATAGTGTGAAGCTGGCCGATGCGAACCCTATGGATATGGATGTCCCCTATGGCGAGAAAATCAGGCGCGCTCGCGCAGTGCTAAGCATGGAATACGTAAACCCTCCGCCGCTGCCGAAACTGGCGAAACAGCTGGGAATATCGGAAACACGATTGAAGTCCGGATTTAAAACGATGACCGGAACCACTGTCATGCAGTATTGCATTGAAAAGCGCATCGAGGCCGCGCGGCTGCTGCTGAAAGAAAACCGGCACTCAATTGCTGAGATCGGAAGCATCGTCGGGTACGAGGATCACTCAGCGTTTTCACGCGCGTTCCGCAGATATAGCGGGGCGAGCCCGAAGGAATGGCGCCGGGAGCAGGGCATTTGAGGCCACCGTTTCTGCACATAAATTGGTCGAATCAGACTAATGCTGGACCGCAGCCAGACACTAGTATGGAACGTGTAGGCATGCACCAATGAAGCGGTTGGGCTTGCAGCGGGGTGAAAAATCAATTCAGGGGTGGGGAAAAATGTTCAGACCAGACGAAATCAAAGCAATACCAATAGTCACTGGTGTCGTCCTTGCGGGCGGAATGTTCTCAGGCTCGATTGCCAACGCGCAGGATCAAGGCGCCTCGGCTATAGAGGAAATCATCGTTACGGCGCAAAAGCGCTCGCAGTCTCTTGCAGATATCCCGATGTCCGTGTCGGTGCTTTCAAGTGAGCTGCTCGAGCGAACGCAAGCCGACAACTTCCAGGACCTCGTTGCCTTGGTTCCCGGCCTGAGTATCACCAGTAGCCAGCGCGGAGTTACGCGCGTCACGTTACGCGGCATTAATACCGGTGGTGTAGCATCGACGGTCGGTGTTTACGTCGACGACGTACCATTCGGCTCGAGTACCGGCCTTGCTAATGCTGCAACTGTCTCGGGCGACTTTGATACGTTCGATATCAACAGGATCGAGGTTTTGCGCGGTCCACAGGGCACATTGTATGGCGCGAGCTCGCTCGGCGGTGTGATTAAATACGTTTCGAATCAACCGAATACTGAGGAATTCGAAGCGAAGCTCCAGGCTAGCGCTGAAGACGTTAAGGATGGTGACATGGGCTATGCGTTCACCGGCGTCGTTAATATTCCAGCCAGCGATTCGTTCGCACTGCGTGCAAGCGGCTTCTATCGTTCTGATGAGGGCTTTAGTGATTCGATTGGCAACAACCCGATTGGGACGCTTACGGATCCCAACGTGAATGTAATTGAAGGCACGCGCGTCGAAGACGACCTTAACTCACTGGATACCTACGGTGGGCGCGTTGCGGCACTTTTACAGGTCAGTGATACATTTTCTGTCAATCTGTCCGCGGTCTTGCAAAACATCGAGAGTGGTGGCCCCGACCTCGTAGATGCGAATCCGTCTACCTTGAAACCGCTAAACAGCAGCCCCGTTCAATCGCGCTACCAGAGAGCTTTTTCTGATATCGAATATCGGGTCTACAGCGCAAATCTTGACTGGGACTTCGGCGCGGCAAGTCTTCAATCGATAACGAGCGATGGCAGCTTTGAGCAAAACTTCCAGCAGGATGCGGCGATTGCCTCGAGCTTGGCTGGCGTGCCGTTGTCGTCGTTCCTGACCTTTGTTTTTGATGACCCTTCTACTCCAGAAATTGCGCCGCTTCTCAGTGCCATTCTGCCGCAGACAACATCGACGGATAAATTTACGCAGGAGTTTCGGCTTGTTTCGAAAGAAAATGACACTTTTGAGTGGCTCGTCGGCGCTTACTACACGGACGAAGAGTCGCTCATTAGTCAGAAAATCGATGCTGTAGCTGCTGGTACGGAGGACGTTGTAGAAGGGCTGGGCGGCCTTGCATTAGCCTCGATTGAGTCAACTTATGAAGAGATTGCGGTTTTCGCGAACGGTACCTGGTACATCACTCCGGACTTCGAGCTCTCGTTCGGCGCACGCGCCAGCAGCAACGAGCAGAGCGCGAGGCAGGTTACCTCGGGCCCGCTGGCCGGCGACAGCGACTTTACGGTCGATTCCTCGGAAGACCCTTTCACCTGGTCGGTATCACCACGGTTGCAGTTGAATGACGAGTCATCCGTCTACATGCGAATTGCGACCGGGTTCCGCCCCGGCGGACCGAACGTGGTAAGCCCGGCAGCGCCGCCATCTACGCCGCGGTCCTACGATTCTGATAGCCTGACGAGCTACGAAGTGGGCTATAAGCTAATGAGTTCCGACGGCAGGTATGTATTTGATGCGGCAGCCTATTTCCTCGATTGGAAAGATATCCAGCTACTGGCAAATGTCGATGGTTTCGGTGTCAACAGTAATGGGGGCTCCGCTGAAAGCAAGGGTGTCGAATTCTCAATGAGCTACATGCTGACGGACGGACTGACGCTTTCCTTGAATGGCGCATACACCGATGCCCAGCTCACCGAGGATACCGACCCACTCGTTGGTGGTATGGACGGCGATCCCCTGCCTTTCGTTCCCGAGTGGAGCTACGGACTCTCGGCCGACTACGAGTGGGCAGTCATGGGTGATTCGACGGCCTATGTCGGCGGCAACCTTGGCTATACCGGGGAGCGCCCCGCTGATCTGGGGAATCTCGATCCGGATGGTAACGTTCGAGAGATCCCGAGCAATACAATTGTGAATCTCCGGGCGGGATTGTTAACCGGCAGGTGGTCCGTCGAGGTGTACGGGAAGAATGTGACCGATGAGCTTGGTATCAATTCCGTAGGTTCCGTCGATGAGGCGGTTACCGGCCGTGTCGAACTTGGTGTTGTTCGTCCCAGGACATATGGCGTGAAGGTCGGCTTTGCGATCTAAAGGGTGCTGCCGGCTCATATGCTGAGTAATGCCTTTGATTGACCCTGATCAGACGTTTGCACTCAGCGCCGCAATAATGGTCATCGTGGCTTTCGGCTTTTGGGCCGAAAGCCAGCGATGGGGCCAGCAGCTAGGTGGTCCGCTGATACTGCTTGCCGTCTCCATGACCGCGTCGAATCTTGGGATTATTCCCTACTCCGCGCCGCTCTACGGCACGATTGCCGGCGTACTGGTTCCCATGGCGATACCGCTGCTCTTGTTGCGGGCAGATCTCAGGACGATCATCGCCGAGTCCGGACCGATGCTCATTGCTTTTCTCCTGGCAGCGGGGGCAACGATAGCTGGCGCGCTTATCGCTGCACAATTGATCGACATGGGGCCGCTCCATTCTGAAATTGTCGGAACAATCACTTCGAGTTATATCGGTGGATCGCTGAATTTCGTGGCAACGGCGGAGGCTGTCGGTATCAAGGACTCCTCCATCTATGTCGCAAGCCTCTCAGCCGATGCGGTTGGCGCGGTGATATTCCTGGTAATGCTCATGTTGATGCCGACTATCGGTTTCATTCGCAGGGCGATGCCATCGAAATTTATTGATCAGGACTTAGGAGCTTTGGCAGCCGAAGCAGAAGCGCCTGCCACAGAGGAGGCAAAGCCATTTCGCCTTGCGGCCGCTGCAAATGGGCTTGCGCTCAGCCTCGTGATTTGTGCCGTTAGTTCGGGTCTCGCGTCGATTCTGCAAGCCCATGCTTTCTACGTGCTGATCGTTACTGCGCTGTCGCTAGTGGTAGCCAATCTCGCCAAACCCGTCGTGCGCCGGGTTGAATCCGAATTTGAGCTTGGAACCTTGTTCATGTACGTATTCTTTGCCGTAATCGGCGCAGGGGCAAATATCAGCGAAGTGCTAGGCGCGGCGTTGCCCATCATAATGTTCATTACTGTAATGGTGTTGATACACCTATGCTTGCTGGTACTGATAGGCAAGTTGATGAAACTTGATCTGGCCGAAGTCTTGGTAGCATCGAACGCCTGTATTCTTGGACCCGCACCGGCGGCTGCCCTGGCCGCGAGCAAGGGTTGGCAGCCACTGGTTGCTCCCGGAATTCTGGTCGGCATGCTCGGCTACGCCATTGCCACATTTATTGGGGTGGCAATCACAGCTGCTCTAGGGAACTGAGTTTTTTATAATGACTGACAAAATTGAAATTCGTTCGCCGTATCTCTTGTTTATTGGTGATATGCAGGATCGGACCTATGCGAAGACCGCGTTGGGCCTCGTGCATTGGCGGCGCGAGCAGGTAGCCGGACAGCTCAGACTGGATCGCGCTGCCGTAGATCTTGGCGTGGAAGACATGGACGTCGAGGCCGCGGTCAAAGCTGGAGCGAAAAGCCTGGTGATCGGGGTCGCCACGGTAGGCGGGGTCATTCCGGCCATATGGTGGGATGCCATTTACGCTGCCGCTCGTGCAGGACTCGACATCGTTAGCGGGCTGCACGCTAGTTTAACCGGCAACGCCGAGTTGGTCGCCGCGGCAGAAAGTTCGGGTGCAAGATTGGTTGATGTGCGCGTACCGCCGAAGGGTTTGCCGGTCGGAACCGGGCGTAAACGCACGGGACAACGTGTACTGACAGTGGGTACCGACTGCGCTGTTGGTAAGAAATATTCGGCATTGGCGCTTACTGCTGCTCTGCAGAAACTCGGACACAGGGCGACATACCGGGCAACCGGCCAAACCGGAATAATGATTGCCGGGGAAGGAATACCGATCGACGCTGTGGTCTCTGATTTCGTGTCGGGCGCCGCGGAGGTTTTGTCGCCCGATAACGACCCTGACCACTGGGATGTCATCGAAGGTCAGGGATCCCTGTTTCACCCTGGCTATGCGGCAGTTAGCCTAGGGCTCCTGCATGGATCGCAGCCGGACGCCATCGTTGTTTGTCATGATGTGACACGGACAGTGGTATCGGGTTGGCCGAATTACGCCGTGCCGAGCGTGGCGGACTGCATTGACCTGAATCTGGCACTGGGCCGGCGCACGAATCCGGCCATTGATTGCGCCGGAGTATGTGTAAACACGTCGCAGCTTCAACCTGATAAGCGGAGATCGTATCTCGGGAAGCTTTCAGCCGAACTCGGCCTGCCTTGTGTGGACCCGGTCATCGATGGATGTGCTGCAATCGCAGAGCTGTTGATAAACGAATGAGTCGTTTCCTGCGCATTCATATTGTGCCTGGCGCCGTGATCCAGTCAGTGATGATTGGTGGTGGATACGGTACGGGTCGTGAAATCGTCGAGTACTTCACGAGCTACGGTGCTTTGGGTGGCATCTGCGGAATTCTTGTTGCCTTCGTTGTGTTGGCCACAGTCATTTCGTCGACCTTTGAATTTGCGCGCGTATTCAGAGCTTACGACTACCGACACTTTTTCAAGTGTCTTATTGGGCCCGGGTGGGTGGTATTCGAGGTTCTGATAATTCTGCTGTTTCTTCTCATATTGGCGGTGCTAGCCTCCGCTGCCGGCAATATTCTCAGAGAGAACTTTGGAATCTCTTACATAGCCGGGTTGATGATTATGTTGTTCGTGGTTGGTGTGCTGACATTTTTTGGCAGAACGTTGATCACTGCCGCGCTGACGTTCTGGTCCGTCTTGCTGTACGCGGTTCTTCTCGCGTTTCTCTTTGCGGTATTCAGTAACGATAGCTTCTCCTTTCTGAATACCATGCAAAACTCGGACTCTGTGAGTGGGTGGTGGTTGAGCGGTCTGCAATATGCCGCATACAACCTTGCTGTAATTCCTTTACTGCTCTATGTTGCGCGCGACTTTGAGTCGCGAAGCGAAGCGCTTTGTTCAGGTACTATTGCCGCGGTCATCGCGTTGATTCCGGCACTGATATTCCAGTTTGCGTTTGCCGCTGCTTTGCCGGATGTGTTGGACGAGGCTATTCCAGTCTATTGGATGATTAGCCAGCTTGGATTCGCGTCATTTCTCGCACTGTACACGGTGATGCTGTTCGGCACATTTATCGAAACCGGGGCGGGGATTCTGCAGGGGATAAACGATCGTGTTGATGGTTATCTCGAGGATTCAGGGAGACCGACCCTTAGTCCGATGAGTCGGGCTACAATTGCGGTTTCCGCGATACTTGTCAGCGCAGGATTGTCACTGATCGGTATCACGGATTTGATTGCCAAGGGTTACGGCACGCTCGCCTGGGGCTTCCTGGCGGTCTATGTGATTCCGTTGATGACGGTCGGGGTATACAGACTGTCGGTCTTACATAGAAGACACTAGCGCAGTCAGGATACCGAGGCATAGTTTGTGGCGCGCTCCGGAAACAATTCTGAATTACTTGCCTGAAGCGGGCCGCTCACCTTCTTCTATTTCGACGATCACCTCATTGCGGCGCATGAACCTCGGTGTAAACGGGTTATTGTATCGTGCAGAGACTGGGGCGCTGCGTGCGGACATCCCGTCATCGGCCAGCGCGTCAAGCAGCAAATTCTCGTGCCTTGCGTAATTACTCTCGTTGCACGAACCGCTGTAGCGGTGCACGGCGGCCAGCCGTTCCGGAACAACACAGATTCGGACGCGTGGGTCATTGGGCACTGGCAAGGTTTCCAGCAACTACTTTTTCCATGACAAACGAATAAATGTAAGAGCCAGGTTCGTGATTGCTTGGGGACGACGCAACAGGCACTCTCACACTCATTTTAACGCTCTCATAGGGTCTCTAGCGCCGTGACGTTGGGCCTATGCATACCATCTCTTGGGTTACATTGACGCCGTTAGTTGTCTAAAGGATGTCTACTGTTCGGCCATAGCAGTCCGTATCAATAGGGGAGGGCTGGTATGACTCTGCGTGGAAAGCTAGGTAAGCCACCCTAGCGATAACAACTGCCACAAGAAACCAAAGGAGCATTTGATTCGTTGGATCACGTGTAGTGCCTCTGACTCGTTTCTGGCGGATCACACCTGTAGCGCACACTAGCCAAACAAGGACGACGAAAGCCG
>Ga0181564_10003835_pt1 | contig 12850 bp, 10 predicted proteins | sample 011ome_24_FD_134512 | JGI IMG/M metagenome (GOLD analysis project Ga0181564, IMG submission 134512) | Coastal salt marsh microbial communities from the Groves Creek Marsh, Skidaway Island, Georgia - 011513CT metaG (megahit assembly) | ecosystem: Environmental > Aquatic > Marine > Intertidal...
GTATTCCTGGCACCTGATGGTCTGCGCCCTTGCGCTGGAACGGCCCGCATTGGTGATGTCGAGCTTTCCTCAATTTCCAAAGCAACCCAAGGCCGACTGCTCGACATTATAAAAAATGAAGATTTAAGCACGTTGAACTCGACGGTCATCCGCTCGAAATCTCAAGTTCGATTTTTTGTCGGAGATGATACCGATGAGGGGATCGGCATTTTAGGCGGCCTTACTTTTAAAAACGGCAGCGTGGAATGGGAGTTTTCTGAACTGTTGGGAATTAAAGTAGCGTGTTGTGCCTCTGAATTTATTGGTGCCACAGAATACATAATTCACGGCGGTTTTGATGGGAAAATATATCGCCAAGAGCAGGGAAATAGTTTTGCTGGAACCAATGTCATAAGCATCTATTCGACGCCTTATCTTGATTTTGGAGACACTGAAATCCGCAAGGTCATTCACAAGTTAAATACGTTCGTGCGGGCAGAAGGCCCATTCACGATGAACCTTAACATCGAATATGATTGGTCAGATCCCGACACAGCCACACCCAACAACTACGCTCAAAGCTCCTCTGGGGCACCTGTGGTCTTTGGGGGCAGAAACATCACCTACGGCGGCACGGACATCAAATATGGCGGCTCATCAAAGCCCGTAATCGTTAGTGACATTCAAGGCTCAGGATACGCCGCTAGAGCAACATTCGTAACAGATGGCACTGACAGCCCACATTCTATTCAGGGGCTGGTGTTTGAATACGGCAATTCAGGAAGAAGATAATGGCAGGGTACACCCGACAATCATCAAGCAGCATTGTGAACACGCTGGATATTACAGCGGCTCCTCTCAACGCAGAATTTAATCAGGTTCAAACGGCCTTTGGCACATCAGGACACACCCACACAGGTGTAGCAGGGGATGGCCCAAAAATCCCTTTGAGCACCTCTGTCTCCGGATATTTGCCGGCAGCAAACGGTGGAACGTCTGGTAAAAACAATTTCAGCGCAACTGCCGATCCCGCCGTAACCGATGATGTCGATTTGGGCTATGCGGTCGGGTCGCTGTGGATCAATACCACGACCGATCGAATGCACGTTTGTGTAGATAATACCGATGGGGCTGCTGTTTGGAGAGCCGTTTCGCATATCAGCGCAGCGGATGGTGCTTTGGTTCCAGACGCCACGGATACCAAAGACATAGGAACGCTCAACAACCGTTGGCAGGATTTGTACTTGAGCGGGGGCGCAGTGGTTGGAGGTACTGCCACAGTCGGAAACAACCTTGTTGTCACGAACGACTGTTCTGCAGCTTCTTTTACAACGACCTCTGATTATCGGGCCAAGTCCGTTGAGGGAAATGTGGCTGGTGCAACCGAAAATATTATGGCTATTCAGCCTATTATGGGAAAAAGATCAAGTGACACCAAATCACGAGCCATGTTTATTGCCCATGAGTTGCAAACCGTGGCGCCTTGGGCGGTCACAGGTGAAAAAGATGCGGAAGATATTGATGGTATTCCGGTGTATCAGACTGTTGATTACAGCAGTTTGGTGCCTTTGCTCTGGGCTGCTTTGCAAGAAGCCAATATCCGCATACAAAATCTAGAAAATATGTTAGTAAACAGTTAATTGAAGGTTGTATCTTAACCTAAAAAACTGTATAATAAACGTATATTTCCCCTAAAATTTAATCTTCTCCAAAGAGGGCATTTTTATGTTCAATTTTCTTCGGCAAATCGATTTGAATCCTTTTGATGCAAACGAAAAGTTTGAAATCAATTTAGGTGGCAAGAAAAGCGCAGCCCCAGCAAATAATACAGTGGCTGCTCAAACAGCCCCGGTTAATCAAACGGCAGGAAACACCATGGCAGAACCAGCAGTGAACGTGACAGGCATTATGTCACAAGCAAACCTCGATGAGGTTACCGGCAATCAGGGTAATATTCAAACCGGCGTAAATGAGGCCAACCGCAGTTTGGGTGTATTGGAAACTGGTCAGCAGGGTCTAGCGTCAGGTCAAGGGGCCCTCGCTTTAGGACAACAAAATATTGTTCAAAATGTGGGCAGCATGAACGATGGCAATCCAACAGGCTTATATGGTCAGTTTGAAAATCAGAACACGATGCTTGAAGACCGGTTTGGTACAATCACGGATCAATTCGGTAACGTCACAACACAGTTTGGGAATGTTGCGAACCAAATTGATGCCCAAACCCAAAACATGGACACCCGGTTTAATACGGTTGATACCAACGTGGGAAATGTACAATCAGCCGTCGATACCGGCTTTGCCGATCAGAGCCAACGCTTCGACACGCTCGATACAAATGTCGGCAACGTTCAGTCAGCCGTCGATACTGGTTTCACAAATGTGGGTGATGCTTTCACTCAGCAAAACACGGATCTTGGCGCCGCTTTTGATACAGTTGGAGAAGGTCAAACAACCCTGCAGTCTAATATCCTTGCAGGACAGCAGCCCATCGAAAGCAGCTTGAATGATCTCACCGGCAACGTCGATGCATACTCATCCGAGCTTTTGACCAATCAGGGGATCATGCAGGGCAATCAGGACACCCTTCAAAATTCGTTCGACAGCTACGTTGATCGGTATGGCGAGGATACCGAACTTGCAAACCAAGCTCGTGCAGATTTGCAAACGGGTTTAGTGAATACCACGGATTTAGTTCGTCAGGATCTGGGTCGGATTGCGCAGAACAATGCCAATAATCAGCAGACCCTAGAAACTAGCCTGGATGCAACAAATCGTAATATCGCCGATACCGGTGCAAATACTCTTGCAGCAATGAATACTGGATTTGTGGATCAGGCCGGTTTGATGAATGAAAATCAACAAACAGTCGCCGACACCATGTCTGGCGTCCGTGATAATTTAATGACGCTTTCTGGATCAATGTCACGCAAAGATCGAGATAGGGCACTGCAATTTGCAGGTTTGGCCAAATCCTTCGATGCGCAAGGGCAGCTTATTCAGAATGAAATTATGGGCAACGGTAACACAATTAATCGTGCGATGGATAACAAGACAGGCATGATGCAGGAAACCGTTTACAGCCCACAAGGCCAGGTCGTGGGTCAAAATAACTACGATGTGATGGGCCTTGTTAATGAAGCAAACGCTTTGACTGCAGCACAGCAACAGCAGCCCTTTGGGGCGACTAGCACGTCCTCTGCGCAATCGCCGTTTGCGAACGCTTAATAGGAAATCAAATGCATCCCAAAAATGTAAGTGAAGATGGTATTGCCCTCATAAAAAAATTTGAGGGCCTACACAAAGTTGGCAAAGACGGTCTGATCCACAGTTACCGATGCCCCGCTGGGGTTTGGTCGATTGCTTGGGGTCACACCAAAGGCGTCCGTTCCGGTATGAAAATCACGGTCGAAGAGGCAGAGCAGTTTCTACGAAACGATTTGGCAGACTGCGGTAAGGTCATCAAAAAGCATGTGCATGTGCCGCTCAGTCAGGGTCAGTATGATGCGTTGGTAAGTTTTGTATTTAATATCGGCGGTGGAAAAAACTTCCTTTCATCCACACTCTTAAAGAAGCTCAACAAGGGCCTTTACGATGAATGCCCAGAGCAAATCATGCGGTGGAACAAGGCGAGAGTTGAGGGTAAATTACAGCCGCTTCGGGGCCTGACACGCCGCCGTTCTGCAGAGGCCGCAATCTTCTCCAGAGATGCGCAATTGCCTAGTGATGACGGTGGGCCCGAGATGCCGCAAAAGCCCAGCGCTTCGGCCCCTAAACCGCTTGCTAAATCGAAAACCATGGCCGGCGTTGGGATTGCTGGCGCTGCCACGGCGATGAACGAAATGGCTGGTCAGCTTCAAGGCTTAGTCGCCTATGCTGATAGTTTGAAATTGGTCTTTTTGCTTTGTGCGATCGCTGGCATTGCCTTGGCGGCCTACGCCCGGGTGAAAGATCATAGCGAGGGCGTTCACTAGTGTTTTTGTTCAGCAAGATCAAAACCTACGCCATTGGTGCGTTAGCATTGGCGCTGCCCATTTTATATTTGATGGGCAAAGTCCGTGGAGCCGCTAACGAAAAAAATAAAATACTCACGGATGAACTTGAGGCTCAAAATCAAGCCTCAGATTTTTACAAGAAGATGGCAGAGCATGAAACCGATGCTATTCCTGACCGTCCTAGCCTCGTTAACAGGCTGCGCAACGACGGTCTATAAAACCCAGCTTGAAATCTACTGTCCTCAAATAAAGCAGTATGACGAACAGTTTAATCAAAAATTAGCAGATGAAATCGAAGCCCTATCGCCCGAATTTCGAGCGATTGAAGAGGCTATCGGTAACTACGTTTACCTGCGGGATCGTATTCGCCGGTGTGAGGCCGAAAAGGAAAATATAGATGGCTGAAGAGAACCAAGAAACTGATATGCTTGGGCTTGAAAATGATGGCATGTTCGACTTGGACGGCGCCATGGCCGATGTCGGCATGACCGAGCAAAACACCAAGATTGAAGAGCTTGCGAACGATCCCAATACATACATGACCAATGCTGGTTTGAACCTAAGCGACAAGGTTCCCACATTGGATGCGGATACTGAAGGCACGACTTTAGATCCAACGGATGAGCGTTATGGTTTGGGCGATGATCCTGACGCAAGCGTTACAACCGTTGAGGACGCTGAACTGGTCGATGAGTTGGGTGATACACCTGACGCCGCAAGTTATGAGGCTTCTCTTGCTGAAGACAAATTGGGCACAGATGAAACCACGGTTGATGCAGCCCAAGGCACGGTGAGCGAGGATGCGCAAGTTGATGCCAGTGAAATCGAAATTGATATGGAAGGTGCCGGCACAGGCGTAAATGCCGATGGTACGGTCAACCAAACTGGTGAGGCGCTCAATCAATATGCCAGCCAGGATATTTCCCACATCATCGATACCTCAACTTCAGCAGGTAAACTGCTGGCTGACAGTTTAGGGGAAGGGAACTACCTCGACAGCAAGGCCACAATCACCGGCCAAATGAAGACGATTTCGCAGGAGTTTAAGGATCCCAATACTGGCGAGCCGATCATTCCCCCGTGGGCCCAAGCAACAGCACGGCAATTAAAGCGCTCTATCGCATTTTCAGGAATGTCAGGAACTGCCGCCACGGCTGCGATGAGCACAGCGCTTATGGAAGCCACGTTGGGCATAGCAGAAAAAGAAGCCGTATTCTTTCAAACTCTGACTACGAAAAACTTGGACAATCGACAAGAAGCGATCATCAACAAGGCTAATGCGTTATCGAAATTTGAGGTTGCTAACCTGGGCGCACGGGAAACTGCTGCCGTTACAAACGCCAAGGCATTTCTGGATATGGACATGCAAAATGTCCGTCTTGATCAAGAAGCTGAGATCATAAACACGCAAGAGCGCATCGATGTTATTCTAAGTGATCAAGGTGAAATCAACGCCGCTCGCCGGTTTGATGCAGAACAGCAAAACGACTTCTCTAAATTTTACGATGAACTCGGCGTGAGTGTTCAAAAGCACCGCTCTGAGCAATTAAATATGATAAAGCGCTTCAATGCGGGCGAGCTAAATGACGGCGCTGAATTTGCAGCAGAAATGGAAGACAGCCGCCAGCGTTTTTACAGTGAAATGCAATATCAGATCGATCTAGATAATGCGAAATGGCGTCAAAACGTTGCTGAAACAAACACTGAAATGCAGTTCGAGGCAGCAACTGAAGACGTGCGAAACGGCCTAGATTTATCGCAGGAAGCGATGAACCAGATGTGGGATCGGGTCGATAATCTGCTGGATTTCACTTACAAAGGTTGGAACTCCGAAGCTGACAGAGATGCCAATATTTTGGCTACTACGATCAGCGCACAAGCCCGAGCAAGCGGTAACGCATCCGATCCAGTTCTAGATGGCCTCTTGGCTATTGCTACAGCAAAGGTTGCCGGTGGAAGCGACATTGATGTCCTTGGTGGAATATCCAGCGGCTTAAATTGGCTGACAGGCGGCACGACAGGAAACCCAACTGGCGGTGCGTTTGATTTCTCAAGCCTAAGCTCCACGCTCGGATCATTAGGGGGTGCTACCAGCGCAGCTTCTGGAGCCTTCAGCAGCCTTGGAGCTTTCGTCGCATCCCCCATTGGAATTGCGCTGGGTGGCATTGCGGGTCTGAAAGCATTGGGCGTCGATACAGACGTTCTAGCAGGGGATTTGAATCCTTTCGACGAAGGGCCGTTAGAAATTGATCTCGTGGATACTGTTGAGGACATTTTTGATCCTGACAAGGATTGGCTGGATTGGGGTTGGTAAAAAATGAAATTTGAAGATGCAGTACTGAAATCAGTGAAACTATTTTTGGACGGCAAAGTGCCACCCAAAACTGCCGAACTTGCAGAAGAAGGCAGGATTTATACGCCCGAATATTTTGATGCTCTTGAAGAACGATTATTGGGCGAAGTTAAAGAGGAAGATGAATAATGGTGCTTCCAATAGATGGCCCAATACCTGGCGCAAATTACACCTCAGATACACGCAATTATCCGTGGCACAGGCCACCGGAATATACCGATTATGACGATGCGATAGAGTATTTGATCGGCAAGATTAATGAGCCAGAGAGCCAAGATCTGGTGATGTCACTGCTGGCGCTTAAAATGGATGTAACAAGCGTAGTCACATCGCTGCTTCTACAATCCATTTCCAAAGGCAAGATACCGATCGATCTGGCAATTCTCATTGCAGGGCCTGTCGCACGATACATCAGTATTATCGCCGATGAAGCTGGCGTTAAGCACAAGATGACTGTCCAAACTGCCGGTAAAATGCGGATTACGCCTACCAGTTTAAAAATGTCTTTGGGCATTATTGATGGCGGCAAAGCTCCTGCAGCACCAGTCAAAGAACCTGCTCCTGCAGCCGGTGGATTAATGGGTAAACCAAAAATTGAAGACATAACCACGGCCTCTGCTGAAGAGCAGTCGGCAATGTTGGGATCAAACGACGAGGAGCCTGATAATGGGTTGGCGTGATACGCAAGCTGGCGTTGAAAGCGGTGCGATAAGTTTTGCGCCCAAAAAGGTTTCACCGTTGGAAAAAGGCTTTGCCTCACTCTTAGATGCAAAGGCAAAACAGATCTCGACATCTTACGCTGATAAACGAGAACAGCGGCTAAGAGATGAAGAAGACGCCCGCAAAGAGCGTGAGCGTTTGCGCCTTGAAAGATTGGCAGAAGAGAAAAAGGACAAAGAGGCTCGTGAAGCTGCTAAAGCCGCTCTACAGCTTGCCCGAGTGCCGCTGTCTAATGATGCAGAAAAATTTGCATTTGGCTTAATCAAATCGGGCGCCACGACAAAAGATGTTGCGGATTTTCTATCGCTGGGAATCCAAGAGGGTAACGTTAAATACACTGCTCCGGAGCAAGGGCCGATGCCCGGTGTGAAACCAACCAATGCGGTTTTAACAAAGTATGAAAGTGGTTCTGGGGGCGCAGATGCGCTTTTGAACCAATCTCAAAACAATCAGTTTGCTGGTGTTAAGGTTTCTGCAATGCCGATCAGTAAAGTGATGGACTTTCAGCAAAAGCGTGGCGAGGGTTCGTATTTCGCATATTCCAAATCAAACATGCCCGAGGGCACAGAAGCTGCTCGCAGGGGTCTTGGTTCGACGCCAGTTGGTAAATATCAGTTCGTCGGTGACACGCTTAAAGACTTAAAGGATCGTGGCATCTTTGAAGAGTTGGGTATCACGGATGAAACCATCTTTGATGAGGCCACGCAGGATGCTTTGTTCGTTCGTTACGCTCAGGAGCGTTTAGCTGGCAAGGAAACACCAGAGGCCCGCAGAACGGCCATGAGAGGCGTATGGGAAGGCTTGAAGAAGGCCACCGATGCAGAGGTTGATCAGGTCATTACAGAGATCGAAACAGGAGCGTTCACGGGCGAAGCTGTGGGCGATAGCGGCAAGCTTGTTGAAGCGCCACGTCCTGAATCTATGGATGCCGGCTTTACCGTTGAGCCGCAGCGCCAACTGGGAGTTGATGTAACTAGTTATATCACTGCGATTGATGCTCCTGCCGACATGACGAAACAATTGGCGCTCATTGATGCCGATGTGAAGCTCAGTGATCAGCAGAAGGCAGAGGCTAAAGACAAAGTTCGTCGGTATGTGACTGAACTTCCAAGTGCCAAAATGACCAATGAAGATTTGGCTAAGTTGGAAGAAGATGAATTGCGTTCGTTGGCAGCACTGGTGGATGCGGAAATTAAGGCAATGCCTTCAGAGCAAGCTGATACGAAAAGAGCGTTGTTAAATCGAATTAACACGGCGCTGGGCGGTAAATCCGTGTTCGACATCACAGAATATGACGATCGTGAGGATGCGACAATCCAAACTAAGATTGACGATCCAAAAACGAAAGAGAGTGACAGACAAAAACTGCAAGCTCTGCTCATCAATCGTAAAACCAACAAAACGTTTGAACTGCAACCTGGTGGCGACAGCTACATTGTAACGGTTGTTGATGCCGATAACGTTGATGTTCTGAGATCAACGAAATTAACCACAGATGGGCGTCATGTCGATTTAGCCACAGGCGAGATCGTTGTGCCAAAAGAAGGCACACAACTGATCAATTATGACCAGCAGCGTGAATTGGCTGCAGATTTTGCGAAAATCAACACATCGCTAATCAAGCCACTTGATGATGCTCGGGCAGGAATGCTCACAACTATCAGCGCAGGTAAGCGACTTGCGGATATGATGGAAGCCAACCCTACGGTGAAAACCACTGCAGGGGGTACAGTTCCAGCACTTCTCAAACGCATTGGTCTTGAAGTTGAAGCCGCCGGCGATCTGTTTATGGGTGGAACGTCTGAAGCAGAATTTGCAGCATATGTTGATAGCAAATTGCTGTCTGGGAATATCGAAGGTGCTGCTCGGGATAGAGCATTGTTTGAAGCAGATTTGTACAAATTTGCCTTCACCTATGCCTCATCCGTGCTTGGCCAATCAGGACAAGGCCTTTCAAATAAAGATTTTGAAAAAGCCCTACAAATTGTTTCCGCAGGTTCAGGGCAAACCTTTATCGACAATATGAAAGCCAGAACAAATGAGGTCATCCAGAAGGCCGACATCGCAATTAATGCCTTCAAAGATCAAGGTTCGATCAAGATTATGGAAAGACTTGATACAACCGGTGAACTACTTTCTGGTTACACACGAACTTCTGAAGAGTTCGCCAACGCTCGTGGGTATGGTGAAGCTTATGCTTGGGCCAAAAGTGAGAGCACAGCACCGTCGCCTTCGGGTGGCAACGTCCAAATAGTGACGCAAGAAATGATCGATGCATCCTCACTATTTGATGCCAGCCTTCTGGGTAAAAAAGTGAAGGTGGTTAAGAAAAACGGACAATTTAATGTCGTTGTGGTGGAGGCTGACTAATGGCTGAGACATTGACCATGGAAGAGCAACTTGAAGAGCTTAAAGCGCTGGGCTTTGATGTCGAAGATCAAGATGCAGCACAAGAACAGCAGGAACAGAGAGAGGTTTTGCAAGGTCTTGGTTTTGAAATCGAGGATCAAGACGCCCCTGCACCCGTTTCGGAAGAACCCTCGCAAGATGAACTGGATGCTATTAGCACCCAGATGTATGCCGGGATGTCTTTCGAGGATGCGCAGAAAAAATACGATCAATTGATGGAAAGCGAAGATGTAGTTCCACCAATTTTGGGGTTGGGCTACGCACTCTACAAAGACCCGGAAACCGGGCGTTCAGAATACATTCCAAAGCCACGACCGGCCATGTTTAAAGCTCTCATGCAGTCATTGCCAATCGTGAACGGCAGCTTGCAATTTGAAAACAAAATGATGAACCCAGATGCGAAAGTCTCTGGTTTCGACAAAGTGGCCATGGGGCTCGGAGAAAGCGCAGGAGCCATAGTTGAAGGTGGCGCTGCACTGGCTGAAAAGGCCGGCGTAGAGGGCGCTGTAGACGCCTTAAAACCGCTCTCACCGAGCGTAGATACTGGCGACAGCTTTACTGATGCATTGCTTACCGATGCCGTTCCAGCCGCCGCTGCAGCGATTGGTGTGGGTGGGGTAATAAGCACGGCAGTAAAAGGTTACCCGCTAATCATTCGGGCACTGGCCACCGCTGTGCCGGCCGAGGTAGCAGCATCCCTAACAACATCGACGGATGAAGGTACAATCTTCTTGGGCGAAGACACGGCCATGCTGCCGATCGCAAAAGGTATTGATCTTGGTGATGATGATGCCAGCAATATTTTAGAACAACGCCTTAACGTTCTTGGCGAGGGTTTGGCTCTGACCAGCTTTGTTGGCGGCGTTGCACCAGTGGGAGCCAAGATTGCGGAGTTAGGTGGTAAATTCGCCCTGTTCCCAATTTACGCAGCAGTAGCTGGCGGCAGTGCGATGGAGAAGCGGATTTATGAACGCCTCGCTAATCAATTGGCCACAATCACTGACGCATCTACCCCCGAAGAAATAATTGCAGCCAGACGGGCCGTTGCCGAAACAGTTGAGGCAAACAAAGACGTTGTCACCTCAATGCTGTCCAAGGTTGATAACGATGGCGAACCTATCGTTTTAGATACCGTTTCAGCACTGCTAAGGGGCACGGAAGATCCGCAGATGCGAGCCAGAGCCGCAGGAGTACTAGCGGGCCAAATCCAACGTGGTGCCAAAGCGCCCCAAACTATTGGCGCCCTGGAAGCCCCACAAGCCCAGCTTCAAGCGGAAATGGATTCCTATCTTCGAGAAGTGGGTGGTGAAACATCTCAGCAGCAAACCCAAACTATGGCGCAAGCTGCTGATGAATTGGCTCAGGATGCTCGGGATTTTGTAGGGCAAGCTGATACAGCAGTCACTCAAGCTCAAACCGCATATGACGCCTCAGTGGATGCGGTCGTGCGAGGGTTTAAAGATGATCTCGAATTTGGGCAGAAAATCCAAAGTCTAGAAGACCTTGTTGGTACAGAAATCGTAGTTGGCAAAGACACATCCTTTGAGGCCGTCCGTGAGGGGCTGAAAAAAGGTTACGAAGTCATGACGAATGAAAAAGATCGTCTGTACGGCGCCATCCCCGCAGGAACGCCTTTCGATTATGAGGGGTTCGGTAAAGCCTTAAAAGCGGCGACTGAGGGCGCAAATGATTTTGACCCATCAGGCCAGCAGCTTTTGGGTAAGCGCTTGGTTGCAACGATGCAGCGGGCTTATGGCAAAACAGAGCCAACAGAAACATTAGATGCATTTGGTAGCGTCATCGAGGGAGCACAGGCAGTTCCAATTGAGCAAGTGATTGCAGATATTGCTGCCAGCGGCGTTGATTTTAAAGTGCTGTACAACGATGTACGGCCGGCAATTTCTAAACTCATCGATGAGGCGTTTGGCGATCCCAAGACCAAAGAGGTGGGGCGCCGGCTGGTTAAAATCAAAAACGCTATCGACGATCAAGTCGAATGGATCGCTGAGAATGGTGGTGAAGAAGCCGCTGCTGCAGCAAAAGCCGCAAAGGATTATTTCACGGGAACTGATGATACAGTTGGTTATGCCCAGATTTGGCGTGACGGCGGGAAGATGACGGAATTTGCTGAACTCTATGATCCTGTGATGGCTCGTGGGGTAGGGGAAGCGGGTTTCCAAGAAGGATCTCGTGATCAGCTTTCCTACATTCTGTCAGGACAAAACGCTGACGCTGTTGCCAACATGAAGGTGGCACTTGAGCAAGTGGCAGACCCTAATCCAATCGTCGATTACATGATTGCCGATGTGATAAATGGCTTCGCTGGTGAGATCAGGGGCAAAGCAGTTTCTGGGGCAAACTTTGCCAGCCTTTCAGAAAATTTATCCCAATACGCCACCGCACTGAACCAGAGCTTTCCAGGCAGAGCGGCGAAGATTAATGATTTCATTCGATCAGTGAATGCAGCGGCGGGTAATCGTGATGCGTTAGAACAAGCGTTACAACGTGCTGCGGATGGCGCTGATGAAGCAAAGCGCATCGTGAAAGAAAGCGAGCTTGGTAACTTTTTGCGTGGTGCGCTGGGCAAAGAGTTGGATACAACCACGGGCCCCTACAATGCCTTTGCATCAATCTTCGCAGACAAAAAGGATGGGGTTGGAACACTGCGAGAGTTAAAAACTCGTATCGCTGGAATGCCCGAAGCTCGCCGGCAGGTAGTCCAAGACGGGATGGAAGCTGCGTACATGCGGCTTTTGAAGAGCAAGGTACAAGCCGCCAAGCAGGAAGCCGGTGGCAGTATGAGCCAGAAGATTGCTTCAATTGATGGCATGATGGCCGAGCAAGATCAGATCTTAGAAATCGGACGGGAACTGTTTAGTGACAAGCCTGAATTTATAAATGGTCTTACAGATCTTTTAGAAGTCACTCAGATGGTTGGAAAAGGCAAAGGCGCCACGCCCGTTGCAGCGATGTCTCCAACGGCGTTTAACACCGAAGCGACACAAGCAACCAATCGATTGATCATGACGTTAATCGGGCCTTTGAGCCGCCCTGGTGCACGGCTTCGTGCATTAGCTGGTGGAGTGTTCGATGCGGTCGATCCAACTAGACGAGCGGAAATGATGTTGGACAATATTTTTGCTGACCCAGATAAGTATTTAGAACTTTCAAAAAAGTACGACAAAAATCCAATGGATCCAGCCGTGAAGGAAAACTTAATTACTGGATTGACTACTGGATTTTTAAAGACAAGAAATGAAGAAGGAAATGTAGATCAACAAATGATGGATTTATTGCCTTAAATCAAAGCCTTAGATTTAAAATAGAAAACCCTCATAGATTTCTCTATGAGGGCCATATCTAGCAACGTTGAGGTGACCAAACCCCTCGGTTA
>Ga0181564_10003842_pt1 | contig 12843 bp, 7 predicted proteins | sample 011ome_24_FD_134512 | JGI IMG/M metagenome (GOLD analysis project Ga0181564, IMG submission 134512) | Coastal salt marsh microbial communities from the Groves Creek Marsh, Skidaway Island, Georgia - 011513CT metaG (megahit assembly) | ecosystem: Environmental > Aquatic > Marine > Intertidal zone...
CGGCGGCGGCGAAACGCGGCTCGTCGAGAGGCGATCGAGCGGACGGGATGAACCGGTGTCTGGTGGGGCCCACCCCGAAAGAGCGCGGCTGTGCGACGCGAACGCAAGTCTCGCGGGTCTCGCGGGTCTCGCGGGTCTCGCGGGTCTCGCGGGCGGGACGTACGGTCACGAGACGGTTTCGATGAGGTCAGGCGCCGGCAGCGCAACCGCGGCTTCGTTGATGTCCCCCGCGGCGGAGCGATTCATGCGCGACGACGACTTCGACGATTGATGAGCCTCCGGTTCCGCTTTTCGTCGCGCGTCGTAGCGCGGTCCCTTCGCATCACATGTAGTAAACAGCACGTCATCTCGCGTCCGTGAAAACGTCTCACACCACTCCGGGTGTCACACGAGCGCTTCCGACGCGCTTTTTCGCCTCACGCCTTTCGTCGCACGACGTCGCGAAAGTTTACTCCGTCTCGTCGCGAAACGTTACTCCGCCTCGGCGTAGATGTTCTCCGCCATCTGCCAGATCTGCAGGATGTTGTCCTCGGCGACAGACGCCACCACCCAGTCGTCGTTGCCGTTCCAGGCGAAGTCCGAGATCTTGCTCGTGTGCCCCCCGTGGATGAACAGCAGCTCCGGCGGGCCGTCCTCCGCATCCTCCGGGGTCTGCTCGTCTCCGATGCGGGACAAGTCCCAGCACATCAGCCGCCGGTCGGCGCCGCAGGAGGCGAGCACGGTTTCCCTCCCGGGGTTCCACCCGATCTGGAACACCTCCTCGGTGTGGTTGGAGAAGGTGTGCAGGCGCTGCGACAGGTTGCGCGAGTCGAAGACCGCGACGGTCTTGTCCGCCGAGCCCGTCGCGAGCACGTACTCGTTGAACGGGTTGAACGCGAGGCAGTTCACCTCCGCCTGGTGCGCCTCGACGCCGCCGAAGCGCGACGACGGGTCGGAGGCTTTTTTCCGCGTGTCCCACAGCAGGAGCTGCTTGTCGTCGCCCACCGAGCCGAAGATGTGCTCGTGCTTGCTGTGCCACGCGACGTCCTCCACCACGCCGAGGTGGCCGGTGTAGATGTCCTTCGCCATCACCTCCTTCTCGCCCGAGCCGAGCGGGCCGTGCACGTCCCACAGGCAGATCTGCGCGTCGTCCGAGCCCGACAGCAGATGGCCGTCGCGGAACGGCGACCACGACAAGCCGTACCCCTCCGTCTTGTGCCCCTTCAGGCGCAGGTCCGGCGTGCACGCGCCCCCCGCGGGGGGCTTCGAGGGGTGCCGCGAGGAGTCGAACACGTACACGTCCGCGGAGACCGTCTTCGTGGCGATCACGAAGGCGTTCTGAGGGCAATACCGCGCGCGGTTCACCTCGCCGTCGTGGTTGATGAGGTGCGTCACCTGCACCTTCCCGGCGCCCGCGCCGTAGCCGCCGACTTCGCCGCTCTCGTCGTACTGACGCGCGTCCACCTCGGCGTCCTCCAGGGGGAGCTGGGTTCGAGGAAACGAGGGAAGGGGGTTCGGAGGTCAGACGTCGTGGGTCAGGTTCCGTCGGCGCGAACGAACGGGGGTTCGGAGGTCGGACGCGCGCGCGCGTTCTCGAAACCGAAAACCGAAAACCGAAAACCGAAAACCGCGGATGGCGACCGCCCGGCGAGGCGGGAGACCGGCGCGAATCTGGCGCGGCGTGTTTTCCCTCGGGCTCGGCACCCGGAGACGCGGGAACGCGCGGAAGGGACGCGAGACGCGCGCGCGAGAGGAGGCGACGCGCGCGTGCGATCGGGCGGCGAGGCGCGTCGAGCTTTCGATCTGCCGCTCGAGCGGGACCTCTGGACGTACCTGAACCTCCGCAATCATCAGGTGGTTCTGTTCGTTCTCCGAGGTGTGCGTCCCCAAGATCAGCTTCTGCACGCTGTAGTCCTTCCCGGGGGGCTCGACGCGGTCAGGGAGCCACTGCACGGTGAGCGAGGGCCACTCCAGCGCGTGCGTCACCACCAGGTCGTACAGGAAAGGCGTGTTCTTCTTCCAGATCTTGTACTCCTCCGCCACCATGCGCTCCTCGAGCTCGTCCGTGTTTTCGTCATCGTCCTTGCCCATCTTGGCGACCGGGGACTGAAGCGTTCACGCGCGGATCTGCGAAGCGGGTCTGCGCCGCCGGGGTGCGGAACGACGAGGTCACGCGGTCGCGACTTGAACGGCAGTCGCGGGGGGGGGCAACGGCGTCGTGCGTGACGCGCGGTACCGGAGTGGACGCGAGAGCGACTGCGCGCGTGTTTCGCGCGTGGCTGATCACGGGGTCGCTCGTCTCCCTCGCTCGCGGTTTTTGAAAAATTTTCACCTGCTGCAGTGAGGGACTCGGCTGGTATCGGCAGTTTTTTCGGCGTTTCGTGTCCTCTTTCGACAGAGCGCGCGACGAGTCGCTACTCTTCCCCCTCATCACTCCCCCCCCCCTCTCGTTCGCGCGTGCCTCTTCTCTTCTCCTCCGCGAACCCCGGAAGCACGGTGCCCCCTTTCGTCTGGTCCCCGCGCGGCCGAAGCCCGGAGGCTAAGATGACGCGGCGGTAGTACCATCGCTCGAGCCCCCTTTTGTCCCCGGGCTCGTTTTCGCTCGCGAAGAGCTCTTTGACGTACGCGCGCTTGTCCTCGTCCGAGGCGTTGAACCGCGCCTTCGCGGTCGGGTTCAACACCACCTGCACGTACCCCACGGCGAGCGCGATGAACACGAACGCGACGATCTGGCCGGTGAACGCGCTCGCGTCGATGGGGGAGGGCACGTATTTTCCCGGAGGCGGAGACGGCTCCGCGACGCTCTCCAGCGCGTCTCCGCTTGAAGCAGCCGCGGCGCCGAGCGACGACGCCGCCGTCCCCTCCTCCGCCTCCGCGTGCAGGTCGAACATCGCCTTCGCCGCCTCCGTCTCGAACGACGCGTCGCTGGGAACGGCGCGCGTCGCCGTGTGCGTCGCCGTGCGCGTCGCGGCCCACGCGCGGGCGGGGGTGCCGACGAAATCGGCGCGCGACGCGATGCACGCGGAAGCGCGCCCACGCGCGTGGCGGCGGGTCCACCGCAGCGGGGACGCGCGCGTTGGCGTCGCGCACATCGCGCGGGACATCGTACCGCGTCGCGATTCGCGTCGCGTCCGACGCGCGTCGCGGTGTGGTGTTGACCTGTCGTCTGGGCACCCGCTGTGCGGGGACCACTCGAAAAGTGGGCATACCGAGCTTCCACAATATTTCAAACGTGTGCCAACCTCATGAGTGACTCGCGATCGCCCCTCCTCGGGCCATTCAAACCCGCGCGCCTCGGCGGTCTAGGTCACCATGGCGCCCGAAGCGTCGGACATGATGCGCGCGCCGGACGCGGAGATGGCTCCCGCGCAGACCCTCGAGCGCGCGGTGAAGGCGTACGCGCACCGGGACGAGCGCTTCGCGCTGGACGAGAAGATCTACGGGCAGTACTTCCAGCTCTACTACCAGCGCCTGATGCTGCTTCTTCCCCGGCTGAAGCTCGCGGTCGAGGCGAAGTGGCCGGGCGCGTCGACCGCGAAGGTCCTGGACCTGAAGGAAGGCGAGGAGTGCGTGATCATGGGCACGCTGTACAAGGACATGAAGCTCAAGCCCAGCATCCTGGACGAGTACGGCAAGGACCTCGCGCTCGGCGCGACGATCGCCGCGAAGAAGTTTACGGCGGATGACGACGCGCTCGTGCTGGAGGACGAAGGCGCTCGCGTCAAGCTCGTGGGCGCCGCCGCGGACCCGAGGCAGTTTGTCACCGGCGTGGTCATGGCGTGCAGGGGCAAGGTGGTGCAAGACGGAGCGTTCGAGGTGAGCGAGACGTGCTTCCCGGCGCCGGCGCCGCAGAAGCCGTTTCCGGCGGTCCAGAAAGACGCCGCCGCCGCCGCCGCCGCCGCGTCGCCGCCGCCCGGCGAGTACGTCGCGCTCGTCTCGGGTTTGCGCGTCGGGGACGCTCGGGCGTCCGACCCCGCGGCCCTGGAGCTCCTCCTGGACTACCTCACCGGCAACCTCGGGTCGTCCCTGGACCAGCGCGCCGCCGCCTCGGTGGCGCGCGTGGTTGTGGCGGGCGGCGCGCTCGCCGAGCCCGAGGACCGCGCCGCCGCCTCGGGCGGCGCCGGCCAGAACGCGGGCCAGATTCAGAACGCCGCGAACGCGCGCGCGCAGCTGCGTGGCCTTGACGTGTTCCTCACGCAGCTCGCCGCGAGCGTCCCGGTGGACGTGATGCCCGGCGAGGGCGACCCCACGAACCAGGCGCTGCCGCAGCAGCCGCTGCACCCGTGCCTCTTCCCGGAGGCGGCGCGCTTCGCGGCGAGCGGCTCGTTCGCGGCGGCCACCAACCCCCACGACTTCTCCGTCGGGGGCTGCGACTTCCTGGGCACCTCGGGCCAGAACATCGACAACATGCGCGCGTACATGGACGTGGCGTCGCTCGAGCTATCGAGCGATGGGAAAGACATGGACATTGACACGGAGGTGAAGACGAACCTGAATGGCGCGCGCGGCGCGGAGTCGTTGGATTTGATGGCGTCCAGCCTGCGGTGGCAGCACGTCGCGCCCTCCGCGCCGGACACTCTGGCGTGCTACCCGTACAAGGACCGCGACCCGTTCTACGTCTCCTCGTCGCCGCACGTGTACTTCGCCGGGAACCAGCCCGCGTTCGGCGCGCGTCTCGTGCGCGACGGCGACACGAAAACGCTGCTGGTGTCCGTCCCGGACTTCGCCGCCACGGGGATCGTCGCCATGGTCAACGTCGACACCCTGGAGTGCTTCCCGGCGCGCTTCGGGGCGTGAAGCGCGCGGAGGTTCAGGTTCCGTTCGAGGACGGAGAAGGGCGGTTTTGTTTTTGCGACAACTCTACGCAACTCTACGAATCAATCAACCGCTATGTAGATCTATACAGTCGTCACCAAACCAGGGTGTTTTGTCTCTGTGAAGAGTCGTCGTCGTCGTCCGCGACGCGCGCGCCGCGAAGACGCTCTCGTCGAAGAATCACGGAGACTAACTTTCATAGCGGTGTATGTTTTTCGCGAAAGAAAGACGCGAAGAGACGTCCGTCTCTGTCGTCGGTAAAAGCGCGCATCACCTGACCCAGCACCTGTTGCACTCCCCGACGCACGTCCCCGCGCAGTCCACGTTGTTCCCGAGCGCCTGCGGCGTCCGCAGCAGGTAGTTGGCGAAGTTCCGCGTTTTGCGTTTCATGAAGTAGTTCTTCTCGACGTACTCCACGTTTTCGCGCAGCAGCGCCAAGTCGCACCCGATGATCTCCGGCACCTTCGCGAGCAGATCCTTGAGCTTGTCCTCGGGGACGCCGATCTCCACCAGGAAGTCCAGGCGCGCCTCGACGTCCTCGAACGTAGGGATCTCCTCCACCTTGCTCTCGCGCCAGTACGACTGCGCGCCCCAGCCGAACGCGCGGACCATGCACGTGTCCGCCTGCGCCTCGTCCATGCCGAGCTCGGAGACGAGCGACTTCACCGACTCCCACTGCGCGACTTCGTCGGCGGAGAGTTTCGAGGCGACGTCCACCGCGGCGGCGCGGGTGGAGAGCGCGCGCGCGGCGCGCGCGGAGACGCGCGCGGAGGCGCGCGCGGAGACGCGCACGGGCGCGCGCGGCGCGGCGACGGAAAAGGAGGACATGATGCTCCCTGCGCGTCTCGGAATGGCGCCGCGCAGATAGAGACGTCGCGTTTTCTCGTGGCGCTGACGACCAGCGCTCGACACGTGTTCGAACGACGTTTCGTAAATGGCGCGAGACGACGAGTGGAAGAAAAAGTGCTCTCTCGAAAATACGAAAATAAATGGCTCTCCTGGGTGATGCGCCTCGCGGTCGTCGCTCGCTCGCGCCGTCCATCCCCCTTCCTTCTCCTCGCTAAGGTACTCTACACACGAACGCGTCGTTCGCGTTCCGGAAAAAACAACGTTTGTAAAACTCACTTGAGCTGATCGAGGATCGCCCGCGTCGCGGCTTCGGTGAGCGTGGTGTTGTTCTTCTCCGCGTACGCCTTGAGCGCCTCAAACGCCTCGCGCTCGACCATCACGCGCGGCAGGCGCCCGGCGGCGGGCGCCGCCGCCGGCGCGGCGAGCGCGGCGGCGGGAGCGGCGGCGGGCGCGGCGGCAGGCGCGGCGGCGCCCGCCGGGAGCCCCTTGTACTCCGCCTGCGCCGCCTTGATGGCGTCGAAGCCGACGCGGTTGACCCAGTCCCCGAACCGCTCGCCGCCGACGCGGCCGGTTTTGAAGGCGTAAAAGAGCGGTTCGAAAAACGTCTCCACGTCCGCCTCCTTCACCTTGTCCGCGAACGGCCGCGCCAAGGTGAGGAGGTTCGCCGTGCCGCCCAGCCAGATCTGGTACGACGACGGGCCATCCCCCACGAACCCGAGCTCGGCCATGTACGGGCGCGCGCACCCGTTGGGGCAGCCGGTCATGCGGATCAAGATGGGCTCATCCGCCGGGATACCGACTTTGGTCATCGTCGCGCGCAGCCGCTTGTTGACGTCGGGGAGCCCGCGCTCGGCTTCGGTGATGGCGAGGCCGCACAGCGGCAGCGCCGGGCACGCGATGGAGAGCGCGTCGATGGCGTCCAGGTCCGCGGGGTCGGCGATGCCGCCCGCGCCGAGCGTCGCGACGATGTCGGACTTCCACGCGGGGTCGATGTCCGTGAGCAACAAATCTTGGTTCGCGGTGAGCCGCACCGGGAGCTCGTAGCGCTCGATGACGGCTCTCAACGCCTTCTTGGCGTCGCCGCGCAGGCGCCCGTTCACCACGTGCACGCCGTACCAGAGCTTGCCGTCGCCCTGCTCGTTCCAGCCGTGGTAGGTGGGCATGGCGAACGGCGGGAGCTCCGCGAGCGGCTCGAACGTCTTGCCCATGTACTGCTCGGTGACCTGCTTGAACTTCTCGACGCCCCACGCCTCGACGAGGTACTTGAGCCGCGACTGCTTGCGGTCGTCGCGGCGGCCGTAATCGCGCTGCGCGACGGCGATGGCTTTGACGGCGTAGAAGATGTCAGCCTTGTCCACGTACCCGAGGGGCGTCGCGAGGCGCGCGAAGGTGTCGTTGTTGCGGTGCGAGCGGCCCATGCCACCGCCGACGTAGATGTTGTACCCGACGTGCGCGCCGTCCTTCATCACCACGCAGATGCCGATGTCGTTGGTCAGGAAATCGATGTGGTTATCGCCGGGAACGGTGACGCCAATCTTGAACTTGCGCGGAAGGAAAAGATTACCGTAGATGGGCTCGGGCGAGCCCACGTAGTTGGTGCCGAAGCGGTTGTCGTTCCTCGCTTCCACCACCTCGGGTTTCTCCACCGTCAACACCTGCTCGCCGTCGAGCCAGACGTCGTAGTACGCCCCCGACTGCGGCGCGAGGAGGTCGCCGAGGTCCTTCGCCAGTTCCTGCGCGATGGCGTACTCGGGCTTGATGCCGTTGTAGGGCGCGGGCGCCGCCATGACGTTGCGGTTGATGTCGCCGCAGGCGCCCAGGGTGCTGCCCATGTTCTTGATGACCGCCTGGAACGTGGCCTTGAGGTCCGTCTTCAGAATGCCGTGCAGCTGGTACGTCTGGCGCGTCGTCAGGCGCAGCGTGCCGTTGCCGTGCGAGTCCGCCAGGTCGTCCATGATGAGGTACAGCTTGTTCGGCACCGTGCCGGCAGGCTGCTTGGTGCGCATCATGAACTGGTAGAACTTCCCCGCGCCGAAGCTGCGCTTCTCGCGGTCATCCTGCTGGTACCCGCCGTGGAACTTGTACAGCTGCGCGGCGTCCTCGGAGATGAACGTGTCCTCGGTGGCGAGCTGCTCGATGAGGGGGTGGCGGAGGAAATCCGAGTTCTCCTTGATGAGCTCAACCTTCGAGCGCTTGGGCTCCTGCTTGCCCGTCTTCTGGGGGGTCGCCACCGCGACCGTTAACTGGCGGCGCGCCACGGAGGCGCGCACGCGGTTCGTGCGGCGCGTGCCGGACACGGGCTTGAACCCGACGAAGGCTGCGGTTTAGGGGTATCGTCCAGAGGCGCGCGAGGTCAGCCGAAGATCGACGAAAAAACGACAAAGCACGAGGGATATTTCGCGCACCGGGGGGAGCTTGAGAACGGCAGCGCCGAAGGGGACGATATTTGGGGAGGGTTTTTCGCGTCGCGACGCGCGGGGGCGGCGTGCTGATCCGGGCCGATCCGGGGTGTGACCGAAAGCGGCGCGCGCACGTACCTTGGATGCCTCCGGCGGACGCCATCGAGGCCATCGGAACGCTGGCTGACGCAAGGGCGAGACCTGTTGGGGGGGCGAGGCGAGGGAAAAGTGACGTTCAGATGGCGAGTCGAAGCGCGATTCGTCCTACGTCATCGGGGCGTGGGGCGCGGCGTCGCGGCGCGACGAGAGCCGCGCGATCGGTTCCGGCGACGCCCGCTCGCGGTCAGCGCGCGCGCAGGGAAAGACGGAGCGCTCGGGGTGGGGCGCACCTCACGCGCGCGAACGCTCGCAGGTACTAGTGGCGTCACCCGGTACGTGTCGTAATCTTTTCCGTCGCTTGGTGGTGGCGAAAAAGCTGTTGCCCGACCGACCGGCAGTCGGTCGGGATGCGCCAGCGGCGATCCACCTGCGCCTCAGAATTCTGAGAATCAGGCGCGAAAGAAGCTCGAGAGGCGGCGGTCTTCCCGATCGCCCGCGGAGACGACGCGTCCGTTCGCGGATAAACGCGCGCCTTCGCGCGCGGAGCCCCAGTTTCACGGTCCCGACGCGACTTCACGTCCCGTTCGACCCCGCACGTCGTGCGCTTCTCGTGTCCACGTCGCACCAGCGCCGAGAGTCGCGCGATCGTCCCGCGCTCGCCTCGAACGAAACGCAGAGCGTTCCTGCAGTTCACCGCCGTCGAGAAAAAGCAAGATGTCCGTCGTCGGCCTCGACTTCGGCAACGCCAACAACGTCGTCGCCCTGGCGCGCCGCAAGGGCATCGATGTCGTGCTGAACTCGGAGTCCAAGCGCGAGACCCCGTCCATGGTCAACTTCGGGGTCAAGCAGGTACGCGCACCCGCGCGAGTCGATCGACGACGGTCAGATCTCCAATCGTCGCGAGTGCCTTCGAAGGCCTTCTTCGGCCGCCGTCGCGCGAGGACGCGAGCGTGGCCGCCCGCGGTGATCGAAACGCACGCGGTCGTTCAGGGGTTCCTACGACGCGCGCGCGTCGCGCGACGGCGGTCCGGCAAGCGCGGCGCTCCACGCGCCGCGGTCGGACCGCCGCGTCCCCTCCCCGCGCGCGCCTTCCACGGCCTTCCCCGACGCCCGGGACGCGAGGAGACGCGGCGTGTGTCGCGTCAAAGCTTTTTTTTAGCGCCATCCGGAGACGCGCGCCCTCGTCGCGTCCGCCGCGGGTTCACGCGTGACGCTGACCGCTGACCTGTCTTTCCCCTCTCTTCCTCTCCGTGCTCCTTCTGGCTTTGTTTCAAACCTCCAGCGCTTCATCGGGTGCGCCGCGGCGGACAAGATCAACATGCAGCCTAAGAACACGATCATGCAACTCAAGAAGCTGATCGGCCTGCGGTACTCGGACCCCGAGGTGCAGGCTCTTTTGCCGACGTTCCTGTTCCCCACGAGCGCGGGCCCGAACGACGAGATCATGATCACCGTGCAGTACATGGGCGAAAAGAAGAGCTTCACGCCCGAGCGCCTCGTCGCCATGATCCTGAGCGACCTGAAGGTCATCGCCGAGGCGGACCACGGCGCCAAGGTCACGGACGCCGTGGTGTCCGTCCCGGTGTTCTTCACCGACCCGCAGCGCCGCGCCATGCTGGACGCGTGCCACATCGCCGGGCTCAACACCATGCGTCTGATGCACGAGACGACCGCGACGGCGCTGGCTTACGGCATCTTCAAGACCGCCGAGTTCGGGGACGACCCGCACAACGTGGTGTTCGTGGACGTCGGGCACTCCGCGATGCAGGTGTGCGTGGTGCGCTTCACCAAATCCGGGCTGAAGATCCTCGCCACCGCGTTCGACCGCAACCTCGGCGGCAACGCGTTCGACCAGGCGATGTTCGACCACTTCTGCGCGGAGTTCAAGGAGACGAAGAAGATCGACATCAAGTCCAACGCGCGCGCGTCCCTGCGCCTGCGCGTCGCCGTGGAGAAGATGAAGAAGATCCTCTCCTCCAACCCGGAGGCGCCGCTCTCGATCGAGTGCCTGATGGACGACCAGGACGTGCGGTCCAGCATGACCCGCGATACGATGGAGGAGCTCTCCAAGGACCTGCTCGAGCGCATGATGACGCCCGTGCAGAGCGCCATGGCGGAGGCGGGCATGACCCCCGCGGACGTCAAGGCCGTGGAGCTCGTCGGGAACGCCTCGCGCATGCCCTTCATCCCCGCGCAGCTCGAGGCGTTTTTCGGCATGACGTGCTCGCGCACGCTCAACGCCTCGGAGTGCGTGGCGCGCGGCTGCGCGCTGCAGGGCGCGATGCTGTCCCCCCAGTTCAAGGTGCGCGACTTCGAGGTGGTGGACTCCTTCCCCTACCCCGTCGCGATCTGCTGGAACACCGAGGAGGGCGAGGCCAAGGACACGGAGCTCTTCGAGCGCAACAACGCCGTGCCGTCACTCAAGACGATTACGTTTTTCCGCAACGAGACCTTCGGCGTGCAGGCCAAGTACACCACGCCGACGCTGCTCCCCCCCAACGCGGAGGTGAACGTCGGCGCGTTCGAGATCGGGCCCGTGCCCAAGTGCAAGGAGCCGGAGGGCAAGACCAAGCTCAAGGTGGCGATCCGCCTCAACCTCAACGGGTTGGTCTCCGTGGAGTCCGCGCAGGCGGTGGAGGAGGTGGAGGAGGAGGTGGTTGTGCCGGCGCCGGCGCCGGCGGAGGGCGAGGAGCCCCCCGAGGGCGAGCCCATGGAGACCACCAAGATGGTCAAGAAGACCATCCGCACGGACGTCCCCGTCGCCAGCGTGGTGGGCGGCCTGCCCGCGCCGGTCCTGGAGACGTTCGTGCAGGAGGAGTACGACATGGCGCTGCAAGACCGCGTGATGGAGGAGACCAAGGAGCGCAAGAACGCCGTCGAGGAGTACGTGTACTCGATGCGCTCGAAGGTTGCCGACGCGCTGGCGCCCTTCGCCGCGCCGGCGGCGGCGGAGCAGTTCGGGAAGCTCCTCAACGACACCGAGGACTGGCTGTACGACGAGGGCGAGGACGAGACCAAGGGCGTGTACGTCGCGAAGCTCGCGGAGCTCAAGGCGCTCGGCGACCCCATGGAGCTGCGCGCGGCGGAGGAGCGCGCGCGGCCGGCGGCGGCGGAGGCGCTCTCCGCCACCGCCGCGCAGATCGCCGCGCACGCCGCGCCGGACGCCGCGCACGCGCACATCGACGCCGCGGAGCTCGAGTCCGTGATGGCCGAGGTGAAGCTCGCCACGGACTGGCTCGCGGAGAAGCAGCAGCTGCAGAGCGGCCAGGCGAAATCCGATGACCCCGTGCTGCTCTCGACGGACATCGCCAAAAAGGAAGAGGCGCTCAAGAGGTTCGCGCAGCCCATCCTGGCGCGGCCCAAGCCGGCGCCGCCGCCGCCCGCGCCGGAGGCGGCGCCCGAGGCGACGCCCGAGGTTTCGGAGCCCATGGACGCGGACGGCGCGGAGGAGGCGCCCAAGCCGGCGGCGGACGACCTCGACTGAGCGAAGTGAGGAGCGAAACCAAAGGTTTTGAAGGGACGAGGCGGGCGGCTCGGTGTCGTCCGCCGAGCGGACGCTCGCGCGCGAGCCGTCGAGCCGCGCGATTTTTTTCTGAGACACGTCATGTGAAACAACGACACTTCCGACGTCCAACGGTGTACGAAAACACGCGCGCCTTCGGTTGTTCGCCACTCTCTCGCGCGAGACTCGAGCTCGAGTTCGACGCACTCTCTCGCGCTCGCGTCACTTTCGCGCGCCGCGTCTGGAAGATGGCACGATGCCTCCGCCTCGCCTGCCTCGCGCTCGTCGCCCTCTGCGTGCCTCGCGCGCTCGCCTCGGAGGCGGGGTGTCCCCTGGCGTCCTTCGAGGCGCGCGCGCGAACGGCGGACGTCCTGGAGGCCGCGTTCGAAGCGAACGGGTTCGACGTCCAGAGAGGCGCGATGTGGGTCTTCAGCCACACGGACATAGATCCGGACTGCCGCGATTGCTCGCACGCCAACCCGTCGAGCACGTACGGGTGCGCGATGCTGGTGCGTCGCGGGCGCGAGCCGAGACGTCGCGCGCGCGCTTCCCCTCCGTCGAACGTTTCGTCTCGGGAAAACAAACGACCGGACCCCCCGCTGACCTCCTTCGCGCCTCCAGCCCGTGACTGATGACCCGCGAGGCATCTTACGCGAGAGCCGCGCCGCCGCGCGCGCGGCCGAGTCCGAGGAGGCGAGCACGCCGGTGTCGTCCGCGCGAAGACCGCGGGCGTCCGACGAATCCGGTCACGACGCCTCCGAACCCGCCGGCGCGCCGCGTCGCGACGCCTCCGAAGCGCACGAGCGTTCGTCGTCCGCGGTTTCGGGACGGAGGTCTTCGGATGTCTTCTCGACGCTCGTCGGGACGCGCGCGTACGTGCGCAACGCGCGAGAAGCCGCGGCGTCGCTGGACCTGCCCGCGCTGGGGCTCGCGAAGCCGTCGCGCGAAGATTTCAGCGACGAACTGTTTAACCTTACCCGTACCGATCAATCGGCCCGCGTGCTCCCGGACGGCGGCGGCGGCGCGGCGTTCTCGTGCGAGTGGCGGCTCCGCGAGCCCGAGGTCGTGCTGGTGGTGGGGTGCACGCCCCCCCCCGCGAAGTACTTCGGGATCACGCCGTACGTGTACAAGTCGTACGACGCGGGGATCGTGCGCACGCTCTTCGCGTCCGCGGGGGACACGCTCGCGGTGGGCGGCGAC
>Ga0181564_10003843_pt1 | contig 12842 bp, 9 predicted proteins | sample 011ome_24_FD_134512 | JGI IMG/M metagenome (GOLD analysis project Ga0181564, IMG submission 134512) | Coastal salt marsh microbial communities from the Groves Creek Marsh, Skidaway Island, Georgia - 011513CT metaG (megahit assembly) | ecosystem: Environmental > Aquatic > Marine > Intertidal zone...
ACAAACGTGCCGCTGAGGTGTCGAGTGAGCTTGAGTCTGCGCGCAGCGCGATGTCTGGTCTTGAATCTGACCTCGCGCAGAAGCTGGCGTCGACTGAGTCTGAGCTTGCAGATGCAAATAGAAGAGTGATGGCAACAGCAAGTGAGCTCGAGTTCTCTCGGGGCACTAACGCATCTCTGGAATCTGAGATTGCGCAGCTTCGTGTGCAAGTAAACGCGAGCGATTCGAGTGCGAGCGAGTACTCCCAAAAGCTTGCATCAGCTGAGTCTGAGATTGCGCAGCTTCGTGCGCAAGTAAACTCGAGCGATTCGAGTGCGAGCGAGTACTCCCAAAAGCTTGCATCAGCTGAGTCTGAGATTGTGCAGCTTCGCGCTCAAGCCAGCGCCGGTGATTCCAACGTAAGTAAGTACTCGCAGAGACTGACATTAGCTGAGTCTGAGATTGCCGAAGCGAATGAACGTGCGCAACGCTACAAAGAGCGATTATTGCAGCTTGAGAAAAGTATGGAGAGCAAACTTGCTGCCCTCAACGATTCATTGGTAGATTTTACGGAGCCGTCGGAGGAACTTCTTTCACTCAGAGAGCGTGTCTCGCAACTTGAAGTTGAAAACGCTGCAGCAACAACAATGCTTGCAGAGGTGCAAAATGAGCTCAACTCGTCAAATGCAAACATTATAAATGCTCCGCCGCCTCCATCTTGGGAGTTGGACACTCGTCTCCATGAAATGGAGGTGGCGCTGGCTGAAGCAAATAGAGCGGCCCAACTGTCTCTGGCACAGGTCACGCACACAATGGTTAAGCTACAGCAGCAAGCCTCGGGTGATTTACCCACGCACTCAATTTCTTGCGAGTTCAAAGTTCAAAAAGACGTCGGTGAAAATCAATTCATCGTCTTAGTTGGAACGTGGTGCGACTGGGATGTACAAGGAGGCGAATACATGTCGCGATTGAAGGATGGATCGTGGCAGGCAAGTTTGCCTCTCTTTTCTGACGAAGCGTACGAATACAAGTATTGCATCTGTGAGTTGACCAGTAAAGGTACGCGTGTGCCGATTGAGTGGCAAATCGGGCACAACCACTGTTTTGGGTTTGATTCGACGCTCATCACCACCCAGAAAATGTTACCAAAGGCTCAGATTCGAGACAAGTGGCTAGCAGATCCAGCGCACAATCCTATTATTATCTACGGCCCCAATGGCGAGAAGTATGAAACTGGTAGCACAAAGCTTCTAGCGAACATGTCTCATAACATTGCCGAGCAGGGCATTGAAAATGCGCGTTTGAATATTGAGCAACTGAGTACGATGGTGAATAAGACGCTGTCGATGGTTCGCAGTCACTCTCGCGTGTTGTCAGACAACTTTCACTCTGAAACGAAATAGGTTGCAATTGTATTTATTAGCAAAACAATAAATGTTGAGTTTATGGACTATGTTAACTATGAAATGTTATGAATGCGCCTCTGCGCTCCTTTTTCAGGCGGATTCACTAGCTGAGCTTTTTTGCTTTCCTTAAATTTGCCCGCTGTGTTATCAGCCAGTGCAGTCGTCAATGCTACTTGAACGAGTGACGTGACACCAGGGATCCCCTTCAACGAAAATGTTCCGAGCTGATCGATAACGATATCTGGTAGACCATCACTTTCGTGTGCGAGAACTTTATTGAGTTCTGACTCCACGCACGTGATTTGACCACCCACCGCAACTGACATCACACGCGCAGCGCGGTTCGCACTTTCTCCATAGTAGTCGGCTAAACCTTCACTAGGAATACGAATGCGCTTTAATGGTCCGCTGTGCATACCCATACGGACAGGAACCCCTCGAATATTCGAATCTTTCATGTACTCTGCCAACTCAGAAGGCCACTCTAACTTTTGCAATTCAGCTTGCGATTCCAAAGCAAAGAGGAGGCAACTTTTATAGTCACCAAACACATACATGTTCTCTCCGTTTCGCTCGTATCCTCGACAGTCGTAACCAGCGCAGTGAGGACGCATCAGAACTTGACGTAGCGTCTCAAACACCATGCCTAAAGCATCTTCCATGACCTTGATACCGACAGCTTTCTGCAAATCTGCCAAGCCGACAACATGTGTGTATATCATAGTCACGTCGCCTTCTGGCGCGGAATGGAAAGATGGAGTGAGCCGCTCTAGAGTATCAAGCTTTGCAAATACTTCACATCTACTCTGCAAAGCTTCAGGATAAATCTCTTTCAAACGCTGTGGTTTCGTGAAATCATTCATTTTGTGCAAACCTTGATCAAACATCACATACGGAATCGTTATGTTTGCCGATAATGGCAAAGTCGCTTGAGAGAGAAGAATGCCACCGCCAACGCCAGCATCCGCAACACTAGTAACTTGTTTCATAACTGCGCCTTCATAAACAATTTTGCCTTGATGCTTGATGCATTTATCAACGGTTCCGCAGTGAATACCCATGCGAACACGTAATCCATTGTATCGACCAAACTCTTGCTGCGTACCAGCTGTGACGTTGTGCGACTCTGCCGGCCAAGCAGCCTCCATGAGATCCAACTGAACTTGCAACGCCCAAGAGAGAGCATCGCTCACGGAGTGAAAAGCCACTAAAAATGCGTCACCACGAACGAGAAGCTCGTATCCAAAATAAGTTTTCATGCTTTTCCTCAAGACTTCGTCGTGTAGTTTCATGACGCCGTTCTTCATGATGTCCCCCTTTCCTAATTCGCCCATCTTCTCCCAAAGCTCACTAGAACCTTCGATATCAGTTTCAACTAATACCACAAAACTGGTCGGAGGACCTTTTGACTTGTGGCGATTGTTTACGGATTCAATGATATCTTTACGAAACACAATCAAAGAGCCGAGCATCGCAATAAGCGTTGCCGCCGTGGCTAAACCAGAGCTGATTGGTTTCGCCTGGCATCTTCCATACGGCTTGGCGGTAACGTCACAAACCATGTCTTTATCGCAATCTGAATCGAAATCGCACGTGCCTTGACAGAGTTCTTCGAGCGCATCATCGACACTGGTACTTGCGACGATTCTCGCACCACGCGCAATGGCTTCGGCTTTCATGACACCACTTCCGCTTTCTGGTGACGATAAATAGTAATCTCCAGGCTCATCAAATACTCCTCGTACACCTGCGGCAACTAGGACGGCCTGTAAACCAGTGTTGTTAAACGCTTTGGAAGATAAAATGTCCCACAACGTATTCTTCACCACCATATCAGTCGCTATGCCCATGACGAACACACGCCCAATATTTTCATTCTTCAATATATCTTCCATCGATGATCCGCTTTTATCATCCTTGGCGGAGTACATGCTATACGAATCTCTATCGCTAGCGAGCGAAGTCTTGAGTGTAGTTGTCTGTGGAGGCACTTCTAAGTAAGGATCGAGCTCTGCACCAAAGGTACCCGCGACGCAGTGCGGTGGCCACTGGAAGTAGCGACTTTGTAAATAATCATTCGACGAAATTTCATCGACGCATCGATTAGACGAGTCAAAGACTTCTTGAGGAACACCTGCGCCAGTCACGCATAAACCTTGAGTGCCTCCGCATCCCCACACGCAGTCGAGTGTTTGTTTACCGCCTTTGCCAAATCTACAAAAGCTGCAATGCTCCTTCGGGTGCCAATCCAAAGTCACCATCAATCGACTCTTTGCTGCCGCACCGCGCGCGAGCCATTGATTAGCGACATCAACCACTTGTTCTGCGTTCCCTACCGCCAACGTGCCTCTCTTCAACGTCAATCCATCTTTCGACACGGCAGCCTTTGGTATCGCATACGCCGAGCTCTTGTGTGTGGCTGTCGCCACGTACGACCCATCTGCCGCACGCTCATCCATAAAATCATTCTGCAAGCACACCGCAATGACCGCATCGTTTGGCTGCAACGCAGCGCACTTCCTCGCGCCTTTCCTCGTCGTCGTCAAAGGTTTACCAAGCACACCCGACGCGCCCGTGAGTGCCAGCGCGCACACGCCGTTGGCGACGCCGATCACGCTCATCAGCGCGCACGCCACGAACGCTGCGCGTCGACGCTCGTGCGACACTCGTCGCGTTCGCCTCGCCATGGTCCCGCGAGCGCGCATCGTCGCGCGCGATGTCCACCGCGTGCGCGAAAGTGAGGACGACACCGAGCACGTCAGTTCCGCGCGCGCCGCCGTGAATTTACTTCCGACGAGCGCTCGACGCGACGCGAACTCGAACGCGCACGAGTACTTCGCGGGAAGAGATAATCGCGACGACGACGGCACCGACGCACGCACGCGCGTCTGTGGTACTCTCGCCCGCGCACGGTCGTCGACTCGGGGCGAGCTTATCCTTGTAAGAGAATTATATTCCAGGATCCGCTCTGCAGGATGTCGGCGATGATGAACGCTCGAGGCGTGGTGGCGAATGCACGAATGCGCGAGTATGGGCGGCATTCGTTGTTGAAGACGGCACCGTCGAATGGTGCGAATAGACGGGCGTGTACGACGCGGAGATCGGTGTCCGCGGAGCATGTGGAGGTCGAGGTTGTGCGTGAGCCGGGTGTGCTTTTCGACATGGCAGTCGTCGGTGACAGCGCGAGTTTCGACGCGATATTGGAAAAACATTCGGCGGTACTGCGCGCATATGCGGAGGGTGTGGAAGATGGCGATGTTGTACCAAGCAAAGACGTGCTCGCCGCCGCGGAATGGATCCGACAGGCTCTCGTGGAAAAAATTGAGAACAAAGGCAAGTTGCAGCCAGCACAATCAAAAGTGTTGCTCGGGGACTGTGTGGACTCCTTGTGTATATTAGCCGAAAATGACTGCGCTGAAGCGCTCTGGGCACTTCAAGCGGTGTGTTACAGAAACTCTTCAGCGTGCTGGAAGGTTGGCAGCCAGCACAACATGTTTGCGTATTTTCGACAGTCCTTGGCAGAAGGTGCGCCCGAGTACGTGCAAAACGCAGCGCTTTTCTTGGGTTCAACGCTCGTTGCATTCAATGAAGACCTGCATCGCGTGATGGCCAAGTCGCGTCTTGTGCCAACTATTGCGCTGATGTTGCAAAGTAAATGTTCGGACGAGGCGTGCAAAGTGTCATGGTGTGACGTTCGAGGATTAACGGCGTGCGATCACGCTTTGTGCTTGGTGAGAAATTTAAGTCTCAATGGTGCTCAAATCAAACTGTTGACGTCGAATGGAATAGTTGAAATCTGTGCATCATTTTTGGCGCGCGAAGGATTTGGTCGCGTGAACGCGGCGATGACAATCGCAAACCTTGTTGGTCGGGAGGACAACGACAACACGCTCGGTGATGACGAAACTGTCATGGAGTCAATTGTAGACCTCCTCGGAAGAGCATTAGAAGGCGAGCGTTATATGGGCATGAATTGCACCGTTTGGAAAATCACCCAAGGGATCGCAAACATGGCGACCATGGAGTCTGCAAAGCCACGTCTTGCCAAGGCGGGTGTTATTACCCTTCTTGTTCGCGTACTTCGAGAGAAGCAACACCAATGGGATCGTGCTTCATTTTGGGCCTCAGGAGCTTTATGGAACTTAGCTTTTGACGATGAAGTGAAAGAACAACTCGTTGCTGAGCCAGGACTCATAGAGGCCCTTGAGGAGGCAAGACGTCTCGGAAGTGAAAATACAAAGATGAAGGCTCGTGGCGCGTTGTGGATGATTCAACCGCCGCCTGAAGAGACCAACGATGCCGAAGGAAGCGGTAGCACCGCACTTGGCTTGAGTGCAGAAGACATGCAAAAGCTTGGAGCAATCGAGAATGCCAAGGCCCAAGTTATGCTGTCGTATGAGTGGCATCACCAAGCGCAAGTCATGCAACTCAAGGAGGAGCTCAACGCTCGCGGGTTTAACGTTTGGATGGATGTCGATCGTATGATGGGATCGACTCTCGAAGCTATGGCAGCTGCGATTGAATCATCTGATGCGATTGTCATGTGTGTTTCTCGCAGATATAAAGAGTCCCAAGCGTGTCGCACTGAAGCTGAGTATGCGTACACGAGGAAGAAGTGCTTGATCCCAGTAATGGTTGAAAAGGGCTACAAACCTGACGGCTGGTTAGGTATTCTCGTTGGAAGCAAACTTTATTACAACATGTTCAACACGGACATGATGCAGCAATCTATTCCTGGATTAGTGACCGCTGTAGAAGCTATTCATAATGACTCTGCGGCTCCAAAGTTTTTGCAGAAGGCAAGCGGCGGAAATGCGCCTGATGCGCCTCAAGAAGCCGCAGCCGCACTAGCAGCTCCTGTGCGAAGCGCCACCGATGGCGTTTCTGTACCGAAAGATTCAGATGCCATGGATCGTTGGCTCTCAGCTGTTGGCTTACAGGCATATGTCCACGTCTTTGAACATAACGATATTTATGGCAAGGTTCTGTTGAAGATGCATCAAGAGCTTGGTCAATTAAAAATAGCTGAGCAACACGAACTTCTTCAAAATGTTCTTGGTATGCAATCGTACGGTCACAGATTGCTCTTTTTGACCGAAATTGAAGAACTAGTAGGGCCGCTTGATGGAAAGCTGAGAAAGTTGAAAGACTCCACCGCGCCTCCACTCAGGTCCACCCCTATCGTCCGTGGTCCTCCAAAGAAAGACAAATCTCCTGGATATCGAGCGCATTGATTTGTACCTTGAGTCTGATTATACTTATAGTGATCGTATGTAATTCCCGCAACAGTAATATTGCAAAGTTAACGCGTCGCACTCAAATAGTAGTAAACACCATGCCTCAACGATGGCGCCATTACGAACCTCGTCGCTCGGTGCGACGATAGTGCGGTTTTAAAAGCGGCGTGAAGAAAGGCAACGACTCGCTGATAAACCTTCGATCACGTGTTTGAACGCGCGCGTGACATTGTTGCCGCTGGCGTTCGCCAACATGAGACTTCTCGATCAGGGTGTTACACTGACGAGCGACGTCGAATCGACGATACTACTCGATCAATCGACGACGGCGGGACGGCGAGACGCGACAAAAATGCCAATCAGACCAACTTTTGGCCTTTTCGTTTCATGCGCGGTCGTTATAGGAGTAGTAATGGCTGTGTCAGGGCATTCAAACTCGCCTACGCCAGTTCACAGCTCCGCTGCAGTGTTGGGCGATCGTTCACCTTTAACGGCGCGCGCGGGAACGTTCATGCATTCAAAGTCCTGTGAATGGCGGCTCGATCGAGCAGCGCAAGAAAATATTCGCTGTAACCCGCGTGGGACGGACGTAGTTGTGGTCGATGCTTTGCGGGCAGTGTATGTTGACGTCACGAAAGCTGCGAGCGAGAGCATCAGAGAGAGACTAGAAGAGGCATTCGGGGCGAGTTGGAACGATCCAAAGTATGCAGATCAGTCTGTTTACGACGTCGGTCCGCATGGAAAGATAAAAACGCGTCGGTCGACGACAGCATCTTTACCAGATGAGGTGTTGTCCAACTATACGTTTTTCACGTTCGTGCGCAACCCGATAGAGCGTTTCGCATCTGCATATCGTCAAACGTTCTGCCGCTCAATGTGCCAAGGTTGTGAGGCTGGGAAGACACCAACACGACCACCTACGATCGAGCAAACGATTGATTTGCTGGAGATAATGCGCGAAAAATCGGCGAGTGATGACACATTTTGCCTGTTGAAGGACGGATCGACGAATGAGTGGAATTTTCTCAACAATCCTTGGTTAGATGAGCACTTACAATCTGCGGTGTTCCGCATGAGTGGAGTCACTCGGCACGGAAAGAGAATTCCGATACATTTTATCGGGCGCGTGGAATCGCTCAACGAGGATTGGACGCGTCTTTTGGATCAACTCTCCGTGAGTGCTAAGCATGGCGCACGCGCGCCGCTTGAGCGTATCGATCACATGTGCGACATCGTTGAACGTGAAAACCAACTCAAAGCGCAGATTAAAGCATTCCGTAACTATACAATCGAGGGCAAACGTGCACCGCAAAAGGGGGATTTATACGAGCCAGTACGCGTGGTCTATGACGGTGTTGGCCGAGCGGTGCAAATTCCAGAGCCTTCGACGGATCGAGGTACATACGTGGATCGATTCCACACGCTTTACGAAGATGATTATAGGTGTCTTGGTTACGACGAAAAATAAATAGATTCATAGAATATTAGCTCACACGCTTAGCCATAGCAGTTTTAGTTTCAGATGTGTATTTAGTTGATCGTCTTTGGGTGCGAACGAGAAACTTGCGCCCTCTGTGACGGCACTTCTAATCTCGGAGCGATTCACACGACGCTCTTGCGTCCTGACTATGGTCCATGACCCGTCCACATCGCTCCTCAGCGATGTGGTAACAGTTGGCGACGTCCACGAGCGCACAAGCGCGCGAGCATCGACGATGACCGTTGAAGATGCTTGGGCCGAGCTCTTTGCCGTCGACGCCGCGCTACGCACGGCTCTGTCGGAGCCCGCTCTGGCGGATGCGCACGAGTTATCGAAGAATAGTACATTGAAATTGGCAATTGCGTTGATTGCGCGCGTGGACGGCGAGGAATCCGTCGAGAACACACCACCATGGGGGACACCGACGAAGACCGCGGTGGAACGGTTTGCCGAGGAGTTAGAGGTTGTATTAAGGGAACGTGATCGAGCTGAAATGACAAGAGATCGCGCTCTAGGTCAACGCAAAGATGCACTGCTGGCGTACGAAAGGCAATCTGCTCGCGTTGAGACGAGTGAGAAGGCTTTGAATTTCGCTCAAGCTGAGATAGGACGGTTGACACAAAAGGTTCGCGCGTTGCAGACGTCTAATGGAGGTTTACGAGGAGAGTCAGCGGAACGTTTAGATAGATTAAAACGAGCAGAGAAAGCCGTCACAGAGGCACGCGCGGAGGCTGATGAAGAGCGAATGAGATCGGCGAAATTGCGTAAGGACTTTGAAGTTGAGAGGCAAGTATTTAAGGCGAGGAGTGCCGAAATCACACGCCTAGAAGGTATGCTTCGTGACACCAAATCGGTGGAGAGTGCGACAGACGCCGCTAGACAAGCAAAGCGCATTGCCGAGCTGGAGGACAAAATACTTGCCATGGCGGCGGGATCGGTGTCCCAGCCTCAGCAGACGAATGAACGCGAGCTGGGATTGTTGCTCGTTCAAGAGCTCGCAAAAGAGGAGTTGAAATCGCGTGCGCGCGCGGATGCCGCGGAAAAGCTTGTTCTAGAATTGCGTACGCAACTTGATGGTAAAATTGCGGAAGTTATTAGTCTGCGTCAACACCTCGATAGTCTTGATCGCAGCTCCTCCAGGGGGAGAGATGCAACGCCACGGTCATTTGAGAATCGCAGTCACATGAGCAATTTGGATCGAAACCTTCAGGATAGTTGTGAACGCGCAGAAGAGCTGTGTCGAAGACTATCATCGGTCGTCAGCGCAAGTGAACTTGTGGTAAGCGCGACTATGGGCTCAGGTGGTAGTATCCGTTCACAACCTTTTGGAACCGCAACGCCCATGAGCGGGGAATCAGAGGGTATGATTCGTAATTTGCAAGCTGCATTGGAGGAGCAAGCAGAACGGGTAGCGAACGCAGAAAAACTTGCATCTCGAGCTTCGGGCGAAGCCACAGCATTGCGAGAAGCTATAGCAAATGCTGAACTCATCGCTAGTGCCGCAGCCGCTGTCGCAAGAGACAGAGGTTTGACTGAAGCGTATGTCGCTCGTGGAAATATTGATGTGCGCTCACCTTTAAGCTTTGCATCGACTCCAAGCAATCATGCGCAACCATCGTTTCAAAGTCCACGCACAGTACAATCGAGCAGTAACCAGGAACATTCGTTGCTCGTGGAATTAGAAGAGGCGAAGAACACAGCTCGAAAGGAGCGCACAAAGCGCGAGGCAGCGGAGCAAGCAATAGTTCGATGGAGCCGATTAGAGGAGTGATATTTAAACTTTAGTATGAAATAGAAATAGAATATAATTAGCATTGCAATCGTTCCCATTGAACTTTTCCAAATTTGACAAGCTCTATCACGAGTTCATCGTTTACAAGCTCACCATGACTCTTGTCGGCGATGAACTCCATGGGCGTTTCGGTTATTGCAAAACGATACCGCCGTTCCTCGTGCATGATATCCGCATTAAAGCTCTGCGATCGAAATTGTAATTCCAAAACAATATTCGCATTTTGCAGACAAGTAGGTAGTCTCACGTGCACGATTACTCGATCGTGTCCATCAATGAAATAATAATCGTCGAGCGTATCCGTCACATCGATAGCGCGTGCCCCGCAACCGAAACGTTCGCGCTCTTCTTTTGGTACTTCTGCTACAAAACGCTTTCGTATACTCTTATGCTCTTCCCTCCTGATGCGCACGATGTCTTCTTCGCTATCGGAATCGGACAAATCGCGCGCAAACTTATCCCACGCTGCGTACATAGCAAACGCCACGCCGTAAAGTGAAGCTAATCAGCGGCTGCTCGCAACGGCTGGGGTGGGGTGTCGGAGGCAGTTCAAGCACATGTAATCACCGATCAACTGGATGATAGAGCACACAATAGGCATTCATGCATTAATATGCCAGCACGTCTTCATAGTCGTATGGATTCCCCGACATAGAGTTGATTTCGGTGGTTCCTCGCGCTTTCATATTTTTCAATTTGAGCGGCAACGGCTGCGACGCTCCGACGGTCAACTCAACCTTTGTTTCGTTTGCACCGGGTTGTAACTCTTTTATTGATCCAATGCGCCCGCTGGACAAGACATCGTCGTTCGCTTGGTCCTTGACTTGTCCGAAAACGTCGGCGTTGTACACAACCTCGTTCGATTTGTTGTAAGCCGTAAACTTCAAACGTATGCAGTTCGCCTTGTAGGTTCCTGATCCAGGCACTCCACCCGCTCGACCGCATGACTCTTGCACGACCTGGCTCGCGTCGATTGTGATTTCTACGTTCTTGGCGACCGCAGGCGAGGCGCTTGCGAGCGCGCACGCGAGGGTGGTCGCAGCGATAAGAGACGAAGTTTTACTCGGTTGTCCATCTGACGCCGACGATGCGCACACCGTTGGACGTCGCGCACGCGTCGTAGATGTCGTAGATGGCGTATTTTGTCTCCGAGAAGCGAAAGTCGCGGTGCGCGTGGAGAGCATCATGCGTGTGGAGGTGTGTCGCCTAGAGTTGCTGTATGTGTATGTGTATGTGTATGTGTGTGTCTTTTGCGTCAAATTTCAAATTTGTCTACTTGTGTACAACGAGGGGTGGGGATTTTTAAGCCGTCGGCGCCGCCTCGGGTGTGGGTTCAGCCGCGGAAGTTTCCGCATCAACGGAAATTTCATCATTGGTGTTTTGTGCGGATTTTAAAGGCGCGACGGCTTCACCAGAGATGGCTTTCACCTTGGCTGTCGCGGTGTTCAACCCGCTCACGACGGTGTTCGTGGCGCTGGAAATGACTGAGTTTTCCATCGCTTTATTTACGACACCCTTGCCTACATCCTTGCCAATACCAACTACCGCACTTGTCGTGGCCGTAATCTTCAAGCTCTTGTCGAGTTCGGTCATTTGAGCCGATGCTTTGGCGTTAAATGACTTGACGCCTTCAGACAAGCCAAACTTTTCATCCGTCTTCTTAATGCTCGCGGACACTTGCAACTTTTGATCCATCGCCTTCAAATTTTCCTTCGCCTTGGCCGTGATCTGATTACGTTCATCAAACTCTTTCACCGCCGAAATTGCTTGTTTACCAGCCAATAAAGTCTTGCCCAAGAAGCCCGCAAACTTGCTTTCAAATGCATTCAACTCGACGCGGTCCTCCAAGTTCACATCCTCCGCCACCGGATACGCACATTCTACAATATTCAGCGGATGATTCAATAACAAGCATCCATTCAACAACACCGCCGCACTCACGGCTTCGCTAGCGTTGAATTCAATGACGGCTTTACGCGTCGCGTTTGCCTTGGGCGCGCTCACGCGCACGCGCGCAATCTCCCCCGCTGTACTGAAAAACTCACGCAAATGCGACTCTTCCGCACTCGACGCCACATTCGTCACCTAAGCATACACGCACAAGGATCATCCGCGTGCGTACCACTCGTCAGTCATCTCGATCGACGCAGCACACACCGCCTATGACGCGATTAATCACCCACCACACGCAACGCCAACACTATCCAGCGCGCGTGCGTGTGTCGTCCTCGTCCTCGTCCTCGTCGTCGTCGTCGTCCTCGTCGTCGTCGTCGTCCTCCTCCTTCGCGCACGTGCACGTACCATGATCGCCGACATCTCGTCCGTCGTCCGTCGCTCGTTCGTCGCTCACACGGCGCGGCGACGAATGCGCGACGAGACGAGATCCGCACCCTCGCGCCATCGCATCCGCGCGCGTGGCGCCCCGAGGCGCTGGGCACGACCACGCCACCAATGTAAATCCTAACACACAAAATAATAAAGTAACGCACGAACGACCAGTAGCACGCACGCACGGGCCAGTACAGTACTGTATGCGTATACACATAAAGGACAGTAACGCATTGCTCCCGTGATGATACGATGGGCGACGACGGGGATCATCATCGGACGGACGAGCGACGACGGACGGGTGATGGGTGCGCGGATGATGATGACGACGGACGACGGACGACGACGACGACGACGACGACGACGACGTGTGTGACGAGTGACGGCAGACCGCGGAGCATACGCACACATACGCGTCACACGCACGTCGTCGCACACGTCGTCGTCGTCGTCGTCATCTCGCGCGCGGACACCCAGCGCCCCACATCGCACACGCACCCATCGCCCACGTGCGTTTTGGCGCCACTTTCGCGCGCGCGACATCCATCCATCCATCCAACCATCCACTTCATCCATCCATCCATTGACGTGTCGGTCGATCGCGCGCGCAGTGACGTTGG
>Ga0181564_10003848_pt1 | contig 12826 bp, 15 predicted proteins | sample 011ome_24_FD_134512 | JGI IMG/M metagenome (GOLD analysis project Ga0181564, IMG submission 134512) | Coastal salt marsh microbial communities from the Groves Creek Marsh, Skidaway Island, Georgia - 011513CT metaG (megahit assembly) | ecosystem: Environmental > Aquatic > Marine > Intertidal...
AACCTTGCCCTCTGTAAAGACAGTAGAAAGCTTTTTACTCTGTAGGTCAATAACTGGTCTTTTAATGCTACCGGCTACTTTCCTTTTACCACTGCTATTTAGGTCAATAATTACTTTTCCATTAACAGGATATAGCGATATATCATAGCCTACTTTATGATTAAAACCTGCTTCTGTTAGATAGCTACCTTCAAGGAATACTCTTAAACCTTTACTTGTCATCCTAGCTTGTAAATGTCTGTTATCCATTATAATTACTCCTGTTATTTGTATTTAAATTGCCTGAGTATCAATAAAGCCAATGATTACACTGGAATAAAGACCAGATTGTTTGCAATTATTGGCGAAAATGGTTGCCTCCCGGTGCATGATTTCTTCTATCCCGCAATCATCATTGAAGTAAAGCCATTCGCCATCATGAGCCACTACATACTTGTGACCGTTATCATCATGTTTCCGGTCAAAGATGTTAACAGTAGTCAATGGCTCAACACTGGTAAAACCTTGATTAATAAGTGCTTCCCGTGATTCGGTTGTAGTTACCGTTGGAATTATCATTGTGATTAGTCCTGTTTAATTAGTATGTTGATTATAGCGCATCCTTGCGCCTTGTTGTCAAATATTTACTGTGCCTTAATAGTCTGGATTGCTTCCTGTGCCATCTTGATTTGCTTATTAGACAGCGCGCTTCTAATCATGCCTTCCAGTAGTCTAATAGCTGTCTCTGTCTGTCCTGCTTTGTGGTAAGTCATAATGAAATCTATCTGCTTTTGAATAGTCATTGTAGTGTTTCCTATATAGTTAGTTAAGTAAGTAACTCCTATTATGCATATATGAACAGATAGTGCAATCGTTTTTACCTATTGATATGGATTACTTGATAGGCATCATAGCTATTGCACTATGCCGTTGATTGTGATAGGTAACAGTGATAGGGTAATCCTTTCAAGTCTATGTGGTGATTAGGTTTAGGCTATCAAGTCTATGTAGTGTAACAGGTACTACATAGCCTCACACACTTGCACTATGTAGGTGCATTGCTTGCACTACTATGGTGCTATGTAGCTTGCACAGTTATGGTGCACTGCACTACATTGGTGCGCCAGGATTCACTGATTCGGTGCATTAACAATTCATTAACGTTAATTAACTACGTAGTCTGCACTGATTCGGTGCATTAACAATTCATTAACGTAGGCTGTGGGGCTATGTAGCTTTGATACCGGGGTAGGGCGTAGGCTTCGTAGTATTGTTACAGTACCTGCCTAGATACAAAAAAGAGTAAAATAGAACTAAGTAGCTACGAAGAACTATGTGGGAAAATATCCCATTAATTAACTAAATTAAGTAGCTACGATGACTAAAAAGGCTGGGGAGCTACTTAGTACATAAGCTATTGATTATAAAAGCTATTTAGTTTATATTGCGTTGCGGAGATAACACTCACTGTGTAGACCCGCCCAGGTTTCGTAAGGGACAGGGTAGATAACACAACCTGTACCGTATCTATGTACAAAGAATAACCAATATTACATTTATTTTAACAAATCTCTTGACTTTTAAAGAAAAGTATGCTATAATACTATGTAGATAAAGTAAATTACTTCAGCAGGAGAGTTCGATGTCCCTAAAGGATAAACATCAATCAACCACCGTATCTAAGAGTCCTGATGGTAATCAATCATTAACCTCTAAGAATAAATCATTATCAACCAACGAGCCATCGGTTAATCAGGTTTCATCTTCAAACTCTGTAGAGCCTACGAACACAAAGCCTACAGAGCCTAAGAAGAAGATAGGTAGACCCCGTAAGCAAGATGTTATTAAAAAGAAAGCAGGTAACAGAGGGGCTGTAGGAAGACCTAAAGGTGATGCTGCAATAATCAATGAGTACAAAGCCAGAATGCTCAATAGCCCTAAGAGCAAGAAGGTTTTAGATTCAATACTTAATGCTGCTCTAGATGATGATCATAAACATCAAGCTGCTGCATGGAAAATAGTTACTGATAGATTGTTACCCGTCAGTTCTTTCGATAAGTTAGCTGCTGGTTCTGGTAGAGCATCAATTAATATTAACATATCAGGGTTAGATTCACCAACTGTAACTACCTGTGATGATGACCCAGTTGATGTTGAGTTTGAGGAGATAACTGATGACTAAAAAGACTACAAAGCCTAAAGCTAAGAAGGTTAAACCAAAGCATTTTAGTTTTAGTCAAACCAGTTTAGATCGAATGAAGGGTGTTGACCAGAGGTTAATTGACATTGCTCATAAAGCCCTTAGCATCAGTGCTGTTGACTTCGGAATCCCTCAGTACGGTGGTATCAGAACAGGTAAAGAACAAGGTTGGCTATATAGCGAAGAGAAGACTAAACTAGATGGGCTGGTTAAACGTAGTAAGCATCAGGATGGTTTAGCTCTGGATGTGTTTGCTTATGTTAATGGTAAAGCCTCCTGGAAAGAAGAACACCTGACCGCTGTAGCCGATGCCTTCAAAGAGTCAGCTAAGGCGATGGACATTAAAATTGAATGGGGTGGTGATTGGCAGAACTTTGTTGATATGCCTCACTTTGAAATTGTCGATAAAGACATAGGGGGTGATCCTTCCTCCATCGTCTTAGCTGGCATACCATTGAAACGAGGATAACATGAAATCATTTAAATTTAACTTTGGTAAGTTGCAAGATAAGATTGTGTATGGTTTAGTTGTAGCTCCTGGTGAGTTCTCCCTAACCCTACATAGCTATGGTTTTGGTGTCTCTTGGACAGTTGAATAATGTCCACACCCCGGCAGACTCAAAAGACTAAGTTGCTACTTAGAATCATTGAGATAACCGGAGGTAACTGGTATTTAGATGATTGTTTAAATGCTGTAGAGGTCATTGAGAAGTTTGAACAGGAAACTACGAAGTCTAAACTGACTACAATTAAAACTGAGGAGAAGAAATGAAGATACTTAGCTGGAAAGACCTTGAAGACTTGGCTACACAGGTTAACAGAGCATTCCAAGAAAGAGATGTCAGGATTACAGAGCTAGAACAAAGAATTGAAAATTTAATCCAAGAGCAGAATAATAAGAAGCCAGCACCTAAGGCTAAAACTTCTTAATGGCAGTAGACTTAAATATACAGTTTCTGCCGTGGCAGCAGACAGTATATAACGACAAGACTAGGTTTAAGGTTATACCCGCAGGACGTAGGACAGGCAAGAGCCGCTACGCTGTCTGTAATCTAATCCTGAAGGCACTAGAGACTACGCAGGGTCAAATATTCTACGTAGCCCCTACGCAAGGACAGGCTAGGGACATTATGTGGGATTTGTTCTTGGACATTGGTAGTCCAGTTATCAAGTCATCCCATGTAAACAATATGCAGATTACCTTGATTAATGGGACTAAGATTAGTCTCAAGGGTGCTGACAGACCAGAGACAATGCGTGGTGTCTCTTTGTACTACCTAGTCATGGACGAGTACGCTGACATGAAGCCAGAGGTTTGGGAACAGATTCTACGTCCTGCTCTGGCTGACTTGAAAGGAGAAGCTCTGTTCATTGGTACTCCGATGGGCAGGAATCACTTCTACGATCTTTACCAGTATGCTGAATTATCTGATGATCCTGACTGGGTTGGTTATCATTTCACAAGCTATGATAATCCTACCCTAGACCCTAATGAAATTGAAGCTGCTAAGAAGTCTATGTCTTCCTACAGCTTTAGGCAAGAATTCATGGCTTCTTTCGAGGCTATGGAGTCTGAGATATTCAAGGAAGATTGGTTGACCTTTGAAGAGAATGAACCAAAAATAGGAGATTACTATATCTCTATAGACCTTGCAGGTTTTGCAGATGCAAGCAAGAATACCACTAAAACAAGAAAGCTCGATGAAACAGCAATATCCATCGTCAAAGTCAACGAAGACGGTTGGTGGGTCAAGAGTATTGTTCACGGTAGATGGGGCATCGAAGAAACTGCGCGTAAAGTTTTTGAAGCAGTAGCACAGAACAAACCACTCGCTGTTGGTATCGAGAAAGGTGCTCTCAAGAATGCTGTAATGCCTTACTTGACTGACCTGATGAGAGCCAACGGAGTCTACTTTAACATTATAGACCTTAACCACGGCAACAAGAGAAAGACTGACCGTGTTGTTTGGGCACTACAGGGGAGAATGGAGCATGGTAAACTTAGGCTCAATAAGGGTGAATGGAATTACCCCTTCCTTGACCAATTATTTCAATTCCCTAGTCCATTGGTGCATGACGACCTTGTAGACTCTTTAGCCTACATAGACCAACTAGCATCAGTGCCTTACTTTACACCTATTGAAGACGTATTTGAACCCTTAGACGCTTTAACCGGATTTTAAACTATGGATAATGATTTAGAACAAGCACTCTCTAGTGTCACTACTCTTGAAAGTTGGGTTATGACTCATGTAGATAAGTGGGATGACTATTACACAAACAACCACCAGGAAAAGTTTGAAGAATACTACCGCATCTGGCGTGGTATTTGGGCGCAGACAGACAAGACTAGAGACTCTGAAAGGTCTAGGATTGTTACCCCTGCCACGCAACAGGCTGTAGAGTCCTCTGTAGCTGAAGTAGAAGAAGCTACCTTTGGTCGCGGACACTGGTTCGACATGAGAGATGATCTTGATGACCCTGAGAAAGAAGACATTATCCTGTATCGCAAGAAGCTAGAACAGGCTTTCCATGACAATAAGATTAGAACTTCTGTAGCTGAAGTGTTAATCAATGCTGCTGTGTTCGGTACAGGTATTGCAGAAGTAGTGGTTGAGGAGACTGAAGACCGTGTCGTAGCTACACAGTCTGCACTAGACGGTGCTGCTGTGGCAGTCGGTGTAAACGTAATGGACAAGGTTAAAGTTAAACTGCGTCCAGTTCTTCCTCAGAACTTTCGTATTGACCCTGTAGCTACTTGTATTGATGAGTCTGTGGGTGTTGCTATTGACGAATTTGTTTCTGTTCATACAGTAGAGACTGAACAGCGCAACGGGGTATATCGTGATGTGGCAGTACACGCGACTACCTACGACCTTGACCAAGAACCTAATCCGAACCTTGAGCACCAATCTGAAGACAAAGTAAGGCTGATTAAATGGTTTGGTGAAGTTCCCCAGTATCTCCTTGAGATTGCTAATTTAGGTGACGATGCCGACTCAGACGATATTGAAAAGATTAGGGAAGAAGACGATGGAACCTTTGTAGAGGCTCTTGTTGTTATTGCTAATGACGGTATTCTGCTAAAAGCTGAAGAAAATCCCTACATGATGCAGGACAGGCCAGTGATTGCCTTCCAGTGGGATATTATTCCTGGTTTATTTTGGGGGAGGGGTGTTGTTGAGAAAGCATACAACAGCCAGAAAGCCCTTGATGCCGAAATCAGAGCTAGGATAGACGCTCTAGCCTTGACAGTTCATCCGATGATGGGCGTTGACTCTAGCAAGTTTGTACGAGGCACTGATACCAGCATACGCCCCGGTAAGACTGTTTTTACCAATGGCGATCCAAACACTGTGCTTAGACCTTTTAACTTTGGCAACGTAGATCAGATTACCTTTGCACAGGCTAGTGAGCTTCAAAAGATGGTACGACAGGCTACAGGAGCTATTGAGTCTGTGGCTGACCTTGGTGGACAGGCAAGAACAGACGGTGGTATTTCAGCCTCTCTTGCACCAGCTATCAAAAGATTTAAACGCACACTACTTCAGTTCCAGGATAACTTCCTGATTCCTTTTGTTAAACAAGCTGCGTGGCGTTATATGCAGTTTGACCCTGAGAACTACCCGGCTAAAGATTACAAATTCTCTGTGACTTCTACTCTTGGTATGATGGCTAGGGAGTACGAAGTGGCACAATTGACTCAGCTTCTGCAAACAATGTCACCAGACAGCCCTGCTTATCCTGTGTTGATTGAAGCAATCATTAATAACACCAGTGTAGAGAACCGTGAAAGCCTCATACAGACGCTTAGAGAGGCTCAACAGCCCTCTGAAGAAGAGATTGCTGCTCAACAGGCTGCTCAGAAGGCTCAAATTGACTTCCAGCAGAGTCAGACTAATGCTCTCAATGGTCAAGCAGCAGAAACAGAGGCTCGCGCTAGGAAGCTCGAAGAAGAGTCCAAGTATGTTCAAGACAATGTGCTCAATGATCGCATTAAAGCACTGGCTTCTATGGATAGCGAAGACGATAAAGCCTTCAATCGGAGGCTGGAAGCCGCTAAAGTAGCCCTGAAAGAGAAAGAGTTAGGTACTAAACAGGGTGAAGTCATGCTTAGACAAGTAGGAAACAATAATGGATCGCGTTAGAGCTGAGAGAATACAACTAGCACAGGCTAGGGAGAACTCTACCAACGCTGTTTCAGTGCATTCTCCACCCACAGGTCACTTAGATGTCGTTGAAACCGTCACATTGTGCAACCAAAGCGGTTCATCAGCTTCTTTTAGGCTGTTTTTAGACGATGACGGCACTACATACGATGAAAGTACGGCATTATACTGGGATGCAGACCTTCCAGCCGACTCTACATTGACTATAGAACTCGATCACGGCCTGTATATGGCTAATTCTGACGGTAATTTAGCGTACAGAAGCAGTGCAGCCAACGCAATCACTATTACTGTGTGGGGAATTAGGGAGTTTAGGAATAAATAATGACTACTACTCTGTATCCAGAACAGCAAATAATCTCAAGCGAGAGTGGCAATACAGCCACTGTAACAGACAACAATGCCCTACAGGTCACACCCCCACCTGATGGTAAGACGGCCTTTGGTGAGGCTTTAGTAGGACAGCTCACCCCTGTTATCCAGTTACAGTATCCCTACGCACTAAACCCGCTTATTGTCAGTATGCGGGACAATCAATCCGGTTCCTCGTCTGTTGTCACTTCAATGGCGCAGTTGTCAACTGGTGCAGCGGCTAACTCATCCTCCACGTTAAAATCCAAGAAGATAATCAAGTACGAGCCTGGACTTGGTGTAAGAGCCAGATTTACGGCTATGTACACTACGGGAGTAGCGAACTCCACCCAAATCGCAGGGATAGGAGATTCCGGGGAAGGATTCTTTTTTGGGTATAACGGGACAGCGTTTGGGATATTAAGACGTTACGGGGGTGTGCCTGAGATACGCACTCTTACCGTGTCCACAGCCTCCTCCGATGCAGAAAACATAACGATTACTTTGGACGGTGATGCTAATGCAAGTGTCGCTGTCACCGCTTCTGGTGTTATCACCACCACGGCTAACGAGATTGCCGCTGCTGACTATTCTGATACAGGAAGGGGTTGGGATGCTGTCGCAGTGGGCGATACGGTAGTCTTTACCTCATGGAACTCAGCCTCTCGGACAAACACTTATTCCCTGTCCTCTGCTACGTCAGCGGTAGGTACGTTTGCTCAGACCCTTGCTGGAGCCGCCCCCACGGACACATGGGTAGCCCAAGCATCTTGGAATGGGGCTGATATATTCGATGGTAACGGGGGTACAGGCGTAACCTTAGACCCCACCAAGTTAAATGTCTTTCAGATAGACTTTCAGTACCTCGGTGCGGGGTTGATAAGATTCTACATCGAAGACCCTGACGATGGTGAGCTACATCTTGTTCACTCCATAGAATACGCCAATGCCAATACAAGACCCAGTATTGACAACCCCTCTGTCCACATTTACTTCTCTGCGGAGAATACGTCAAACACCTCGGATTTACTGTTATCAAGCGCATCAAGCGCGGCATTTATTGACGGGATAAATGACAACTCCGGTGTTAAGAGAGGCATTAATGCCACCAAGACTTTAAGCGGTACTTCAGCAGAAACCCCTATTACTTCATTCAGGGTGAAAGAGGTCTTTCAGAGTAAATTAAACCGTACAAAGATTAAGATTAACTTGATAGCGGCTGCGGTGGAACACACGAAACCTTGTGCGATTAACGCCTATGCTGATGCCACATTAACGGGTGCGAGCTTTTCAGACCTTGCCACGGCAACATCTACTGTTCAACAGGACACATCAGCGACTGCGTTTACAGGTGGAACATTGTTGTTTTCTCTTTATTTGGGAAAGAACGGCAACCAGCTAATCAGTTTTTCGGATGATTTAACAGCGGCAGAGTTTGGGACGGGCGATATGATTACCGTCACACTAGCCCCGACCTCTGGTAATGGAGCAGAGGGCGATGTAGGTATAAACTTCACGGAGAAATTTTAAAAAAAAAAGACTTGACAAATTCTTAAAAATATGTTATAATACTATGTATATGAGGAGTTTTAAATGACTGAGGAGCAAGAGAAGTATTACAATAACTACCTAGACCTTTTTATGGAAGATGGATGGAAGCAGTTATTGGATGACTTTAAAAAAGAATTTGAGCAACTTAACACCATAGTTAATGTCGCTAATGAAGAAGATTTAAGACTTAAGCAAGGAAGGCTTAGTTTAATTATTCAGATGCTATCCTTTGAGGAAGGCATCAAAACAGAAATAGATACCCTCAAATCTGAGGATTCTACAGAAAATCCGTTGGAGCAGTAGTATGAGAATCATTTATGATTTCAAATGCCCTGACGGTCACACCACTGAATCACTTGTTAACAGAGAAGATAAAACTGCCAAGTGTAAGGAATGTGGCGCAACCGCGCAACGCATCATCTCTCCAATCCGTTCTAAGCTAGACCCTATATCGGGAGATTTTCCTGGTGAGACAATTCGATGGCTTAATAAACGAGAAAAGCAGATGAAGCAAGAGCAGAGGCAAATCGACAATCACGGTAAAGTTGATTGGTAGACCCTCATTTAGTCAAACCTCCACAATGTTAAGCACGGAGTTTAATAATGGCAACAATTATTGAAGATCGTCCAGAGAACGAAGAAGTACAACCTGAAGCAGAAACACCCAACTTAGACGACATTGCACAGCCTGAAGAGGAAACTGTAGCAGAAGAGTCAATACCAGACGTACCAGAAAAGTATCAAGGTAAGTCAGTAGAAGAACTTGTAGCGATGCACCAACAGGCAGAGCAGAAGATAGGTTCTCAAGGTAATGAAGTAGGGGAGCTTCGGAAAATTGTAGATGATTTTATCACGGCTCAGACGGTAAATCCTCAGGAAGAACAGTCTTCCGAAGATATTGATTTTTTTACTGACCCTGATAGGGCAATAGAAGATAAGATTAGCAAGCACCCTGCAATTAAAAAGGCAGAGGAGACTGCTAATAACTTCAATGCTCAGACGCAAGCAAATGCTATTACGTCTAAGTATCCAGATTCAATCAAGTGGCTCAATGACCCTCAGTTTAAGCAGTGGGTTCAAGGGTCACAGACTAGGCAGTCTTTATATGCTAGGTCGCAACAGCTTGATTTTGGTGCTATGGATGAGATGTTTGCACTGTACGGGGAGCATCAGAACTTGGTAGGCAACATAGTTGACGATGAAAAGAAAGCTAGGAGCAACCAAGTCAAGGCAGCTTCCACTGGTTCAGGAAGGGCTTCAAGAGCCTCCACAAGTAAAAAAACATATCGAAGGGCAGACCTTATTAAACTTAAACTTGAAGACCCTGATCGATATATGTCAATGCAAGACGAAATTATGCAAGCATACGCTGATAAAAGGGTCAAATAAACCTTAACTCAACGGAGCACTAAATGGCTACTTCAACTTATCCCGCTACAGGCGGGTTTGTAGACAACACTAGCGCAGCAACCTTTATCCCCGAAATGTGGTCGGATGAAGTTATTGCTGCATACAAATCCAATCTTGTTATGGCAAACCATGTCACTAAAATCAACATGGTTGGCAAGAAAGGTGACACAATTCACCTGCCTAAACCTCTGCGCGGTAGTGCCAATGCGAAAGCTGAAAACACTGCTGTAACCGTACAGAACCAGACAGAAACTGAAGTACAGGTTTCTATCGACAAACATTACGAGTTCTCTCGTATCATCGAAGATATTACTGACGTACAGGCTCACGCTTCCCTGCGTAGGTATTACACAGACGATGCTGGCTACGGCCTTGCAACACAGGTTGATAACGACCTGTTTATGCTTGGTACTGGCCTTGGTGACGGTACTGCCGTTGCTTTTGGTGCTGATTCACCCTCTGATTGGGTAAACTCAGCTTCTTACTACCCTAACGATGCTGCTGGTACTCTGACGGCCTATGCTGAAGATACTGTTATTCCTGCTGACGCAGTGACTGACCTTACTCTTCGCAGTGCCATCAAAGTCCTGGACGATAACGATGTGCCTATGGCAGGTCGTGTTTGGGTTATCCCGCCTTCAGTTAGGCGCGATCTGATGGGCATTGACCGCTTTGTTAGCTCTGATTTCGTAGGAAATCGTGGTGTTGACAACGGTAAGATTGGTAGCCTGTACGGTGTAGATATTTATGTATCTTCTAACGTGCCTGTTATCGAAACTGCTGCTCAGAACGCTGCTGTTTCTGGTGGTGATGTTCGTGGTTCTATGATGTTCCACAAAGATGCTTTCGTACTTGCTGAACAGCTTAATGTTCGTTCACAGGCACAGTACAAGCAGGAATGGCTCGGTACTCTGTACACAGCCGACACCCTTTATGGCACTAAGAATATCCGCACTGAAGGCGGTCTTATTCTTGCTGTAAACACTTAAGACTAGCTTTTAGTCTACTTAGCCTCCCTGAGCTATCTTGCTTGGGGAGGCTTTCCCTCTCTTACTTCAGGAGTCTTTCGTGTCCGATTATACTAAAACCACAGACTTTGCTGCCAAAGATGCACTGACTACTGGTGATCCTAATAAGGTTGTCGTTGGCACTGAAATTGACGATGAATTTAATGCGATAGCTACGGCTGTAGCTACGAAGGCTAATATAGCCTCTCCTACCTTTACCGGAACAGTTACCTTTGCTAACCTAATTGGTGCTTCCGGTGCTACTGTCACTGCTGTCCTTGATGAGGATACGATGACAAGTAACAGTGCAACTGCACTGGCTACACAGCAATCTATCAAAGCCTACGTAGATACGCAACTCACTGGTTCTGACCTAGATTTCCAGGCTGACTCAGGCGGTGCTTTGTCTATTGACCTAGATAGTGAGACAATGACTTTCACTGGTGGCACTGGTATTGATACTACTGGTAGCCTGAATGATGTTACCTTTGCTATAGACAGTACTGTAGCTACACTGGCAGATGCTCAGACATTCACTAATAAAACTCTGACCAGCCCTGTACTGACCACTCCGCAAATTAACGACACCAGCGCCGATCATCAGTATGTGTTCGCAGTTAACGAGCTATCCGCAGATAGAACTGTTACTCTACCGTTACTGACTGGTGCGGATGAGTTTGTGTTTAAAGACCACACTGTGACGCTGACTAACAAGACTATTGACTTGGGCAGTAATACTTTAACAGGATCAATCGCTGAGTTTGATGCCGCGCTTCAGTCAGATACATTTGTGTTTAATTCTGAAATTGGCACAGATGTACAGGCTTATGATGCAGTCCTTGATGACCTGTCTGCCCTCTCCCCTGTTGCAGATAATGAGTTCATTGTCGGTACAGGCGCGGGCACTTATGCCCATGAGTCCGGCGCTACAGCTAGGACTTCTCTAGGGGTGGCAATCGGTACTGACGTACAGGCTTTTGACGCAGTGCTTGATGACCTTTCAGCGCTTTCCGTTGTCGCGGACAACGAGTTTATTGTAGGCACTGGTGCTGGTACATACGCACACGAATCGGGCGCGACTGCTCGTACTTCAATGGGTCTGGGCACAGGTGATTCTGTTACTTTCAACAATGTCTCGGATACTCTTGGCGAACTCCGTCAGCTGCCTACCCCCGATGCCGCAAAGACTGGCTCATACTCTCTTGACACTGGAGATGTCGGTGTTGCTGTAGAAGTAGGCTCTGGTGGTTCAATCACCATCCCAAACAGTACATTCAGTGCTGACGACATTGTATCGGTTTACAACAAGTCCGGTGGTGACATAACCATCACCTGCTCGATTACTACCTGTGACCTTGATGGTTCGGACGTAGCGACTATTACGCTCGGTGACGATGGCATGGCAGTTATCTATTTTCAGTCAGGAACAGCCTGTACAGTATTCGGAAGGAATCTTAGTTAATGTTACAGAACCATCCAGCAATTTTTGACCCCGGTTCAGCGTCAGCGGGGGGCTTCTACCCCTACACAGTGGATTACTCCTGTCGGTTTAATGATGACGATTCTGCTTATTTGGACTGGACACCTAGCCTAGCTGGTGACAGCAGAACAACTTTTACACTATTCGCTTGTGTTAAAAGAGGGGCATTAGGGATTAATGGTTATTTGTTCAATGCAGGTAATGACAGCAACAACAGGTTTCAATTTGGATTCAGTAGCCTAAATGAGCTTAGGGTGTTTGAGAATACTGGTGGGACTACAGATATAGAAGTGACAACAGACGCAGTGTTTAGAGATTGCAGTGCTTGGTACATAATAGTTCTGGCGGTTGATACTACAGAAGGGACAGGGACAGACAGAATAAAAATATGGGTCAATGGCATTGCCCAATCTCTTACATTCTCAACCACACCATCTGCAAGCCTCGCTACTCACTGGAATAACAATGTTCTACACAGAATAGGGGCAAGGTCGGACACTGTTGCTACTCTATTTGATGGGTATATTTCACAAGCAGGAGCAATTGATGGGGTTGCTCACGATGAAACATTGACCGGCTCTGATAAAAGCGGTATATGGGTTCCAAAAAACCTTAGTGGACTTACATACGGGAGTAACGGGTTCTTACTAGACTTCGCAGACTCAGCAGACCTTGGCAA
>Ga0181564_10003849_pt1 | contig 12823 bp, 9 predicted proteins | sample 011ome_24_FD_134512 | JGI IMG/M metagenome (GOLD analysis project Ga0181564, IMG submission 134512) | Coastal salt marsh microbial communities from the Groves Creek Marsh, Skidaway Island, Georgia - 011513CT metaG (megahit assembly) | ecosystem: Environmental > Aquatic > Marine > Intertidal zone...
TACTTTTATTTGAAGGACAAACTCAAGGAAGTTCAAGAAATTGCTGCTCAGGCAGCAAAGTCTTCCGCTCCAGTAATGAGGAAAACTCCAGATGACAAACAAAAACATCTATTTCCATTAAAAGTACAGGCCTACGAAAGAATTGTGTTGTTTATGGAGCGAATCGAACCTAGTAGTTTGGTGATGCGTGTAAAAACGAACACCATGAAAGCTAACGAGCTACACGGAGCGTTACTTCACAACATAAGAGAAGAATACGAGCACAACGTAGCGCAGCAGATTTACATCAGCGACAATGCCTGGAACCTTGTGAAACAGGCCAAAGAGGAAACAATTAGAATTGTGAATATGGCTGCAAATTCGATGGAATCATCGGCTACCGCCAACGAACTTACTCGAGATATATTTGAGAAAATGATGGTGCTTCCTCAGTCTCCATCGCAAATAGCACTCGATTACCTAAAACAAGAAATAAAAAAATTCTTTAACTAACCTTTTTCCTTTGCAAATACACGAATTTACCCTAACAGACGAATATATACACCTGATTCAATTACTCAAAACACTCTCGCTTGTGGGAAGTGGAGGTGAGGCCAAAGAAGTGGTAAGAGAAGAATTGGTCTACTGCAATGGGGATATTGAAACCCGCATGCGGTATAAAGTAAGAAAGGGTGATGAAATTGAATTTGAAGGGAATCTAATTAAAGTAGTGTAATCCAATCCTTATCTGAACACTGAAATATTGCCTCTGTAGGCGTTTGTGCCTATCTCAATTACATAAAAATACACTCCTTCTGACACTCCCTTGTTCATGTAAGTTCCAACCCAATTTTCGTTGGGATCATTGGAGGTGAAAATCATATTTCCCCATCTGTTGTAGATGTTAATTGTATAGGGTAAACTCCTAAGTAACGCACTTTAAAATAGTCGTTTACTTCATCCTTATTTGGAGAAAACACATTAGGGATAAATGGAGTTTCGCAGCTCTCTACTTTCTAATAAAAACGTTTGCTAAATCCATTTAGGGAAATATCAACAAAATAATTCCCTGGTCTTGTTGCCACCCAACTAGAATTCTTTGAGTTATCGTGCCACTTGATACATTAGTAGAAAGTGGGACATCAACAAACCAATCTTTAGCTAAAAGTATAGTTATATCAAGAGAAGGAATAGATTTATCAGATACTTCTTCTTTGAAAAAAAAAGCAAAAAGAAAAACGATTTCAAACAAGATGATACTTTCTCTTATTGATGTGGCAAAAGAGAAAGGAGATACCAAAAAAGTTAAGTCTTATTGGAATGCTTATCATTGCCAATCTAAAATTGTAAGTAAGGAGCAAAGATTCCAAAAACAAAATTCACAAAGAATAATAATCAATCTTTAGATGCAGGAATAAAAACAATGTTGTTTATTTTGAAGTCAATTTCAGAAGACCGAAAAAATGATTTGAAGAATGAGATAGATGGTAGATTATTAGATGAAAAGGAAAACCCTGTAATAAGGACAATAATTGAAGAAAAGTTAGGTTATAACTACAATTAAAAAAAAGTTTTATTGGTTTTGAAGTATAAAGTGCCTATCTATTCATTACGCTTTAGAGTTGCACTATAAAAAATTAGATTAGCCCGAACTAATGTTTCGGGCTTTTTTTATTCCCAAATTTTATTAAAAATTAATAGCTAAAAACTTCCCTTCTGTCAACCATAAAAACAAAACCCTTACAATCAAATGATTATAAGGGTTTATTGCGGAGAGACAGGGACTCGAACCCTGGCGACCAGTTAAGGTCGACAGATTAGCAATCTGCTGCATTACCACTCTGCCACCTCTCCGTTAAGGTGTGCAAATATATAAAAGTTTCGTTTACTCAAAAAATAAAAGTGATTAAAAAAACGAAGCATTTTCTTTTGCCATTTTTCTGAGTAAGCTACTTGGTCTGTAGCGGTCTTCTCCGTACGTTTGATACAGGTTCTCTAACAAAGAAAGTGGTTTGTTGGCGCCAATTTCGTCACACCAAGCCAAAAGTCCTTTGGGGTAATTGGTACCAAATCTCATAGCTAAGTCAATGTCTTCTGCACTGGCAACTTGCCAAAATACGGCATCTGCCGCCTCGTTGATAAGCATTGCAAGAATCCTATCAAAAATATGACGTTTCAACTCTTCGTCTTCACTCGGTTTGGGGCGAGAGGCGTTTTCTGAATACTCATAAAATCCCTTTCCTGTTTTTCTTCCAAGCAATCCTGCTTCGGAAAAACGTTTTTGTGTAAACGAAGGTTTGTACCGTGGATCGAAGTAAAATGAGGTAAACACCGTTTCGGTCACCGTATAGTTCACATCGTTCCCGATATAGTCCATCAATTCAAATGGGCCCATTCTAAAACCACCAATTTCTTTCATTGCGGCATCAATAGTGGCAAAGTCAGCAATTCCTTCTTCGTATATCCTCAGTGCCTCTCCATAAAACGGACGAGCGACACGATTCACGATAAATCCTGGAGTGTCTTTTACCAGAGCGGTTACTTTTTTCCAACTATCAATCGTTTGCTTGGATAATTGTGTAACGGAGTCAGTGGTAGTAATACTTGGGATTATTTCAACAAGTTTCATGAGTGGAGCAGGATTAAAAAAGTGAATCCCGATGACTCTCTCTGGGTGTTTGCAGGCAGAGGAGATAGAGGCAATTGAAAGCGAGGAGGTGTTGGAAGCCAATATACACTTGTCGGACACAATGGTTTCGAGTTTAGAAAAAACCGTTTGTTTGATTTCCAAATTTTCGATAATTGCCTCGATCACCAAGTCTGAGTTTTCCAATAACTCCATTGAATCAACAAAACTAATTCTTCCTAAAATATCGTCAGCTTCTTGTTGAGTAAATTTCTGCTTTTCTACCAGTCTGGTAAATACTTTGTTCAAGCTTGCTCCGGCTTTTTCAATCGCAGCAGCGTTTGTGTCAAATACCATTACTTCTTCCCCAGCAGTTGCCGCTACTTGAGCAATTCCAGACCCCATAGATCCAGCTCCTATTATTCCTATGTTCATTTATTAAGTCGTTAGTCGTTAGTATTGAGTCGTTAGTTACAATTCCTTAGTCTAAAGACTGAGGACTGAATACTTCCGACTGTTAGTTTCCTTTAAATTCTGGTTTTCTTTTTTCCAAAAATGCCGCAATACCTTCTTTATTGTCGTAAGTGTTAGCCGCTTCTATTTGCAATTCTTTTTCCACACCCAATTGTGTGGCTAAGTCATTGGTTAAAGCTAGGTTCAATGCTCTTTTGGTGAGGCCAATACCTTTAGTAGGCCGTTGTGCCAGGTGCTTCGCGAACTCAAGACAAGTTGTAAATAGTTCTTCGTGTTCCACCACTTCGTAAATCATTCCAATCTCTTTGGCTTTTTCGGCCGAAAATTTATCAGCCAAAAACATGTGAGCCGCAGCTCGCTGCATCCCAATTAATCGAGGAAGAAAAAATGTACCACCACTATCTGGAACTAACCCAATACTGCTAAACGATTGTATAAAACTTGCTTTTGTACTTGCAAATGTAATGTCGCAAGCCAACGCTATGTTTGCGCCAGCTCCTGCCGCCACTCCATTTATCGCCCCAATAATTGGTTTTTCTATAGTTCTTAATTTATGAATAATAGGATTGTAAGTGGTTTCCACAATTTCTCCAATGGAGGGTCCTCCTTTGGCGGTTGCTTCTTTTAGGTCTTGTCCTGCACAAAATCCTTTTCCTTCGGCTGTCAATATTATGGCTCGGATGGTTTCGTCTTGTTCGAATTCATCTAAGGCAGCTTGAACTTCTTTTGCCATAGGGATATGAAAACTGTTGTAAACCTCCGGACGATTGAGCGTAATTATTCCCACTCCGTCTGTGGTTTCTTTTTTGATAAATTCCATGGTTTGTTTTGTTTCCTTAAAATTAAAGATTCTCGCTTCAAAAAGAAAGAATTGTCATGACTTAAATTCCAACTTTTGTTCCTTAAAGTATTCCTCGCAACGTGCGACAAGCTCTGGAAAAAAAATCAAGAAGTCCTTTTCCAATTCTTCTTCAAGTTCCTGTAAATCCGTCAAAGCATTTTGAATCGTATTGGAATAGTTAGCTCTTCTTCCGATACTTTGAAGTGCTTTGTTTATACCCCAATATGTTTTGTAATTTGAAAACCAATCATTTTCTCGCATGTGAGGAAGAAATTCAACTACTTTTTTTGGAAAATAGGTCTTTAGTTCCCAAAAATCGTCATACACCGATTTGGCAAACTCTTCTAGTGGAATATGGGAGTACAAAGTCCAGTTTTTTGCTAAGAAATAATCGTAGTATACGTCCAGCAAGACTGATGAATATTTGCCTTGTCTGGGATGTAGAAGTTTTTTACTTCTTGCTACAAGAGGATGATTGTCAGTAAATTCGTCTATTATTCGATGAAGGGTGATCCCGACTTGTATAGGTCTTGGAAAATCTGTCAACTCTTTCCCTTTCATGAAATCACCTAAAAAATTACCGATTCGTATTTCTTTATTGCATCCAGAAAGGTATTGGTGAGCAAGATAATTCATTTCTCTTCATTTGGTAAGATAAAAGTACGATTAATCTGACCAATGATTCTACTCGATCAGATTCTTCTTGTAAAAAAAAAGGAAAGCGGTTGGGCTTTCCTTTTATTGTTCTTAAGAGTTAAGTTATTGAACTATTACGCGATATTGTTCAATGTTCGTTTCGTCTTGTATCAGAATGATGTAAATTCCTTTAGAAACTTTGTTTAATGTGTATTTTTTTGATTCGTTTGATTGGAAATACGTGTTTTCTGAAAATACAATTCTTCCTTTGGTATCCATTAAAGTAACTTGAAAGACTCCTGACTTGTCTTTGTTCCTCAATTGGAATTCTCCTTGGTTGGGGTTTGGATACACCGAAAATCTTTCTGTATGACTAAGTTCATTTAGTCCAATTGTAGAAGGAGTAGTATCTCGTACTACAAAGTTGTCTAGATGGAACCTATTATTGTTGTTGGCAGTTGTAGAACGTCCATAGAATCCAAATTTCACTTTGCCAGTTTTGTTTTTAATCACTTTCACAAATCTGTTTGTTCCTGGGCTTACAAGTGTGCTAGCATCCCACAATCCAATTATTCCTGAGGTATCCCAAGTTGTCCCATTGTCATAAGAAGCAACCAAAATCACAGAATCATCAGGAGAAAATGCGCCAGGAGCTGTTGTCAAGTAATCGGTCAAAGCATAGTCGAACTCTACAATTTTCCAATTGTTAGGATCGCTACCAAAATTGATAGAAGGCGAGATAAGCCACTCGTCAACAGAGGAACCATAAACTTGAAGATTGGCTCCAAAATTACTTCCTTGGTTAGCAAATTGCCTAGAGGCCCAGTTGGAGGTGGTTCCTGTTCTGAAATTTGTTCCTGTTGCAGTAAGAACTCCCTCTTTTTCCTCCCAACAATCGGGTAGGTATTCCGTAAAGTCTTGTGTGTAGGTCACAGAGTAAGAGTCCGGGCATCCTGTTGATGCGCAATAAGGTCCTGCCCACTTGCTAGTATCTCCATTTGTACAGATTGCTTTTACCCAGAAACAGTATTCTGTCACGGGAGTTAATCCAGTTATTGAGTTAAAGTTGACAGTAGTAGCTAAGTTCCCAAGTTCTGTCCCCGTAGCAGGATTGTACCCAGCGCTTCCGTAGGAGATAAGGTAGCTTGCTTTAGCCGTATCATTGTTCCATCCAATGTTGAGGTTAGAAGAATCTAACCCTGGATTCAATATAACAGCGGAGGTAGTTTTGTTACAGGATGCATCTTCTTCCCAGCATACTTCATCGATGTTTACTCTATCACGAGTTCCTTGGGCTTGCCACAAGAATGAAACGTAGTTATCTGTTCCGGTATATCCTGTCAAGGAAACTATGTAATTAGTATAACCAGTAGTCAATGATATCGTATCAATAGGATTGAAGGTAGCGGGATTGTTCGGGTTCGACATGGTTCCAACTACTAATTTAGACAAACCGCTTGAACCTTGTTCTTTCGCCCAAAAATTAATTCTGTGCGTTCCAGCAGAGAGATTAGAAAGCTCAGGTGTGCTCAGAATCATTAACGAAGATCCGTCTAGCGCGCTGTTCATTTCTAAGGCATAATCTCCTTGATACGCCCAAGCTGAACCAAAATTTGATTTTGTATAAGCGAACGATCCGGAAGTTGAATTAATAAAAGCGTTCCAACAAGGAGGGATGCCGCTGGAGTCTACATTTGCCTCAAATCCTTCGCAGAAATCTGTAATTGGAGCACACTGAGTTTGTGCTTTCAATGGTCCAATTGTTCTACTTGTGTCCGTGGCACTACAAATACTAGTAAGGTAAATGTCATACAAAGTACTTGGGTTTAATCCGTTGATAGTTCCCGTACCAGAAGTTGAAATAGGGAGGGTGGTTCCTGAACCTGGAGAGAAACCTACGGTTCCATATTCTAGTAACCAAGAAACATCACTTGCACCATTGACCCATTGAGCCGTAATAGAATTTGTCGTGCTAGAAGAGTATGCGAGCATGGAAGGACTTGGGCAACTAGGTGCAGGGATAATTTTAAAATTATCAATGAATACCTCGTTTCCATCGTTGTTAATAGTGGATTGGGTGTAAATAGAAATTTGGATATCACCGGTATAACCTGCTGCGGTGAGGTTGTAGGTAAATAGCTCGCCCAAATGCGATGGGAGATCAGTTGAATCCCACTGACGCAAAATATTGGTGTCTGACCAAGTTGCTCCGTAATCTGTGGAAATGAGAACTACTATTTTGTCGTCAAAAGCTATGGTTCCGCCTACTGGTGCAAGTGAGGAGTTTCTTTGAGTAACGGCAATATCAAATTCTAATTGGTATGGCGTAGAACCGTTTCCAATGTTAATTATCGGGGAGGTTAACCATTCATTGATATTAGTGTATCTCAATTCGCATCTTGCTGAACCGGTACCCAGTCCCGTTTGGTTTCCAAAATCATCCAAAGTCCAAGCTGTATAGCCTTCTATTAAAGTAGAATTAAGTCCAAGCATTCCCTTGCTTTCTTTCCAGCAAGTTGGTGGTCCCGTTGCTGACATTGTTGTAAAATCCTCAGAGAATGGAACAGAGAAAGAGGCACATGGAGTGCAGAAATTAAAAGGCCCAATAAAAGCAGTAGTGTCAGAAGCACACACACTTTTTACATACACATCATAACAAGTGCTGGCTGAAAGCCCTGAGATCCCTGTGGTGTCGTTCGATGACGAAAAGCTAGTTCCTGATCCAACTGAAAAACCAGGTGCTCCATATTCCATAATCCAAGAAATGTCTCCGGGTCCAGGTAGCCAAGTTATAGTAGCAGAGTCGCTTCTTATTTCAACACTCGAAATAGCTGAAAGTGGCGGGCAGGCAGTAAGTGAGTACTCATCGGCTCCAATGTCTACGGTGGTTAGGGGAAAGAGCGGTCTAGACTGACCATCGATATCGGTGGTAACTCCTATAGAGTTGTCTCCCACATTATTGGCAAGTGTACCTGTGAGATGAAGGTCTTTTCCTGAGACAAATCCCGGATCGCCAAACAAACTATTGGCATCTTGCCCAGAAGCCGCTTGAAAGGCAGAAAGGGAACCTGTGGTGGTCGATTCGTACTTGAACCCAGATCCGGTGGAGTAATAGATGTTGTAATTCAAAGAATCAAAATAGGTGCCTCCATAGTTTGTGTATTCAAATGCTTTTTGACCTTGGTTATTCACAAAAATATTGTTAACCACGTTTGTTTTTCCGTAAGTTGTTCCACCTATTCCCGAAATATCAATAGCTACTGAGTGACTTGGGTTGGTATGATCAATACGCACACTGTTGTGGTATACATTCTGATAAATACAATTTTCTATCCTAATTCCATATTGACCACCAGCGGTAGCATATTTCATCGCTATCATGTTGTTTTCAATTGTGGTGTATCGAGTAGTAGAACCAAATAGATAGTTCACTCTAATTCCGTAGTTGTAACCAGCGACAGATTTAACGTATAAATTATTTTTCTTAATATCTACAGCAGAGTCAGCGCGAGACACATAAATCCCTTGTAAGTTTTGAGTGCTTAATGAATCGTCAAAGCAATCGTTGTTTTCAATCAAGAGATTGCTGCAATATTCTGCATGCACAAACCCTTTGGTTACATTCATTATAGAATTGTTCTTTATTGAGAAGTTTGCCATTCGTCCTGATGACCTTCCATATAAGTATAGTCCGTAAGAACCTCCATTTATACTATTATTCTCAAAAATCAAATTATTGATGATATTGGTATTTGTCGAGTTTTTATTTACTACCGCAAAATTTGTAGATCCACTTAGATTTCTCGATCCATTGAGTTGACAGTTTGTTACCGAAATGGTTGAATTTAGTCCGATAAAATCAATAACGGTTCCAAAAGAAGTTCCTGTTGAGGAGGAAAGGGTTAGGCTATCGAACGAAATAAAGGAAGTTCCATTAAACTGTACTACATAGTTCGTTGCTGCAGAGGTTGCAGAGTTGAAAGCAATTTCTGAAGGTAATGTATTAGTCGGATCTGCCACGAACCGAATAGTATTCGTTGAGCTCGCTCCAGTTATTGAACTGATTGAAATTTGTTCGGTATACGTTCCTTGCTTTACTAAAAATGTGACAGGACCAGAAACTCCATTCGCAATAAGATCAGCCGTAGCAGAGGAAAAGGAGATGTAATTAGTTCCTCCAGTGGGCAAAGATGAATTGATCGTGTAAGTTCCCGATAACGGAACTGATAACCCAAAGAATGACAGGGTTACAAATATGATAAAACTAAAAATCGACTTTGTATTCATGTACAAAAAAATATTTTTTGTTTAGTAAAGTATAAAATTACGGCTTTCTATTTGATTTAGAAACAAAAGAAAAAGAATTTTATTGCTTAATCTAGTTGTAATTATGTGTTGTTATACAGGTGTTTAGTTTAGTTTTTATCAAGGTTTGAAGAGAATTTTTGAAGAAAATGGATTTTATTTTTAAAGAATTAACAATTCTCTTATATTTGCACACTTAAAAAATGGCGAGGTAGCTCAGTTGGTTAGAGCACCGGATTCATAACCCGGAGGTCAGGAGTTCAAATCTCCTTCTCGCTACAAGAAAAGAAAAGACTTGTTGTTTGTTCAATGAGTCTTTTTTGTTTGTCCCATATTCATATCCGTCCGCTGACGGACAAGCGGTCAACTGTTATTCTTTAGCATTTAGTTCTGACAGATTGATAAAGAAAGACCCAAAGTACAAAAGGATATTGAAGTAAATTCTGACAGGGAAGTATTCAGAAAAAAAACGTTTTTTTCTTAGATTTAGGGGGTTCAAGGAGAGTTTTGAATTCAGGAGATAATGTTTTTTGTGCTAACCATATAGATTATAAATTTAAACTTACGTATGGTTTGTTTTGTTTTACAAAATAAAAGTCATGGTGAATATTATTATATATCTTGAAAACGAAATGAGAACGAAAGCGACTCAACTTGGCCATGATTTAATGAAAAGTGAATTTGTAGCAAGCGCTTAAATAGATGAGGATAATAGCTACTTTATTCAGAAGAAAGAAAAGGTAGAAAAAACTATACACACCTTGATTACAGCTCAAACAAAATCATTGATGTTTACAGAAATTGTTGAGAATATCGAAAAGAATGTAGGGAGTGATGTTCTTTTGTTTTCTGTTCCTTTGACTCAAATGAACGAACAATTTAATAAATACATAAAATCAAGAACAAAAAAAATATAAATCAAAACCAAACGAATGAAAAGAATAACCATATCAAAAGGAGATGGAATTGGTCCAGAAATTATGGACGCAACATTGGAAATTTTAAAAGCGGCTGGAGCTCAACTAGAGTATGATGAAATAGAAGTAGGAGAAAAAGTGTATTTATCTGGAAATACCTCAGGTATTACCTCGGAATCATGGAAAAAAATAAGAAATAACAAAATTTTCTTGAAGGCACCGATCACAACACCTTCAGGAGGAGGGTACAAAAGTTTGAACGTATCAACAAGAAAAACACTGGGACTTTATGCGAATGTGCGACCATGCATGAGTTTACATCCGTTTGTAAAAACTAAACACCCAGTAATGGATATTGTAATTATCCGTGAAAATGAGGAAGATTTGTATGCAGGTATTGAGCATCAACAAACTGATGAGGTAGTTCAATGCTTGAAATTGATTAGCCGTCCTGGATGTGAAAAAATCATTAGATACGCGTTTGAATACGCAAAGAATTATGGAAGAAAAAAAGTAACATGTTTTTCCAAAGACAACATTATGAAACAAACCGATGGATTGTTTCACAAGGTGTTTAATGAAATTGCTGCGGAATATCCAGAAATTAAAAACGATCATTGGATTGTAGATATTGGAGCCGCAAAAGTGGCAGACACCCCAGAAGATTTTGACGTAATTGTGATGCAAAACTTATATGGAGATATTATTTCGGATATAGCTGCGCAGATTACAGGTTCTGTTGGGTTAGCTGGTTCATGTAACATTGGAGAAGAACACGCTATGTTTGAAGCTATACATGGTTCGGCACCAACTATTGCAGGACAAAATATTGCAAACCCTTCTGCTTTGATTCAGGGAGCTATTTTGATGCTAGGTCATATTGGTCAAAACGAGGTGGCAGATAAAATTCAAAATGCATGGTTAAAGACTATTGAAGATGGTGTGCACACTGTAGATATTTACGATGAAAACGTGAGTACGCAAAAAGTTGGAACTAAAGAATTTGGACAAGCGGTTATTGAAAGATTAGGACAATTGCCTAATAAAATGCCGGTGAGAAAATCGCCTACTAACATTAACTTAAACTTGCCAAAGTACAACCGAAAGCCAAGATTAAATAAAGAATTAAAAGGTGTAGATTTGTTCGTGCACTGGGATGGTTTTGATCCAAACGACATTGGAGGTCAACTAAGAAACATCGAAATTGGAGATATCAAGTTAGACATGATTACGAACCGAGGAATCAAAGTATTCCCTGATGGCTTCAAAGAAACTTTCTGTACGGATCACTGGAGATGTAGATTCAAAAATGTAAATGGAACAAACATCACCAAAGAAGATATTATTCAATTGTTGAATAAGGCAGAAGAGAAAAATATTGACATAATCAAAACAGAAAATCTATATCACTTTGATGGAAAACGTTCTTTCTCGTTAGGACAAGGACAGTAATTCACAACTACATAATACTACCAAAAGCCCTCAAGAGATTGGGGGCTTTTTTTATGAAATCCTGCCCCAATTTGGTTTTCTTCTGATTAACTCGGCTAGTTGTTGTCTGATAAGATAATTTTCTTGGAGCTCTAAGCTTGGGTCCAATTTCAAAAGCTCTCCTGCCAAATTTCGGGCGGTGGCTACAAGTTTATTGTCCTTGATTAAATCTCCAATCTTCAGGTCTAATATCCCACTTTGTTGAGTACCCAGAATGTCTCCCGGGCCTCTTAGTTTTAAATCTTCTTCTGCAATTTCAAATCCATCATTCGTCCTGACCATAGTCTCGATTCGGGTTCGAGCTGTTTCCGATAGCTTGTAGTCGGTCATGAGTATGCAATAAGATTTGTCTGATCCTCTTCCAACTCTTCCTCTTAACTGGTGAAGTTGAGAAAGTCCAAATTTATTGGCGCTCTCAATAATCATTACAGTTGCATTAGGCACATTTACCCCAACTTCTATCACCGTTGTGGCGACCATAATTTGAGTATGACCCTTGGCAAATAGTTGCATTTCGTATTCTTTGTCCGCTGCTTTCATTTTACCATGCACAATACTCAGTCTATAAGTAGGCAACGGAAATCTGCGCGCCATACTTTCGTAACCATCCATCAAGTCCTTGAAATCTAGATGTTCCGATTCATCTATCAATGGATATACCACATACACTTGTCTACCCTCGGCAATTTGTTTCTCCATAAATTTAAATACATACAATCTGTCTTTGTCAAATTTATGAAGCGTAGTAATTTCTTTTCTGCCAGGCGGAAGCTCATCAATTACGGAAATATCTAAATCACCATACACCGTCATTGCCAACGTTCTCGGAATAGGAGTTGCTGTCATGACCAATACATGAGGGGGTATCGAGTTTTTTTTCCACAGTTTGGACCGTTGTTTTACACCAAATCTATGTTGTTCGTCTATGATTGATAGTCCTAAATTCTTGAATTGCACAATGTCCTCGAGTAGGGCGTGAGTTCCTATCAGGATGTCGAGTTTTCCGTTCAATAATTGTTCGTGGATTACCTTTCTTTCCGATGTTTTACTCGAACCTGTGAGCAATGCACAAGTTACGCCAGTTCCTTCCAGATAGTTGAGGATAGTCGCATAGTGTTGGGTTGCTAATATTTCGGTCGGAGCCATGAGCAATGATTGAAACCCGTTGTCTTTCGCAATGAGCATCGAAAGAAGTCCTACGAGAGTTTTTCCACTCCCAACATCGCCTTGTAATAGCCTATTCATGTGTTTTCCGGTTCCCATGTCGTGGCGAATTTCTTTCACCACTCTTTTTTGAGCATTGGTCAACTCAAAAGGCAATTTGGTGTTGTAAAATGTATTGAAACTTTCTCCAATTGTTTCAAACACAAATCCTTTTAATTTTTGTTCTTGAACAACTTTTTGCTTGAGAAGTCTGAGCTGTAAGAAAAAGAATTCTTCGAACTTTAATCGGTAGATGGCTTTTTTAAGATTTTCTGCGTTGGTCGGAAAATGAATTTCTCGCAATGCTTTTTCCTTCGAAATTAATTTCATTTCGTTCATTACCCTATGCGA
>Ga0181564_10003851_pt1 | contig 12822 bp, 10 predicted proteins | sample 011ome_24_FD_134512 | JGI IMG/M metagenome (GOLD analysis project Ga0181564, IMG submission 134512) | Coastal salt marsh microbial communities from the Groves Creek Marsh, Skidaway Island, Georgia - 011513CT metaG (megahit assembly) | ecosystem: Environmental > Aquatic > Marine > Intertidal...
CACCAGCATCAGTATAACTTGTTCCTAATTCAACAGTTACAGGGTTATCTCCAGTGACAGTAACGACAGGTGCAGTTGTATCAACAACATTAACAGTTCTAGTAGCTGTTCCAGCATTACCAGAAGCATCTGTAGATGTGTAGGTGATTGTATAAACTCCAACAGTATTGGTATCAGCTGTACCGCTTGATACTACCTCCACAGCACCCGAAGCATCTGTTGCAGTAGCACCAGCATCAGTATAACTTGTTCCTAATTCAACAGTTACAGGGTTATCTCCAGTGACAGTAACGACAGGTGCAGTTGTATCAACAACATTAACAGTTCTAGTTGCAGTAGCAGTATTACCATCAAGGTCTGTTGCTGAATAAGTTACTGTATAAGAACCAACAACTGAGGTATCAACAGTTCCTGACGTTATAACAAGTGTATTCCCATGAAATGCATCATTTGCAGTCGCTCCTGCATCAACATAAGTTGAACCGAGTTCAACAGTTGCAGGGTTTTGACCATTTATCGTAATTACAGGTGGTACATTATCATTATAACCATCATCAGTTAAAGCTGATACGGCACCTAAACCTGCAACAGCTAATAACGCTTTTTGTATAGCTGACATTTCAGCCATAATATTTGCTAACCTTTCACGCAGCTCATTGTCACCTGCACTTGATGAACCTTCTACTTCAGGAGAATCACCTTCAGCATTTTCATCTAGCATTCTATTTATTCTAATTTCTTCATCTTTTAGCTCTAGATATCTTGAGTTCAACTGCTTGACATTCATAGAACTTACTCTAGTTTGAATATCATTAAGTGCCTCATTAGATAATCTAAATTCGTTAGAGCTAACCGCTGGTATTAAAATGCATAAAGACAAAACTAGACCGGCAACTTTAAATTTTTTCATTATTCTTATCCTTACTCTTATTAAAAAAAGACCCTATTAAAAAACTGTTAATATTTTATTTAAACTAAATTATAACGATATTTTTGTAGTTATTAACGAATTGTATAATACTTTTTTTTTATAAGCTATACAATATAGGTTTATTATAGATACATATTTTATTGAAATTCTGCTTAAAAATGCTTTATTAAATCAATTAATATCTCTAAATTTAACTAATAAATCATACAAGGTGTTACTCCTGATTAATTTTGCACCAGGATCTTTTGTTAATGGTCTCCAAGTGTAGCTAATGAAATCTCCATATATTGGTATGTTAAAAAATATGCCTTTATCAAAACTGCCCTCACCAAAATCTCTTTTAGATACATCAGTAAGTGTCATAAATGCTCCAAAACTAACTCCATTTTCCAGTGTTCTTGAAAGCTCAATCGTTGAACCCACATCTCCAGCTAAATATTCACCTGCTGAAAATTTAGCATCAAAAGGGATTCTGCCATAATTTCTATAATAAAAATTTGTTGTAAGTGTTGTATTTGTGTAGTCAAGATGACCAAAACCCCACTCATAGTCTCTTTTTCTAACATTAAATACCTCTATACCAAATGCATAATTTGTATTTTGTTTAAAATATAAATATTCCATTCCAAAACCAGAAAACATATCCTCCAAAATTCCGCCTGTTAGCATTATGTGATGATTTTTTTTTGGAGTCAGATGATAATCAATTTGAGCTCTACCAATCATTAAACCATCCATATTTTTTAAATATTGTTTAACATCAGACCTTACTTGCGCAGGAAAAGTGAACTGAGGAGGAAATCTTAAATCATCAAAATTATCAACTATTGAGTATTTAAGATTTGATTTAAAGAATAAATTTTCTCTTATAACTAGTTCTGAATCATTTTCTAGCAATAAGGCACCTTTGAAAAATTCTTCTCTTGATGCAAGAAATGGTCTAAATTTTAGATTAGTTGATGACTCAAATTTTTTGGACGGTTTCCTCTCATATATAAGGTTCGAATTTCTTTCAAAAGATTCATCAATCTCTTTATAGGCTTCCAGATCGGCAATCTTTATATCTTTTTTAATATTTTTTCTTATGCCAGCATCGGATGTGGCCTCAGAGATTATTTCTTCAATAAGCCTTAAATCAGAATGCATAAATTGTGTAAGTTCTAGTCCAATAGACTGTGATGTTTCACTTATTTTACTTACGCCTATTCCGTTATTTTCTAGATTCTTTATCAATTTTGTATATTGATTATCTTCTTCTTCGATATTCTCGGACTTTTGATAAGTATATTTCTTGACAGACTCTTTGGGGTTATTCTTGTATATAAATCTAACAGAAAAATAGTTGCCTCGTTCATAAGAGGCACCTAGGACAAAATTTGGATTAAATGAATAATCCAACCCAATTGAAAAATCACTTTTTCTTTGTTCATAAACAAGCTCTCGATGCGGGTCATAAGTGTCAATGGTATCTCTTTCTAGCTTTAATAGTAAATTCTCTCTTGGACTATAAGATATTCCAAAAAAAGGTGAGATTTTTTTTGATGTAAAATACTTATTTAGGTCAAAATTACCACCACTACCAGTATCGAGTTTTCTTGTATTAAAACGATTTGATAAGTAACCAAGAGGGTTATTTATTTTTCTATCAGATCCATCAAGCTGACCCCAGCCTAAACCAAAATGAAAATCAAAATTACTTATACCATAACTACCAACTATATATTCAGAGCTATAAAGACCTGTTCCAGCAAAATCATACAGACCTACTGCAATAGCTGGGAATATACCCTCTTCTTTTAATCTAATTTTTACATTAAACCCTTTATCTTTTAGATCTTGTTTACAAAAGTCATATTCTTCGAAAGGACAATACCTTCTATTTTCAACATTTGTATAATAAATAGAAGCCTCCAACCAATCATATGGACTTGAAGAAATTGTCATTTTTTGATCGGGTGTACCATCATAAAGTATAAAACCATGGACTCCCTCATCGTAAAATCTTGCAGTTGGCATATTTATGAGGCCAACAACACCATGATTGTTATAAAAATTTAAATTAAAGTTGTCAGCATGAAGATATTCATACTGAAAAAAAATAATTATGAAAAAAAATTTTTTAATTATGTATTTGAGATCTTTTATCATTCATGATCTCTATCTAATTATTATCGATAGCAGATAAAGAAGCTAATGCCACACCAAGATTACCCAATATTGAAACATAAGCTTGGGTCGCTATCCTTCGTGATGCAGAGTTATCTAGCTTTCTTGGAACAAATATAACAGAACCAGGATATATTTTTACAGAGCTATTTGGTTGACTAGCAAATAAGTTCCTTTTTTTAGAATATCTCTCTGTCTCCCCGTTTGGATGAAGAATATATATGGAAAAATTATCAGCATAATTCTTATATCCACCTGATTTCTCAACATAGTAATCAACTTCTTTATTTGCCTCAAAGACAACAGCACCCTCGGAAGATACCTCACCGTAAACGAAGACACTATTATTCTTTTCAGGAATAATGAGCATATCACCCTCACTAATATTTTGTGATGCTTGATATTCCTCGGTAAACAAATCTACAACTACCCTGCCACTAGGTTTAGCATTTTTTATTTCTTCAGTTAAGTTTAGAATGGGCATTAAATCAAAATTTTGACCTACATTTAGCTGACTTAAAGCAATAATATTGTCTAAGAATTCGTTATAAAGAAGATCTTGTGCTTTCTTATTTATGGTTCTAGCTGCTTCTTTTTCATATACTGCACCAAATGGATATGCATTATCTGTATATCCACCAGCCTTATCTAATAAGTCTGCTATTGTCTCTCCAGCGGCCATGACATATGTTCCAGGTTTATAAACTGCGCCAATAATTTTTGCAGTTCTGAATGAAAACTCTCTTACATAAATCAAATCTCCATCTTGAGGTTGTATAGATTTAAATTGATTAATATTAACAATAGGTAGAGATTTTAATTTACCATCTAGAATCCTTTCTAAAAATATATTTTCTAAATCAGCTGTGTGCTTTATACCATTTGCATAATTAATGATACTATAGAGATATTCACTATCATTTAGCTCATATTTGGCTGGTCTTTTAATAGCTCCATCAATTGCTATTACAGTTTTTCTTGGCTCAACAAAAATAATGTCGCCTGTTTTTAGTCTATTCTTTAAATTAAAGTTTCCATTAATTAATAAGTCATAAACATCTAGAGTTTCAATAATTTTTTTATCTCTTATTAAATTAATCTCTCTATAAGAACCATATTGATTTATGCCTCCAGCTACTGATAATGCATGCAAAACGTTTGAGCTGCCGCTCAATGTATATATACCAGGATTTTTAGCATTACCGGATACTAAAATATTTACATCTCTTAATTGATCTAAATTAATATATACTTCAGATCCTATGAAGGCTGTTTGAATTTTAGATTTAATCAATTGAGATGCCTTGTCTAAAGATAATCCAGCCAAAACTGTAGTACCTATATCAGGAATATTTATAGCGCCATCCCTCCCTATAACAAATTTCTCTATATAGTCTCTTGGTCCTACTAGTTGAATATTTAAGATATCTCCTGTATCTAAAATATATGAGTCATCAAGATTCGGTTCATTTATAGGCATGAATGTTGTTTGAAACGTATTAAAAAAATCAGATCCAAACAATTCTAAATCATCACTAATTGATAGTTTCTCATCAGATTCTAGTCTGTTTTCAAGTTCCAAAAGATCTTTCTCAAGTCTAGTTTTAAGATCAATTAATTCTTCAGCTTGTTCAAGCTTGCTAGAATATATAGAGGGTTTAAAGTTATTTTTAGCCTCAGCTTGACCTTGAGCTGTTTTATTCATTAAATCTTCTTTGATATCTCCTGGAAGACTTTCTAAGTATTTTTCATCTAACTGTTGAGCATAGATAGAACCAGATGAAACAATAAGCAGTAGAAGTAATTTTAAATTATTCATAAATATTCTCAAAAAAGATTTGTTGATGTAAAGGTTAATTATAAATGATTTTCTAGCATTAAAGTATATTTAGTATGTTTGTATTAATTTAAGCAAGTCCAGGAATAGTAACTGAATCAATTGAGATAGCATTTTTAATAATATTATTAATAATTCTGTTTACCTCATTGTCTGTAATGGTTGATTCTTTTGACTGGAAAATAAACCTAACACCAATCTTCACCACATTTGTTTTTGTATTATTGTAGTAGTCAAAAATATAAACTTCTTTGAGTAACTCATGGCTCAGGTTTAAAATATAATCTTCTAAAATATGTAACTTCTTCGGATCTGAAATAGAAAAAGATAAATCCCTAGAGGAGGAAGGAAATTCTGATATTCGCGAATAAAACTTTTCATCAATATTTATCTTTGGAGATTTTGAAATATAATCACACTCTTTGATTTCAATTAGCTCAATTTCTGCATAAACAATTGCATTTTTTGATTTTGATTTAACAGTTTCCCTTGGAATTGTAGTTACATTAAGACTTTGAATGTATTTTGATAACATGCTTATAAGATAATCTTCATCTATCATTTTGGAAAAATCTACATAATTTTTATCAACTCTTCCTGAGGCAATGATGCCAAGTACTCTTTTATTATTTTCATGCGAAGTAGTATACAGATCAGCTGTTTCAAAAAACTTTAATGATTCTTGTTGCCTTCTTTCATTATAAAGAAGATTATTAATTAATGATTCTTTGAGAGATGTTCTTAGAAATTTTCGATTAGAATCCAATGGGTTATCAACCTTGATTGAATCACTTGTTTGTTCGCGCACAAAAGGGTTATTGATAACTTCACTAAAACCATTGTCAATTAAGTAATTAGCTATATTGGTTTCGTTAGAGTCTTTATCAATCTTATTATTAAGAGTTATATTGAAACTTTTTGGTTTTATATTGTTATAGCCAATTGCTCTTGCAATTTCTTCTGAAATATCATTAATAGTTTTTACATCATTTCTGTATGAGGGAATTTGGATAAATTTGCTTTCTACATTAAAACCCAATCTTTCAAGCAAATAATCAAATTCTTTTTTGCTGATTTTAGTACCTAGTACTTTATTAACATTATCAACCTCAATTTTGATTTTTCTTTCTTTTACATTTAGGTGATCTTCGCTATAAATTTCAACATTTTTAATTTTTGCATTATTTTCTACGATTTTTAAGAACCTTCTTAAGGCATAATCATGACAATTAGCATCTGTATTTCTTTCAAACTTATATGCAGCATCTGAATTGATAGCATATTTTGTTGCTTTACCAATTATTACCTCAGGATCAAAATAAGCACATTCCACAAGGACTGTATTAGTATTTTTATTACATGATGTTTTTTTTCCGCCAATTATTCCTGCTAAATTTATTGGTTTATTATCTTTAGATAAAAAAACCATATCGCCTTTAGATAGTCTTATAGTCTTGTCTATGAGTGTCTGAAAATTAAGATCTTCATCAATCAAGCTTAAAGTCATCTCATTATCTAATTTTGTGTAGTCGTAACAATGAGTAGGTTGCCCTGTTTCGTATGAAATATAATTTGATATGTCAGTAAAAAAATTATTTTTAGTAATATTCAGTTCTTCAAAATAACCTTCTAAAGTAGAGTCATATTTCGTGGGTAATTCATCAATCTCTATCTTTAAAAAAGATATTTTAGAACATTTATTTTTTACATTATTTTTAAAATTAATTTTTAAAGGTTTAATTTTATGCTTATAAATTTCATCAGATATATTTGTTTTATAAAATAAATTTAAATCTCTTAAAATTCCATTAAGTGACAGGCAATCACCCCTGTTTGGTGTGAGTTCCATGTCAAAAATTTTATTCTCTATTTCATGCTCATGACCTAATTGAAAAAATTTATTTGAAATCTCATCAATACAGGGATTGGTTTCAATTTTTTCTATAAGATGTTTATATGCGATTTTCATTTAAATTGGCTTAAAAAGTCTAAATTAGATTTGTAAAAATCTCTTATATCTGTAACTTTATATTTAAGCATAGCAATTCTTTCAATACCTAGTCCAAATGCAAATCCTGAAAATTTTTTTGAATCAATGGAGCAGTTCTCTAAAACAATTGGATTGACTATGCCACATCCAAGTATTTCAAGCCATTTGCCATCATCAGATAATATATCTACCTCTGCAGAAGGTTCTGTGAAAGGAAAATATGATGGCCTGAATCGTACTTCAATTTCTTGGCCAAATAGGTTATGTAAGATTTTATAAATTAAATCTTTTAAGTTTGAAAAACTTACATTTTCATCAACATATATGCCTTCCACCTGGTGAAACATTGGTAGATGAGTTGCGTCATCGTCTTTTCGATAAACTTTTCCTCCAGATATAAATGCAAGCGGCGGCTTTTTTTCAAGCATGCCCCTAATTTGCACAGGTGATGTGTGGGTTCTTAAAACATTGGTCTTATTATTAACATAAAATGTATCATGCATTTGGCGAGCTGGATGAGATTTTTTAATATTTAACATATCGAAGTTAAATTCTTCTGTTTCGATTTCAGGACCCGATACAATTTCAAAACCTAAATTAACAAGTATTTCCATCAAATGATTCTTCATTAGATTTATAGGGTGGTGCGTTCCCTTACTTTTGGATATTTTGGGTGGCTTAAAGTCCTTCGAATGTGACATTAAACCAGAAGTTAACTAATAGATAATTCTACAACCTTTTTAAAAGTTGGGTTATCAGTTACTGCTATGTCAGCTAAGATTTTTCTATTGAGTTGGATATTCTTTTCTTCAAGAGATGATACTAATTTTGAATAAGGCACTCCAATCTCTCTTGAGCCAGCATTAATCCTTGCAATCCATAAAGATCTAAAAGATCTTTTTTTATTCTTTCTGTCTCTAAAAGCATATTGCATGGACTTGATATTTGATTGTTTTGCTGTCTTAAATAATCTGCTTCTAGCACCGTAATGACCTTTTGTAGAATTGAGTATCTTTTTGTGTTTAGCTTTTGCTGTAACTGATTTTGTGACTCTTGGCATAATTATTTACCTATTTTTTAATTAATTTAGAGGCCATTTTTAGAACGGTTCCAGTCAACTTATTTAAACCTCTATTGTGTCTTTTTCTTTTAGTAGACTGTTTAGTTAAAATATGATTCCTGTTAGCACTTCTACTCTTTAAAGAGCTTCCTGTTTTTTTAAAACGCTTTGAAGCACCAGAATGTGTTTTAAGTTTGTATCCCATATTAACCTATTATTAACCTATTTTATTTCTTTTTTAAAGGCGACAAAACCATTAAGAGTTGACGGCCTTCTAAAGATGGCTCTTGATCAACCTGAGCAATATCAGCAACCTCATCTCTCAATTTATTAAGCAAATCAAGGCCTATATTACTATTTAAAATTTCTCTACCTCTAAATCGGACGCTTATTTTAGTCTTATCTCCGTCAAGAATAAAGCTTTTAATCTTTTTTAATTTAATTTTATAATCACCAACATCAGTAGATGGTCTAAACTTGATTTCTTTTGTAGTGTTTTTCTTAATCTTTACTTTTGAAGCTGATGCGCTTTTTTTCTTATCAAATAGAAGCTTCCCATAATCTAAAATCTTACAAACAACAGGGTCAGAATCGTTTGGTGAAACCTGCACTAAGTCAAGAGATAGGCTTACAGCTTCATTCAAAGCATCTCTTGTTGAGACTAATCCTCTTTTGCTGCCATCTGGCCCTACAAGCAGAACATTGGTTGCTGTTATTTTTTCATTTATAGGAACAGATTTCCTTGTTGGAGTTGCCATATATTTAGTGGTTTAGATCAGTATTGATGAAAGGCATTAATTGATGGCTTGCCTGATAATCATTTTATTAGTTTTCATTGTGCGGTATTTTATACTAGTTGTTTAATTACGCAAATATAATTTTTACGGCTGCAGAATTTGATGCTTCCACTCGCCAGCGTCTAAAATATATGAATTTCTTTTATTTATTCTTGAATCATGTCCTTCCCAAAATTCAAAATAATATGGAATGAAAGAAAAGCCACCCCAATAATCTGGACATGAAGTTAAATCATCATCATTGAGAGATTTTTTATAATTCATTAAGACATTTTCATAAGAAAGAATGGGTTTAGATTGATTTGAAGAAATAGCTAAAGCATTTTTATGGGTATCTCTTGATCTAAAGTAGTCATTATTATAACTTTGGGGAGTTCTAAAAATGTTTGCTTTAATTCTAATTTGCATATTTATGCTATTCCAATATATTAATGCTGATATTTGCTGGTGAGAGAGAAACTCCTGAGATTTTGGAGAATTATAATTACTAAAAAAAATAAATTCCTTATTTTGTATAAATTTTAAGTTTACGTACCTTGAGTTTACCTCTTGCTTATCTACTGAATATGAAGATATTGATATGGCCTCTATATTTTTTTGATTTGACGAAAGACTAGTTTCATATTTCTCTTTGAATATTAGATACGGTGTTTCTTTAGAAAGATTGTTAAATTTTATCAATTGGATTAGTTAAAAATTTGCATTTATTAAAAATTTTATACTGAATAATTGTATAATACATTTTTTAGTTAAACACAATTAAATTAATTATGAATAAGTTGCTTTTCATGGGAAGAAAGTCTTATGGTGCTGAGGCGCTTGATTGGTGCATAAACAACGGATGGGATGTTGTTGCAGTAGTTACAGATAACCATCAACTAACCTCACCTACTGCTAATACTGCTAGAAAATATAATATAGAATTGCTTGATTATGAAAGCTGTCTTGAAAAAATAGAATCTGAAGAAATTAAATTTGATGTAGCTGTTTCATATGTATATTGGCGAATTTTAAAGAAACCTCTTATTCAAGCACCAAGGCTTGGAATACTAAATTTTCATCCTGCTCCCCTTCCTGAATTGAGAGGAACGGGTGGCTTTAATTTGGCTATACTAGAGGATTTTGAGTCTTTTGGTGTAACTGTTCATTATATGGATGAGGGTATTGATACTGGTCCAGTTATTGAAGTAGATAGATTCTCTATTGATGCAGGTTCGGAAACAGCTCAAAGTCTTGAAAAAAAGAGTCATGAAAGAATGGTTGCTCTATTCAAAAAAACAATGAATAGAGTTAAAAAAGAAGGTCTACTTCCATGCAAAAAGCTGTCTGGCGGGAGGCATTTGTCTAGGAAAGAAATGGAAGAACTAAAAAAAATTAAACCCGGTGATGATATTAACAAAAAAATTAGAGCATTTTGGTTTCCTCCATATGATGGCGCAAAGATTGAAATTGATGGTAAGTCCTACACTCTTGTGAACAGAGAAATTTTAGAAAAAATTGATGGTGACTCTGAAGCAATATTTAAACATACACAAAAGGGATCTTAAAAATAAAAGCATGTTAAATTGGGTAAAAGATGATTTAAAAAATTTTGGAAAGTATGTTGAAAGCAATAATCAAATTAAACAACTTAGTTCTAAGTCAATAGACCTTGCATTTATTGGATCAGGGCTTTCTTCTTCTAGTACATTAATTGAATATATAAATCAAATTGAAAGTTATGAATTTAAAAAAAATAACGATGAATCCATAAATATAGTAGTCTTCGAAAAAGATTCTTGGATGTGGGGTGGCATACCCTATGGAAGAAGATCTGGTTATACAACACTTATTATTACCCCATTAGATGAGTTTCTACCTGCCTCTGAATTAACTCTATTTATCGACTGGATGGCTGACAATATAGATTGGCTAATTATTCCATTTAATGAAAATGCAGGTAATAGATCTAAAAAATGGTTATTAGACTCTATTAATAAAATTAAATCTAAAGACAGTGCAAGACTTCACATACCTAGATATTTCTTTGGAATATACATCTGGGAAAAAATAAAGAATGCTATTAATAAATCAAGCAAAAAAATTAAGTTAGAGTTCGTTAAATCTGAAGTTACATCAATAAATCAATGTTTTGATAACAAGAATCAATATAAAATTGGTTTAGAAAATAACAGGTATATTTTCTATACAAACCAAATTTTACTTGGCATCGGGATTCCTAAAATTAGATCACTAAATCACCAAAAACTTGAATTAAATAATTCTTTACTTATGAATGATCCTTACGAGCCTGATTTGCAATCAAATATAACAGAAATTAAAAATCAGTTAGATAAAAATTCTTGTTCAAAAATACTTATTGTTGGTGCAAATGCGAGTGCTCTTGAGCTTATATATCAAATTACTAATTTAGATAGTTTTGAAAATAGTAGTGTTAAACTCTCAATCTTGTCGCCACAAGGCAAATTACCAGATTTATTTATCAAAGATAAAAAAACAAGCTTTTCCGCTGAAAGTCTTAAAGAGCTTTCTAATTCATCAAGAGAAATTACTGCTGATTTAATTTTAGATTCATTTAAAGATGATTTAAATTATGCAGATTTAAATAATTATAATATTTCTGACACACTTCCCGTCTTTACTGGCTACGTTGGAACCCTTGTTCAAAAACTTTCTAAAAAAGAAAAATATAAATTTATATCATTTCATGGTTTAGAAATTGGTAGATTGCAGAGAAGAGCTGGTAATGAATATACCCAACCTGTGAAAGAACTATTCTCAGCGAATAGGATTGAAATTATCAAAGGAAAATTTGATAGCTTTAAAAACAATAAAGATAGTTCCATGGTCAGATATCAGAAAAATGGAAATAATAATTTTGATGAAAATCATTTTGATATAATTATAAATTGTGCTGGATCTTCTGGTTTAAGCAATGAAGAAATTGCACCACTACTTCATCAACTTATGGGTTCTGATTTATGTGAACCAACAGCATCAGGTCATGGAATCATTGTTGGTAATAAATATGATGTTTTACCAGGTTTTTATATAAATGGACCATTATTAGCTGGTAATGTAATTAATGATATGGGCATATGGCATGTTGAACATTGCGGAAGAATAATGGCATTTGCAAAAAAGATTGCTCATCACATAATACAAGATAAAGAAACTAGACTAGATGAAAATCAATAATTTTTAAATTCTATAAGATTGACTTTATTAAATTAATAATCTTATCTTGATCATCTTCAGTTAAATCACTGCATGATGGAAGACAAATGCCAGAGTTAAATAAGGAAGCATCAAAACCGCTACCATGATATGGTATTCCATTATAAATTGGTTGAAGATGCATTGGCTTCCATAATGGTCGACTCTCAATATTATGACTTTCAAGAAGTCTAATAACGTCTAGATAAGATATACCTGTTATGTTTTCATCAATGGTTAAAGCAGTGAGCCATCTACTTGACTTATAGCCATTGGGCTCAGGCATGAAGGTTATACCTTCAAAATTCAAATTTTTAGCATAATTTGAGAATATTTTTCTTCTACTTGCAACCCTATCATCTAAAACAGAAATTTGCCCCAGTCCAATAGCAGCACAAATATTTGACAGCCTATAATTATATCCAATTGTTGAATGTTCATAATGACGAGCTTTATCTCTTGCTTGAGTTGATAGAAATCTTGCTTTATCAGCCCATTCTTTGTTTTTTGTTACAATCATGCCTCCACCAGAAGTGGTTATAATCTTATTGCCATTAAAGGAAATAATAGCAATATCACCCCCAGACCCCGCTTTTCTTCCATTGAGATATTCGGCTCCAAAGCTTTCCGCACTATCGACGACTAAAGGAATTTCGAAGTGTTTTGCTAAAGATTCTAATTTATCAAGTTCAATAGATTGACCATACAGGTCAGTTGGAATAATTGCTTTTGGAGGCCTATTCTCTTTAGCTGCTATTTCTAACTCTTCAGAGAGAATATTCTCATCAATACACCATGTTTTTGGATTTAAATCAAAAAAACGAG
>Ga0181564_10003853_pt1 | contig 12820 bp, 8 predicted proteins | sample 011ome_24_FD_134512 | JGI IMG/M metagenome (GOLD analysis project Ga0181564, IMG submission 134512) | Coastal salt marsh microbial communities from the Groves Creek Marsh, Skidaway Island, Georgia - 011513CT metaG (megahit assembly) | ecosystem: Environmental > Aquatic > Marine > Intertidal zone...
GCCTGACCGGTGGATGGGTGGTTGATCGGGGCGCGATCCGCAACTTTGCCATCGGCATGATGGTGCTGCAGGCGGGGTCGCTTAGTCTATTGGCTGGTGGCTTTAGCGTGCTGACCTTGTGTGTTGGGCTATTCCTGTTTGGTGCTTCGGTAGGCAATCTGCTGATGCTGCAGCCCCTGATTCTCGCAGAGGCATTTGGGGTGAGGGACTACGCCAGAATTTTTTCCGTCAGTAATCTTATGTCCTCCATGGGTACTTCTATCGGGCCGGCCTTGTTGGGTTTTGTCTATGTCGCGAATGACAGCCTGTATGCGGCTGCTTACATCGTCGCGGCAACGGCGGGTGGTCTGGGATTGCTGCTGTTCCTGGCCGGAGGCAAATTGGAACACGTGCGCAGCAGCTAAGCGGGTGGCTTGAATCTGCGTGCACCTTGAGATGTAATGCGGGCCTGTCGAGCCTATATCTACGCAGGCTCGCGCCGGCTTTCAACCCAACTGATTAAATCGATGCAGTTGCCATGATCAAGAAAATTGTAGTCTCGCTTAGCCTGTTGCTGGTGGCTGCCATCATTGGTCTCAACGCGGTCGGCATTTCCCCTGCTTTTATCTATTACGGCCCCGGTGTTGCTTCCGGTATTGGCTCCAAGCTGTTGTGCAGCGCAGAGTACGTCATTGGCAACAGCCGAGAGCAGGCGTTCGATGACCTGGTGCAGTATTCGCCGATCCTGTCCCAGGTCACGGTGCGCTACAACGACCAGGATCAGTCTGTCACCACCAGCCTGTTCGGGCTGGAAGAGAAGACTGCGAGTTACATTCCCGGCCTCGGCTGTGCCGTTGACTATCCCAATGAGGCCACGCGGTTTGGACTCAGGATGCAACCCACGGAACCCAAGGATTTGCCCTGGCCCCGCGGGAGTTCGGTTACTTCAATTGATCAGGGTTTGCAGACAATGCTGAGTGACATGCTGGCGGCGGACAATGCTGCCGGCCTGAATACCCGGGCTCTGCTGCTGGTGCATAAGGGTGAGATCCAGGCCGAAGCTTACGGGCAGGCTATGAATGCGGAGTCGCGACTGTTGGGCTGGTCCATGGCAAAGAGTCTTAATTCCATCATGCTTGGCAATCTGGAAATGCGCGGTCTGATCGATCTAGGGTCGGCCCCTGGTTTTGATGCATGGTCAGACGACGGGCGTGCGAACATAGTGATTAGCGACATGCTGACTATGACCGATGGGCTAAAATTCTCGGAACAATATAATCCCGGCGATGACGCCACCGCGATGCTTTTTACCTCAGCATCCACTTCTGATTATGTGTTAGACATGCCTCTGGCCGCCGTGCCCGGCAGCCGTTTTAATTACAGTTCTGGGACGGCAAACCTGTTGGCGCGACTCTATACGGAAATCCTCGGGAGCCCACAGCAGGCCTATGATGATTATCGCCAGCACATTTTTGCACCCCTGGGATTTCAGCATGCGGTTTTTGAAACGGATGCCAGCGGTGTGTTTGTGGGAAGTTCCTTTTTCTATGCCTCCGCCAGGGATTGGGCCCGTATGGGGCAGTTGATGCTGAATGGCGGTGACTTGAATGGTGTTCGAATCGTTACGCAGGACTGGGTAGCCAGAGCAACACAGCCCAATTCATCCGGCAATGATCGGGCGTACGGATATCAGTGGTGGTTGAATCGAGGCAATGAGCGTCTGCGTTTTGCAGAGCTTCCTAAAGACATGTATTACGCCAGCGGCAATCGGCAGCAATTAGTTGCGGTGGTGCCTTCGGCCGATGCCGTCATCGTCCGCCTGGGCTGGACAGCAGGTCGCTATCCGGTAGCCGAGAATTTCGGAGCCATATTGGAGGCGCTTTAGCGAACCCTGCTCTGGTAAACAAAATGCAATCTGCAGAATCTAGAATACGTTAGCCATGAACATGATGCAAATCGACCCTCAATTCACAGGCTACCTGCGAGAACCGCCTGGTCTCTCTTACACTAACCCGGAAGACTCCTGGTTCATCCAGCGCCTGGTGTCATCGCTGGAAGTACTGCTGGGTCGCAAAAAGATCGAAGCGGTTTACTATAGCCTCAAGCGGCGTGAGCTGGATGTCCGGTCCTTTTTCGCTGAGGCGCTCAAGGAAGCGCGGATCAGCGTTGAGTTTGATGCTGAGCGATTGACAGCGATTCCCGAAACCGGGCCGCTGATGTTTGTCGCTAATCACCCCTTTGGCGTGGTTGATGGCATTGTGCTGTGCGACCTGGCGCTGAAGGCCAGGGGCGATCTCCGCATACTGCTGAATTCCCTGCTATGTCAGGACCGGGAATTGGCGCCATACTTTCTGCCTATCGATTTTGAAGAAACCAAGACCGCTGTAAAAACCAATATTCGGTCAAAGCAGCTTGCCAACGAATATCTGGCACAGGATATCCCAGTGCTGATCTTTCCATCTGGCATGGTCTCAACTGCCGACAAGATGGGATTTGGTTCGGTAGTAGATGCACCCTGGACCACGTTCGCCGCCAAGATTATTCGTGAGGCCGGGGCAACTGTGGTGCCGATTTACTTCCACGGCTGCAATAGCCGCAAGTTTCACATCGCCTCCCATATTTCGGAGCCACTGCGTATGGCGCTGCTGGTGCATGAAGCGCTACGTATGTTTGGGCAAACCGTGCAAGTGGAAATTGGTGCGCCTATTCACTGGCCGGAGCTTGCCAAGCAGGGTGGTCGTACTGATTTGACCAATTTTCTCTACCAACAGGTGCAGAACCTCGCGCAACCCTGAGGTGTGGCGAAGCTGCGGCTTTATCGAACTGGCAAATGTGAGATGAGGCTTTAATTCCGGATCAGGCAGAGGCTTGGCGGCGTGGTTTTTGTGTGCTGGTTTGCTTGAGGTTCGTGATAACTGATTCCATGGCCCGATTCACCAGGGAGCCTTCGCTCACTACTTTCACTGCACCTGCTTTGAGTTCATGGGCCAGGCGCATGCGGGTGAGCTCCATGACTTTCTTGCCTTCACTATCGGCGAAGAATAGCTTCTCGATGCTGTCGATCTTGGCTGCCAGAGCGCATCGCACGCGCTCCCCAGAAGTGCCACGGAATTCCATCCAGGTGCCAATAGCAAGCTTGTCGACTCGCCTTAGATCCGGGTCATTACGCGGCAAGGCCGGCATGTCTTTCTTATTTCGGGTAGCAAGAATGACGCGGTTGATAAGGGAGACGCCATTTTGCGACTGATCAGCGGTATCACCGTGTTCGGCCTGGTGGAAAGTAAATTCCTGCACCTGCTTGAGCTGACGCATAATCTTGGTGATCTTGGTCTTGGAGGCGCCGCCTATTTCCAGCGCCTTACCCAGGTTGTCCAGCAGGCGTGGATTGATACGTTCAAACCTTTCCCTGTCACCCACATGCTTTTCTGCTTGCACTGTCCACAGCAGTACGTCGATGGTGCTCATCACCGGCTTCCAGGATTTACCTTCTGGCCCCTCGCGGATAACCAGCTTCACCAGAAAGCTATGGATATGCGTATCTAACAGTTTGCGAATGGAAGGGTCCAGATATCCCTTCAGTACGCGTTCATTGATCTTTTGCCGCACGTACTCATTTACGTCGTCCATACTTTGGCTGATATCTTCAGATTCCCGCACCCTGCGCTCAAGGTTGAGATCGGTTCCGACAATTTTGCTGCGGGAGACGCGCAGGTCGTTAAGCAGCTGCTGCAGAAATTCATTGCCGGGCGCCGACTCCGCAAGCAGGCGCTCAACGATTTGCTTAACGGTCTGATATACCGGATCACTATCGAGATTTACGGTCTGGGTCCAGGAAATACCGGCGAGGGCCAGCTCGTTAAGCAGCGCCCTTGCTGGATGATTATGGTTATCAAAGAAGGCAGTGTCTGACAACGCTACCTTCATAATGGTGATTTGGGTGCGACCGATAAGTTCTTTCATTACTACCGGCAGGGCTTCATCTTTCCAAATTGCTTCATACAGCATAGTCACGAGATTGATGACGTCGCCTGACTGAGCTGAAATTGCACCCAGGTCGCCACTGCTTTGTTCAGCCTTCAAGGAATCATTTATAGACTGGGCCACGTTATTGGCAGAAATGAAACCGGGTGTCCCACTTCCGGCAGCTTTAGTAAGCATATTGGACTGAATATCGGTCAGCATGCCCATTAGTTTCTGCTGTTGCTTGCGTATTTCTTCCTGTTCGGCGGCTAGTTCGCCGCTAATCTCGGTCCCGGCCGTGGCGGCCAGGCCAGCATTGTTCGATTGCTTGGCCAGTCCATGAACCAGGGATTGCATCATGGTGAATATCTCGCTCTGGGATTGATCTGGGCTTTCTGGTTTGGCCTTTGGCTTGCGCGTCATGCGCGCTTTAAGTTCGGCCTGTTCTTCGGCTGCCTTGAGCTGCTGCTCCTCTGCCAGTTGCGCACGGGCTTCGTCCCGCTTCTGCTTGCGTAGCTCTCTCTCCCTGGCGGTGATATCCAGGTCAGGTAAGATCCCTAAATCAACAAGCAGGTCATTGGCCTCGGCAATTACGTCGTCGTATTTTCCGAATACGGTTTTGTTGAACTCACGATAGATGGTCAGCAGATAGTGGGCCTTGAATCCCAGCGGCTTGACGGCCTCGTTAAAGCAATCACCTACTTGTTCAGGATCCAGCGGATTGTTGGTTTCGTCTATGCGGATATTAGGGTACATGGTTTCCAGGCGAGTGAGGAAGCTGCGCATTCCCTTGATTTCTTTGTCGCGCAGCTGTTTCACCATCCCTTCCATGGCGATCATGGCTTCCAGATAATCATGGTCAACAAGGCTCAGGTTATCGTAGCTTTCAGGTTCAATCTCAGTGTCATTGACCAAGAGTGTGGTGAGTTCTTCAAAGTAGTCATGAAGACTATTCATGAACCGCTCGGCGATGCCCCTTGATTCCTCGGCAATGGGAGGAGGCTTAGCACCGGCAAAACGCATGGTCTGGGCCTCGATTTGCAGGCGCGATTCATCAAGGGCCTTCATCACCAAACGAGTGAGGGCCTTCGACGCTGCAAATTTGACTTTGTCCAGGTTCTCTTTCATTAATGCTCTTATTGTCTAAACCGGCTCATACTGTAGTAGATTGCTGTTGGGCAAAGCTACTCTCTCTAAGAACAGTATCTACTGATGTTAGCGGGATGCTCGACACCAGTACAGGTAACTCCACTTCACGAGCTGAAACCGCTCCAATTCTAAACTAATTTCAAGTGCTTACAGGGTATTAACGGGCGTAATTTTCCCGGTTTGTGTCTCATTTTCTGTTCTAGCCGCGATTTGTGTAGAGGGAGTCAAGTAACCCTTTTACGCTGGCTAAATTGCTGATCTTTAAAGATATTATTGACAATTATACGGTTCAGAATAGAAACGCTGGCGGCAATTTCTGCAAATGATAGGTAAAGCGGGGAAAATCCGAGCCTGAGTAGATTGGGGGCGCGGAAATCTACAATCACGCCAGCAGCGATTAGTGCCTGGCTGATAGGGTAGGCCTGGTCATGCGAAAAGCTTAGTTGTGCCCCTCGAATTTCGGGATTGCGGGGAGAGACCAGCCGCAGCTCAGCCAGCGCCGGCTCTGCCTCGACCAGGCTAAGGAATGTTTCGCTCAGTGCAGAGGCTTTCCGACTCAGGTCCGCGGGACTGACCCCTTCGAAGCAGCTCAGCGCAGCATCAAGGGCCGACATGGCCAGTACTGATGGCGTGCCGGTCTGTAATTGATTGATGCCCAGATCGGCTTCATAGCCTGGATTAAATGCGAAAGGCGCCTTATGTCCCATCCAGCCCTGCAGGGGTTGTTTGATCTTCTGCAAATGACGTGAAGCAACATACACAAAAGCCGGCGCGCCAGGCCCGCCATTCAAGAACTTGTAGCCACAGCCAACGGCGAAGTCTACCTGACAGTCATCCAGAGCCAGGTCAATTACTCCAGCACTGTGTGACAGGTCCCAGATCACTAAGACACCGTGCTGATGGGCGAGACGGGTCAACTTTGCCATGTCGAGTTTTCGACCCGTGCGGAAATCAACGTGAGTCAGCATCAGTACGTCTGGGCCTTCCGCAATCGCGGCTTCCAGCGCATTGGTTGCCACCAGTTTGAGTTCTGCCTGGGCGCCATGCTGTTGTAACAGGTCCCTGAGTCCCTCGGCGATATAGAGATCGGTAGGAAAGTTGTCACGATGACTCAGGACTGTCGGTTTTTGAGTCTTGCTCAGCGCGAGGGCTGCACTGAGTAGTTTGAACAAATTGACCGAGACAGAATCACAGCACAAAACCTGTTCCGGAGCGGCACCCAGCAGCGGGGCGATGCGGGCGCCGACGCGCAGCGGAAAATCAATCCAGCGGTGTTTATTCCAGCTGGAAATCAAGTCCTGTCCCCATTCCTCCGACACTACCCGCTGCATCGTTTCGGCAGAGGCATGGCAAAGCGGACCCAGTGAGTTGCCATTGAGGTAGATCGTCTGGGTGGGCAGGTCAAACAGATCTCGGCAAGACGCCAGCGTATCCGCCTCATCCAGAGCTGCAATGTCAATTTCTGTCATGGTGTCAGTTTATTATGCAAGGTATTGAGCAAGAGACGATAGGCCGCAGTGCCCGGGTGAATCCAGTCGAAGTGACCGGCACCGGAGACCACTGAAGTCGGCAGTACATCCGCCTCGAAATGATCCAGCGGCACGATGTCGTCACTGCCGCCGTGCAGCAACAGGCTTTGGGGATGCAGCGGCTGTTTGACTGGGTTGGCCAGGGCGTAAAGTTCGCGGGATTGCTCCAGGGACGTACCCATGAAAAGTGGGGCAGCCTGCTGACAGCTGTTGTTACCCCGGCTGTAGCTTTCCATATCTACAATAGCGGCAAGACCGATAATCGCGCGGGCCGCTGGTAACTCTGCGCCCGCCATTAAGGCCAAGTGTCCACCGGCGGAGTGGCCCGCGACGGCGATTCGGGATAAATCGATGGCCTGGTTCTCTTTGCGCTTGAGGCGGTCTAACCGAGATAGGGCCAACCGGATATCTGCCAGTGTGCCAGGCCAGCCGCCACCAGAATCGCCGGTGCGGCGATATTCCAAAGACCACACAGCAAAGCCTGACTGGCTCAGGGCTGAGGCCAGAGGTCGGCTGTGATTTACATCGAAGCTATTGAGCCAGCAGCCACCGTGAATAAGAATCACCAGAGGCGCCGCCTCAGCAGAATCCGGCGTCCACAGCAAACCATACTGCAGTGGGTCATCGCCGTAGGTGATTACGGCCTCGGGCTCCCGGGTCGACAGCGCAAGGACTTGCTCGAAACTAACGTTTTCCTCGACCGCAGGGTACTCCTGGGCGCTGATGTCAGGGTTAAATCCGGGGTTAGAGATGACAACGAAACAGCCAGTCAACAGACCAATGATGATTCTTATATTCATATATTTATGCTCTCAATGTCTTAGCCAAATATCCGTTTCCAGCTATCCGGGACGCGAGTAACTCTGCCCGCAGTATCGGTCCATACGTGTCGGGTGTATCCTGTAACCAGTACGTTGCCGCTGTCAGGATCGACGACTTCGTAACGAAAGGTCACGCGTCGACTCAGGTTTTCTTCGACCCAGGTCCTGACGCGGATCTTATCGCCATAGCGCCTGCTGCCGACATAGCGTAATTGGGCTTCGGTGACTGGAAGCTGGTATCCGCTGGCCTCGACTTCGGCATAATTACTGCCTAGATCGCGCATGTACTGGCTGCGGCCTTCCTCAAAATACACCAGGTAATTTGCGTGGTGCACGACACCCATGGCGTCGGTTTCGGCGTAGCGCACAGGAAACTCAGTTTCCAGCACCGTTTCAGGGCTTGAGTCGGGCATAAGAACTCTCGCGGGATCGCTCAATTCGTGGTCGGACGGCTAGTATAACCGAAACTCGTCAGTAGCTTGCGGCCACATAATTCGTGCATTTCACGATGCTCCAATGCTAACTTTCTATCATGAAAGCTGTCAGTAAATCGTGGCCCCGAAATTACTGGTGCACGCTTGTGTAAGAAGGAATTAAAAGATAGAGATGCTGCATTTTCCCGAGCCGCCCAAGAATTACATTTCGGTATTTCTCGATGAAACCGATAAGCCCCTGCCGGAGAAAATTGATCCGCGCACTCGTTATGCTTTTTTCAGTACCATTGCCAAGGGCGGAAAATCCCTGATCAAGTCATGCAAGGATTTACATCTGTCTAGATTTGTCTGCTACAAAACGCTCAAGCCTGAGTTTGCCGATGATGAAATAGAGCAAAAGCGCCTGATTCGGGAAGCGCGGGTATCGGCCATGTTGCAACATCCCAACACGATCCCTACCTATGAGTTGGGCCGGGATGCGCGGGGCTACCCGTATTTCACTATGAAACTGGTTCACGGATACACCTTGCGTGAAATTCTGGACTATCGCGACCGCTACGATTTAACGCAGTTGGTTGAACTGGTGGTGCAGGTTGGGCATGCCCTGCAGTACGCCCATGTCCATGGCGTCGCACACCGTGACATCAAACCCGAGAACATTTTGGCGGGTCCTCATGGTGAGGTGCTGCTGCTGGACTGGGGACTGGCCAAGGTGTGGCATCCTGATGGTCGCGGCGCGAGTGAGGGCGATAGCGGATCCAGCAAAGGGCTGCACATTGAAGATATCTCCCTGACCGGGCACGGAAAGGCCCAGGGCACAATCCATTACATGTCGCCGGAACAGCTAAATCTTGATCCGAGCATCGATCACCGCACCGACATATTTAGCCTCGGTGCAGTGCTGTACGAAATACTCTGCGGCAACAAACCGGCGGCTGGTGAAAAGATGCACGAGGTTGTGGAATCTGTCCTTAACGACCAGCCACCTGAAGCGACCGAAGTGTCTTCTCAAGTCGTGCCTCGCCTGCTTAATGATGTGGCAATGAAGTGTCTGAGCAAAAACCCTGAAGACAGGTTTCAATCAATGGAAGAAATGGTGATACTCCTGCAGCAGAATTGGCAGACCGAGTTATCCCGCTTTACAAGCTAAGACTCCATTAAAGCCCTCAACCCAAAGGTCAAGGGTTTACCTGGACAATTCTGTTCCAGGTAATTGGGCAGACAGAAAAGAAATCGAAAATAAAAATAGAGAATCTGGAGGATAAGAATGCAGTGTCCCGTCTTCGTTAAAGTCTTGCTGGGAATCGGATTCAGTAGTCTCGGTGCATTGGGCGCAGCCCAGGACGCGGACCTGATCTTCCTTGGTCAAAACATCATCACCATGGACGCGAGTAACGTCTCCGCAGTGGCAGTCCGCGGAGATCGTATTGTGGTGGCCGGTTCCGAACAGGACGCGCGTGCACTTCAGGGTGAGGGCACCCTTGTGATCGAATTAGGCGAGCGCGCGCTGTTGCCTGGCTTTATCGATGCCCATGGTCATTTTGCTGGTGTGGCTCGCTATGCGGATATGCTGGATCTGTCGTCGCCTCCCGTGGGCGACGTCACTAGCGTTGATGATATTGTTCGCAAGCTCCAGCGCCGCATTGAAAATCGAAATATTCCGCCAGGTGAACTGGTGTATGGCTACGGCTACGACGATTCTTTGCTGGCGGAACTGCGCCACCCGGATCGCGACGATCTGGACCGTGCCTCCTCAGATCATCCCATTGTCATTCGGCACGTATCGGGCCATCTGCTGGCAGCCAACTCGATGGCGCTGCTGGAAGCCGGGGTTGGTGCGAACACCGCAGATCCTGCCGGGGGTATCATCCGGCGTCGCCCCGGCAGCGATGAGCCTGATGGGGTGATGGAAGAAACCGCCATGCAGTTTTTTCCTGGCACTGGTGAATTGCTTACGCCCCAGCGGCAGAGTGAATTGCGCCGGGAAGCGGTGCAGATCTACGCCGGATACGGCATTACCACTATCCAGGATAGCAACGTAAGCCAGGCATATGTCGACCGGCTAAAAGCTGAGGGACTGGAGCAGGAATATGCCGCCGACATTGTGACTTTCGTCATGGGCAATCCACTTCCCGACGACGTCCTGGCTACCGTCGCAGCAGACACCAGCTATACGGGCGGTGTCCGCAACGGCGGAGTGAAGTTCACTCTGGACGGTTCACCGCAGGGACGCACGGCGTGGATGTCTGAACCCTATAATGCGGGCCCGCCCGGCGCAGCGGCGGACTATGTGGCATATCCCAGCTATGATCCCGATGCCTGGTTGAATCGAATTGGCCCGCTACTGGAGAGAGGGGTGCCAGTGTTGGCTCACGCCAACGGCGATGCCGCCATCGAGTTGATGATTGATGGGGTGGCCAATGCGATTGCTGCAGGTCCCGTGCCCGATCACCGTTCCGTAATCATTCATGCCCAGTTGATTCGAGAGGACCAACTGGATCGCGTGGCAGAGCTTGGCATTATTCCTTCCTTTTACTCAGTGCATCCTTTTTTCTGGGGTGACTGGCACCGGCTTAGTTTCGGAGAGGAGAGAGCGAGATTTATCTCACCGGTGCAGGCTGCCATCGCCAGGGACATCCCGTTTACTGTCCATAACGATTCACCTATCGTGCCGCCGGATATGATGCGACTGGTTGAGATTACCGTAAATCGCGAGACTCGCAGCGGCTTCGTACTGGGGCCGGATCAACGCGCCTCGGTAATGCAGGCGCTACATGCAATAACCCTCGGGGCAGCTTACCAATACTTTGAAGAAGACGAAAAGGGGAGTATTACCGTAGGCAAGCGCGCGGATCTGGTAATTTTGGAAGATAATCCGCTGACGGTAGCTACTTCAGAGCTGGGCGAAGTTTCCGTGCTGGAAACCTTTGCCCGCGGTAAGTCAATATTTAAACGCTAACACAGATTAAGGAGTCGACATGAAGGTCGCATTTATTGGACTCGGTGTTATGGGCTATCCCATGGCGGGTCATGTAAAGCAAGCCGGGATAGAAGTCTGCGTCTATAACCGCACGGCATCGAAGGCTGAGCAATGGTGCCAGGACTATGGGGGCGACATGGCACCTACTCCAGCAGCAGCAGCCGGAGATTGTGACGTAGTGCTGGTTTGCGTTGGTAACGATGACGACGTGCGTCAGGTCGTGCTCGGAAACGACGGAGCGCTAGCGGCCATGAAAGAAGGCGCTATTCTGATCGATCACACCACGGCTTCAGCCGAGCTGGCACGGGAGTTGGATTCAGCTGCGAGAGCCCAGAACAAACAGTTTCTTGATGCACCGGTATCCGGCGGCCAGGCCGGTGCTGAAAACGGCGCGCTCACTGTGATGATTGGCGGAGAGGAGGCAAGCTATATTGCTGCCAAGCCCGTTATCGATAGCTATTCCCGATTCAGTAAGCTGCTGGGCCCGGCTGGAAATGGCCAATTGGCGAAGATGGTGAACCAGATTTGCATTGCCGGTGTGGTTCAGGGACTTACTGAGGGGCTTAATTTCGCCATGAAAGCGGGATTGGACGGCGAGGCCCTGATCGAGACTATCTCAAAAGGTGCCGCCGGGTCCTGGCAAATGGAAAACCGCTATCGGACTATGCTGAAGGATCAATATGAATTTGGCTTTGCGGTGGACTGGATGCGCAAGGATCTGGGGATCGCCCTGGCCGAGGCCTCCAAAAATGGCGCTGAATTGCCAGTGGCCGCAATGGTTGACGGGTTTTATGAAGACGTTCAGCAGATGGGTGGTGGGCGATGGGATACCTCAAGCCTGTTGACGCGGTATACCCGTCGCTAAGCCTGCAGAATTGGGATAGCAGGCTTGTTACCAGACGCTCGGTCAAAGTGCGGTCAGAGACGACAGAACCAACGCCAATCTATTGATTAATAGTAAGCAAACTACTAAGTTACGCGTTCTGCTCTGATATCCATTGGTGACATTATGTTTATTGAAAATAAGCAATCAATTTCTTCCCTAATATTAATAGCCTGCAGCTCGCTGCTGGCTCTGTCTGTGCAGGCCCAGACAGGCTACGACGTGCCGCGCACCGAATGGGGACAACCTGATCTTCAGGGCGTCTGGAACTTTAGCTCTAATACGCCGATGCAGCGACCTACCCGCTATGGCACCCAGGAATTCCTGACTCAGGAACAAATCCAGGCGGCGATCGCGAGACAGGAGGCTCAAAGAGAAGCGGCAGAAGCTGCTGCCGCAGCGAGAGTAGTCGATCCAGATGCACCTCCCGTTTCCAATAACCCCGGTGGTTACAATGATTTCTGGATAGAATCAGCGGGTATAGGCGATACCGTGCGTACTTCTCACATTGTCTACCCGGAAAATGGCCGCGTCCCAGAGGCTGTGGAAGGCGCGCCGCGTGCCTACGGTGGGCTGGGTCCCGACATTCCTGGCACACGGCCTGTTCGTTATACCGTGGGTGGCATCGCCAAAGACGGTCCAGAGGATCGCGGCCTGTCAGAGCGCTGCATCGTAGGCTTCAACTCGGGCCCACCCTTTGTACCCAGTCTGTATAACAACAATATGCAGATCATTCAGAATCGTGATACCGCAGTAATTTTCACAGAGATGATTCATGATGCTCGCATCGTCCAAATGGGTGATAAGCCGTTGCTGGATGATGATATTCGAATGTGGTCCGGCGATTCCCGCGGTTGGTGGGACGGTGATACTCTGGTGGTGGAAACCAGAAACTTTAACGGCGATCGTCAGACTTTCGCCAGTACCGGTGCCAATTACGATATGGTGCTAACTGAGCGCTTTACACGCACTGCTTACGACACCGTGGATTACGAATTTACCATCGATGATCCCTCGACATTTACCGATAAGATTACGGCGATCGTGCCGATGACCAAGGTGGCAGGGCAGATCTATGAGTACGC
>Ga0181564_10003861_pt1 | contig 12809 bp, 13 predicted proteins | sample 011ome_24_FD_134512 | JGI IMG/M metagenome (GOLD analysis project Ga0181564, IMG submission 134512) | Coastal salt marsh microbial communities from the Groves Creek Marsh, Skidaway Island, Georgia - 011513CT metaG (megahit assembly) | ecosystem: Environmental > Aquatic > Marine > Intertidal...
GACCCAGCGGATAGACCCAGCGCGGGCTGGCCAGAGCGATCTTTCCCAGAAAACCGCCGACGCAGTTCCCGAGTGCGGCTGTAAAGGCCACATCGTCCATGGCCCGGATGGCCGGCACCCGCTAGTTGGATTCGCTCCAGACCACCGAGGACTGGTGGGTCAGTCCGTCCACCGGTTCGGACAGATCGAGCATCGGCAGCAGCGCGAAGGGCCCGCCGGGCAAAAAGCGCTCATGGGCGATGTTCTGATGAGACACCTCATGGGCAATTGCACAGACGAAGCTCGACTGGTCGTATTTCCATTCGGTGATCCGAATGCCCGCCGCCTGCCGCACTGCCGAACCGCGGCCGTCGCAGGCGAACACCACCCGCGCGCGCAGGGTGTCCCCGCCCGCCAGTTCGACGCGCACACCGGTTTCGCTGCGGGTCATCGCGGATATGGCGGCCGGGGCGATCAGATGCAGGTTCGCGATCTTGTCGGCCTGCGCGAACAGCGCATGACGAATACGCTGGTTCTCGACAATGTGGCCGAGCGGGACGTCACTGGTTTCGCGATGATCGAAATGCAGGAACATCAGCGAATCCCCGTCGCTCACCCGGATTGTCTCGATCGGACAGGCATGCACGCCGATGCCGTCCCAGACTCCGATCCCTTCCAGCACGCGGGCGCTGCCTGCCGCAATTGCGGTGGTGCGACCGTCATGGCCGGCAGCCTGAAGCGCGCCGGGATCGGCCCGGTCGATCACCGCCACCTCGATCCCGGCCGAGGCCAGCGCATGACCCAGGGTCATCCCGGCCATTCCGGCGCCGACCACGACGGCTTCGACGGGTTGCGATGTTGCAGCGGTCTCGGACATGACCAAACCATCGCGTTCCGACCGATGTTTGTCCATGCGGCAGATGGCCCACTATTTATGCATAAAATATAGGCAGTTCGGTATTTCTGCACATTTCGTGTGCGTAGTATTTGAGCAGCTTGAGCTCGTAATCGCAACATTTTGTAGTAATGACAGAGATTTAGACAAAATCCTGTAGTGGCACGGCACTTGAAATGCTTCCCGCGTAAAACCGCATCCGAATGGTCGGTTGCGGCCACTGGCTCGCGCAGAAGGGGGCTTTCATGAAGCTAGTCATGGCGGTGATCAAACCGTTCAAACTGGATGAGGTACGCGAGGCACTGACCGAACTTGGGGTTCAGGGCCTGACTGCGACCGAAGTTAAAGGATACGGACGCCAGAAAGGGCAAACGGAAATCTATCGCGGTGCGGAATACGCCGTTAGTTTTCTGCCCAAGGTGAAGGTGGAGGTTGTCGTGGACGACAACCAGACCGATTCCGTCGTCGAAATCATCGCCAAGGCCGCCAATACCGGCCGGATCGGCGATGGCAAGATTTTCGTCATAGACGTTTCAAGCGCAATGCGGATTCGCACCGGCGAAACCGGCGCCGAAGCGCTCTAGGCTAAGGAGTACTCGAATATGTTTCGTCACACCAAGAAAGCGGTCGTCGGCCTGATGGCCGCTGCGGCCGTTCTGTTTGCCGCTGTGCCTGCCATGGCTGCGGTCGACCCGGAAACGGCTTACGTCTTCAACACCTTCTCGTTCCTCTTCAACGGCGCGCTGGTGATGTGGATGGCAGCCGGTTTCGCCATGCTGGAATCCGGTCTTGTCCGTTCCAAGAACACGGCCACGATCTGCCTGAAGAACATCGCCCTCTATTCAATCGCGGGCATCATGTTCTATCTGATCGGCTACAATCTGATGTACGCCGATGTCAGCGGCTGGATTGGCTCCTTCATTCCGCTCTACAACCCGAGCGATGCCGAACTGGCGCTGCTGGGTGCAGACGAGGCGACCGAAGAGATGGTCGGCTCGGTGATCGAAGGCGGCTACTCGGTGGCATCCGACTGGTTCTTCCAGATGGTCTTCGTGGCCACGGCGGCCTCGATCGTTTCGGGCACCCTGGCCGAGCGCATCAAGCTCTGGCCGTTCCTGATCTTTGTGATCATCCTGACCGCCTTCATCTACCCGATCCAGGGCTCCTGGACCTGGGGCGGTGGCTGGCTCGCCGAGATGGGCTTCTCCGACTTCGCCGGTTCGACGATCGTTCACTCGGTCGGTGGCTGGGCCGCGGTGACCGGGGCTTTGATCCTCGGTGCGCGTAAGGGCAAATATGGCCCGGACGGCCGCGTCAACCCGATGCCGGGCGCCAATCTGCCGCTCGCCACGCTGGGCACGTTCATCCTGTGGCTGGGCTGGTTCGGCTTCAACGGCGGTTCGCAGCTGGCGCTGGGTTCGGCGCTTGATGCCACGGCCATGGCAATCGTCTTCACCAACACCAACCTCGCAGCCGCGGGCGGTGTGGTGGCTGCCATGCTGATGACCCAGATCCTCTACAAGAAGGTCGATCTGACCATGGCGCTCAACGGTGCTCTGGCCGGCCTGGTCTCGATCACGGCGGGTCCGGATCTGACCAACCACCTGATGTCGATCATTGTCGGCGCCATCGGTGGTATCCTTGTGGTGATCGCCATCCCGTTGCTGGACAAGGTGAAAATCGACGACGTGGTCGGTGCCATCTCGGTCCATCTCGTGGCGGGTATCTGGGGCACGCTGGCCGTCGGCATCTTCGGGGCCGGCAGCATCGGCACCCAGATTGTCGGCATCGTCGCCATCGCGATCTTCGTGATCCTCACCAGCTCGATTGTCTGGCTGGCGCTGAAGTACACGATCGGGATCCGGGTGAACGACGAAGACGAGGACGCAGGTCTCGACATGGTCGAGCTTGGCCTCGAAGCCTACCCCGAATTCGGGCGCGGCTCTCAACGCGGCTAACCAGCCAACTCCAATCCTCCCAACTGTCAGGGGCCCGGCGTCAATCGCCGGGCCCCTTTTCTTTGCCCGCGTCCTGCGCCACGTCGGGTTTTTTCTGCAAAAGCGACATTAACCCTTTGTTAAACATAATTATTCTCTGATTTACGGTCCTCAGTTCAAACTTTAAGATCGGCGATTCCGCGCCGATTCGCAGTATCAGCAAGCATTTTTCTTCAGTGATTTATTAGCTACTGGATACAACTGTCTGACTCTGATAGTCTTTTTCCGATTTCGTGCCGATTTGGCGCGAGAACGGCGAACCTTGGCATGCACAACGACATACTCGATTCCCTGTCCGACTATCCGTTCGACCGCCTGCGCGCGCTGCTCGGCACAACCGAGCCGCCTGCCGGTGTGGCACCGATCCATATGCAGATCGGCGAGCCGAAACACGACGCACCGGCGTTCATCGGACCGATCCTGACCGAAGACATGTCGGAATGGGGCCGCTATCCGCCCCCCAACGGACCGGACGACCTGCGCAGCGCCATCGCCGACTGGCTGACCACGCGCTACGACCTGCCCCGCGGCGCGGTCGATCCGAACCGGCACATCGCCATTGTTTCGGGCACCCGCGAGGCGCTGTTCATGGCCGCACTGCTGGCCGTGCCGACCCAAAAGGCCGGCACCACGCCTGCCGTGCTGATGCCGAACCCGTTCTATCAGGTCTATGTCGGCGCCGGCGCACTCGCCCGGGCCGATGTGGTCTATATGCCCGCCGGACCCGAAACAGGCTTTCAGCCTGACTTTACCCGGGTCGATGCAAAAGACCTCGCCCGGGCCGCTCTCGCCTATATCAATACGCCCGCCAACCCCCAGGGGTCGGTTGCGACGCTCGATCAGCTCACATCCGCCATCGGTCAGGCACGCCAGCACGATTTTGTGCTCGCCGTCGATGAGTGTTATTCCGAGATTTACACCGGCGAGAAACCGCCGGGGCTGTTCGATGCCTGCCGCGAACTGGGCGGTGAGGATCCTTTTGCCAATACGCTGGTCTTCCACAGCCTGAGCAAGCGCTCCAACGTGCCCGGCCTGCGATCAGGCTTCGTGGCGGGCGATCCCGCATTGATCCGCCTGCTGCTGCGATTGCGCCAGTATGGCGGTGCGCAGGTGCCGCTGCCGGTGATGCACGCCTCGGCCGCGCTGTGGCGCGACGAAGACCATGTGCGCGCCAGCCGCGATCTCTATCGGGCGAAGTTCGATCTCGCGCTCGAGATGCTCGACGGCAAGTTCGGGGCTTTCCGGCCCGGTGGCGGGTTCTATCTCTGGCTCGACGTCAAAGACAGCGAGGCCGCGGCCTACAAGCTGTGGACGGAAGCCGGCCTGCGGGTTCTGCCCGGGGCCTATCTGGCCCGCGACAATGCCGACGGCACCAATCCCGGCGCGGCGTATATCCGCATGGCGCTGGTCCACGACATCGATACGACGCGTGAGGCAATCACGCGGCTTTTGAACACGCTCGCCTGACACCCGGGCGCAGACGAAGGACGAAGAATATGGCTGCTCGCACACATACAGGTCCCGCACAGGGCTTTGCACGCGGACTGGCACAACGGCTGACATTCCTGCCTGACCCGGTGCGCGACTTTCTGCGCCGGCGCACCTTCGAACTGGCCGGGCTCGGCCTCATCGCCATGGCCGTGATCGGCGCCCTGGCGCTGGCCAGCTATGACAGTCTGGATGCCTCCCTGAACAACGCCACCGGCCAGAGCGCGAGCAACCTGATGGGGACTGCGGGCGCAACCCTGGCCGATCTGTCGCTTCAGGCCTTCGGTCTCGTGGCCGCACTTCCCGTGCTGGTGTTCATCGCCTGGGGCACACGGCTGGTCCGGCATCTCAACGTCCGGCGGTTCGGGTGGCGCCTGCTCTGCCTGCTGCTCGCCATGTGCACCGCAGCCTTCGCCCTGCAATACGCACCGGTTCCCGATGGCTGGCCCCTGCTTTCGGGCCTGGGCGGCACCTTCGGTGCCCTTACATTCGCACCGGTCGCCGCCGGGCTCGGCGGATGGGGCGTCCCGAATTTTGCCGTGGCGCTCGCCGCCGCCCCCCTCGCCGCCATGTTCCTGTTTATCGCCTTCGGCCTGTCACGCGAGGACTGGCGGGGCATGGGACGCGGTGCGGCCAGTGGTGTGCGTATAAGCGCCCAGGGCGCGGGCTGGTCCGCCCGGCATGGCGCCGAAGCCACCCGCCGCGGCGCCAGCGGCATGCGGCGGCTGATGCGCGAACGCGGCGCGGTCCGCGAGGAACCGAGCTTCAAACCCAGCCCCGCGCCGACGCGCCGTCCCGTCACCGATGACGCCGATGATGCCGAAGACACGAAAACCAAACCCGCCCCCCGCCGGGTTGCACCACGGGCCCAGAAGCCGAAGCCCGGCAAGCGGGCCGAAGAAGCACGGCAGCGCAAGCTCGATCTGCCGACCCCGGGCGGCGAGTACGAGTTCCCGCCCCTCGACCTGCTGGAGGAAGCCGACGAATCCGCCCGCGCGGCCGGGCGCGCCCAGGAAGATGTGCTGGAAGCCAATGCACGGATGCTCGAATCCGTGCTCCAGGACTTCGGGGTCAACGGCGAGATCGTGCAGGTCCGCCCCGGCCCGGTCGTCACCCTCTATGAACTCGAACCGGCGCCCGGCACCAAGACCTCCCGCGTGATCGGCCTGGCCGACGACATCGCCCGCTCAATGAGCGCCGTCTCGGTCCGCATCGCCGTGGTGCCCGGCCAGAACGTTATCGGGATCGAGCTTCCTAACGCCTCGCGCGAGATCGTTTATATCCGCGAACTGCTCGCCTCGCGGTCCTTCGAGAAGGCCGGCGGGGATCTGACGCTCGCACTGGGCAAGGATATCGGCGGCGAGCCGGTCACGGTCGATCTGGCGCGCATGCCTCACCTGCTGATTGCCGGCACCACCGGCTCGGGCAAGTCGGTGGGCGTCAACTCGATGATCGCCTCACTGCTCTACCGCCTGAAGCCCGAAGAATGCCGTTTCATAATGATCGACCCGAAGATGCTCGAGCTGTCGGTCTATGACGGCATCCCGCATCTGCTCTCGCCGGTCGTCACCGACCCCAAGAAGGCGGTCGTGGCCCTGAAATGGGTGACCCGCGAGATGGAAGAGCGTTACCGCTCCATGTCCAAGCTCGGCGTCCGCAACGTCGCCGGCTACAACCAGCGGGTCGAGGAGGCCCGCAAGAAGGGTGAGATTCTGTCCCGCAAGGTGCAGACCGGCTTCGACGAGGAGACCGGAAAGCCGGTCTTCGAGGAACAGCCCCTCGACATGAATCCGCTGCCCTATATCGTGGTGGTCGTCGACGAGATGGCCGACCTGATGCTGGTGGCGGGCAAGGATGTCGAGGCCGCGATCCAGCGCCTGGCTCAGATGGCGCGCGCGGCGGGCATCCATCTGATCCTCGCGACTCAGCGCCCCTCAGTCGATGTCATCACCGGTACGATCAAGGCCAACCTGCCGACCCGGATCAGCTTCCAGGTCACCACCAAGATCGACAGCCGGACCATTCTGGGCGAGCAGGGCGCTGAACAGCTGCTCGGCCAGGGCGACATGCTCTATATGGCCGGCGGCGGTCGGATTACCCGCGTGCACGGACCGTTCCTGGCCGACACGGAGGTCGAAGACCTCGTCGCCTTCCTGAAGGCGCAGGGCGAACCGGACTATCTCGAAGAGGTGACCGAAGACGAAGGGGCTGCCGACGGCATCCCCGGTTTCGAGCCGAGCGGCGAATCCAGCGGTGATGATCTCTACGATCAGGCCGTCGCCCTGGTGGCCCGTGAACAGAAGGCCTCGACCAGCTTCGTCCAGCGCCATCTGTCCATCGGCTACAACCGTGCGGCCAAGATCATCGAGCAGATGGAAAAGGAAGGCGTGGTCGGCCAGGCCAACCATGTCGGCAAGCGCGAGGTGCTGGTCAGCGATCACGGCGGCGGTTGAAGATTCTTCAACAACCTGCAATCAAACCGGCCGCCATAACGCCAGCCCAAAGCTGTCATTGCGAGCGCAGCGAAGCAATCCAGTCCCTGTGCCGCGTGAAGGGATGATCTGGATTGCCGCGGTGCCTGCGGCACCTCGCAATGACAAGGCAGTTGAAAATCCTCATACCGCCACAAAATCGCCACTCGCACTCGCGCGCGCGAGGCCTTATCTATAAGCCATGATCAAAAAGAAGACATGGGCGCTGACCGGCGCATTTCTGCTGCTTTCCGCCTTTGCGGTGCCTGCGAGCCACGCCCAGGCCGTGCCGGCGGCCCTGTCGGAGGCGGACCGTGCCGACCTGGCGCGGATCGAGGCCTATCTCAATCAACTCACCACCATGGAAAGCCGGTTCATACAGTTTTCCGAGCAGGGAGTGGTCGAGGGCCGGATCTTTCTCGACCGCCCCGAACACCTGCGGATCGAATACGCCCCGCCCACACCGGTGCTGATGGTTGCCAGTGATATCATTCTGATGTTCCACGACACCGAGCTCAAGCAGACCTCCTTCCTGCCGGTCAGCGAAACCCCGGCCGGTTTCCTGCTCGACGACGAGATTGAGCTCGGCGGAGATCTGACCGTGACCGACTTCGAACGCGGCGCCCAGGCCTTCCGGGTGACGGTGGTCGAAACCGATCAGCCCGCGACCGGGTCGGTCTCGCTGATGTTCGAGGACAACCCGCTTCGCCTGGCCAAGTGGCGGGTCATCGACGCCCAGGGCACCGAGGTCGAAGTCGCCCTGATGGAGCCGCGCTTCGGCGTGACCTTCGACAATCCCCGTGATTTGTTCTCGACCGTCGATCCCAACACCTCTATTTCTGTAGACTGATATTTGCCCGCGGCACGCTGGGCGCCTCCCGGAACCGCAAGAGTTTTGTATGGCCCGCTCCGAAAAAATCCGTCCGCTGATTGGCGTCAATGCCGAGCTCAAGGACTATAACGGCTTCGACATGCTGGCGACCGGCTACAAGTATGTCGCCTCCGTGATTGAGGCCTGCGGCGCCGTGGCCGTGCTGGTCCCGACCATGGGCGATGCCGAGCATGGCGGCGACTACCCCGTCGATGACGTGATCGATCGGCTCGACGGCATGGTGCTGACCGGCGGACGCAGCAATGTTGAGCCGCATCATTACGACGGTGAACCGTTCCGGCCGGAAACCCTGCGCGATCCGCTGCGGGATTCGACCACCCTGCCATTGGCACGCAAATCCATCGAGCGCGGCCTGCCGATCTTCGGGATTTGCCGCGGCATCCAGGAAATCAACGTCGCATTGGGGGGTTCGCTGCACCCCTATCTGTGGGAGGTTGAGGGCTTCAACGATCACCGCATGCCCCAGACAGACACCATGGCGAACCGCTTTGCGCCCCGGCACAAGGTGAAATTGTCGGAGGACGGTCTGTTCGCCGAGATCGCGCGCCGTGCCGGGATCGAGGGTCACGAGGTCACCGTGAACTCACTCCACGGCCAGGGCCTGAACCAGGTGGCCGACGGCCTGGTCGTCGAAGCCGTCAGCGAGGACGGGGTCGTCGAGGGCATTTCCATGCCCGACGCTCCGGGGTTTGTCATCGGCGTCCAGTGGCATGCCGAATTCCGCACCGAAGCCCACAGCTTCAACCGGGCGCTGTTCGAAACGTTCGGTGCGGCCGCGCGCCGCCGGGCCGCCGCCCGCCTGGGTGCCGACGTCGCCTGACAGAGCTGTTTCGCCCACAACTCTTTTTCCCGTTTGTCGTCCTTCTGGCGGGTGACAAGCAACCAGTCGGCGCACTACAAAGACGGCTACAGCAACCCTTCAGGAAAGAGGTCAGGGATGGATTTCGTCATTCCGGCACCCGAACAGGTGTCCGTCGCCGTTGTCGGCGAAAGCAAGCGTTTCCCGGTCCGCCGCATCTTTTGCGTCGGCCGCAACTATGTTGCCCATATTCGCGAGATGGGCGGCGACGAGCGCGATCCGCCCTTCTATTTCTGCAAGCCCGCCGACGCCATCGTGCCGACCGGCGCCACCATCGATTATCCGCCCCAGACCAACAATTTCCATTTCGAGATGGAACTGGTTGCAGCCATCGGCAAGGGCGGTGCGAACATTTCCGAGGACGACGCCCTCGACCACGTCTATGGCTATGCCACCGGGCTCGACATGACCCGGCGCGATGTCCAGATCGCCCATCGCGAGAAGGGCCGCCCCTGGGATATGGGCAAGGGCTTTGACCAGTCCGCCCCCTGCGGCGACATCCATCCGGTGTCCGAGGTCGGGCATTTCCCGGAAGGCAATATCTGGCTGAAGGTGAACGGTGAGACGAAACAGGATTCCGATCTCAAGCTGATGATCTGGAACCTGCAGGAAACCATCGCCAATCTCTCAGGCCTGGTCACGCTGGCCCCCGGCGACCTGATCTACACCGGCACGCCCGACGGCGTCGGCCCGGTGGTCTCCGGCGACAAGATGCACGGTCACATCGACGGTTTGAGCGACATCGAAATCTCGGTGCGCTGATCCGCCATGCGGATTGCGACCTGGAACATCAATTCGGTGCGGCTTCGGGCGCCGCTGTTTGCGCAGCTCGAAAAACAGGCCGCACCGGATATCGTCTGCCTGCAAGAAACCAAGGTGGTCGATGAGCTGTTCCCCCATGACGCCCTGAGCGATCTCTATCCCCACCGCCATGTGCGCGGGATGAAGGGCTATAACGGCGTTGCCATCCTCGCGAAGGTGCCCTTCACGGCCACCGGCGGGAACGACTGGTGCGGGCGCGAGGACACGCGGCACATCTCGGTCAGGATCAAGGGCGGTGTGGAAATCCACAATTTCTACGTCCCCGCCGGGGGCGATGAACCCGACCCGGACAAGAACGAGAAGTTCGCCCACAAGCTCTCCTTCCTCGACGAGGTGACGAACTGGTGGCAGGAGACGGCCACGCCCCGGGCCAAACGGATCATGGTCGGCGACCTGAACATCGCCCCGCTGGAATCCGATGTCTGGTCCCACAAGCAGTTGCTCAAGGTGGTCAGCCACACGCCCGTCGAAGTCGAGCGGCTCGACCGGATGATGGCAGCCCATGACTGGATCGACGCCGTGCGTCACTTCGCGCCCGAACCGGAAAAGCTCTACAGCTGGTGGAGCTACCGCTCGAAGGACTGGCGGGCCGGGGACCGGGGCCGCCGTCTCGATCATGTCTGGGTGACGCCACCCCTCAGGAACAAGCTGCGCGGCTTTGAGATCATCAAGGACGCCCGCGACTGGACCAAGGCCTCCGACCACGTCCCCGTGATCGTCGATATCGACCTCTAGTCTCACACACCGTCATACAAGGGCTTTTCCGAAAACCCTCATGCTGAGCTCGTCGAAGTATGAGGGTGCGCCTTCACCCTTCGTCAGGCTTCAGGGTGAGGGCTTCGTGTGACGGGGCCTAGGCGGGCACCCGGTACATAAAATAGCGCTCGGCGGGCACACCCTCGGGCAGGGGCAGGGGTTCCCATCCCGTGTCGGGGAACGGATTGTTTGCCACCAGCACCGCGCCCGGCACCAGCAGCGGCCGCAACAGCGGGGTGAGCGCGGCGGTGAGCGGTGCGTCCTCGGCGGTGCCCGTGCCCAGATCGGAATGGACCAGCGCGACGCCGCCGGCGAAACGGTCGGCAACCCGGGCCAGGCTCTCCGTCGCATCCCCGAGGATCATGTGATCGGAATCGGGGGTCGATTTCGGATTGGCATTCACGGCCCGGTCGAACACGAAAATCTCGCGCGCCGGCAATATTTCACGCAGATGGTCAAAGGTGCGGCCGTTTCCCAGCCCCAGATCGAACACCACGCCGGGGACATGCGAAATCATCCGGGCGGCCGTATTCAGGCAGTCGCGCTGGGCCTGCATGCGGCGAATAAAGCTGTCGAGACGGCTCATGACGGGGGAACGGCGCCGGTCAGGCGTTCTGGGCCAGGGCTTCGCGCAACTGCTGGGTGGTGCGCTCCAGTCGCGAGGCCAGTTCGCGCATGATCTCCACCGACATCTCCGGGAACTCGGCCACCAGACGGAAGAACAGGTCCTTGTTGATCCGCAGGGTCACCGTCTGGGCTGTGGCCTGGACGGTTGCGGTGCGTGGCACGTCGCAGAGGATCGCGATCTCGCCGACGAAATCATTTCGGGCCAGGGTCGCCACCTCGATCTCGCCCCGGTCAGTATCGACCAGAACCTTCGCCGATCCATCGACGATGATATAGGCCGCATCGCCGACATCGCCCTGCCGAAACAGCACCTGATCGGCCTCATAGGTGATCCGCTCGGCCGTGAAGGCCAGAAGCTTCAGCTTCGATGGCTCGAGCTTGGCAAAGAGCGGAATGTTCCGCAGCAGTTCGACTTCTTCGTTCAGGCTCACGTCTTTGTCTCCCGATGGCCGCTGACCGGCCCCCTGTCACATTCCGGCATCAGGCGCTTTCCAGCAAACCGCGCAATGCCGTCCGATCCTTGTCGAGTTCGCCGAAGGCCCCGTCCTCGGCCACGCGGCCGTCATCGAGAACAATCACTCGGTCGAACCTCGAGGCCATCCCGGCCCGGTTCACGATCCACACAATGCCCCGGCGCTCACGCGCCTCGAGGACTTTCTCCGCCAGCCGGTCCTGTGCCAACGGATCGAGGTCCGAGGTGGATTCGCTGAGGATCATCAGGTCCGCGCGTTTGAGCAGGGCCCGGGCGATTCCCAGCTTCTGCCGCTGACCCGTCGAAAGACGCGAGCCGCCGACCCCCACCTCAAACTCCAGTCCCGCCTCGAGAACGGCGCCACGCAGGCCGCTACGCCCAGCCCGGCGCGGAGCAGATCCGCGTTCAGATCGCGGCGATGGTAGCGGAGTACACTCATGGGGCGGGAAACATCTCTTCTGCAGCCAGCCACCGTACCGCGCCATGGGCACGTGTCCGTGCGACAAACTCACTCAGGAAGTCGGTGGATTCTCCGTCGAGCACAGCGTGGTGCGTCATCAGGCCGGTGGCCTCTTCCCGATCGGCCGCGCCGGTGCGACGGGCAGACAGATGGGCGACGGTGTTACACAAAATGGTTTCGACCCCGAGAAATCCGCCGGCGCTTCCCGTGCGCTTGCCGCGCCAGTCCACCAGATCGACATGCACATTGTTGGCGCGCAGCCCGGCAATCGGATCGGGCCGCGTCCGCGCACCGATGGTGCTCAGGCCGCGAAAGCCCAGTTCGGGCAGGAACGGGATCAGATGCGCGGCGATCCGGTTCCAGGGGGGTACCAGAACGGGCAGGTGGCCGGGGAAGGATTCCAGCGCCTGGGCGCCGGTTGCCAGGTCGCCGATCACATAGGCAGCCGGACGGCTGTCATCCAGCTCGATCTTGCGGGCCTGCGGGTCGGCAAAATTCTTGTGGGAATATCCGTGCTGCAGGACGCTGCAGTCATTGGTATCTCCAAGGCGCGTGTGAAGGGCGGCGGTGGCCCGGGCCGGGATCACGGCCAGCGCCAGCGGCACATCAAGTGTGTCCCGCAGGTTCAGCAAGGTGTCGAGCGCGTCGGTGTGGTCGGCCGCGTCGTCGTCGCGCCACCAGAATGTGGCAGTGCGCCCGGCCTCCTGCCAGAGGTCGAGCTCGCGCGTGAGGGCTTCCCAAGCCATTTCCGGCTTCTGCGCGCCTTTGGTCAGCGCCAAGGCCATGGATCTGTACAACTCTCCCTGCATATCCGGGCCCCTCAACCCGGATAGACTTGCTGTATGTACAGTAGCCGGATCAGGCCTCGGGGGTCACCTCGTTTTCGTCAGTTTCACGTCCGATTTCGGCATTTCGATGAATTTTCAGGGCCTCTCGCAGGGCGGCGCCGGCGAAATCACCTATTTCGACAAGGGACAGCCGGTCGATGTGCTGGGCCTCAAGAGACGCGAGCTGAAGGATTTCCGGCGCCGCATCCAGTTCATGTTCCAGGACCCCTTCGGCTCCCTGAACCCGCGCATGACCGTCTATGA
>Ga0181564_10003862_pt1 | contig 12809 bp, 10 predicted proteins | sample 011ome_24_FD_134512 | JGI IMG/M metagenome (GOLD analysis project Ga0181564, IMG submission 134512) | Coastal salt marsh microbial communities from the Groves Creek Marsh, Skidaway Island, Georgia - 011513CT metaG (megahit assembly) | ecosystem: Environmental > Aquatic > Marine > Intertidal...
AAAATATGCATCGGCATTTTATGGCCCATTCAGGGATGCTGTCGGTTCTGCGAACAATCTCGGCGGGGCTGGCAAGGAAAACTACCAGATGGATCCGGCAAACTCAGATGAAGCCTTGCATGAAGTGGCCCTGGATATCAACGAGGGGGCCGATATGGTGATGGTAAAACCGGCCATGCCCTACCTGGATATTATTCGACGCGTAAAAGAGGAATTCGGTGTCCCTACGTTTGCCTACCAGGTCAGTGGAGAATACGCCATGCTCGCAGCGGCTTTCGAAAAGGGCTGGCTTGATCCTGACAAGATAATCCTGGAAGCCCTGACAGGAATTAAGAGAGCAGGTGCAGATGGCATTTTGACCTATTTCGCAAGGGAAGCCGCTGAAAGGGTTCAGTCATAATCAGGTCACCTAAGCCGAAAGTCTCAGCCAAATTTCCTGTCATTTTTTAAGGACAAACTTGAATACTGCCAATTTGGCCTTATTATTAAACCTCTTCCAGATTTACACGTATAAAACAGAATTAAATAACAACCCTACCTATTCCAAGGATAAGCTAATGAGCGAAAACCTCACCCATGTAACTGATGATAGTTTTGAAGACGAAGTATTAAATGCCGGCGGTCCTGTGCTGGTCGATTTCTGGGCAGAATGGTGCGGTCCATGCAAAATGATAGCTCCAGTTCTTGATGAATTGGCCGACGAATACGCGGGTAAACTCAAAATCTGCAAACTGGATGTTGAAGCCAATCCTGATACAGCGCCCAAATACAATGTTAAAGGTATCCCCACGTTAATCCTGTTCAAAAACGGTGCAGCTGAAGGGAAAAAAGTAGGTGCGTTATCAAAATCACAATTGGCTGCTTTTATTGACAGTACGATCTAAAACATTTCGTAATAATTGAACTAATGCCTCCAGGCTTTTGTTATATCTGCTTTTATTTTTTCAAGCCGGGAGCATTTAAAAGGCGAACTCCGGGAAATTCATTGGTTTATATAGGCTTTACATGACCTGAAAAACCACAATATTTTTCTGGACACTCAAAATTAGTGGTGATAGATTAGCCACCTGCTCGTCGCCTCGACCCCTTTTCCAAGAGCAGAACTCCAAGAAAAACCTGTTACAAACCATTTATTGAATTAACCAAAAGACCAATACTAAATAGAATTTAAAACCAAAATATTAATTACAATTATCAGAATATTTTGAATTCCCGGAACGCGAAGCGCTCCCCTACGAATAACTAACCCTGGCCCAAGAACTTACTTAAACCTCCAATTTAGTCGGACACTTCCTGTCTGACTCCTGACCCTCAAAATTGTATTTTCATCATGAATCTTTCCGAACTTAAAACCAAACCTATATCTGAATTACTTGAAGCCGCCCACGAAATGGGCCTTGATAACGTATCCAGGACGCGAAAGCAGGATGTCATCTTCCAGATGCTCAAGCGTCATGCCAAAAATGGTGAAGATATCTATGGCGATGGTGTGCTTGAAATTCTCCAGGATGGTTTTGGATTCCTGAGATCGGCTGATTCTTCTTACCTGGCAGGACCGGATGATATTTATGTATCTCCAAGCCAGATCAGACGCTTTAGTTTAAGAACTGGTGACACCATTGCCGGAAAGATCCGGCCACCAAAAGAGGGAGAAAGGTATTTTGCACTTCTGAAGGTTAACGAGATCAATTTCTCCAAACCTGAAAATGCCAGACAGAAAATTCTTTTTGAAAATCTAACACCGCTCTTTCCTGAGGAACGCTTTTTACTGGAAGCCGGTAATGGCAGTACAGAAGATCTGAGCGCCAGGATCATTGATCTTATAGCACCGATTGGGAAAGGTCAGCGTGGCCTTATCGTCTCACCACCCAAGGCAGGTAAAACCCTTATCCTGCAGAACATTGCCCAGTCTATTACACGCAATTCTCCCGAGTGCCGCCTTATCGTTTTGCTTATCGATGAACGCCCGGAAGAAGTAACAGAAATGAAACGTTCTGTACGCGGCGAAGTCGTGGCCAGTACATTTGACGAACCACCATCACGTCATGTGCAAGTCGCGGAAATGGTGATTGAAAAAGCCAAGCGCCTCGTAGAGCACAAGGAAGACTGTGTCATTCTGCTGGATTCCATGACACGTCTTGCGCGCGCCTACAACACGATCATTCCTTCATCAGGCAAAGTATTGACCGGTGGTGTTGATGCACACGCACTGGAAAGACCAAAACGATTCTTTGGTGCTGCACGTAATGTTGAAGAAGGCGGCAGCCTGACCATTATTTCTACCTGCCTGATTGAGACCGGTTCAAAAATGGACGAGGTTATTTACGAAGAGTTCAAGGGAACCGGTAACATGGAACTGCATCTTGATCGCAAGATGGCAGAGAAACGTGTTTACCCTGCCATCAATGTTCGCCGCTCCGGTACTCGCCGTGAAGACCTGCTGATGTCTGAAGAAGAACTGCAGCGCATCTGGATTCTACGCAAACTGCTGACTTCGATGGAAGACGTCCCTGCAACAGAGTTCATACTCGACAAGCTCAAAGACACAAAAACCAACGAAGAATTCTTCAAGGCAATGAAGCGCAAGTAGCAATTCTCAATTGCCTATCTACTTGACTGATTTCAAAGGCTGACCGATGTTCAGTGATTTACGCGACTTCATCAAAGCCCTCGAAAAGGCCGGTGAACTGAAACGAATCACTGCCGAAATCGACCCCTATCTTGAGCTCACTGAAATATGTGATCGCACCCTGAAAAAGCGCGGCCCTGCCCTGCTTTTCGAAAATCCCAAGGGCAGTTCAGTTCCTGTTCTGGGCAACCTGTTTGGCACACCGAAACGCGTTGCCATGGCAATGGGACAGGAAGACGTGGAATCCCTGCGCGATGTTGGCAAATTGCTTGCCTTCCTGAAAGAACCAGAACCACCGGCTGGCTGGAAAGACCTCATTGAAAAAGCCCCCAAATTCAAAAATGCACTTTATCTGAACCCGAAAGAAGTCAAAAAACCTGCCTGCCAGGAAATAGTTATTGATGAAGATGCAATCGACCTCACCAGCTTGCCTATCCAGACATGCTGGCCAGGAGATGCCGCGCCACTGGTCACCTGGCCACTGGTCATAACAAAAGGACCTAACAAGGAAAGACAAAACCTGGGCATTTACCGCATGCAGTTGTTAGGTAAAAACAAACTTATCATGCGCTGGCTGGCCCAGCGAGGCGGTGCGCTTGATTTCAGGGAATGGAAAGAAAAACATCCGGGCGAACCTTTTCCTGTTTCCATTGCTATCGGCGCAGACCCCGCCACTATTCTGGCTACTGTTACACCCGTGCCTGACACATTGTCCGAGTATGCATTCGCAGGCTTGCTTCGATCTGCAAAAACCGAAGTAGCGCGCTCACTGACCAATGACCTGCAGGTTCCTGCTTCTGCTGAATTTGTTCTGGAAGGTGTCATCGAACCTGATGAGCTGGCAGAGGAAGGCCCTTTTGGTGATCACACCGGTTATTACAATGAGGTAGAAAAGTTTCCTGTGTTTACCGTGAAAAAAATCACGCACCGCAAGAATCCCATTTACCACAGTACTTATACCGGACGGCCGCCTGATGAACCTGCGGTGCTTGGTGTCGCTCTTAACGAAGTCTTTGTACCAATTCTGCAAAAGCAGTTTCCCGAGATTGTGGATTTCTATCTTCCCCCTGAAGGTTGCTCGTATCGAGTAGCCGTTGTCAGCATGAAAAAACAGTATGCCGGTCATGCCAAGCGTGTGATGCTGGGCATCTGGTCATTTCTGCGCCAGTTCATGTATACAAAGTTCATTATTGTGACTGATGATGATGTGGATGTGCGTAACTGGGAAGATGTTATCTGGGCCATGTCCACGCGCATGGACCCCGCCCGCGACTCAGTCATTATTGAAAATACGCCCATCGACTACCTGGATTTCGCCTCACCTGTCTCCGGTCTTGGATCAAAAATTGGTCTTGATGCGACAAATAAATTTTCAGCAGAGACTGACCGAGAATGGGGTAAACCCATCAGCATGTCTGATGAAGTCAAATCAAGGATTGATGAGATGTGGGAAGAGTTGGGAATAGAGTGACGAGTGGCGAGTGGCGAGTGGCGAGTGGCGGTCAGCATTTAGTTTTCAGGAATTCAGATCAATTCAATTTTCAAATTGAATACATTCCAACTTCAATAAATATTTTCAGGTTTATGAGTTGCTACTCGTATCTCGCATCTCGTATCTCGTCACTAATCAGGCATAGGTAATTCCGGCAGCTTGTGATCCAGTTGCGCCATCGCTTTCCCGTATAGCGCCGCACTCTGGGCATGCTCCCCCATGTGATCAAGCAGGCGTGCAAGCTCTGCGTTAGCCTCTGCTGAAAGCGCCATGCTCTTGGAAAACCTCAGAGCACTTTCAAAATACTCCCTTGCTTTACCCCACAGCCGATTTCGCAGGCACGCCCGCCCCAGACTTAACATCAGTGTGCTGTTGTTGGGCCGGGACTTCAGCCATTTTTCAAACAGGACCAGTTGGGTGCCAGGATCCGGCGGGTCGATATACCCTGCCTTCAATACAACAGTATCGCTCCACCGGGATTTAAGAAAGCCGGACACCACTGACAAGGCTTCTTCATGCTGGGAAAATTCAAGAAGTTTTTCAAGATACACCAATGTGGCCTCTTCACCGTTTCTGATTTTCTTATCGGCATCTTCCCATTTCATAGTCAGGGCATTTAGCCCACCATTCTGGGAAGTAATCCTGGCCAATGTCGAAGCGACAATCTTTTCTTTCATTTTGACCAGGTCTTCCCCTGATACAACCCGGGCTTTTTCCAGTACGGGCAGCAAGGCCTCCATCTTTTCCCAGTCTTCTACTGACTGGTAGATTGTGCTCAGCAGGCCAAGCACATAGGGGCTTCCCGGTTTTTCCTTATCCAGCGCCAACAGAATAGCCAGGCTTTGTTCCACTTTTCCGGACCGGTACTCCAGCAGCGCTTTCAGTGTCTTGATTCCGGGGCTAGGTGAGCGCGATTTGCTCGAGGCCTGTTCAAGACAATAATTCCAGGAAGCATTATCGCCGCGTTGCCAGGCGGCAAGACTGGCCGCCAGGTAATTAAACACGGGGTTGTCTACACGCTCGGCATTTTCGACAAGTAACTTGTAGGCATCCTGCCAATATCCGAGAAGCAGTTTTTGCATGCCTTCTTCACTGGCAGCTGCCGCATTTTTACGACGCTTCCCTGCCAGCCAGGATTTGCTGCTGAACAATCCAATAGGATTGATGAAACCAAGCAACCTGTAAAAGCCATAAAGCAGCAGAAACACTGCCAGCAGGAATAACACCATAGCAACCAGCGTGGTCTCAACAGACCAGTTGCCAAATGAAACAAGCACATAGCCTGGGTTATCCCCGAGAATAATGTAAAGCCATGCGCCAAAAGCAAGGGCGACAAGGCTGTATATAAACGCTTTAACCATCGCTGTTCTGGCTGTTCACTGAAAGGATTTGCTGGAGTGCTGCCCTGGTCCTGTTTAATGACGGCGGCACCGTAGTAATGCGCTGTTGTCTGTATCTGTCTATCGTTTCCAGCAACACTGATTTAATAGCAGGATCACCAGAGAGATATGTCTCTATATTATTCCTGGCCTGATCCAGGCTGTCTGAATAAATTTCCTGTTCACCACTGATCAACGCTGTTCGGGCCTGTTCAATCTGCAGCTGAATTGTTTGCATCAGCGCAGCTTCCTGGCCGGGAGTCATTAAAGCCTGCAAGGGAGCATCCCTTCTTCTCACTACCAGGTAGTTATCAAGAGTATTGCCAAGACTGCTGGTCAGCCTGGAAAACCAGCCCGACTCCTCAGTCGACTCGCTTGAAAGACTGAGCGCTTCACCCGACTGGATTTCGGATTGCAGATCATTGCTGACTTCCAGCATCGCTGCCTGTTCAGCTGCGGCACCAAGTCTGAGATAAATATCACGAACATCCACTTCTTCCACTGCTCTCAAGGTCGCTAATTCTGCCGCCAGAATTTCCCTGATAGAAAAAATGGAAGGATCGTCTATTTGCTCCAGCACATCATCTGCCGCAATAAACAGCGCCTGGGCTGTGCGGATGTTTTTGGCGACGACAAGATGTTGCTGTGACAGCCTTAACAGTGATGAAGCTTCTGCCAGCAGCCATTCCTGGCTGGCGCCGGAATTATTGCTGTTAATTCTCAGCCGCGTACTGACCAGTTCATTTTCCAGCCGGTCCAGTTCAGCCGACTGCGCCTGCATCAGGGCAGCATCCTCCCTGGCCTGCACCAGAGACATTTCAAGTGTCTCAACTGATCTCAGCAGCTCATCAATACGCTCGTTTGCATCATTGCGCTGTGAACCGAAACTGTACTGTTGCTCAAACAGCACATTGATGGCCTTGTCCTGTTCATAGACCAGGTAACCTAAAAAGCAAAAGCAGCTAACCAAGATGATATTGAACAACAGGTCGGCAAATACCTGGGCACGTTTTCCCTGCCTGCCCTGCTTTTCAGGAGCAACATTCACATCAGGTTTTTTAGTTTCTTCTGTCATTTCTATTCAGCAATTAGTCTCAAGACTCTGGATGATAGCCTCGTCGTCAGCTCCTGACATGGTAACAGTATTTGAAAAACCTGACTTCGAAGCGATCTCTGCAATTCTTTCCGAAGAAACAAACAGAGGTGTGTCAGATAACGAACACCCGTCTCTTTCCAGCAAGCCTTTCAGATTTTCCAGCGCTTCAGCACTGGTAACCACTATCGCATCCGGGAGATGCTTATCCAGCAACTGTCTTAATTCACCGGTCTTATATGCGGGGCATTCACGGCGATAGATTTCCAGGTAGTCTACCTGTGCGCCCCTTTCCCGCAGGTCAGTGGCAAGTAATTCACGACCACCGACTCCCCGGACAATCAAAGCCTTTTTATTAGCGACCTGTTTCAGGGAGTCGAGCTCAAGGAGTGCTTCACTGCTCATACGCCCCTCGGGGTATTCAACAGTTAAACCAAATTCCTCAAGTACACCCGCAGTTGTAGGGCCAACTGCATAGAGTTTCAGCTGCACTGGAAATTGCGGCCAGTAGTTATGAATTACTTCCATACCCAGCCTGGCAGCATTGGTGCTTATAAAAAAAACGGCATCATAGCGATCAAGATCGAGAACTTTTTTCTTGATGACCTCATCAATAGCCAGAGGCTGGATTGCAAGCATCGGCATGGACTCAATCTTTGCCCCTGCCTCTTGTAATTGTGTTGATAGATTTTCGGCTTGCCCTTCAGGGCGCGTTAACCAAATCCTTTTTCCTTCAAGCATGCGCAGAATCCCGCCCTATTCCTCTAGGAGTTCACGCAGGATGTTATCAGCGCCCTGTGCAAGTAATTCTTCTGCAGCTGCCTTTCCAAGAGCCTCTGCTTCACTCGATGCCCCGGTAATCTCGGCGCGCAACAGTGTTGAACCATCAGGCTCACCCACCAGTCCACGGATTCGAAGCAATTCGTTGTCGCCTTCAGTCTGCAACTGGGCAAGACACGCAATGGGCACCTGGCAGCCACCATTCAGACGTGTATTCAACCCTCTTTCTGCATTCACGCAAATTCGGGTTTCCCTGTGCTCCAGCGGCTTCAGTAATGCGAGTATATCTGTATCGCCCTGGCGGCATTCAATGCCCACCGCACCTTGTCCTCCCGATGGCAGACATTGCTCGACAGGAATAGATGATGCAATACGTTCCTGCATGCCCAATCTGATCAACCCGGCTGCAGCGAGGATGATGGCATCATATTCACCTTCATCGAGTTTGCGTAAACGGGTATTCACATTCCCCCTCAGGTTTTTGATTTCAAGATCAGGGCGCATGGCTTTCAACTGGCATTGGCGCCGCAAACTCGAACTGCCAACACAGGCCCCTTCCGGCAGCTCATCCAGCGATTTATACATATTGGAAACAAAGGCATCACGAAAATCTTCTCTTTCACAGATAACACCCAATTGCAGCCCATCGGGAAATTCCATTGGGACATCTTTCATTGAATGCACAGCGATATCAGCGCTTCCCTCAAGTATTGCCACCTCCAGCTCCTTCATAAACAGGCCCTTTCCACCTATTTTTGCCAGGGGAGAATCCAGTATCTGGTCTCCTCTTGTTGTCATGGGAAGTATTTCGACCTGGAGACCAGGATGATAATGCTGCAATTGACGGCTTACATAGTCAGCCTGCCACATTGCAAGGGGGCTTTCGCGTGTCGCGATTCGGACTGGATTTTTATTCATACTGCCTGGCTGTTCAGATTGCACACAATCCCCGAATAACAGGGGGTGCGGGAGTGTTTCAATTAGTCTCTGTTTGGAGCGCAGTGGACCTGAAGCTATTTTACGCTTTATCAATCCCGGCGCTACCCCATACATGGTGCTGGTTGCTATAATCGCCGCTTCTTTTATTTCACACACTGTTGATTTATCACCATGAGCCAGGACCAGAAGCAAGACAAGCCCTGGGGCGGACGGTTTTCTGAACCCACGGATTCATTCGTGGAAAGGTTCACTGCGTCTGTCACTTTTGACCAGAGACTCTACCTGGCTGACATAAAAGGCTCGATAGCCCACGCCACCATGCTGGCAAGAACAGGCATTTTGACGGAAGAGGAATGCCAGCAAATCGTGAGTGGTCTTGAAGACATAAAAAGCGAAATTGAAAGTGGCAGCTTTAACTGGTCAGTGAGTCTTGAAGATGTTCACATGAATATCGAAGCGGCATTGACAGACAAAATCGGCGCAACGGGGAAAAAGCTGCATACCGGCAGATCCAGAAATGACCAGGTGGCCACCGATATTCGTTTATACCTGCGCGATGAAATCGATGGTGTTTGCGAAGCAATCCGTTCTGTTCAGAAAGGCATCCTTAGCGTAGCTGAAAATGAAACGGAAACCGTTATGCCCGGATTCACACATTTACAGACTGCACAGCCTGTCAGCTTTGCCCATCACCTGATGGCATGGTTTGAAATGCTGCAACGTGACCATGGCAGGATGCGGGATTGTCGCAAGCGCCTTAATGTCTCTCCATTGGGTGCTGCTGCACTGGCAGGCACTTCGTTCCCTATTGACCGGGAATTGACAGCGCAGCTGCTTGGCTTCGACAAACCCGCTGACAATTCTCTTGATGCCGTGAGTGACCGCGACTTTGCCATTGAGTTTTCTGCAGCTTCCAGCCTGTTGATGATCCACCTGTCCCGGATTTCAGAAGAACTGGTCATCTGGACGTCAGCACAATTTGATTTTATCGATTTGCCAGACAGGTTCTGTACGGGGTCATCAATCATGCCCCAGAAAAAGAACCCGGATGTACCGGAGCTCGTGCGTGGGAAATCCGGCAGGGTTGTTGGACATCTCATGTCACTGCTAACGCTGATGAAATCGCAGCCACTGGCCTATAACAAGGACAACCAGGAAGACAAGGAGCCGCTATTTGATACGCTCGATACTGTCAGGGATTGCCTGAAAGCTTTCTCCGATATGATTCCTGCTATCAAGGCCAAACCGGATAACATGCGCGCGGCAGCCTTGAAGGGATACTCGACAGCTACTGACCTGGCTGATTACCTGGTAAGAAAAGGCACCGCTTTCCGTGATGCTCATGAAGTGGTAGGTAAAGCGGTCGCTTTCGGTATTGAGCAGTCAAAGGATTTAAGTGAGCTTTCTCTTGATGAACTCAGGAATTTTTCCCCTAATATCGAGGAAGATGTGTTTGATATCCTGTCTCTTGAAGGCTCACTGAATGCCAGAAATCATATCGGTGGCACAGCCCCCGAACAAGTCAGTAAAGCAATTAAGAAAGCCAGGGATGTGGTTAAGTAATAATTGCAAAACAAATTCTTTGTAAAGCCAATTGATTTTAAGACCAATTATAAGAACAGGAGATCCACATGAACTTTGATCCACAAACAATTATTACGCTGTCTATCCCCTGGGGTATCAAGATTGTTTCTGCTCTCGTCATCTTCATCATTGGCCGCATGCTGGCCAAATGGCTTACCGGAATAATCAGGAAAGTCATGAGTAAATCGGGTATGGATGTAGCCCTGGTCAAATTTCTGGGCGGTATTATTTACACGGTATTGCTGGTTGCGGTTATCCTGGCTGCAATTGATACGCTGGGCGTGAACGTGACCTCCCTGCTGGCAATTCTTGGTGCCGCGGGTCTGGCTGTTGGCCTGGCGCTGAAAGATTCCTTATCAAACTTCGCCGCAGGCGTCATGATCATGATTTTCCGACCCTTCAAGATTGGTGACTTTGTCACTGTGGGCGGTGTATCAGGCGTGATAGACGAAATTGGCCTGTTCTGTGTGCTCATGCATACCGGCGACAACCAGCGCATCATCATTCCAAACTCCTCCGTCTATGGCGGCACCATTACCAATACCAGCGCATTACCCACCCGTCGCATAGACCTGGTGATGGGTATTGGCTATGACGACAATATAGGTACTGCGAAACAGATTATTGAGAGCGTCATCAAGGCTGATGACCGCGTACTTGAGGATCCGGCGCCCACCATTGCCGTTTCTGAATTGGCCGATAGCAGCGTCAACCTGGTAGTCAGGCCCTGGGTTAAAAGCGAAGACTACTGGGCTGTGCGTTTTGATCTGACTGAAAATCTCAAGGTGAAACTGGAAGAAGGCGGCATATCCATTCCCTACCCACAAAGAGATATGCACGTATATAACTATAACGAAGGAGCTGCCCAGTAGCCGATGTGAAAAAATTCTTTTCACGACTTTTTGGCCAGCGCAAACCTGTCCTGTATCTGCATATTGGTCTGCCCAAGACAGGAACCAGCACAATCCAGGGGCTTCTGTTTGACAACACAGAAGCCCTGCAGCACCAGAACTATCTTTACCCACGTGCCACGCTGGGCGGAAAATCCGATTTTGCCTATGCCCACCACAATCTTGCACGGGCAGCATACGAACAAGATGCTTCAATCTGGCTCTCCTTCCAAAAAGAAATTCTTGCCAACAGGAGCAAAAAACTCCTGGTTTCCTCGGAAGCTTTTTCCAATTGCAGAAATCAAACGCAGCTTGAATTTATCAAAAGTTACCTTGAGTATTTCGATGTAAAAATTATTGTCTACCTGCGCCGCCAGGATGATTTCTTGCAGGCTTTATATCAAACCATCATTGTCTATGGTGAAGAAGCAATACCTTTTGATGATTTTTATGAGCGAATGTTTTCTGAGCACGAAAAGAACCGCTCACTGGATTATTACTTCCTGGTGAATGATATTTTCGCAACAGCTTTTGGAAAGGAAAACATCATTGTACGTATCTATGAAAAATCACAGCTCTACCAGGCAGACCTGTTAAGGGATTTTCTTCATACAGTAGGAATTGAACCAACAAGCGACTTCGCACTGGATATCCCCAACAACAACCTGAGTTTTGATGCACATAGTCTTGAGAAATACCGCCAACTGAAACAGATATTCAAAGGTGAAGATGAATTTCTTGAAACAGCCAGGCGAAAAATCAGGGATGCAAACCAGCGCAAGGCTTTCCGGGCCAACAATATTATTTCCAGCCAGCAATCAGATAATCTTATGAACAGGGTTAAAGAATCGAATGAGAAGCTTGCCCGTGAATATCTTGATAAGGACGATGGCATTCTGTTCAGGGAAAACTTGAGCGAAAATCAGGAATCTGCTCATCCTGTCAGCAAGGAAGAAATTGAAACCCTGTTACAAGTAATCGATCCCGCCATGATTGATCGTTACCGGGAAGCGACCAGAAACACCTGAGCAATCAGTCAGGCTTTCTTGTGCAGAATTCAGGCGTCAGGCGCGGATCCAGCAGTGTGGTTTCAACAGGCTTGTTGCGCAATACGGCCAGCATCTGGGTTGGTTTGATTTCACCCGACAGCATTCCCTGTTCATCCCTGGCATGAACCCGATCAATAAAATCCCTGTCCCATTCTCCCTCGGCATCAAAGTTATGCCCAAAGGGTCGATCAATGAATACTGTCACTAAATTGGCAAAAGGCAGGAACAGCTCGAAATGAAAATGACTGTTCAGCAGGGGAAGAATATCCTGGGCCCTGATCCCCTCGAAACTGAATTCAGAACAATCGTGGTTGATATATTCCTCCTCATGGCGTTTCAGTAACTGGTTATACCGGTATTCCTGAGGCAGCTCTTTCCAGAATTCATTGACCAGCGCCAGGGCCTCTGGCCATCTCTGGTGTCCATTGCGGCCAATCATGTCGGAAGTCAGGAAATAACCTTCTCCTGAAAGAGCGCTGTAAATTGCCTGAAAAAGATGCTCCAGCTCAACCACGTGATGCAGGCACTGGTTTGCCAGAACGATGTCGTAGATCTTGTCCGGCTGCCAGCTGTTAAAGTCACCGTACCGGGGAAAAATATAATCGCCGACACCTAATTCCTTTGCATGCTCTTTACCACGCTCCAGCATTGTTTCGTTTATATCAATACATTCAATTCGGAAGTCTGAAATACCTTCATCAAGCAATCTCCTTGCAAGACGTGCTTCCATATCACAGTTGCCGCTGCCAATACTGACAAGCTTCATGCTTTTATCAGGGAAACGCTGGTGAAATTTACAGGCGTATAGAAAGAAAAATTGTTCCGGATCAGTAATGCCGAACTGATGAAACTTTGGCGGTGCCAGGTGCTTGTTCGACCAGTAGTGAAAAATCTCAGGGAGCTCATGAACATTGGTGCACTCATCAAAGTTGGACAATTCGTTGGCCACTCTTTGCTGATAGTCTGATGCATGG
>Ga0181564_10003864_pt1 | contig 12805 bp, 10 predicted proteins | sample 011ome_24_FD_134512 | JGI IMG/M metagenome (GOLD analysis project Ga0181564, IMG submission 134512) | Coastal salt marsh microbial communities from the Groves Creek Marsh, Skidaway Island, Georgia - 011513CT metaG (megahit assembly) | ecosystem: Environmental > Aquatic > Marine > Intertidal...
GTCGCCCGATAGAGTGTAGCGGATGCCCCCGAACGACACCACCGCACCGCTTTTTCCAAACCCGCCGGCCGTCAGCGTTCTGCTGCCCACGCCGGTGGTGGGGCCCTACGACTATCTCGTGCCCGAGGGGCTGGACCTCGCGCCGGGCGATTACGTCCATGTCCCGCTCGGCAAGCGTGACATGATCGGTGTTGTCTGGGGGCCGGCGACGGGCGATGTGGACACGGCCAAACTCCGCCCCGTCGACGGGGCTGTTGATGCCCCCCCCATGCCCGAACAGATTCGCAGCTTCGTTGACTGGGTGGCCAGCTACACACTCAGCACCCCGGGCGCGGTTCTGCGGATGGCGACGCGGTCCCCCGACGCACTCGAACCGCCCCGGCCGGTCGTGATGTTCCGGCGCGGGGCCCCGCCCGACGACCTGCGCATGACCCCGGCGCGCCAGCGAGTTCTGTCGGTTCTTGAAGACGGCCCCGCACTCTCGGCCGGCGACTTGGCCCGCGAGGCGGGTGTATCGGCCGGTGTCATCAAGGGTCTTGCCGAGGCGGGCGCGCTGGAACGGATGGAGGTCCCGCCGCCGCCGCCATTCGAGATGCCGGACCTGTCGCGCGCGGGCCCCGAATTGTCCGCAGATCAGGCGCAGGCCGCGCGCACTCTCTGTGAAAAGGTCGCGGCTTCGGCCTTCTCGGTAACCCTGATCGACGGCGTCACCGGCTCGGGCAAGACCGAAGTCTATTTCGAGGCCATCGCCGCAGCGCTCGAGGCCGGACGTCAGGTTCTGGTGCTGCTGCCCGAGATCGCGTTGACACCGCAATGGCTCGAACGCTTCAGCGCACGGTTCGGGGTCGCACCTGCCGTGTGGCATTCGGATTTGAGCCAGGTTCAGCGGCGGATCACCTGGCGGGCCGTGGCGAGCGGCAATGCCCGGATTGTCGTCGGCGCGCGCTCGGCATTGTTCCTGCCGCTTGCGGAACTCGGCCTCATCGTTATCGATGAGGAGCACGAGCCCGCCTTCAAGCAGGAGGATGGCGTGCCCTATCACGGGCGGGATATGGCGATCGTACGCGCCCGCCTTGCCGCGGCGCCGGTGTTGCTCGCCTCCGCAACACCCTCTCTGGAAACCCGGGTCAATGTCAGCCGCGAACGGTTCGACTCGATTCCCCTGCCCGAGCGGTTCGGCGTGGCGGTGATGCCGACCATCACCGCGATCGATATGCGAACCGCCAACCTCACTGCCAACCGGTTCATCTCCGACGAACTGGTCACGGCGCTGCGCACGACAATCGAAGCCGGGGAACAGTCCATGTTGTTCCTCAACCGGCGCGGCTATGCCCCGCTGACCCTGTGCCGCACCTGCGGTCACCGGATCGAATGCCCGAGCTGTGCGGCCTGGCTGACCGAACATCGCTTCCGCAAGCGCCTGCAATGTCACCATTGCGGCTATGAGGTCCCGGCCCCCAGCATTTGCCCGTCCTGCGAGAATGTGGACACGCTGGTCGCCTGCGGACCCGGGGTCGAGCGGATCGCCGAAGAGGTCGCCGGTCTGCTGCCCGAGGCGCGCATCGGCATCATGACCAGCGACACCATGCGCGGTCCGGAATCCGCCGCGCAATTCGTGAAATCCGTCGAAAGCGGTGCGCTCGATATTCTGATCGGCACCCAGATGGTGGCCAAGGGACACCACTTTCCGAATCTGACGCTTGTGGGGATCGTCGATGCCGATCTCGGCCTGGCCGGCGGCGACCTGCGCGCGGGCGAACGTACCTATCAGATCCTGCAACAGGTCTCCGGGCGCGCAGGGCGTGCTGAACGTCCGGGACGGGTTCTGATCCAGACCTTCCAGCCCGAACATCCGGTGATGCAGGCACTGGTGTCGGGAGACGAGGCCCGCTTCTTCGAACTGGAAACCGAAGCCCGGCAGGCCGGGGAGTGGCCCCCCTTCGGACGGCTAGCGGCAATCGTGGTGTCCAGCCGCGACCCGCATGTGGCGCGCGATCTCGCGCAGGCACTCGCGCGCTGCGCCCCCAGCAGCCCGGGGATACGGGTGTTGGGGCCGGCCCCCGCGCCGCTTTCGCTGCTGCGCGGCCAGCACCGCCACCGATTGCTCCTCAAGGCCTCACGCGATGTGTCGGTTCAGCCGGTGCTGCGCGACTGGCTGAACCAGATCAAGGTTCCCGCCAGCGCGCGGGTGCGCGTGGATATCGACCCGTATAGTTTTCTTTAGGCCCGCCCCTCATGCAGGACGCGTCGAAACGACGCAAAGTCCGGCGGGAAAAATCGCCAGATTTGTGCACTTTTTGCATTGCGGTACGCTTGCCAGCCCAAAAGGCCTGTGCTACCAAGCCCCTGCCTTGGCGGCGGTGATTTTCCAATGTTCGGGCAGCCGGTTTTTTGCCCTATAAATCAATCGGTTACACATAACGCACTTACACAATTTCGGCCCAGGGGGGCAGTCGCAACGTGGCGGCGGAAACAAGCGTAGTCGGCGACATCGCAGAGCGATACGGGCTGGCGTTATACGAACTCGCGGACGAGGCCAAGAGCCTCGACGAGGTTGCGAGCGATCTTGAGTCCCTGCGGACACTGATCGCGGAGAGTGACGACCTCACCAAAGTCCTGCGTTCGCCTGTAATCGACCGCGATGACAAGGCGAAAGCCCTCAACACCATTCTTGAGCAGGGTGGCGCACACGCGCTGACCCGCCGTTTCATTGGTGTTGTGGCCGAAAACAATCGGTTGTTCGTGCTGGCAGACATGATCACCGCCTATCTGGCGGAACTGTCGCGTCGGCGCGGTGAGATCACGGCAGAGGTCACCTCGGCCCGGCCGTTGAATGACGATCAACTGCAACAGCTCACAGAGAGCCTGCGCGAAAAACTGGGCGGAAAGATCGCCGTCGAACCGAATGTGGACCCCTCGCTGATTGGTGGCCTGGTGGTGCGTGTCGGATCTCGGATGATCGACGCATCGCTGAAGACCAAACTTCAGCGCCTGCAATACGCCATGAAGGGAGCTTAAAGGATGGAAATTCGTGCCGCTGAAATTTCGGCGATCCTGAAAGATCAGATTGCCAATTTCGATGCCGAGGCCGATGTCTCGGAGGTAGGCCAGGTCCTCTCCGTCGGTGACGGTGTTGCCCGCGTTTATGGCCTCGACAATGTTCAGGCCGGTGAGATGGTAGAGTTCCCCGGTGGAATCATGGGCATGGCGCTGAACCTCGAGACCGACAATGTCGGTATCGTGATTTTCGGCAACGACCGTGACATCAAGGAAGGCGACACGGTCAAGCGGACCGGCGACATCGTCGACGTTCCCGTCGGCAAGGGCCTTCTGGGCCGCGTCGTGGATGCGCTGGGCAACCCGATCGACGGCAGCGGCGACGTTGAAACCGACGAGCGCCGCCTGATCGAGGTCAAGGCGCCGGGCATCATCCCGCGCCAGTCGGTGAGCGAACCGATGCAGACCGGCCTCAAGGCGCTCGACGCGCTTGTGCCCGTCGGCCGTGGCCAGCGCGAGCTGATCATCGGTGACCGTCAGACCGGCAAGACCGCCGTGATTGTCGATGCGATCCTGAACCAGAAGAAAATCAACGACGCCAGCCCGGATTCAGACAAGCTCTTCTGCATCTATGTGGCCGTTGGCCAGAAGCGCGCGACGGTCGCGCAGGTCGTCAAGACCCTGCGGGACTACGGCGCTCTGGATTACACCATCGTCGTGGCCGCCACGGCGTCCGAACCGGCTCCGCTGCAGTTCCTGGCACCCTATGCCGGCTGCGCCATGGGCGAGTATTTCCGCGACAACGGCATGCATGCCGTTATCTTCTATGACGATCTGTCCAAGCAGGCGACGGCCTATCGCCAGATGTCCCTGCTGCTGCGTCGTCCGCCGGGGCGTGAAGCCTATCCGGGTGACGTGTTCTATCTCCATTCCCGCCTGCTTGAGCGTGCGGCGAAGATGAATGACGAGCTGGGCGGCGGTTCGCTGACGGCCCTGCCGGTCATCGAAACTCAGGCCAACGACGTGTCGGCCTATATTCCGACCAACGTGATTTCGATCACCGACGGTCAGATCTTCCTGGAAACGGACCTGTTTTATAAGGGCGTTCGTCCGGCGATTAACGTCGGCCTGTCGGTCAGCCGCGTTGGCTCGGCCGCGCAGACAAAGGCGATGAAGTCGGTGGCCGGTTCGATCAAGCTCGAACTCGCCCAGTATCGCGAGATGGAAGCCTTCTCCCAGTTCGCTTCGGATCTCGACCGCTCAACCCAGCAGCTGCTGGCCCGCGGTGCGCGTCTGACCGAGCTGCTGAAGCAGCCCCAGTACAGCCCGCTCCCGATGGAAGAGCAGGTTGTGGCGATTTTCTCGGGCGTGCGCGGCTATCTCGATGGGATTGCTGTCGGCGACGTCAACCGCTTCGAAGCTCAGCTTCTCGATCATGTCCGCGACAATCACGCCGACATTCTGCTGACGATCCGCGAAAGCGGCGCGCTCAGCGACGAGACCGAGAAGAAGCTCGAAGAGGTCATCGCCGCCTACGCGAAGACCTTCGCCTAGTTCGGTACGGACAACACGGATAGCGACTGACAGATGGCGAGCCTCAAGGACCTGCGGGTCCGTATCAGTTCGGTAAAGTCCACCCAGCGGATCACCTCGGCCATGAAGATGGTCGCGGCGGCCAAGCTGCGCCGTGCGCAGGAAGATGCCGAAGCAACCCGTCCCTATGCCGAGCGCATGGAACGGATGCTCGGATCCCTGGCACAAAGCGCCGTCACGGCCGGAACGGCCCCGCCGCTTCTGGCGGGCAGCGGGAAAGACGATGTGCATCTGCTCATCGTCATGACCACAGATCGTGGGCTGTGCGGCGGTTTCAACGGATCCATTGCACGCTGGACCCGTAACAAGATTCTCGACCTGCGGGCCGACGGCAAGGAGGTCAAGCTTCTGATCGTCGGTCGCAAGGGGCGTGGTATTCTGCGCCGGGAATTCGGCAGTATCATTATCGATACGCTGGAAGACACAGCGCGCCCGTCACCGCGTTTCGAAACGGCAGCCGAGATTGCGCAGCGCGCGCGGGACATGTTCGAGGCGGGCGAGTGCGATGTCTGCACCATCGTTTACAACAAGTTCGTCTCGGCGCTGACCCAGGAGGTCACGCCGCAGCAGTTGATCCCGTTTGCTCTTCCTGAGGCCGCCAAGAACGACGGTAACAGCGCAGACGAGCAGGACTCGGCGCTGTCCTCGGGTGCCGTTTACGACTACGAGCCCGACGAGCAGGACATTCTGGCAGACCTTCTGCCACGCAACCTGTCGGTCCAGGTGTTCCGCACCATGATCGAATCCTTCGCATCCGAACAGGGTGCACGTATGACCGCGATGGACAACGCCACGCGCAACGCCGGTGACATGATCGAACGTCTTTCGATCGAGTATAACCGCACGCGTCAGGCAGCCATTACCACTGAACTCATCGAGATTATCTCCGGCGCGGAAGCGCTTTAGACCACTCGACTCCCAACGAGCGAGGAGCACACCATGTCAAAGAATGTTGTCGGCAAAATCACCCAGGTACTCGGCGCCGTTATCGACGTCCAGTTCGATGGCGACCTGCCCCCGATCCTGAATGCACTGGAGACGGACAACCAGGGTAACCGCCTGGTTCTCGAAGTCGCCCAGCACCTCGGCGAAAACACCGTCCGCACCATCTCCATGGACACGACCGAAGGTCTGGTTCGTGGTCAGGAAGTGGTCGATACCGGCGCTGCCATCAGCGTCCCGGTTGGCCCGGAAGTGCTCGGACGTATCATCAATGTGATCGGCGAGCCGATTGATGAGCGCGGCCCGGTCAATGCCACCGCGACATCGGAAATTCACCGCGCCGCCCCGGATTTCGTGGATCAGGCGACGGACACCGAGCAGCTCGTCACCGGCATCAAGGTCGTGGACCTTCTCACGCCTTACGCCAAGGGCGGCAAGATCGGCCTGTTCGGCGGCGCCGGCGTGGGCAAGACCGTTCTGATCATGGAACTCATCAACAACATCGCGAAGGGCCATGGCGGTTACTCGGTGTTTGCGGGTGTTGGTGAGCGGACCCGTGAGGGCAATGACCTCTATCACGAGATGATGGAATCGGGCGTGATCCAGCCCGACGGCGAGTCCAAGGCGGCCCTGGTCTATGGCCAGATGAACGAGCCGCCGGGAGCGCGTGCACGTGTCGCCCTGACCGGCCTGACCATGGCTGAGTATTTCCGCGATGAAGAAGGCCAAGACGTGCTGTTTTTCGTCGACAACATTTTCCGCTTCACCCAGGCCGGCGCCGAAATTTCGGCTCTGCTGGGTCGTATCCCCTCGGCTGTGGGCTATCAGCCGACCCTGGGCACCGACCTCGGCACCCTGCAGGAGCGCATCACCTCGACCAACAAGGGCTCGATCACATCGGTTCAGGCCATCTACGTGCCCGCGGATGACTTGACCGACCCCGCACCGGCCACGGCCTTCTCGCATCTGGACGCCACGACCGTGTTGTCGCGTCAGATTGCGGAAATCGGCATCTACCCGGCGGTGGACCCGCTCGACTCGACCAGTCGTATTCTCGATGCCCGCGTCATCGGCGAGGAGCACTACGACGTCGCACGTCGCGTGCAGGAGACCCTGCAGAGCTACAAGAACCTGCAGGAAATCATCGCCATTCTGGGCATGGACGAGCTGTCGGAAGAAGACAAGATGACGGTGACGCGCGCACGTAAGCTGCAGCGTTTCCTCTCGCAGCCCTTCCATGTGGCCGAAGTCTTCACCGGCGCACCGGGCAAGTTCGTGGCGCTGGAAGACACGATCAAGGGCTTCCAGCAGATCGTGGACGGCGAGCACGACGACCTGCCGGAATCGGCTTTCTACATGGTCGGCACCATTGAGGAAGCCATCGAGAAGGCACAGACCATGGCGGCCGAAGCGGCCTAACGGGAGATTTCGCGTGGCAGACAACGCGGTTCAGTTCGAACTGGTCTCACCGGAGAAGCTGCTTCTCTCGGAAGAGGTCGAAATGGTTGTGATTCCTGGCGCTGAGGGTGACTTCGGCGTCCTGCCGGGTCACACCCCCGTCATCTCAACGGTACGCCCCGGCATCATCCATATCTTCCAGGGCGGGTCGGTCAAGACCCGTATCTTCATCGCCGGCGGATTTGCCGAGGTCACGGCCGAGCGCTGCACGGTTCTCGCCGAGGAAGCCATTCCGCTGGACGATATCGTGCGTGAAGACGTCGAGAAGGCGCTTCAGGATGCGATCGAAGATGTATCGGATGCCGGTGACAACGCATCCGAACGTGCGCTTGCCGAACAACGCGCCGAATCGGCCCGTGCGAAGCTCGCCTCCCTGGACAGTCAGACTTACCAATAGTTTCGGGTGGATAGACGGATTTTCGTCTATCCACACCGGGTTTTGACCTCTGGCGACAGGTCAATATATTAATGGTGTTGACCGCAACGGATTCGGCCGATTTTCGTTGATAGATATGCCATGACGCAATACAGCAACAAATATTGGTCACTGGACGATATCCCGTGGGACCAGTTCGACCCCACCCGTGTCGATCCGGAGATGTTACGAATCGTGAAGGCCGCCGCCATGGTGGAGTACAATGGCGGTATCTACGCAGACTACCTGTGCAGCGTCTTCAACGACGACCCGCAATTCCAGGACGCCGCACGGCGTTGGGCCTTTGAAGAGGTCCAGCATGGTCAGGCGCTTGCGCGCTGGGCCCAGATGGCGGATTCGGAGTTCGATTTCGAGAGCCGGTTCGCCAAATTTTCCGACAAGATTCAGTTGCCCGTCGAGGCCGATACATCCGTGCGGGGCACGCGCTGCGGCGAACTCGTGGCACGCTGCATGGTGGAAGTCGGGACGTCTTCCTATTACAGCGCTCTGCGGGAAGCGACCGAGGAACCCGTTCTCCGGGAAATCTGCGCGCGGATCGCCAAGGACGAGATACGCCATTACAAGCTTTTCTACACCCATATGGAGCGCTACCGGGATATCGAGAATCTCGGCAAAATCCGGCGCCTATGGGTGGGCCTAGGCCGGATCGGCGAGAGCGAGGACGACGAACTGGCCTATGCCTATTACGCCGCCAACAATGACGGCGAATCCTATAACCGGAAACGCTGCATTCGCGCCTACATGTCGCGCGCCTATGGCTTCTATGAGCAGCGCCATGTCGAGCGCGCGATCACCTTGATCTTCAAGGCGGTTGGCTTCTCGCCACACGGTCGACTGACCAACTGGATCGCCCGCGGGGCCTGCTGGTTCCTCAATCTGCGCATGGGCCGGGGCACTCCGGCAGCGGCCTGATCCGCAGCGCGGTCTCTGCTAGTCACCCAGGATCGGTGCAAACTCCTGCAGCAGCGCTTCATAGACCGGGCGCTTGAACCCGACGATCAGCGCGGGGACCTCCTGCGGTTCGACCCAACGCCAGCGGTCGAACTCCGGCTTCCTGACCCCCAGCACATCAATCCCTGAATCCCGGCCCAGATAGCGGTAGGCGAACCACTTCTGCATCTGTCCGCGCCATTTGCCTTTCCAGGCACGGCGCTGGAGATCACCCGGCAGGTCGTATTTCAGCCAGTGTGGGGCCTCGGCAATAAACTCGACATTCGCGGTACCGGTTTCTTCCTCGAGCTCGCGCAGTGCCGCCGCGCGTGGGTCTTCCCCCTTGTCGATCCCGCCCTGGGGCATCTGCCAGGCACCGGGCGTGTCATTGCGCTCCCCGACCCAGACCTGCCCGGTTGCGTTGAGCAGAAACACGGCCGCGCATTTCCGGTAGTGCTGCGCATCATCTTCCGAAGCCAGAATATCGCTCATCGGTCCGACTGCCTGTCCACCACGGCGGAGATCGGGACCAGCGCAATCCCCTTTTCGTCCAGGGTATCGGCCCAGGCGCGGATACGCTCGATGGTGACCGGAAAGGCCTGGCCAATGGCAATCGACACGCCGGCCTCCTGCGCGATGCTCTCCACCTCGGCCAGCCGTGCATCGACGGTGGCGCGGGACACTTCGCGATTGTCGAGAAACCGGTCATTGATTGCGCGTGGCACCTGCATTTCGGTTGCCAGGGATGTGGCCACGCTGTGGGCCGCCGAGCGCGCAGCGAGAAACAGCAATCCCCGCGCCTTCAGTTCTGTCAGAACCGGCTGCATTGCTTCACGGGACACGGTGAAACGTGACCCCATATGGTTCACCACCCCCACATAGCCCGACACCCGCGAGAGAGCCCAGCGCATCCGGTCGAGATTTTCTTCAGGGGTAAAGCTCACGAACAACGCCCGGGGACCCGGATCGTTGGACCGGATATCCACCGGTTCCATCGGCAGGTTCAGCAGCACTTCGTGCCCCGCCGCGCGCGAAAGACGAATCCATTGCTGGATATTGTCGGCAAAGGGCTGGAAGGCAAGTGTGACCTCGCTCGGTAAGCCCTGGATGGCGGCCTCGGTGGCCGCGCTCGAAAGCCCCAATCCGCTCAGCACAATGGCCACACGGGGCCGGTCATCACTGGTGTTGAACGGTCGTGCATAGACCTTCCACGGCTCCCGGCCATCCGGGCCGATTTTCGGCAAGGGGCCCAGAGGCGATGCCTCGACCAGTACCGGATCAGGTGCCGGTGGCAGTGCATCGATGCTGCGGCGCGGCCGAACCGGCGGTGCTGTTTCGACAGACGGTGCGGTCGCGGGCGGTGGCGGCGGGATCGAGGCCACCTCCGTTTCTGCATCGGATGACGGCGTGGCCGGTGCAGATGCCGAATCCGGTGCCCCGGTCGGAACTGCTTCATCAAGGGCTTCGGCCTGTGCCGGATCCGGTTCGGGGGACATCTGTTCGGCCATGTCCTGGTCCGGTGATGTCGAATCCGGCTGGGGTTCCGTCCCGCCCCCGCGCGCCGCCTCGGGATCGGCCGACATGCCCGGTTCGGACGAAGCCCCGCTTGCGGTCTCGCTTACAATCTCGTCAGCCTCTCCGGTTCCCGTCGATGCGTCGTCCGGGTCTTCCGATGCGGGCTGGGGCGGCTCTTCCGCCTGGGACGACTCCGCCATCTCGGGCTCGGCCACGGGGTCAGAGGTCAGCCCCATCCCCAGGGCCGCCAGAACACCGAGCAGCACCAGAAACAGGACGAGCGCGACGGACCATGGCAACACTGCCACGCCGCTTAGTTTCGAAGGTCGATCGTCCTGCGCGTCACTCATGGTGCGGTACGTAGCAGAAACACCTTAACGGTCAGTTAATGGCCCGCACGTTGTAGGTTGCAATGCCCTTGAGCAAATCCAGGGCCCGGGCCAGCTGATAGTCCTGCACCGCCGTAGTTTCGCTCACCTCGTCCTCGTCTTCATCCTCGGGCTGCACGGTGCCGTCATTGTCGCGCGCATTCCGCAAATCCTGCTCACGCAAACGGCCGGTGGGAGTTTCCTCTGTGATCTGCGCCTGCTCGACAAGAATATCCGGCTCGATACCGGTCTTCTGAATCGAACGTCCGCTGGGCGTGTAGTAGGCCGCGGTGGTCAGACGGAGCGCACCATGCCCGGCGATGGGCATGATTGTCTGCACCGAGCCCTTGCCGAAGCTTTCGGTGCCCATGATGACTGCTCGCTTGTGATCCTGCAGCGCGCCGGCAACAATCTCGGATGCAGATGCCGAACCGCGATTGATCAGCACCACCATCGGCAGGCCGTCAGCCAGATCGCCCTTGGTGGCATTGAAGCGCTGGGTATCATCGGCCTCGCGTCCGCGCGTGGAGACGATTTCACCCCGGTCGAGAAAGGCATCGGACACCTTCACGGCCTGATCGAGCAACCCTCCGGGATTGCGCCGCAAATCCAGAACCACGCCGATCATCTGATCGCCGAGTTCTTCCTTGAGGCTTTCCATCGAAGCTTCCACGCCATCCATGGTCTGCTCGTTGAAGGTGGTCACCCGGATATATCCGACCTTGTCTTCAGTGCGGCTGCGCACCGAACGAATACGCACCACGTCACGAGTCACCGTCACATCGAACGGTTCCTGGCCCTCGCGGCGGATCGTCAGTTCGATATCCGAGCCAACCCGGCCGCGCATCTTTTCAACGGCATCCGACAGGGTCAGGCCGAGCACCGTTTCACCATCGAGATGGGTGATGAAATCTCCGGCTTCCAGCCCGGCCCGGGCCGCCGGCGTATCATCGATCGGCGAGACGACGCGCACCAGCCCCTGTTCCATGGTGACTTCAATGCCCAGTCCGCCGAATTCACCGCGGGTCTGAACCTGCATGTCCCGGAAGCTCTCCTCATTGAGATAGCTCGAATGCGGGTCGAGCGACTGCAGCATGCCGTTGATGGCCGCCTCGATCAGGTCCTTGTCGGCAGATTCATCGTCATATTGCGCGCGCACCCGTTCGAACACATCGCCAAACAACTCAAGCTGGCGGAAGGTTTCCTCATCTGATTCAGCGGCGATCGCGGCCGCGGGAACGGTGGCGAGCATGGTCGAAAACGCGACCACGGAAATAAATTTACGCATCAGCCTTGTGTCCTGTTCGTTTGCGCTGCCAACCAGGGCAGCGGGTTAACTGGTGTCCCGTCCTTGCGAAACTCAACATACAGTGTTGGTCCGCCCGAACGGCTTTGGGCCTGAGAGGCCCGCCCCCCGCTTGTGGCATCAGCGCCAGTGCCGGTGGCTCCGATGGATTCTCCCGCCAGGACCCACTGGTCCATCTGCGCGCCAATCCGCCCGAGTCCGGCAATGAGCGAATGATATCCCTCGCCATGATCGATGATCAAGATTTGCCCGAATCTTCGAAACGGCCCCGCGAACACGATTCGCCCGTCCCAGGGGGCGACCACCTGAGCGTTCGCGCGGGTTTGCCAGGTGACGCCACTGGCTGTCGCACCGGCCTCGGTCGGATCACCAAACCCCCGGACAACCAGGCCATGCGCGGGCAAGGAGAGCTGACCGCGCGCAGTGGCAATCGAGGGACCAGACGGTTTCAGGGTCGGCACAACCAGAGTTTCGCGCGGCGCGCCGCTGCGAGGCGGGGGCTGCGGGATGGCGGCGGCGGTGCTGTCACGCAGATTTGAAAGCAGCTCTTCGAGGGTTCGCGCCTCCGAACGCAGCTTTTCCACCCGCTGTTCCGCGGCAGACCGCGCCGCCTGGGTCCGGGTCAGCACCCGGTTCTTGTCATCCGAAAGCGCCTTCAGCCGCTGGCGCTCGCGGTTCAGATCCACCGCTGCAACCTCCAGTTCGGACTTGCGGGACCGGATTCGGGTCTGGATTTCCGTGAGCTCGTCGATATCAGCCCGCAAAACCCGCGCCTGCCGCTCAATCTCGGGGACCGTGGCCCGCAACAGAAGCCCGCTGCGAACCACGTCATTGGGGTCTCCGGGACTGACGAGCAGAGAAGCGGTCGGGCGAATTGCCATGCGTTGCAGGGCCGCCACCGTGCGGCCGAGTTCGTCACGCCGGCGCTCAAACTGGACCTCCTTGCGCGCCGCCTCTCCTGCGAGAACCGACAACTCTGTTTCCAGCGTATCCAGCGCGGCTTCGTGGGATTGAACGGCCTGTGCTGCCGCCCGCATCTCGCTGCGCAAGCGTGCGAGTTCTTCGGTCTGGAGCTCGGCTTCGCGTGCCAGCGCTTCGACCGCTTTCGCATCGCGCTCCAGTGCACCGCGCACTTCTTCCAGACGATCCTCTGTGGCGCTGTCCTGGCTGTGCGCGGCGGCGGGAAAAGACAGGCAAACCCCCGCTGCCAGAAGCCCCGAAACGGCCCGGCGGAGGCGCCTATGGTTACTCGCCGAGATA
>Ga0181564_10003868_pt1 | contig 12803 bp, 9 predicted proteins | sample 011ome_24_FD_134512 | JGI IMG/M metagenome (GOLD analysis project Ga0181564, IMG submission 134512) | Coastal salt marsh microbial communities from the Groves Creek Marsh, Skidaway Island, Georgia - 011513CT metaG (megahit assembly) | ecosystem: Environmental > Aquatic > Marine > Intertidal zone...
AACGGGCACAAACGGAAAGACTACTGTGAGTAGTTTGCTTTTTGATTTATTCACCCAATTGGGTTACCGCTGCGGTTTAATTAGCACCGTTAATTATCGCATTGCCGAAAAATCATTTAATAGTACCCATACAACTCCTGATGCGGTATCCCTTCACCGACTTTTCAAACAGATGCACAATGAAGGATGTACCCATGTATTTATGGAAGTTAGTTCGCATGCTATCCATCAAAACAGAATAGCAGGAATTCCATTCTCTGGTGGAATCTTCACCAACATCACACACGACCATCTTGATTATCATGGCACATTCGAAAACTATATAAAGGCGAAGAAATTATTTTTTGATAATCTAGGACCGACAGCATTCAGCCTAACCAATAAAGACGATCGTAACGGACTTGTAATGCTGCAAAATACCCGGTCCACTCGATATACTTATGGGCTAAATGGCACAGCCGATTTTAATGCGAAAATTTGGGAGAGTGACTTTTCAGGAATGCATTTACGCCTTTCTGACAAAGATATATGGTCACCTATGGTTGGTAAATTTAATGCCTACAACATGCTCGCAGTATATGCGGCTGCCACATTAATTACCGAGGGTCAAGAGGAAATCGAAGTTGCCATGAGCGCTTTAAAACGCGTATCGGGTCGTTTCGAAACCATATCAGGACCTGAAAATCGAACCATCATTGTTGATTACGCCCATACGCCTGATGCTCTAGAAAACGTAATTCAAACAATAAAAGAAATCCAAAAAGCCGAATCTCAACTCATAACCATTATAGGCTGTGGAGGCAACAGAGATGCTGAGAAACGCCCTAAAATGGGGGCAATAGCGAGCAAGTTTAGCCAACGGTGCCTATTCACAAGTGACAATCCAAGAGACGAAGATCCTAATGATATCATAGAACAGATGATGACTGGAGTAGAGCCGATCAATTTACGAAAGGTGTTAAAAATAACCGACAGAGCAGAAGCTATAAAAACGGCAGTCGCCCTCTCCTTCCCAGGCGACGTGATTCTCATTGCCGGGAAAGGACATGAAACTTATCAAGAATCCAAGGGTCATCGCATCGATTTCGACGATCGGCTTTGGGCACAAAATGCATTAAACGACATTTTCTGATGTTATACTATTTTTTTAAATATCTCGATGAAATAGGGATCAGCGGAGCTGGTGTCTTCAACTTCATTACATTTCGCGCGTCATTAGCGGGCATCACCGCCTTATTGTTTTCTCTAATTGCCGGGAAGAAAATCATTGAATATTTGCAAAAATTACAAATTGGCGAAACCATCCGTGATTTAGGCCTTGAAGGTCAAATGCAAAAGAAAGGCACCCCTACTATGGGCGGCGTAATCATCATTCTATCCATCATTCTTCCAACCTTGTTGTTTGCAAAACTCGAGAATATCTATGTCGTAATCATGTTGTTGAGCACTTTATGGATGGGCATAATAGGTGGAATTGATGATTATATAAAGGTTTTTAAAAAGAACAAGGAAGGCATGAAGGCCACTACGAAACTAATTGGCCAATTAATTCTAGGTATCATCATTGCCGCTACAATTGATTACACCCATAATTTGAATCAAATCCCATTAGAAACCAATTTGCCTATTACCAAAATCAGGCTGAATTATTCAGACATTCTTCCCGGAGAAGGCAACGCGTGGCTGATATTTATCCCGGTTATCATTTTCATTGTAATGGCATTAACCAATGCGGTTAACCTTACCGATGGAATAGATGGTCTTGCGGCTGGAACCACAGCCATAGTTGGTGCTGGTCTTGGCATATTAGCTTATGCAACAGGTAACGTAAAGTTCGCATCCTACTTGAATATTATTTACGTACCCAACAGTGGTGAGGTTGTGATTTTCCTTGCTGCGTTAATTGGAGCTTGTTTAGGTTTTCTTTGGTACAACGGATTTCCTGCACAAGTTTTCATGGGAGATACAGGAAGCATGGCCTTAGGTGGAGCATTAGCGGCCGTAGCCATAATTATCAAAATGGAACTCCTACTCCCCATTTTGTGTGGAATTTTCTTCGCTGAAAGCCTTAGCGTAATTCTTCAGGTTAGTTATTTCAAATACAGCAAAAAGAAATACGGGGAAGGCCGCCGAATTTTCTTGATGTCTCCATTACACCACCACTATCAGAAAAAGGGAATGCCAGAAAGTAAAATAACCCTTCGATTTTGGCTCATAACCGTAATTCTCGTTTTAGCCACCCTTGCATTAATCAAACTTAGATAAAACCACCTTGAAACAACAACTAGCCATATTGGGTTCTGGAATTAGCGGATTGGGTTCTGCTATTCTTGGCGCGCGCCAATCATGGTCTGTTTTTGTTTCAGATAGCGGAAGTATTAAGGATGAAACTAAAACCAAGCTAATTGAAATTGGTGCTCAATTTGAAGAGTTCGGCCATTCATTAGAAATACTTCTTAAAGCCAATCTCGTAGTAAAAAGCCCTGGCATACCTAATTCTGCACCGATTGTCCAAGAACTCATTTCTGCGGGAATTGAAATCATCTCAGAAATAGATTGGGCATCTAGATTTACAGATGCTACCCTGATCGGCATCACCGGGACAAATGGCAAAACAACCACCACGCTTCTGACTTATCACCTGTTAAAACAAGCAGGCCTTAATGTAGGATGTGTTGGAAACGTAGGCACATCCTTTGCGCAAATGGTCGCCGAAGATCCAAAAGAATATTACGTGATTGAAATCAGCAGTTTCCAATTGGATGAAACCTATACAACCCGATTTCATATTGCATGCATACTCAATATCAGCGAAGATCATTTAGACAGATACGAAGGTCAAATGAGCAATTATATCGCAAGTAAATTTAGGATTGGCAGAAATCAGAAAGAATCGGACTACTTCATATATGGTAGCGATTGCGAGATTCTTCAACAAGAAATTAGTTCAAATCAATTGCATTCTCACAATATCAGTTTTGGCACCAATCCAAGAGAAACTGACCATGTGCAATTCAAAAACCAGACAATCATAATTAATAGAAATAACCATCAATACACCATAGATATGAATAACTTTAATTTAAGAGGAAAACACAATCAGTACAACAGCATGGCTGCAGCTGTAATTGCGAACATTTTAGAGGTACGTAATGACAGTATCCGAGAGAGCATGAGCAATTTCCAAAATATGGAACATCGCCTTGAGTCCGTCTCTAAAGTAAACGGTGTAGAATACATCAACGACAGTAAGGCCACAAATGTTAATTCAACTTGGTATGCCCTAGAAAGTATGGACAAACCTGTTATTTGGATAGCTGGCGGTGTTGACAAAGGCAACGACTATGCCGATTTAAAACCCCTAGTAAAAGAAAAAGTAAAGCTCATTATCTGTATGGGCTTGGATAATATCAAAATACATCGTGCATTTCAGAGCGATGTTGACATGATCATCAACACAACTAGTGCAAAAGAAGCCGTGCATGTGGCCTCTAGAATGGCTAATTCTGGTGATGCGGTTTTACTTTCACCTGCTTGCGCGAGCTTCGATCTATTTGACAGTTATGAAGATCGTGGTCGCAAATTCAAAAATGCTGTTCGCAGCTTATAAATAGAATTATGAACACATTTAAATCCATATTCAAAGGAGACGTATACATCTGGGCGATTGTTTTCATTCTCTCAGTAATTGGTGTATTGGCAGTATACAGCTCTACAGGCAATCTCGCGTTTGCTAAACAACAAGGCAATACCGAGTTTTTCTTGTTGCGACATCTTGGATTTATCGTGGTGGGTTTATTCATCATGTTTGTGGTTCATAATATACCTTTCCGATTCTATTCTAAGGTATCCAATGGTTTACTCTTTGTGTCTATTGCTTTATTATTCATAACCTTAAAACTTGGATATAATATCAATAATGCTCAACGTGTAATTCCAATCTTCGGCTTTACCTTTCAACCTTCGGACATGGCAAAAGTATTTTTAGTCATGTATATCGCACGTTACTTAAGCAAACGTCAAGACGGAGTTCACGAATTCAAAGTCTTCCTAAAACTACTACTTGTAATTGGATTGGTGATTATTCCCATTATTCCTGAGAATCTCAGTACCGCTCTCATAATAATGACTACCAGTACGATGTTAATGTACATTGGACGTATTAAGCTTAAGTTTATTTTTCTGCTCATAGCAATGGGACTCATTGCTGCTGTTTCTTTTTATGGATTTCTAAAAATGATTGACATGAACAAGTTCCAGCATACGCGACTACCAACATGGGAACGCCGTATAGATAGTTTCTTCGGCCAGGACAAAAGTGGAGATAGTAATTATCAAAAAAACCAAGCAAAAATAGCCGTGGCTACCGGTGGTTTTTGGGGGAAAGGTCCCGGAAATTCTAGCCAACGTAATTATCTACCTCACCCCTATTCCGATTTCATTTTTGCCATAATCGTAGAAGAATACGGTTTATTGGGAGGATTGGTCCTCCTCGCATGTTTCATTCTATTGATATTACGGGCCTTAAAAATGGTAATCGACAGTCAAAGATCGCTGGCAGCGCTAATCGTTCTTGGGATTGCGTTTAGCACCTCTTTTCAAGCGCTTGTTCACATGGGAGTTAGCGTAGGCAGATTACCTGTAACGGGCTTAACATTACCTCTTGTGAGTATGGGCGGAACAAGTATATTATTCAATAGCATTGCCTTTGGAATTATGCTTGGGATAAGCCGTCATATTCAAGAGGAAAAGCTCAAAGCCAGTACAACAGGACCCGGAAGTGTAATTGAAAGTGAAGATGAAGGCAAATAATATCATATTTACAGGAGGCGGAACCGGAGGTCACATTTTCCCTGCGGTTGCAATTGCGAATGCAATGAAAGCGCTTTATCCAAATGTAAATATTCAATTTATTGGAGCTTTAGACAAAATGGAAATGCAACGGGTTCCTGACGCAGGCTATCCCATAACCGGATTACCAGTAAGAGGACTTATAAGAAGTCTTACTCCTAAAAATATTTCAGTTATTGCAAATGCGATTCGCAGTTATTTTAAAGCTAAAAAAATATTAAATGAATTCCAGGCAGATGTGGTGATAGGCACCGGTGGATTTGCAAGTTTACCCGTATGTATGGCAGCCGCGAATAAAAAAATCCCTTTATTCATTTGGGAGGGAAATGGATTCGCGGGGTTAACCAATAAGCTTCTTAATAAATCTGCAAAACGCATTTATTGTGGTTTTGATGAAATGGATGAACAATTTCCTCATGGCAATTGGATCCATTCAGGAAACCCAATTAGAAAGGAATTATTAGAACCTGTTAACACAAATGATGCATTGGCTTACTTTGGATTCAATCAGAAAAAGCCAACGGTTTTAATTATCGGAGGTAGCCTTGGAGCCCAAAGCATTAATGAAGCCGTTAGTATCCATTTAGAAAACTGGATTGAAAAGGGTTATGCCGTGATCTGGCAAACCGGAAAATCATATCAAAATCAGGAGGAACATGAGAATGTTTGGTCTGGTCAATTCATTCAAGAAATGAAGTTCGCTTATCATCTAGCCGATATTGTCGTTTCACGTTCTGGTGCTCTGAGTGTTTCTGAAATTACTGCATGTGGCATACCCGCAATATTTATTCCTTCACCCAATGTTACCGACGACCATCAAACAAAAAATGCGCAAAAGGCAATTAAAAGTGGCGGTGGTATAATTATCAAAAACGAAGAAGCTACAAACGATTTGGGCCAAAAAGTAATCGATATTCTAGATAATCAAGTGCTCCTAGAACAGATGCAACAAGCCTTAATCAAAGAAGCAAAACCAAATGCGACTGAAGAAATTGTAAATGATATCATAAACCATTTATGAAACCTATCGACCAATATAAACAAGCATATTTCCTCGGTATAGGAGGTATTGGGATGAGTGCGATTTGCCGATATCTCAAGGAGATAAATATGCGCGTGGCTGGATACGATAAAACACCAACACAACTCACTGGTGAATTGGTCAAATTGGGCATTGAGGTTACTTACGATGAATCCGTAGGTTCACTACCCCAATGGATCACCAATAATTTGGAAGAAACACTTTTTATTATTACACCCGCTATTCCGCAAAACCATCCGCAAAAAGTATGGCTAGAATCCAAGCGCGTTGCTCTTTTTAAGAGATCTGAAATTCTTGGTTTAATAACACAAAATACCATTTGTTTGGCAGTCGCCGGAACACATGGGAAAACGACTACGTCGACTTTATTGGCCCATGTTTTAAGAGAACTTGATTGGGATTTCAGTGCATTTTTAGGAGGGATTTCCAGCAATTTTGGCACTAATTATATTCACCATACCAGCGAAAAAAAATACAACAATACACATGTAACCGTTGTGGAAGCCGATGAATTCGATCGCAGTTTTCACCGATTGTATCCCGATGCGGCCATTATTACTGCAATAGATGCCGACCATTTAGATATTTACCAAACAAAAGAAGCATTTGAAGAAGCCTTTCATGTTTTTGCCAAACAGGTTAAGAAATCACAACAACCACATTTATTCGTAAACAGTCAACTTAACTGGCCAAATACTGACAATCATTTTTATGGATACGACAAACATGCAGATTACCAGCTATTGCATGTAGAGATAAAGGACGGCGCTTACCTATTTTCCGTAAAACACAAAAATCAAGAATATAAATTCAAAGCAGGCCTTCCTGGATATCATAATGTATTGAATGCATGCGCTACAATAGCCTTATGTCACGGATATTTAGGTATATCAATGGAAGATTTGATCCAACCAATTTCCAATTTTAAAGGTGTTAGACGGCGATTTGAATATCTAAAAAATTGCAATTCCGGCATAGTAATCGATGACTATGCGCACCATCCAGAGGAATTAAACATGATCATCAACTCCGTTAAAGACCTATATCCCGATAGTGAAATAACGGGCATCTTCCAACCACATCTTTTTTCGAGAACTAAGGATTTTGCCCCAGAATTTGCAACAGCTCTTGATCAACTAGATACTACTATTCTATTGGAAATATATCCAGCAAGAGAACAACCAATTCCTGGAATTACATCAAATTATTTAAAATCAATAATGACTTCTAAAAACGCAGAAGTTCTAAGCAAAGAAGAAGTCCTAAATGTCTTAAAAGCAAACAAGCCAAAAGTATTACTAATACTCGGAGCAGGCGATATTGATACGTTACGTGAACCAATAATGGAAATATATGAATAAAATCAAAATGGCTTTCAGCAAACGACAATGGATGATTAGCTTACTGGTCATACTCATAGTTTTATTGGTTTTTTCATGGACCAAATTAAATTTTGCCGGTAAGAATCGCATTGTATCTAAAATTGAAATAGATATTAAAAACCCGATACCCGAATTCCAGTTTCTCAACAATCAAGAACTTAGCGAACAAATTCAAAAAATAATAGGCAATCCTATAGGGAGACCCGCTTCTGATATTTCACTAACGCAGTTAGAACAAGCATTAAATAGATTACCAGAAATCCAACAAAGCACGGTTTGGGTCTCTTTTAACGGAAGTCTAAATGTGAAAATAAAAGAACGTGAAGCCATAGCAATGATGTTCAACATAAAAGGTGATGTATGTTATTTAGATTCTGCTATGATGATGATACCACATAAAAAACACGTCCAAGCCCCTGTATTAATTCTTAATGGGAGGATAAATCAAAAGATAGTTTGTGGTAAAAAAATTAGTAAAAAATGGCAACAAAAATTAAAGCCTATTTTAAACGAAATAAATAAAAATCCTTTCTGGAAAAATCATTTTGAACAATGTTATGTAGATAAGTTTGAACAGCTATTGTTGTATCCCAACGTTGGAAGGCATAGCATTGTTATGAACAACGTTGAGAATATTGGTGAAAAGCTCGAAAACCTACGTCTATTCTACAAGAAAGGGCTTATGCATATTGGGTGGAATCACTACAAAACAATCAACATATCATATCGAAATCAAATAGTAACCGAACCCTATGTTTCTAAAACTATACACAATTAAAAAATAACTGTCTAATAAGCACAACACACATACGATTATGAAAGGAGAAAAGAATAACATTATTGTCGGTCTTGACATTGGAACTACTAAGATCTGCGCTATCGTTGGCCAATTGGCTGAAAATGGCAAAATAAATATTTTAGGAATTGGTAAATCATCAAGCCAGGGGGGTGTGTCTCGAGGAATGGTTGCCAATGTTAGCAAAGTGGTACAGGCTATTCACGAAGCGGTTTCTCAGGCTGAAAAATCGAGCCATGTTAAAATCAGTACGGCTTATGTAGGAATAGCAGGTCACCACATCAAGAGTTTACAACACCGTGGTACTCTTAACCGTCATAATGGTGAGGATGAAATTCAAAAGGACGAATTGTTGCGTTTAGAACAGGAAATGGAGAATTTGGTTCTACAACCAGGTTTGGATATCCTCCACGTTATTCCACAAGATTACACAATCGATGGAGAAGAGGGAATTAGGGATCCAGAAGGACGTATAGGCGTTCGTGTCGAGTGCAATTATCATATTATAACAGGAGAAACTTCAAGAGCCAAGATCATTGGTCGTGCCGTGAAAAATGCCCAATTGGAAGTGGAAGATTTAATTGTAGAACCCGTCGCGTCTGCCACCGCTGTTCTTTCTCAAGAAGAGATGGAAGCTGGTGTGGTACTCGTTGATATTGGAGGTGGAACTACTGATATCTGTATTTTCGAAAATGGTTTCATTTCACATACCGCTATAATTCCAATTGGTGGAGATAGAATAACCATGGACTTACAAGAAGCATTTGGAATTCTAAAGAGCCAAGCCGAGGAAGTAAAAGTGATGTACGGCAGTTGCTTTCCAACTGAACAAATGAAGAATGAAGTGGTTGTGATACCTGGTTTGCCGGGCCGTGAACCTAAAGAAATTAGTGTTTATGCCATTTCACAAGTTATCCGAGCTCGAATGGAAGATATCATCCAAAAAGTTGAATTTGAAATTGCTTTAGCCGGAGTGGACAACACTTTAAACGGAGGTATCGTACTAACAGGTGGTGGATCAAGCCTTAAAGAGGTAAAACAATTATTCAGTTTCCAAACAGGTTTCGATGTTCATATTGGAACACCCGGGCAGCATTTAGGTCGCGGACAAGTTGATGAAGTTAGAAAACCCTTGTACGCAACTGCAATTGGTTTAGTCATGAAAGGAATTGAGATTGAACATACCTATGGAAGTCAATACTCACCGAATCAATTAGTAGATAATCAAAACAAAGAGGAAGTGGGCAACTCTCCAGAATTAGAGGCAGTTGTCGAGGAGGAAGTACAACAGTCCGCTAAAAAAGGGCCCTCTTGGAAAAGTAATTATAATATGTCGATGTTCTCAGATTTACTAAGACAGTGGTTTAGTGATGATGAAGATAGCGATTTCCAACATTAATACACCAAAACACAAACACTATGGATATGGAATTTCAACCAGAAGTAACTCTAGACAAAATCATCAAAGTAATTGGTGTAGGTGGCGGCGGAAATAATGCTGTTAACTACATGTATAAACAGGGAATTGAAGGCGTAGATTTTTATGTTTGCAATACAGATATTCAAGCTTTACGCCATAGCCCCGTACCCAATAAATTACAACTAGGAGCAAGTCTGACTTCAGGCTTAGGAGCAGGTTCGTCTGCACTTAGGGGCGAGGAAGCAGCTGTTGAGAGTGAGAAAGCCATTGAAGATATGCTTTCTGATGGCACTCGAATGGTATTTATCACAGCCGGATTTGGCGGTGGAACCGGAACAGGAGCTGCTCCGGTTATTGCAGGCATTGCAAAAAAACTCAATATTCTTACGGTAGGTATTGTAACCTTGCCATTTAGCGATGAAGGACAGGAAAGACAAAGACAAGCTACAGAAGGTATTGAAAAAATCCGCCCTCATGTAGATGCCTTAATAACGGTTTCTAATGATAGAATTGTGGACATGTTCGGTGACCTTACCTTCTTAGAAGCTTTTGCACAAGCCGACGATATTCTTTGCACAGCTGCTAAAGGAATCGCGGAAATCATTTTCAAAACCGGTCATTTAAATGTTGACTTTAAGGATGTTGAAACAGCCATGACAAATAGCGGTCGTGCGTTAATGGGAACTGGAAGATCAGGCGGTGAAAATCGCGCTAAAGACGCCGTAACCTCAGCAATCAAAAGCCCATTACTCGACAACACTAAAATCACGGGTTCAAAACACATTCTTATCAATATCACATACGGAAGTAAGGCACCTTCTTTGAGTGAAACACGTACCATTATGAATTTCCTTCAAGAGGAAGCAGGTCATTCAGCAACACTTAAAATGGGTATCACACTAGACGAAAGTTTGCAAGATGAAATTGCCGTTACCGTAATTGCAACTGGATTTGAGTCTCAAGAAACCACAACACCAACAGAAGCAATTATAGAGTCTGCGCCAAAAGAAGTTTATCTTAAACCCACTCCAACTCAAAGTTCAGAAGATGACCTTATCATTGAGGATCTAACCGAGCAAAACGAGGTTTCAAACCAAGGTCCTATCATGGAATTCGAAAATCCGGTTGGCGAATTATTTAAAGATATCCAAGAAACACCGGAATCCTCAGAAGAGCCAGAAATCACTCAAGATACTTATATTCCTGAACCACAGGAAAGACCTGTATATCACGAACCAATACCACAACCCAAACAAACCAGTGGTATCCGAGTAAAGACAGTACCCTCAGGTCCTAACACCGATTTATTCGGAAATTATCAAGATAACGACATGAATATACCTGCTTACAAACGCAGAAATATTCAACTAGCAAGTGCACCTGCGAGCAATTCTAGCAATGTCGAAAAATTGAATATTTCACAACGAAATGACGATACAACTGAACCAACATTTCAGTTTACTCCAAATAAAATGTTACACGATAACGTAGATTAAGTAATATCCTTTGAGTGTTTGTTGTTGATAAGGCTATCCGAAAGGATAGCCTTTTTCATTAGATTCATTATCTTTAAATGAACTAATTTGTTTCACGGCTTGCTATCTGTTTATATAAAGACGCATAATCTTTGGATACCACAGATTCATCGTATGTATTCTCAGCTTTCAATCTTGAATTCAAGGAAAATTCCTTCTGCAGAGTTGGATTATTTAATAGTTCTTTCACACCATCTGCCATTGCATTAAAATCCCCCTTAGGGAAAATAAATCCGGTTTCACCATGGGAAATCAACTCAGGTACACCTCCAATTGCATAACCTAAAGCTGGTACACCACACGCCAAACTTTCCATAACAGTTGTAGGGAGATTATCTTCATGCGATGTTGTTATATACAAATCGGAAGCAGCAAACAACTCTTTTACCCGCGCTGTTTCCCTTACATATCCCGCATAATAAAATGGAAGCGGCAATTGAACATCCTTTTTCGAACGTCCAACTACAATTATTTGAACATTAAATCCCGTTAAAAGGGTAACAATCCCTTTAAAATCATTAAATCCCTTTGCTGGATTCTCTAGGTTTGCGGCTGAAAAAAGAATCGTAAAGATTTCGGGCTTTAAACCCATTTCAGTTTTTAATTTGTTCTTAGTATTCCGTTCTGCAACCTCATAATCCGATACCCTTATTGGATTGGGAATAACCGAAAAAATCGTATTTGAATTTACTACCGGACTGGTCTTTGCAATATCTGAAAGCCACTTACTTGGAGATACCCAATTCACATTGGCCCTTTCGAAGAGTTTGATTTTATTTAAAAGGAGGAAATGAGAAATATCATTGGGACTTGGGTTGCTCATATAGGGACAATTGCCACATCCCCCAGGAAGATTTTCACATCCCCAAAGATAAAAACAACCTCCTGTGAAGGGCCACAAGTCATGACAAGTCCATACAATTGGCTTACCTAAATGAATAAGTTTTTCTACTGTTTCGAAAGAAAGAAACCCTTTAAGAACCCAATGAATATGAATAATATCTGCTTCTTTAATTAAGGGGTGATCGCTAATATCGATACCCATCCTTGCGTGATTAAATTGGAATCGAATTTCCGAATTTCTTTCATATTGCAGGAAATCAAATTTATCCAAGGCATGATTGAGGAATGCTCTAATTTTCTTCAGGGGTGAATTTGCCCAAAATGTTGTTTCTAATAATCCTTTGGAATTCCCACTGAATATTAAATGGTGTGAATTCACATTGGTATATGCATTTAATGCTTCGTTTAAACGTTGAGCCACAATAGATGCGCCTCCCTTGTCTGATGCATTCAAATGAACAACCTTCATATTATTTAAACACCAACTGATGAATTTTTAAGTTTCCGAACTAATAGCAACGCTAAGAAAAACGTAACCAACATCAAAACACCACCAGCTAGATAGGGTAATCTGTAATATTTTGCATAAAGGAAACCACTCGCCAAAGGGCCAACAGTCCTCGCTAAAGAACCTAAGCTTTGCAATATTCCTAACATTTTTCCTTGAGAATTCGAAGGCGCATTTAAAGACACCAAACTGTTGATGGAAGGCATCAACAAACCATTCCCCATAGCAAGTAAAAATATTGCGAAAATTTGAACGGGATAAAACCATTCAACACTCGGAAGTGGAATTATTGTCAAGCCCAATCCTGCAATTGGGCATCCCCATAACAACATCCGATTCAATCCAATTTTCTTTTGAAAATATCCAATTAATCCTACTTGAACTATGGCAGAGAAAACCACAATAACACCGAAAATATTTCCTATG
>Ga0181564_10003872_pt1 | contig 12802 bp, 7 predicted proteins | sample 011ome_24_FD_134512 | JGI IMG/M metagenome (GOLD analysis project Ga0181564, IMG submission 134512) | Coastal salt marsh microbial communities from the Groves Creek Marsh, Skidaway Island, Georgia - 011513CT metaG (megahit assembly) | ecosystem: Environmental > Aquatic > Marine > Intertidal zone...
ATCGAGGATGAGCGGGATGATTTTGCGCTCATTGATGCCTTACTCACCAACGAGCGATTTGTTGGCGCACGGGCACTCCTGAAACCAGATCAGTTTCGCTCGGCGTTGCTCACCCGTGCCGAACCGGCCGCGGTAGGCATCACGTCGATTGGCGGGTTGCTACACAAAGTAAGCGCCCAAGACGATCACGGGCTGTGGTTAGAATTTGGGCCGGGCGGCGACACGGTGCGCGCACCGATCGCGCCAGGCTATTACCAAGACATCGACGTTACCGCCTGCCAACCATTAGCCCTTGAGCAGACAGTGCGCTGTACTGGTCCTGGCACACTGGCCTTTGACGGTGAACGCGAACGTACTTTGCACGAAGGCCAAAACGCAAAACTGACTATTTCTCGGAGTGGGCCGCGCGTGCTCGATGTGACCGCCGCGCTGCATCTAGCCTCTGAACTTGGCAGTTTTAAACACTAAGAATTCACGAAGACGGAAGAAGAACATGGCAACCGAAATATATCTGGTCAAAGTAGGCATGAGCATGACCGAAGGCGTCGTAGAAGAGTGGTACATCGCTGACGGCGACAGGGTAGAACCCGGTGAATTGCTCTATCGATTGGAAACCGAAAAGGTCAATCTGGACGTTGACGCTGAAGCCAGCGGTATCGTTAAGCATGTGGTTGCCGAAGGCGTTACCATGGCCCCTGGTGATGTTGTCGGCTACATTTTTGCCGATGACGAAGAGATTCCGGCCGATTTATCTGCGCCAGGCAGCGACAACACGCCATCAACGGAAGCCGCAACAACACCCGAAGCAACGAACACTGCCTCTGCGCCAGCCACAATAGAGCGCACCCCGGGTGAACGGGTATTTGCCTCTCCAGCCGCACGACGTCTGGCCGGTGAACTGGGGGTCGACTACCTGACTCTGGCCGGCAGTGGACCTGGCGGCAGGGTCGTTGAAGCCGACATTCAGGCTGCGGCCGATAACCAACCCAAAGCTGGACCCAGTTCTCCCATGGCGCGCAAATTAGCACGTGAACTGGGTGTTGATCTTGCGTCAGTGACCGGCACCGGACCTGGCGGACGGATCACCAAAGAGGATGTGGAAGCAGCCGCTGCTGCACCCGCCGCTGACACAACACCTGTCCCTGTCAGTAGCAGTGAAATCGTGGGTACCGTGCCGGTACGCGGCATGCGAAAAACCATCGCAGAGCGCATGCACGAGAGCCTGCAAAGCATGGCACAGCTGACCATGGATATGGACGTCAACATGGATGACGCCATCAAGCTACGCAACCAGCTGGTAGAAGAGTGGGCAGACGAAGGAGTCAAACCCACGTATACCGATTTGGTCATTCGGGCTGTCGCACGAGCCTTACAAAAACATCCATTGATGAACGCTTCATGGGGAGACCAGGAGATCACACTGCATGGGGATATCCACGTCGGCATGGCCGTGGCCCTCGAAGAAGGTTTGATTGTGCCCGTGATCAAAAATGCGGCGGATATTTCAATCAAAGCCCTTGCTGTAGAGAGCACCCGACTCGCCGAGGATGCGCGCAACGGTACGGTGTCACTCGACGATATGCAAGGCGGCACGTTCACGGTCTCTGCCTTGGGCATGTTTGGGGTTGACGCATTCACCCCGATCATCAATTCACCTCAGGCGGGGATTCTCGGTGTGAACCGTATCAGAGATGACATTGCCTGGGACGGTGATAAGCCGGTTAAAACGCAGGTGATGCGTTTGTCTCTCACCTGGGACCACAGAGTGCTCGACGGTGGACCCGCAGCATTGTTCTTAGCAGAGGTTAAAGCACTGCTGGAGGCGCCCTTCCGCCTGCTATTGTAAGGTCGATCCCGACCAAAGTTACTCCAAAGCTGGTAACTTCTGACTGTGCGCTCGGGTCGCTAAGCAGTTCCTACCTACCCTCACGCATTCAGGCATGAGGGTAGGTACAATTCGTGACCTAAGTCAACTAACGAGATCTCACTGAGCTGGTCGCTGTACCTCCGAGGGAGGAACTGACCGTGACACTACCCGGGTTGGACGTCACTCCACGGATATCAGCCTTGTATTTATTTTTTCCGGCGTCGTACGTCATCACACCATACCCATCTAACGTCAAGATCGCCTCCGGTGCACCACTGCTGGTGGCTTCGACCTTCAGCTGATCGCGACTTCCCTTCCATTCGGCCTTGGTGATTGAAATGACGTCAGCCGGCTCTGCGCCACGAGTCGTGAAGGACCACACTGCGCTGGTAGCATCTTCACCGGGAAAATCAGCGTTTTTACTCACGACGTACCACTGATAGGTTGTGTCAGGATCCAGCTCTCCCGGGTTATAACTGGCATTGTCGAGATTCTGGACCCGGAGTGTAACGTTTCCACTCGGCCCAAAGTAAACGTCATTCGCCGTAGTATTTGAACCATTTTGCCAGGTCAGCATAGGCGTCAGTGCCACTTCATTGGCTTGGTCCGCGGGTGTCGGGTTGCTTGCCGCTTGAGGCGGCGCAGGAGGCTCGGTGGTCGTAAACGACCATAGTGGACCTTCCGTAATGCCTTGTGCATTACGCCCGTTGATACGCCATTCATAGGTAGTGCCCAGAGTGAGCTCATCTGGAGTAAAACTCGACCCTGCGATCCCAGAACCGACCAACCTCAAGTCGCCTGCGACCCCAAAATAAACATCACTACTATCAGTACCCGAACCACTTTGCCAGCTGAGTATAGGCGTTACGGCGATGTTCAACGAGCCGTTCGCGGGAGAAGGATTGGTTACCTGACCAGGCGTGGACGGCTGCGGCGCACCATCGATGGGTGCTGAGGCACTCCCGCCCTCACTGGAGGTCACCACCGCCACGGCTGGCACTTGGTCAACACCCACGCCACGAATCTTGATTTCATAGCGATCTCGTTTGAATGTCATTTGACCAAAGCCCGCCAGTTCGAGGGTCGCATCGGGCTGGCTGCTACTCGTCGCACGGACTTTTAATTCTCCCCGATCCGCCCTGTATTGCGCGGAGATGATCGTCACGGTATCCGCCACCGGCGCCACTACCGTCACTGGCTGGTTGCTTGAGTCGCTTAACTCACCATCACTGACCGTTAACGTGACCGTGTACGTCCCTGCCGCCGCAAAATCGTGACTCGGATTCTGCGCTGTTGATGTACTACCGTCACCAAAATCCCAATTCCAGTTGACGATACCGTCTTCCGGATCCGAGGATGCATCTGTAAAGGTCGCCGTTAACTCAGATACCGAGACCGTAAATTCAGAAGTTGGTGCCTGATTTGGGGGTTCCGTAACGATCACTTGCTGACTGATTGAGTCGCCTAACTCACCATCACTGACCGTCAAAGTAGCCGTATAGGTCCCTGCCGCCGCATAATCGTGACTTGGATTCTGCACTGTTGATGTATTACCGTCACCAAAAGACCAACTCCAACTGACCAGTGTGCCATTGCCATTTGTATCAGTGGAGGTATCTGTGAAGTCCACCGAGAGATCAGTGACACTCTGCGTAAAACTCGCACTTGGGGCGACGTTCGGTTCAGTCACAGTAACCGATTGACTCGCGACGGCACTGGTTAACTCACCATCACTGACCGTTAAAGTGACCGTGTAGGTCCCCGCCGCCGCGTAGTCGTGACTTGGGTTTTGCGCTGTTGATGTATTGCCGTCACCAAAAGACCAACTCCAGCTGACCAAAATATCATCGCCATTGGGATCAGTGGAGGTATCGCTAAACGCAACCGATAGATCGTCCACGAGGAAAGAAAAATCAGCCGTTGGAGCTTCATTCGGTGGTTCCGTAACGATCACCTCCTGGCTCACTGAATCGCTTAACTCGCCATCACTGACCTGCAACGTTACCGTGTAAGTACCCGCTACGGTGTAAGCATGGCTAGGATTCGAGACATCTGAGCTCCCACCATCACCAAAATCCCAGCTCCAACTGACTAGCGTTTCATTGCCATTGGGGTCCGTTGAGGTATCGGTAAAGTTCACCGACAAATCTGTAACCGCTGCGGAAAAATTTGCAGTCGGCGCCAGATTTGGCTCGGTCACTACTATTTCCTGACTACTCAGTGGACTGAGGAGTTCACCATCGCCAACGACCAGCGTCACCGTGTAGTTGCCTGACGCCAGATAAGTGTGAGAAGGACTTTGCTCCGTCGATGTATTACCGTCGCCAAAGTCCCAATTCCAACTGACCACCTCATCTGCGTCGGGATCAGTCGAGGTATCCGTGAAATCGACCCTGAGATCAGTCGCTACGTAGGTAAAGCTTGCTGCGGGCGAATTATTCCCCGACGAGCCACCGTCTGGAGCACACGTATACGCCTGTGCGTTGCCTAGACTGGCGTTGTTAAATGAAATCAAAGTGCCGGCATCACCATTGGCGTTCTCAATACCCACCGTCGCAGATAACCCCCAGTCAAGCACACTGTTACCGAAATCGACATCCTGATAGTGAAAAGAAATGGCGCCATTCGTTTCTGCCACCTGCACTTGCACGCTGACCCCGTTAGAGGTCGAATAATGAGGGACGCCTTCCCAAGCGGTCACAAAAACCCGATTGGGCGCAGCACCGACGACCTGGTGGCGCACTGTGCCTCCGGCCGACGGGTTGAGGTCATCCCACAAAGGCGCGGCTATACCATTAGGCAAACTACTGTCGGGAATTGTGGCGTTGGTGTACTGGGTCGAATTAAACCCTCCAAACTGAATAAATCCGTTCGACGCAATCGCGAGGGTATCGGTCAGGGTGCCGTAAAAAGGCACCGCAAACGGTAACGTGACAGTGCTAGAACCGTCGTCCGCTAGACTTAAGGCAGTCGCACCCGCCATGTCAATCCAGGCGTAATCCGCCACATCACAGATGTAGGGTGGTGGCGGCGCTTGAGTGCGCGCTGAGACAGTATTTGATGGTGATGAAGTTTGCCCCCCGTCAAAGTAGTTAAACGCGGTTAATTGAAAGCAATACTCGGTATCCGCATCGAGACCAGTGACTACGGTCTGTGTGCTGTTCGCACTTGCTGTGCCGACCGAGGCAAAGTTTACGCAACTACCGTCAGCGATCTGAATATCAAAACCCGCCTCATTCTCTGCGCTGTCTATCCAGTCAAGCTGGATTGTAGAATCGCTCTGGGCCTGCGCCACCAGACCACTCGGCCCACCTGTCAGCGGGTCATTCGGCGCGCAAGCGAACGCCAATGCGGCGGCATCCAGACGACCGTTTGTGACCGTGATGCCATCGAGGCTCGGGGTGAAAATCGCGGTCTCCATCAACCGATCACGGATGGTGGAGACCGGAAGTGTGGGGTTAACAGCGGCACACAGTGCGACTGCACCGCTGACATGCGGCGTCGCCATAGAAGTACCGCTGTAGGTGCTATACCCGCCCCCACCGACCGTTGATTTGATGGAAGAGCCTGGTGCGCCGAGGTCGACCGTTGTCGCTCCGTAGCTGGAGAAAGAGGATTTGGCTCCGCTGGAGGTGATCGAAGCCACCGCGATGACACAATCCCAACCCCGGTTGTTATTGTCACCCGTGCATTGATAGTTGGCAGGATAATAACTGCTGCCATCATTATTGCTATTTGAATTACCAGCGGCAGCAATGAATAAAATACCCGCGTCACCTGCACGATTTAGAGCATCCTGCATCGCAAAACTGTAACCGCCGCCGCCCCAGGAATTGCTGGTGGCTACAATGTTCACGCCGGTGAGTTTGAGCGCCGTAAAATAGTCGACCGCTTCAACTGCATCCGCTATTGAGCCGCCATTTGGCCCCAAAAACTTACCTGAAATGAGGGTGACTGCCCAATTAACCCCGGCTACGCCATAGCCGTCATTACCACGTGCGCCAATTGTCCCGGCAACGTGCGTACCGTGATTGTCGCCATCTGCAAGGTCAAACACAGAGTTGTCATTGTTAAAAAAATCCCATCCGTGAACGTCGTCAACAAAACCATTGCCGTCATCATCGATGTTGTTGTCAGCAATTTCACCTGGGTTGACCCAAACATTTGGTGCTAAATCGGGGTGATCAACTTGCAGGCCTTCGTCAATGACACCGATATAAACTGCGCTAGAACCCGTAAACCCGGCAGCCCAGGCTTCTCCTGCCTGACTACCATAGACGTTAGCGTTAGGAGCGGTGGCATCCCCATACATACCCCATAACAGCCCCGCGAGATAATCGGGATCGTTCGCTTCATTCGTGTGCTTCACGATAAAGTTGGGTTCAGCGTATCTGACGTTTGGGTTATTCCGAAGACGCTTTAATGCCTCCTCCACCGACATACCTTTTTTCAACTTCCAGCGCTGGGCTGTGCCGGATAATTTAGATAACGGCCTGACTTGGGCCGCCCGGGCATTGCGGCGGGCTGCTGCCCGACTATTTGCATTCGATCCAGGCACAAAGTCCACAAGCACTTCGCCTTCGACATAAGCGGGTAAGGGTGCCGCTTGCAATGCCACAGAGAACAGCGTTAACAGCATCGCGCCCAGTAGCGCGTACATTAATGACGGAGCCTTTATTTCGACCGATCTAGTGTTTCTATGGCCACCCATGGTTGTTTCCCCCATCGTCCTTGAATAAACGCGCCAATTTAAGCAATAAAATTGCCTTTAAGCAACATTCCCTTCATTGCATGATTCGTTAGATGCAGCAATCTTGGCCAGAGTAGACGTACTCCGGCAGCGAATCTGTAGCGGATTCTACTTACGGGGGTTTAAGACCAGCGATTAATAGGTGATCGCTTCATCGAGTTTAACCCAGCGACCGTTTTGCACCTGAGAAAGCACAGACTCAGTGGCGCCACTGTGTTTATTGGGACCAAAAGAAACCCGATACCCAAATATATCTGTGTAGTCAGTGATACTCTCCAGCGCATCCACCAAACCTTGTGTCGTCAGTTCTCTCCCAGCCCGTTCCAGCGCCAGGACGGTTAAATCCGCCGCCCGATAGCCTTCCATTGCCGCAAGCCCGGGTTCAGTACCGTAGACCGCGACATATTGATCCCACCAAGCTCGGACCGTGGGGGTCATATCATCATCCGCATAGAGCCGCGCCATGTGCACAAACGAATAATATCCTTGGCCACTTTCCTGATCCGCAATAACCTGCGCGTACGCTGCGTTGTTGCCCACCCAGGCAACCTCTGTCCAGCCCATTTTACGCGCTGCATCCAGTACCAGTATGGTGTCACGATGAATGGTTCCCATAAGCACCAAATCGCAGTTCGCTTTCTTTAGACGTAGGATCGCTGCGGTAAACTCAGTCTCAGTCGGCTTATGGGCAGATACCGCGGCAATCTCCACTCCCATCGCCTGCGCCTGGTCTTGCGCGCCTTCAAAAATCTCAACCCCGTAATCGGTGTCCTGGTAGATCACACAGGGTGTGCTTTTACCCCGCTGTTCCAAAAAATATTTTACCGAGGATCGCACCTCATCATAGTAAATACCGCGCTGGGTAAATTTTAAGGGGTGAAACGGTTCAACCATCTGTCGCCCGCCGCTGATAGGAAAGAGGTTCGGCACATTAGCCTCAAACTGAATGGGCATCACGGCGTTATTGAGGGGCGTACCCACAGACAAAAGAAACGCCAACACATTGTCTCGATTAATTAATTTATTTGCCGCAGAGATGGCCTTGGGTACTTGATAGGACGTGTCTTCAACAACATAACGAATGGTACGCCCATGGACACCACCGTTCGCATTGACCTCTTCGAAGCGCATTCGCGCGCCGTTGGTCGCACCGACTCCCCAAACCGCCGTTGCACCAGACAAGTCTGTTCCAACGCCAAGAATGACTTCTGTATCAGTTACACCACGGTTCGACGTATTGCTCGCCGTCGTCGATGATTGCTCTGCGCCACAGGCACCCAACAGCCCCAAGAGGCCTAACCACCCCAACCTTTGTACTTTACGCATGGCTTGCTTCTTCCCCATTTTAGTTGTTATTCCATCTTCAGTATGCGTTCGCTTCCGCACTTGCTCGATATCCACATGCGGCGATCTTCGAATTCAATACATTTCGCTGATCAGGTCGATGTATTTTTCATTCACCACTTTACGCTTGAGTTTCATGGTCGGTGTCAGTTCTTCATCTTCCGCATCGAGCAGTTGATCTATCAAGCGAAACTTTTTGATGGTTTCCACGCGAGCAAATTTAGTATTCACCGCCTCGATTTCCTGCCCGATTAGATCTTGAACGGCCTGAGCGTGACACAGACTCGTGTAGTTGGTAAACGGCACATTATTATCCTGCGCAAAGTTGGTGACATTCTCCTGATCAATCATCACCAGGCAAGTCAGGTAGGGGCGTTTGTCACCCACCACCACCGCATCCGAGATAAAGGGCGAAAATTTGAGCTGATTTTCAATCTCGCTCGGCGTAACGTTTTTCCCACCCGCGGTAATGATGATGTCCTTCATGCGGTCAATGATATAAATGTAGCCATCATCGTCGATGCGGCCAACATCACCGGTATACAACCAACCGTCAACAATGGTTTCTGCGGTTTTCTCCGGTTTATTCCAATACCCCTGAATAACTCCGGGACTTTTAATGAGGATTTCTCCCGCTGCAGACAGTTTAACCTCACAATCTTTTGCCGCCCGCCCGACGGAACCCACTCGGTTAGCCCCGGGTCTGTTGGCCGTTGCTATGCCTGTGCATTCCGTCTGACCATAGACCTCATACATCGGCCGCCCAAGCGCCCAGTACCAGTCAATCAATTCAGGGGCGATCGGCGCGGCGGCGGTGGAAAGCCAGCGGCATCGGTCAATGCCCAACAGAATACGAATATTTTTCAGCACCAACACATCCAGCACACGATGGCTCAGTTTTAACCCCCAACTGACTCGCTCACCGCGTTTGTTCGACTGTGCGACGCGATCACCCACCGCGATAGCCCGCTCATATGCCCAGCGACCTATCGCCGTCGCCTCCTTTAGCTTTATGGTCACCAAAGAATATTGTTTCTCCCAAACTCGCGGGACTGCAAAATGAATGGTCGGCGCGATCTCTTGCTGGTCTGAGGTTGCGGTCTCCAGGTCCTCTACCAGGTTGACTACACAAGCCGCCTCTAGCGCCATGAAGTTGTAAAACATACGACCAGCGACGTGCGCCAGCGGCAGAAAACCGAGCTGTTCGTCATGGGGATATACACCATAGATATCCTGCAAATTAGCTGCCATGAAGAGCATATTGCGCTGCGAAATCATCGCCCCTTTGGGAGGGCCAGTGGTGCCGGAAGTGTAGGTCAAAATCATCAGGTCGTCGGGGTGAGCTGCCGCAATTTCTGCAGGCCATAAATCCCCGTGCGCCTGGGCGTGTTGCTGACCTAATGCCAATAATGCCTCAAAACTCATGCACTGCGGATCAGCAAAGTCTCGCAGACCTTCCATATCAAAAATGATCACTTTTTCGAGGGTTGGTGTGCGTTCACGAACATCCAAGACTTTGTCCAGTTGTTCTTCATCTTCGGCAAAATAGAACCGTGTACCGCTGTCATTGATCAGATACTCGACCTGATTCGCAGCGTCAGTGGGATAGACGCCATTCGTGACACCCCCCATGCAAATCACGCCCATATCAGCAAACATCCACTCTTTATTCACCTCAGAGGCAATCGAGCAGACATCACCGCGCTGCAGACCCAGCGCTTTTAAACCCAGGCCCACCCAGCGCGCGTACTCGCCATACTCAGACCAGGTATATTCATTCCAAATGCCGTAATCTTTTTCGCGCAAAGCAACCTTGTCAGGCAGTTCACGCACCCGTTGCGCAAACAGTTGCGACACCGTTTCACAGCCGTGGACAATTACCTCATTCATCTATTGTCGCTCCACACTAACGCCATGTCTTACGCTGCTTCCAGCGTCTGCGTCCCCGGACTCCCTGGTCTTTCATACCCAAATAAAACTCCTGGATATCCGGTGCATCCCGCAAACGCGCACAGGTGTCTTCCATCACGATACGCCCTATTTCCATGACGTAACCATAGTCTCCGACTTGCAATGCCATTTTTGCATTCTGCTCAACCAGCAACACCGTCACGCCCTGTTCGGCATTCAGCCGCGTAATAATTTCACTGATGTCTTGCACCAAACGAGGCGACAACCCTAACGAAGGCTCATCAAGGAGCATCAGTTGGGGGCGCAACATGAGCGCGCGACCGATGGCGAGCATTTGCTGCTGACCACCTGATAAATTCACCGCCTGAGCCTTAATCAGCGTCTTCAGCACCGGAAAATACTCATAGACCAGGTCCAGATCGGATTGAATTTCTCGATCGCGACGAGAAAATGCGCCCATGCGCAAATTCTCATCGACACTGAGAAATGGAAAAACTTCCCGGCCTTCTGGCACATGCGCAATACCCAGTCGAGCCACCCAATCAGGGTCGTGTCCCTGCACGGCTTGGCCGTTGTACGTGACCGTGCCTTTCTGTGGATCCATCGCGCCTGAAATCGTTTTCAGTACGGTGGTTTTACCCGCTCCGTTGGCTCCGAGGAGCGAAACTATCTTCCCTTTCGGCACATCCATGCTGACCCCGCGAATCGCCATGACAGGACCGTAGTAGGTTTCGAGATTTCGAATTTCCAGTAGATTATCCATGGTTAATCTCCCAGATAAGCGCGCAAAACTTCGGGATGATTTTGCACTTCCGCGGGGGCGCCAATGGTCACGAGCTGGCCATCAGCTAACGCCAGTACACGGTCTGATGCCTGGCTGACCAGATTCATATCGTGCTCCACCATGATCACCGTGATGCCCAATTCCTGATTGATATCCTCCAACCAGAACGACAAGTCGTCCGTCTCTTCGGGGTTCAACCCTGATGAAGGTTCATCCAAAAGCAACAGCCGAGGCTGCAAGCAAAGCGCTCGGGCAATTTCCACCATCTTGCGCACGCCATACGGCAGATTACCAATAATCTGATCCCTGTAGCTCTGCAGATCTAGTAGCTCAATTACATCCTCAACGGTTTTACGGAATGCCAATTCCTGCCGCCGCACCGCCGGCAAGAACAACAGCTCTGACACCAGGTTTGTTCGGCGATGCACGTGACAGCCAATCAGTAAATTGCTGAGCACTGATTCCTGTTCAAACAATTCTGTGTTCTGAAAGGTACGTGCGATGCCCAATTCGGCAATCTTGTGGGTGGGTACGGTGGTGATGTCTTCATTATCAAAGAAGACCTGACCATGCGTGCAGTCGTAGATGCGACTGATCAGGTTGAATATGGTGGTCTTGCCCGCCCCATTCGGACCAACGATACTGAACACTTCACCGCGTTCCACCGCAAAGGAAACCTCCTGCACGGCTTTTACCCCGCCAAAATGTACCGATATCTTTTCCGCGCGTAACAGGCTCAATGCAATCGCTCCGTGCGCAGAAATGACTTTTGTCGTTTATAGGTGGATTTACGATAGAGCGGAAATTCCTCAAAAAATAATCGCACCTTGCGCCATCGGCCATAAATCCCCAAGGGTTCGTACACCAGAAACAAGATCAGAATCAAACCAAATATGGCGGGTTCCAGTCCCGGTATCTGGGCCAGCGCTGGCGGCACTGAATCCCTGAATATAGCGATACCCTGGGGTAACAGTCCGATGAATATGGCGCCATAGATAACGCCGTGCAGGGAGCCCAGTCCACCAACCACCACCATAAGCAATAACTGAATCGAGGTGATAATCGTGAACGCATCCGGTGCCAGGTAGGTCAGCCGGTGCGCAAACAAGGCGCCGGCCAGACCGGTGAACCCTGCCGACAGGGCGAACGCCAGGGTTTTCGTGCGGGCAATGTGAATACCCATACTTTCCGCAGATGTTTCAGAATCCCGCACTGCCGTCATGGCTCGACCCGCAGGGCTGCGTAACAGGTTCAGCACCAGCCATAGACAGACCAACAGCAGCAGTAGGCACATAAAGTAGAACGCCGTCGGGCCCGCAAAATTGAGTCCAAACAGCTCAGGCTTTGGCACCGCAAGTCCCCTGAACCCGCCGGTTACTGATACCCAATGAACGAGCACCTGTTCAACAATAACCGCAAATGCAAGCGTGGCCACGGCGAGATAAATGCCGGTCATGCGGAGCGCAGGCACCGCAATCAACCCGCCTACCAAGGCTGAAAACAGGGTGGCGATCAACATGGTAAAAGGAAAAGGCAGCCCCAGGGTCAGGAAATAGGCGTGGACATAAGCGCCCACGGCCAAAAACGCCGCATGCCCAAGGCTGACTAAACCGGTGTAACCCACCAAAATCATGAGACCAAGTCCGGCAATGGCATAGATAAAAACTAATGCGAACTCGCCCATAAGGAATCGATCCAGCCATAAAGGGCCCGTCAATACCGCCAGTAACAACAGCCCAAACCAAAACAATTGGCCGTTATGCTTAACCAACTGGATGTCCTGCTCGTAACGGGTTTTTCGAATAAAACGCATGCGATTAACCTACACTTTCTTTTTCTGCATCGTGGCAAATAGGCCTTGAGGGCGGATCACCAGCATCAACAAAAGCAATAGATAGGCGCTCATATCAGAAAAGCCTGGCGGCAGGTAGAGACCCGCAAACTGCTCGACAACACCCACCAGCAAACCACCAATAATCGCCCCGGGCATACTGCCAAATCCACCGACGATCGCTGCGGCAAACGCTTTGATGCCGACAAATCCAATGAGCGGATCGACCAGCGACACCGGCGCGGTGAGCACCCCCGCGATCGCCGCGATCGCCGCTGACAAGGCCCACACCAGCGAGAACATACGTTTGACTGG
>Ga0181564_10003876_pt1 | contig 12788 bp, 7 predicted proteins | sample 011ome_24_FD_134512 | JGI IMG/M metagenome (GOLD analysis project Ga0181564, IMG submission 134512) | Coastal salt marsh microbial communities from the Groves Creek Marsh, Skidaway Island, Georgia - 011513CT metaG (megahit assembly) | ecosystem: Environmental > Aquatic > Marine > Intertidal zone...
AAGTAATTTCGAGGCATATTGGGGGTGTGTATGTTGAGAGATTTGATCCTCAGAACAAAAGCTCCAAAAAGCCTTATATGCCAGCTCCATCTAGTGAGCAAAGACGAGCAATGGAGGCTTTAAATAAATATGCTTTCTCTGTTGAAGCCTTTCCAATCAACCCAGATCTTCTTCAAGTGGTTCAAGTTGAGAGAAGAATGTTTGATCTATATGGAGAACATGAAGATCCACAAATGCATAAGATAATTCTTGGGATTCAAAATAGAGTTTTGGATCATGTTTTAAGTCCTTGGACTTTATACAGGATTTCCGATACACAGCTCTATGGCAATGATTACTCCGTAAATGAAGTGTTGAATGATTTAACAAAATCCATTTTTACAGGCGATGTAGATAATTCTGTGAGTTCTATAAGAAGGAATCTGCAAACCTCATATGTGAGGAGATTGTTTAGTATTCTCGGACAAGACTATTATGACGAATTAGCAACAGCAGCAGTTTATAGTTCGCTAAGAGATATACAGAAAATTGTAAGAAAATCATCCAATGATCCAGCAACAAAATCTCATAGAAAACTTATTGCATGGATAATTGAATCCGGTCTCGATAGAGCCAACTAGGATATTAATCTAGAAACTACGGATCTTATTTATCTAGCTTCTCTTAACATGGTGTGTATTGGAGGTCCGTCTCCAAACTGAAACTTTTTAACTACTTCAAATCCATGTCTTTCATAGAGAGACATATTTCTAGGGTTAGATGATTCTAAGTAAGCTTCCTCATGCAAAGCATCAATCTCTTCCAAAGATTTCTGCAACAGTTGAGTGCCTATACCCTGTGAATGATTATTAGGGTCAACTCCAAGATACTCAAGATACCAAACATCTTTTGGCTTACTGTTCTCAAATTCATTAAAATATTTGTAAATGTCTTCTCTTGATTTTACAGGGAGGTCCTTATAAGTCTCTTCAAGGGCTTCAAATTGAACAGGATAATTAGGAGGAAACCAAATAGCTACCCCAGAATTATCTTGAAGTCCTAGTAACGATTGTGTAGAAATTGATTGACTTGCTGCATTGTTAAACCATATCGCTGAATTATTGAAATAAATTGATGGATCTGGCATAAGAAATCTCTGAAGAGGGTCACTTGAGAATGCAAGCAGAAGCAGATCAACAGCTGCTTGTTGGTCTTGTTGAGAATATTTTTTTATTTCAGTCATAAAAATCTAACTTTCAATAAGACTTAGGATACTTCTTGTAAAAATCTCAGAATTAACTCGTTGACTTCGTCAGGTGCTTCTTGCTGAGTCCAATGCCCTATTCCTTCAAGTTCTTCAGCAAAAAGAAGGTTTTCGTAATTAGCCTTTATTCTATCTATTAAGGGTTCTTCAGATCTTATAAAAAAATTAACTGGGTCTAATGTGCCTGTTATGAAAAAAGCTGGCTGTTTAAGTTTTTTGTCTAAAGCAGTTAGTTCTTCCCAATCAATATTTTGTGCTCTGTATCTATTTAATGGGCCCCTGAAACCGCTCATCTCAAATTGACTAACAAAATAGCTTAAATCCTCTTCTGTAAACCAAGATGGAAAGTCATCGAAGACTTCCATACCATCCAAAAAAGAGGCATTTTTATCTTTTTGGGGAACTAAGCCACTTTGTCCTTTTTCTAGATTATTTTGCATACCTCTACCATCACTATTTGTATATGTAATAAATAAGGATCGATTAAGATCAGATTCAAATTCATTTTCAGCTATACCTTCTTTTTGAAAATATAGCTGATAGAAAAAGTTATCTTGATAAATTTCTTTCCAGAGCTTGAGAGGAGGCATTGGTCCTCTTCCAGTAAAAGGTACTGACATTGTTCCAGTTGCAGTAATACGGTTTTCATTTAGTGCCGCAGTATGCAATGCAATTGGTCCTCCCCAATCATGACCTATGGTGATTGCTGTGTCGTAGCCTAAAGCATCGATAATACCGACTACATCATCAGTCATATTCTTCATAGTATATGCCTCGATTTCATAAGGCTTATCCGACTCTCCATAACCCCTTACATCATATGCAACAGCCTTATATCCTGCTTTCGCAACTGCAGGTAACTGATGTCTATAGCTGTACCAACTTTCCGGCCAACCATGACAAAAAATTACTAATGGACCCTCACCCATCATAGCTAACCGCAAATTGATTCCATTACTTTGGATAGTCTTAAACTCTATATCCGACATAATATAAGCTCCTCTATTTTTATATGGAAAGTACTCTTTCTATTAACCAATATGTACCTAATCCTCCGATTAAATAGCTAGCAAAGCTATTTACCTCTAATTTTATTCTATCTATTTTTAGTAAATATATAGCTAAGCCAAAGAATGGCAAGACTAATAATTGTCCTGCCTCTATTCCGATGTTAAAGAATAAAAGAGAAAGAAGAAGATTGTCATTGTTTATACCAATCTCAGACAAAGCACCGGCAAAACCTAAACCGTGCAAGAGTCCAAAGCCAAAAGCGATTAGCCATGGGGTGGACTCATACTTATGCTTGTCACCTACTTCAAGTGCAAGATAAATTATAGTTAAAGCTATGAATGCTTCTGTAGAGGCTTGAGGAACACTAACTAGATCAAGCACAGAAAGCGCTAAAGTAATGCTGTGCGCAATAGTAAATGCAGTAATTGTCTTTACAAGGTTTACAGTCCCTGAAACAAGAAATAAGAGACCAAAAACAAATAGCATATGATCTATTCCGCTAAGCAGATGTTCTATGCCTAACCAAAAATAGTTAGTTGGATATAGGCTGACTTCTTCAGGAATATCAAACTTGGGAGAATTGATAGATGCCAAACCTTCGAAAGTAGTTTGATCTTGAAACTTTATACTAACTAAGGCATCCGTAAGTCTTGTAAGACCTTTAAAAGCAATTTCTTTACCTTTTAAAGTCTCATCACATTTTATTTGAATACTAGATACTAAGTACTTGCCCTTAACTTCTGGAAAATTTCTTTGTTCTTCCTGACAGTCTGTAAAACTTACTTCAGCTGGAAGTCCTACCGCATTTACAGGAAACATCCATGTGCCTGAATAGGATCCATTCTCGCCCTCCTCCAGAGACAACCTGGCAGGATTCATTTCATGAGCCTGCACTAATACACTCAATAGAAGGCCTAGAAATATAAGAATGAATTTAGTCAGATGTTGCATTTAAATCAGCTAAGATTTCTATTTGGTATTTACTTCTTAATTCTTTTAAATATTCATTCACAGCATTGTTTTGCTTCTCAAGAATTACATCGCCTATCACAGCATTCTTAATTTCCTCTAAGTCAGGAGTATAAGATTCAGAGATTGAGTTAACGAAAACAATATGAGATCCATATTCTGAATTCAAAGGGCCGGACCATGTTTGAGGGCTTATATTTTGTATCTCTTCGGAAAACTCGTTACCAAAAGACCTTTCAATTTCGGGGATTGATTTGGATGAAAAATTTTTACCAAGTAAAAATGGTTCTCCAAAATCAGTTGCGTTAGAACCAGATCTTATTAGGCTCAAAGCGTCATCAGCATCAGACTTATTTGATCCATTCTCACTAAAATAAATATGAGAAAAAGTAATCCTTTTACCTACAAAGTATTTATCTATATTTTGATTATAAAAATCTTTTACCTCATCCTCTGATGGTAGCGATGAATCTGCCTCTTGTCTTAGAAAACCTATTTTTTGGGCAAGTCGCCTTTTAATGATTATGTCGTTTTTATCAAGACCAAGTTTTAAAGCTTCTCTATAGAGTATCTCCTCATCAAGCAGTTGTTTAATAATACCGTCTATTTCTTGTATTGTAGGTTCTCTACCAACCTGATCAACCCAAGTGCCAATCAAAGAATTGATTTCGGACTCAAATATAGTGATTTTGTCTTCACTTTCATCATTAAACATTAAGTCAGCTGAAAGAATAATGATGCCAAGTATCAGAAAAATAAATAGTCTTTGTTTCATTTTTTAGGTTAAAAATATAATAAAATTAATTATTTATAGGTATATGTGAAGTATTTTTACCAAGTATCTATATTAGGCCTTTTCTTACCAGACTTAGATTTTGGAGGAAGAGACTTGAGCGCACTTGAAACCCAATTTCTTGTTTCAGCAGGGTCTATGACATCATCTAGTTCAAAGTGAGAAGCCATATTTACAGCCCTACCTCGATGATAACTATCTGCTACCATTTTTTCATAAGCTTCAATTCGTTTCTTAGGATCTTTTATGGCTTCAAGTTCTTTCCTGTACCCTAGCTTGACCGCACCTTCTAGGCCCATACCCCCAAATTCACCTGTAGGCCAAGTAACAGTAAATAATGGTATTTTAAAACTGCCGCCGGCCATGGCTTGAGCTCCTAAGCCGTATGCTTTTCGAATTACTACTGACATAAGAGGTGTTTCAATATTTGCACCCACAACAAACATTCTAGCTGCATGCCTTATGAGAGCTGTTTTTTCACTTTCGGGTCCTACCATAATGCCTGGGCAATCTATCAAAGATAAAATCGGAATATCGAAGGCATCGCACAGTTGTATGAATCTTGATCCTTTATCAGCGCCAGGTGAGTCTATAGCTCCAGATAGATGACCAGGATTGTTTGCAACAACTCCAACAGGTTTGCCTTCTATTCTTATCAACGAAGTAATTATTCCAGGGGCCCAGTCTTTTCTAATCTCTAAAACAGAATCTATATCAGCAATCCCATCAATAATATCTCGCATATCGTAATATCTCAGCCTATTCTCAGGGACTGCAAATCTTAGTTTTCTAGCATCAGGTGCTGTCCAGTTTTTTATTGACCCTTGAAAATAAGAAAGGTATTTTTTTGCAACCTCAACGGCCTCTTCTTCGTCTTTTACAGCTATATCCACGACTCCATTGGGAACCTGAACATCCATAGGTCCTACTTCATCAGGGGTAAAAACTCCCAAACCTCCGCCTTCAATCATGGCGGGGCCGCCTACGCCTATATTTGAATCTTCCGTTGCAATGATGACATCACAACACCCCAATAGGACTGCATTACCAGCAAAACATCTTCCAGTTGTTATACCAATTACTGGAACTAAACCTGACAATTGAGCAAAATAAGTAAAAGCCAGACAATCCAGGCCGGCCACTCCTGAAGTATCTGTATCTCCAGGTCTACCTCCTCCACCTTCAGCAAATAAAATAGTAGGTAGTTCATTCTGCTCTGCTATTTCAAACATTCTGTCTTTTTTGGCATGGTTCATTTTGCCTTGAGTGCCTGCAAGAACCATATAATCATAAGACATTGCCATAACTCTAGAAGCGCTCTCAGGAAATAAATGACCATTAACATGCCCAAGACCACAAACCATACCATCGCCGGTAGTGTTTTTAATTAAATCTTCTTCACTTCTCCTTCTTCTTTGTGCAGCCATTACAACTGATCCGTATTCCAGAAAACTTCCTTCATCACAAAGATGTGCAATATTTTCTCTTGCAGTTCTATGACCCGTTCCATATCTTTTCTTCACAGCCTCAGGACGATTGATATCATGACTTGCTTCTTTCCGATCGAGAGCTTCTCTGAGATCTGGTCTAATCCAATCTAAATCTATTTCTTCTTCATCACTCAAGTTTTGTTTTTCAACATCAGCTAGACGAATGAGCATTAAGGAATGTCCTTCAAAAACTGTATCTAAATTTGAGACAGATATTTCTTCTACCACTCCGCTAACTTGAGATGTAATTTCATGCTCCATCTTCATGGCTTCCATGATTCCTAGTGTTTTGCCTTCCCAAACACTATCTCCCACCTTCACATTAAATTTGACGATCATTCCCTGCATTGGGGCATTCACACTTTCGTAACCTTCCTTTATATCTAATTGTTGCAGTTCCAATATATTCTCTGACTGATCAACAAAAACTCCACCAGATTTTCCGTGATCAAGAACTGCCAATGGATCGAGATCCTCTATTTTTCCTCTTTTTGGGATATCTTTGGATATGCTTCTATTTATGTCAGAAAGATCAGAATGATCCTTCAAAGAAGTAAGTGTATCTAGGTTGTCTTCAAAAAAATTGGTATGAACTTTGTTGTTTTTAAAATCTTTATTTACCAGGATATTCTTTAAAAGGTTTAAATTAGTTGGAACTCCTGAAATTTTAAATTCGCAGAGAGATCTGTAGTTTCTATTAATTGCTTGTTTGAAGTTATCCGCAGGAGCATAAGTAATTATTTTAGCTATCAGAGAATCAAACAAAGGATTGGTTTGATATCCTGCGTAGCCGTAACTATCAGCCCTTACTCCTGGACCAGAAGGCAAATCAAAATTTTCAAAAGTTCCCCCTCCAGGATTTGCATTACCTTGAGAGTCAATTGTTTCCATATTAACTCTGGATTGAATTGCATAGCCTTGAGGTTCAGGAACATTTTCTTGCTCAAGCTTAATTTGTTTTAAAGTTTTACCTGAAGCAATTTGTAGTTGAGCTCTTACCAAATCCAAAGATAAAACTGATTCAGTCACTGTGTGCTCTACTTGCAGCCTGGGGTTACATTCTATAAATCTGAAATCATTTTTTTCTATGTTTACTAAAAATTCTATAGTGGCTAAGCCCTCGTACTTAAGTTTTTTAGTTAATGCCAGGGAAGCTTCAATCATTCTGGACTTTAACTCGACGTTTAGGCTTGGGCTAGGAGCGATTTCTATCAGCTTTTGATAACGCCTTTGAATAGAGCACTCTCTTTCATGCAAGTGACTTACAGCGCCAGTACCATCACCAAGGATTTGAAACTCGATGTGCCTATAATCTCTGAGATATTCTTCTAAATATAAGTCAGGAGAGTCGAATGATGCTTTAGCTTCTGAAGAAGCTCTGTCGAAAGATTCTTTTAAGTCATCAGGCTTCGAAACAACTCGCATACCCCTTCCACCACCACCTGAGATGGCCTTAATAACAACTGAAGAATTCTTTTTTAAAGATTTTAGAAAATCTTGAGCTTGCTTTAAAGTGGTCTTTTGCTTAGTTCCAGCAATAACCGGTATTCCTAAACTCAAGGCAAGTTCTTTTGCAGAGGTTTTATCTCCAAATATCTTTAAGGTTCTTTCGCTGGGTCCTACGAATTTAATTTTTGCTCGTTTAGCGGCTGAAGCAAAGGAAAAATTTTCGCTTAAAAAGCCATATCCAGGATGGATAGCATCGACTTTAGATTTTTTGGCAACTGCTATTATCTCTTTGATATTGAGGTAAGCCTGTGCTCCATTACCTTCTATCTTAAAAGCCTCATCTACCTTGGACAGGTGGAGAGAATTGGAATCATCTTCAGAATAGATTCCTACAGTTTTAAGGCCTAAGTCACTGCAAGTTCTAGCAATACGAATTGCTATCTCACCCCTATTAGCTATAAGAACCTTTTTCATAAACTTATTTAAAGTTTAGAAACTAGTTTCTACCATAGATCATATTTCTGCATCTCAGCTCTACCAACAACCATGTGGTGAACTTCATCGGGACCATCGGCAAATCTTAAGTGCCTAATATCCGTATAGAGACCGGCTAAAGGAGTCCATTGTGAAATTCCAGCAGCACCATGCATTTGAATTGCTTGATCAATTATCTTGCAAGCTTTCTCTGGAACCATTGCCTTAATAGCGCTTATGTAGACTCTGGCTTCTTTATTTCCAAGAACATCCATTGCCTTGGCAGCCTGAAGCACTGCAAGTCTCATGGCATTAATCTCTATTCTTGCTCTAGAAATTATCTCTAAGTTACCACCTAGTTTTGCAATAGGTTTACCAAACGCCTCTCTTGTTCCGGCTCTCTTTACCATTAATTCAAGAGCTGTCTCTGCTTTACCAATCGTTCTCATGCAATGATGAATACGACCAGGGCCTAGTCTTACTTGTGATATCTCAAAACCTCTTCCTTCACCAAGGAGTATATTTTCTTTTGGCACTCTTACATTATTAAACTTGATATGCATGTGACCATGTGGAGCATGATCGTGACCAAACACCTGCATGCCTTCTAATATTTCTACGCCAGGAGTATCTTTTGGTACAAGAATCTGTGATTGTTGTTTTGAAGGATGCGCATCTGGACTTGTCTTAACCATTACTATCATTATCTTGCAACGTGGATCTCCAGCACCTGAGATATAAAACTTCTCACCATTTATAACCCATTCATCTCCATCTAGAACAGCGCTTGTACTTATATTTTTTGCATCAGAAGATGCTAGATTTGGTTCGGTCATAGCATAAGCAGATCTTATTTCTCCGTTTAGAAGAGGTTCTAGCCATTGCTTCTTCTGTTCTTCAGTGCCAACTCTCTCTAAAACTTCCATGTTGCCAGTATCTGGTGCGGAACAGTTCATACTTTCAGATGCAAGTGGATATTTTCCAATCTCACTTGCGACATATGTATAGTCAAGATTAGTTAGTCCATCACCAATATTTCCATCTGGGTCAGGTAAGAAAAAATTCCAAAGTCCAAGCTCTCTAGCTTTTTCTTTTGCTCCTTCCATGAGTTCGATCTGCCTCGGATGCCAAGACCATCTATCTTCTTTTTCGTTCTGCAAAGCAGAATATTCTTGCTGGATTGGTTTTACATTTTCTTCACAATGTTTTTTTACTAAATCCATTAATGGCTGAGTTTTCTCAGACATGGAAAGTTCAAAAAGTTCAGGATCGTTTTGTAACATGTTATTTCTCCTTCAATAACTAATTAATATGAATACCAGATTGGTGAGGACCAAGCCCTCTCTTGTATTGTGGGTTGTAGATCTTCTCTAGGTTTTGTTCCATTTTTAACTGCATCCCAAGTTGACCATCTGCAACTAGGGTTTTCTAATACTCTTACATAATAGAAAGACTTAACTGATGAGTCAAAAGAATCATCAGTCCAAATTGTTTTAATTTCATTAGCTCCTCTATCTGAGCTAATTGAACAATCGGAGACATCGACAAGAGCGTCGTTATCAGGACAACGGTTAGTAACTGGATCAGGCGTTAAACCATCTGAACATGCTACATCAATGACTTCCTCGAATGGACGTCCAGTAGTCTTTTCAACCCAACCTTTTATGATTTGAACTCTTTGCAAAGGAGCGGCATTTTTATCTCGCATTGCCCAAATTAAAAAAGAAGGAGATTTACCCTCAGAAGCTGCCAAATCCTGACCCATAGGGACACCTCTTTTATAGGCTTCTTTGATAAGATTATCTTGGTCGAGTATGGATTTATCTAAGTCATATCCTCCAAAAAATCTTAGTTTGATTCTACTTCCAGAAGTTGCATAAGTTTCTTTTCTTCTAAAGGCATCGAATATTGAATCTCTAGTATTTTCTTCCGCCCAAACAGCTGCTAATCCAGAAGCCCCCCAAGTATTAAAGATTGTGTTATTGAAATTCCTATCCCCTATTTTCTTGAAAGCCAATTGCCTTATGTCCTGTCCACCAGTCAGTAATTCAACATCCGCATCAGATATAGGAACGGATCCTCTACCAACAGCAGTACCATCAAATATACCTATCTTTGAATGAAAATCAGATTCATCATCTGAAATTGCTCCAGTGTGAGTATCACTAGCCCCAACCATTCCAAATTTATAAGGATTACCTCTTCCTTCCTCTTCCATACCCAAGCCATCGAGATAAGCTTGTCTTACATAACTGCCAAAAGGTCTGCTATATGAAGAATTTCCAACTCTTTGCCACATAATTTCGAAATCTGCCCATTCATCATTTGGCGATAAAATTGGATGCGTTTCCGAAGTGCCTTTGACTTGAGTCATTTCTACAAGAGGTTCATTGCGCATTCTGAATTCAGCATATTGGGTACTGATTGGTAAACCTTCCCAATTTTCCATTTCAAACATCTGCCCGTTTGATCCATTAGAGTTGTGTGGTATCGCAATAGTATCAACACCTCTACTTCTTAAATCATCCATCCAAGACCAAAGATTCTCTGGATTGACAGACTTAAGTCTTGTAAAGGGTTCAACAGTAAACTTATTACCTTTATATATTACGTTTCTATGAAGATTAGCATTTTCAAAAGGAGGAGCTCCTTCAAAGTTACATCCATTTCCAGTTAGCAAACATCCCAAAGCTGAAGCACCTTGAGTATTTCCTGACCTTGTAGTTGAAGCTGTATATTCATAGGCAACGAAAGTAGTAAAATTTCCAGGATCATTATGTCGTTGAGCGCTTTGTATAACATCTTTCCAGGCTGTTCTATGAACATCCACATCATAAATCGTTGAACCTCTAGCTGTGTCTCCAGTTATGTAAGCGACTGTTCTAGTCCAGATGTTACTAAATTGAGCTATATTCCTAACGTAGCTTTGGAAAAGTTGAGATCTTGCAGCTATTGATTCTTGATTAAGATTTTCCGGAGCGTTTAAATTATGAAAAGGTTCAGTTCCAGCCCTGCCATTATTAGGATCAGCCCAACCCTCAACGCTTCCCAATAAGAAGCCATGATCGGTAACAGCATAAAAATCTAAAGGCTCTCTGAGCTGCATGTCATATCCAAGAGGATGTTGAATAGCATTACCTTTAGCATACTCGTAAGCATCATCAGGTGTTGCAGTAGTGCCAAAGATATATGCATCAAAGGAATGTTTGGTATGAACATGGAGGTCACCGAAGTAAACATTTTTATCTTCGTTATATCCTGGAGTGCTACCTGGTTCAGGATCAATTACAGCCAGATCATCACTATAATCAACAATATCATTAGGTGAGGTACAGCTCCATAAACTCACTATAATGAAGAGACCTGTTAAGACCTTGAAAGAATTTTTCATATTTATCCCCTTTTTGATGGAGACAATTTAACAATTATTCAGAATCTTGGAAAGGTCATGTTTTGTCAAATCTATGACATGAAATCTTTATTTAAATATCATCAGGAAGAATATTGCCTGTTGTTATTCCCTCATTATCAGGAATATACCAAATCGGTGAACTCCAAGCTCTTTCTTGAATAGTTGACGGAAGATCTTCTCTCGGTTTTTCTCCAGATTTTAAAGCATCCCAGGTTGACCAGCGACAAGTAGGATTCTCTAAAACTCTCACATAATAGAAGGCCTTAAGATCTGGATTAAAGTCTGGATCTTGCCAAACTGTCTTTAGCTCATTTGCACCTACATTTTTAGAGATCTTACAATTATTGAGGTTTACTTTGGCTCTGCTTTCCTTACACAATCCTGTATTAGGGTTGGCTTTTCTACCATCAGAGCAAGCAACATCATAAATTTTTTCATGGGGTTTTCCGCTTAATTCTGTCCATCCTTTAATAATCTGCACTCTGTCTAACGGTGCTCTTTTTAAATCCCTCAGTGCCCAAACCATAAACTCAGGTGCTGTGTCATTATTTTGAATTATGTCGGATCCCATAGTTGCTGCTTGAGCATAAGCGTATTTGATAGGATCTTTTTCTTGAAGGATATTTTTGAGGTTATAACCACCAAAAAACCTTACCTTGATGCGACTTCCTGTTGTGGCAAAAGTCTCTTTTCTTCGAAAAGCCTCGTATATTGATTCTCTTGTATTATTTTCTGCCCAAACAGCAGCGAGACCAGATGCGCCCCATTCAGTATACCCAGTGTCAATATAGTCTTTACCATCAATATCGAGAATTCCGTTAACTAATATACTGCCACCAGCCTCCTCAAGCCGATCTCTTAGGTCCTGAGAAATAGGTGCTGCACCGCGAAGTTCAGGGGTACCATCTAAAATACCTACTTTAGAATGGAAATCAGATTCTTTATCTGAAATAGCCCCTGTATGAGTGTCACTCGCTCCTACTAATCCAAATTTATAAGGATTTATTTTATATTCAGCTTCTAAAGATAAACCTCTTAGATAAGCATCTCTAACATAACTTCCTTTCGGATGAGAGTAAAACGGAGAAGCAACCCTATTATTCATTATTCCAAAATCTGCCCATTTATCTTCAGGGGAAAGAAGTGGATGAGTATCTGAAGTACCTTTCACTTGTGTTATTTCTACCAAAGGTTCATTTCTCATTCTCTGAGAAGCATAATCATCATCCATTGGATTACCAGCCCAATCTACTAACTTAAACATCTGACCATTTGAACCGTTTGAATTATGCGGAATAGCTAAACTCTCTACTCCAAGATCTCTTAAACTATCCATCCAATCCCAGAGCTCTTCAGGATTTCTTGAATCTATAATTGAAAATGGTTGTATTGGGGCCTTACTGCCTTTAAAAATGACATTTCTGTGCAAATTACTCTGGCCTGGTCCGCTAGAGGTAAATTCATAAGCTATGAAAGTTGTAAATTCTCCAGGTTTATTATGTCTTTCAGCAGCCTCAGCAACATCTCTCCATGCAGACTGATGTGTATTTCGATCGTAAGCCATGGTTCCATAGACAGTATCTTCCTGAAGATAGGCACCTAAAAGTTTTAATGGATTCTTAGAAGGTTCGATTAACTCTCTAGTGATGAGGTTAGCAAATAAACCTGCCCTGCGTGCAAAAGTATTAGTATTAAGATTTTCTGGATTATTTAAACCGTGCAAGTCTGATGCAAAATCTAATTGTCCAGGTTTAGAATCAGGATCAGCATAGGCACGTATCATTCCTAGCCAAGCCGCATGATCAGTTACTGCATAAAAATCTAAAGGATCATCCAACTGCATATCAAATCCAAGCGGATGTTTAATTGCTCCTCCTTTTGCATATCTGTAAGCGTCATCCGGAGAGGCAGTTGTACCAAATATAAAGGCATCAAAAGAATAACGAG
>Ga0181564_10003879_pt1 | contig 12784 bp, 9 predicted proteins | sample 011ome_24_FD_134512 | JGI IMG/M metagenome (GOLD analysis project Ga0181564, IMG submission 134512) | Coastal salt marsh microbial communities from the Groves Creek Marsh, Skidaway Island, Georgia - 011513CT metaG (megahit assembly) | ecosystem: Environmental > Aquatic > Marine > Intertidal zone...
CATCCTGTCGTTTGTTTATAAAATTCTCTAACCCAAGATTAAGTGCATCATAATTATTTCTAAACCCTTTTTCCAAAAAACCTCTTTTTATTGCAACCACAAACCCTTGGTTTAAAGACTTTGTGCGGAAAATCTCCCTAACCCATCTTTTTATTTTATTTCGTTCAACAGCTAAAGAATAATCTTTCTTTTTAACAATTATCTTTAATTTACTATTTTGTGAATCGACATCAAAAAATATTGACGCAACATCGGACTGAAAAACTTTTTTGGAAATAACGAAGCCTAATGGATTAAGCGGTTAATACTTTGCGGCCCTTTTTTCTTCTATTAGCAATAACAGCCCTGCCTGCCTTGGTTGACATTCTTGCTCTGAAACCATGAGTTCGCTTTCTTTTTAATGTGCTGGGTTGGAATGTTCTTTTCATAATAACTCAAAAAATTAGGCGTGAATTATAAAGCATTGTGCATGAATTGAAAGAAAAAACACTTAAAAATAAACCCTATAGATACCAACAAGTTATCCACAGAAAATACATATGCTTATGCTGTAGATATCTTGTTAGTTTTTGTTAGACTAACTTTTCTACTGGAGGTCTATTGAATTGAAATTTTGGTCTGAATGCACTGAAAAGCTAGAAGCGACGCTTTCACAAGAAGAGTTTAACACTTGGATTAAACCCCTTAAAGCAGACATCAATAAAAACGATCTTGAGATCAGCGCACCTAACGACTTTGTTTTAACATATGTAAAGGAAAACCTAGGGCAAATTATTGAAAACCTAGTAAATAAATCTGATGAATCAATAAAGGTTAAGTTTAAAACTCTTGATAAATCAACATTTGTCGAGAAACTCAACGTTACTGAGGAAAACACCCCAGGTTTAGTGCAAAACTTTACTTTTAATACTTTTGTAGAAGGAAAATCTAACCATATGGCCCTTGCAGCTGCAAAACAGGTTGCCGCCAACCCCAAAGGGGACTATAACCCTTTATTTATATATGGCGGGGTTGGTCTTGGAAAAACACACTTAATGCATGCTGTGGGGAATGAAATTCTTAACTCAGATACCTCAAAAAGAATTGTTTATGTTCATTCAGAAAAATTTGTTGCAGATATGGTTAAAGCCCTTCAATTGGGCGCTATGAGTGAGTTTAAGGAGTTTTATAGGAATGCAGACGCCCTTTTAATTGATGACATTCAATTCTTTGCAGGCAAAGAACAGTCTCAAGAAGAGTTTTTTCATACTTTTAACGCACTTTTGGACCGAAATCATCAAATGATACTTACTTGTGATAAGTACCCAAAAGAGATAGATGGCCTTGAAGAGCGCTTAAAATCAAGGCTTGGCTGGGGTTTACCGGTAATTATTGAGCCTCCTGAGCTTGAAACTCGTGCCGCTGTGCTTTTAAGTAAAGCAAATTCTATGGGTGTTACCCTTCCAAATGATTGTGCTATTTATATAGCGCAAAGGATCAGATCAAACATCAGAGAACTAGAGGGAGCATTAAAAAGAGTGGTTGCAAATTCACGATTCGCTGATCAGGAGATAGATATTCCGTTTGTTAAAGAGGCGTTAAAAGACCTTTTTGTTATTTCTGCAAAAATGGTAAGCATTGACAATATTCAAAAAACCGTAGCAGAATATTACAACATTAAATTGTCTGACCTTCTATCTAAACGAAGAAGCAGATCCATTACCAGGCCAAGACAGCTAGCTATGGCCTTAACAAAAGAATTAACAAATCACAGTCTCCCAGAAATTGGAGAAGCATTTAATGGCAGAGATCACACAACTGTTCTTCATGCTTGCAGTAAGATTAAAGAACTGCGAAAAGAAATTCCATCGCTTGAGGAAGACTATAGAAATTTAAATAGGACACTAACAAATTAAATGGAAATCTCTATTAAAAAAGAGGATATTGTTTCAGCTCTTAATACCACCTTGGGTGTGGTAGAAAAAAGACAAACTCTTCCCATACTCGCCAATGTTCTTTTTGAGGTGGATGAAAATACATTTAAATTAACCGCAACAGATCTTGAATCTGAGGTAACAACAAGCGGCCCATTATCAAAAATTAAATCTTCAGGCAAGACCACAACCTCAGCAAAAAAGTTAAATGAACTCTGCCGGTTAATCCCTGATGGAGAAGAAATAAACCTATCCCTATCTGGAGAAAAATTAAACATTAAAACCACCAATGGTAAGTACTCACTATCAACACTTCCCAGCTCTGACTTTCCTGTTTTTGATGTTGATACTGGAGATTTGCCGCTCACCATTCCTGCAAAAGATTTAAAAGAATTAATAACAAATACGTCTTTTGCTATGGGAAATCAGGATTGGAGACATTATTTAAATGGCCTGTATCTTTCAATTAATGGAGGAGAAATTACAGCCGTTACAACAGACGCTCATAGGTTAGCTGTTGCAAACCTAGCCTCTCAGTCTGATATTTCTTTCTCTGGAATTATTCCAAGAAAATCAATCAATGAAATGGCAAAATTTTTATCTGACGAAGGTGGAGATGCAAAATTAAAAATTAACGAAGCCTCTTTAGAGCTTGCGGTAGGAGATTTAATTTTTAAAAGCAAATTAATAGATGGAAAATTTCCAGACTATCAACAAGTAATACCTTCTGGAGAAAGTTCAGTTCTAGAGATTAATGTGAAAGACTTTTCAGAAACTCTAAGTAGAGTTTCTGTTTTATCGAGTGAGAAATATAAAGGCATTAGATTAATTACCGCTAATGATGGTGTTAGAATTTCTGCAAACAATCCAGAGCAAGAGGAGGCCGAAGAATTCTTTCCCGCCACCTATAACGGAGAAGAATTAGATATAGCATTTAACGTTACTTACCTCCAAGAGATAATGTCGCATATGCAAACAGAGACATGCCACATTAACTTTTTTGGTTCAGATAAAAGTTGCCTACTTACACCCCCAGGAAGCGATAGCCCGAAATATGTTGTAATGCCTCTCCTTATATAGGTTAGTGGCTTTTTCAAGAATAGATCTACGAAACTTTCGGTGCTTTGATTCTTTATCTATTGACCTATCCTCAAAATCTACCCTTTTTTATGGTAAAAACGGCTGTGGAAAGACCTCAATCCTAGAATCTATCTATGTTGCGAGCTCGGGCAGATCATTTAGAACATCAAACCTTGAATCTCTTATTAAAAAGGGCTCTGAAGCCTTTGTTATAAGGGCTTATGACGATAATACTGGATCAATTTTAGAGGTAAAAAAAGGCAATAATAAACCCATAAATATCAAAATTAATAACTCTCAGGTGACAATAAGCGAGCTTGTAAGAGCGTTTCCCTCGTTTTCCATTGATAGCAAAACTTTTTTTTATAATGACAATGCTCCAGAATACCGGAGAAAGCAGCTTGATAGAGGTCTTTTTATCGCTTCTCCAGACTATGCGAAAGACTGGTTTGGGTATTTTCGCTCTTTAAAACAAAGAAATTCTGCATTAAAACTTGGCGACTTAGCCCAAGCCAAAGCCTATGATCCGCTTTTGGTTGAACACGGAGAAAAGTTAAACCATTTAAGAAAAAATTTAATTTCTGAGGTAAAGAAAATTTATGATGAGCTCGTTGATAAATTGGCACAAGAAAACAAAAGGGCAGACATTTTTTCTAATTTAAAAATAAATCTTAAACCTGGTTTCAACGATAAAGAGGGACTTTTAAAAAGTATTGTAAACTCAATTAATGTTGACTTAAAAAGAAAGAATACAACGGTTGGACCCCATAAAGCAGATATTATATTTGAAAGTAAGGACTTACTAATAAAAGACATTTTTTCTCGCGGAGAACAAAAACTATTATCAATCCTATGGTCGCTTTCACAAAATATTTATTTAGGAAGGACATTTAATCTAAGCCCCATCCTTCTTCTTGATGACCTTTCATCGGAGCTAGATGATGAAATGTTAAAGTGTTTCTTGCCAACATTGAAATATATTGAAAATCGTTTCGTTTTTTCAAACATTGTTGAGCTATTTGGTAGTAAAATAGACAGTGATAAACAATCATTTATAAAGTTCCACGTGGAACAATTAAAATAAATAAAAATGCCAAAAAAGAAATCAGAAGATAAAAAATATGACTCATCTAATATTCAAGTTTTAAAAGGCCTAGAAGCGGTTAAAAAAAGACCTGGAATGTATATTGGAGACACCGATGATGGCTCTGGTCTTCACCATATGATTTTTGAGGTGGTTGATAACTGTATAGACGAAGCAATGGCAGGACACTGCTCCAAAATAGATATTATTATTAATAAAGATGAATCTATTACTGTAAAAGATAATGGGAGAGGAATACCCGTTGATACACATAAGGGCGAGGGAGTTCCAGCTGCTGAATTAATTATGACAACCCTTCACTCTGGTGGAAAATTTGATGATAACTCATATAAAGTATCTGGCGGTCTTCATGGTGTTGGTGTTTCCGTTGTAAATGCCCTATCAAAAGAGTTAACTTTGACCATATGTAGAGATGGTGGGATGTATCAGCAAAAATATTCTGAAGGCTTAGCTAAAACTAAATTAAAAAAGATTAAAGCATCTAAAGATACAGGCACAGAGATAACATTTACCGCGTCTGATAAGATTTTCACCTCAATTAATTTTGAAGCTGAAAGGGTTAATAAAAGGGTTCAAGAGCTTTCTTTTCTTAATGCTGGAGTCAGTATTGAGGTTACAGATGCAAGAACTGGTAAATCTAAGAAGTTTAAGAATGAGGGCGGCGTATCAAGTTATGTCGACTACTTAAGAGGTAGAAAACCAGCCCTATGCCAGACAATTGAGTGTAGTGGTGGGCAAGAAGGGGTGACGGTTGAGGTTGCGATGCAATGGAATGACTCATATAACGAAAGCGTCCTTTGTTACACAAATAATATTCCTCAAAAAGATGGGGGAACTCATTTGTCAGGCTTTAGATCAAGCTTAACCAGGGTTTTAAAAGCTTTTGTCAAAAAAGAAGAGCTGAATAAAAATTCTCCAGTTGAGTTATTGGGAGAAGATGTAAGAGAGGGGCTAATTGCTGTAATTTCAGTAAAAGTACCAGATCCAAAGTTCTCATCTCAAACAAAAGAAAAACTTGTATCTTCAGAAGTTGAAGGAATAGTAAGTGCTGTTTTAAATAAAGGCCTTAACGAGTTTTTATTGGAAAATCCTAAAGAAGCATTAGCAATTCTGTCAAAGGTTTCTGAGGCAGCCCTAGCAAGAGAAGCCGCTAGAAAAGCTAGAGAAATGACAAGAAGAAAAGGGGTATTAGAATTGGCTGGGCTTCCGGGAAAGCTTGCAGACTGTCAAGAAAAAGACCCATCACTTTCAGAAATTTATTTAGTTGAGGGTGATTCAGCTGGCGGATCTGCAAAACAAGGTCGCAACAGAAAGTATCAAGCAATATTACCGCTTAAGGGAAAAATTTTAAATGTTCAAAAGGCAAGAATTGATAAGGTTCTTTCATCTGCTGAAATAGGAACCCTTGTCAAAGCTCTGGGGTGCGGGATAGGAACAGAGGACTTTGATATCGAAAAATTAAGATATCACAGAATCATTATTATGACCGATGCTGACGTAGATGGGTCTCATATAAGAACCCTACTTTTAACTTTCTTTTACCAGCAATACTATGACATTTTAGAAAAAGGGCATGTATATATAGCAATGCCTCCCCTATATAAAATTAGTAAAGGCAAGTCATTTATCTATGCCTCCGACGAGGACGAAAAAGATCAAGCTATTAAAGATTTTTCTAAATCAGGGTCAAAGGGAATAGATGTTCAAAGATATAAAGGTTTGGGTGAAATGAACCCAGATCAGCTTTGGGAAACTACAATGGATCCTGAGAACAGAAGAATGATGAGAGTTGACATTAAGGATGCCCAAGAAGCCACAGACATGTTTGAAACTTTAATGGGTGATGATGTTGAGCCTAGGAGAGAGTTTATTGAAAACAATGCTCTTTCAGTGTCTAACTTAGATATTTAACAAATTTGCATATAGGTTTTGCTGATCCAAGAGTAGGCCTCTCCAGTTATTGTTTTTGGATCAGTTCCTAAGATAGGCTTTCCAATAATTACATCTATATCACCTCTTTTTTTCTTAAATGACTTATTGATCCAGCATTTTCCTGAGTTGTGGCAAATTGGGATAATTGGTACAGATTCATTAGAGGCTAGAACTCCACAACTATTACCAAATTTTCCTATGCCTTCGTTAGGTTTATTTCTTGTGCCTTCTGGGAATACCAATACTGCATAACCACTTCTTATTCTTTTGCCGCCAATTCGAACAACTTTTTTCATACTTTCAACTTTTAGTTTTCTGTTTATTGAAATAGGTTTAAGTCTAGAAATAGCCCAACCAAAAAATGGGATTATAAGAATTTCTTTTTTCATTACGCTGCTGGTTGGCAAAAAAAGCGTTTGAAGAAAGAAAGACTCCCACGGACTTTGGTGGTTAGAAACCATAACAAATGGGTAATTGGGAATATTATCCATTCCCTTTACATTCCAGCCTATGCCACATAAGACTTTTAAAGTTTTTAAAATGAATAAAATCCAGATTTTTCCAATATATTGAATTGAACTAACAGATAGAAAAAAAGAAGTTATTATAATTATTAGGGAAACGAAAATCAGGCTTGTTAAAAAAAGAATATAGAATATTAGGATATTAATTTTATAAATCACTAAATATAAACTTTTGTCTACTTTAATATTAAATTCTTTAAATGTTCCGCAAGCTTTGATATTTTAATCCTTGTTTGCTCCATCGTGTCTCTGTCACGGATAGTTACTGATTCATCATCAAGAGTATCAAAATCAACTGTGATACACAAAGGCGTGCCTATTTCATCATGACGCCTATAACTTTTACCAATATTTCCTGAATTTTCAAGCAACACTCTACCAAGCCTTAACTTTTGTAAATCCTTCTTGATATTTGATGCAATATTTACTAAATCATCATGATTTTTTTTCAAAGGAATAACAGCAGCTTTTATTGGTGCTAGGTGTGGCTTAAGATTTAAGACTGTTCGTGTCTTACCATCTGCGAACTCTTCAATCTTGTATGCTTCATTAAGCACAGCAAGAAAACCCCTATCTACACCAGCCGAGGGCTCAATTACATATGGAACAATCCATTTCTTCGTTTCTAAGTCTTGAGTTGCAAGCCTAGCATTTGATTCGTTATTTTCTAAAATATTAGATTGAATATTTAATTCGGCTTGATTTTTACTGTGCGAACCCAGATCAAAGTCAGTTCGGTTTGCAATACCTTCTAGCTCTTCTAGCCCATGTGGAAATTTATACATAATATCAACAGTAGCCTTTGAATAATGGGCCAACTCATCATCAGGGACGTGATAAAGCTCAAGATTTTCCTTGCTAACTCCCTGCTCGTCCCACCATTTTAGCCTAGACTCTACCCAGGACTCATGCCACTTTTCATCCGTCCCAGGAGCAACAAAAAACTCTAGCTCCATCTGCTCAAATTCCCTTACTCTAAATACAAAATTTCTTGGAGTAATTTCATTTCTAAAAGCTTTACCTATCTGTGCTATTCCAAATGGAATCTGTTTTGATGTTGAATCTACAACGTTTTTAAAGTTTGTAAAAATATTTTGAGCTGTTTCTGGCCTTAAATAAGCAAACGACTCTTTGTCTTCAACAGGACCTACAGAAGTTTTAAACATAAGATTAAATGGTCGCGGATCTGTAAGGTTATTTGATCCACATGAAGGGCATTTGTCTGATTTTAATTGATCCGCACGCCACCTAGACTTACAGTCCCTACAATCTACTAACGGATCTGTAAAAGTATCTTCGTGGCCTGAAAACTTTAAAACACTTGGTTTTGTTAATATGGAGGCATCCAAGCCCTCAACATCATCCCTATTAAAAACCATTTCTCTCCACCAGGACTGTTTTAAGTTATTCTTAAGCTCAACGCCTAAAGGCCCATAATCATATAGGCCTTGCAAGCCTCCGTAAATTTCATGGGATTGAAATATAAACCCCCTTCTTTTGCAGAGAGCAACTAGTTCTTCCATTGTTTTTGCTGTCACAATAACCCTTTATGTTTCGTGTGCGAAAAAACTATATTATGCAGCTATTTTTATTTTATCCATAGGTCTTTTGAACATCATTAAGCAGATAATCCTATAAAATTAGTAATTAAAGGACGATAATGAAAAAATTTCAATGAAAACCATTTTTTATACTTTTACTCTTTTTCCACTGAAGCTTGCATTTTTAGTTTGGGACATTGTGTTTAAACTTATACCTGTAAGAATCTTAAAATTTTTAGGCCCTTTTAAAATTACGAAGAAAAATTTATCTATAGCATTTCCTGAACTTGCTGATCATGAATTAGATCTGCTTGCAAAAGAAAGCTACAAAGAAACATTAAAAAGTTTTTATGAAACTTTGTATGCGTGGTCGCGCTCTAATAAAAAAATAATTTATCAAACAAAAAAAATTAAAAATAGATTTTTATTTAATGCTTCTGAACAGAACAAAGGGTTAATAGTTTTCGCTCTTCATAACAGAAGTATAGATTTTATGTTGAGGTGGATAAGCTCGCAACGATCACACACGTCACTCTATAAAAAGATAAAGTTAAGACCCATTAATAATTTTGTAAAAAAACTTAGAGAAGAGGAAAACTGTAAAATGGTTGAAACTGGAATAGGGGGCGTAAAATCTATTCTTACGGCATTAGAAAAAAATAAAATGACATGCATGGCATCTGATCAAGTGCCCGCAAGGGGGCTTGGTGTATATGCAAAATTTTTTGATCATGACTGCTATTCATTCTCATTGGCTCCAAATTTAGCACGTAAGTCAAAAAAACCAATTCTACTATCATATCTTTCATATGATAAAGATATTGGCCACGTGATGAATTTTAAAAAACCAAGCAAAGAAATTTATTCTGAATCCGGTGTTCAGGTAATGAACGATGAAATGGAAAAGGCCATTAGAATTTCTCCGAGTGAATACTCGTGGGAATATAAAAAATTTAGAAGACTACCCTTAGGAGGTAAAGATATATATAAAAATTAGCGACGCCAAAATGCTGGAGTAAATAGAACAAGCAGGGTAAATATTTCCAGTCTTCCTAAAATCATGGCAAAGCATAAAATAAATTTTCCTACCTCGCTTACACTTGAATAGTTGCTAGCCACATCACCTAATCCTGGACCTAAATTATTTAGGCAGGCTCCTACAGCAGAAAATGCAGTTTCAAAATTTAGTCCCGTTCCCAACATCCCCATTAGCAAAAACATAAATATAAATACGTAGATAGAAAAAAAGCCCCAAACCTTTTCAGCAATTTTTGCATCAACTACTTTGGTCCCTATTTTTGAACTAAGAACCGCATTTGGGTGAATAGTTTTTAATATTTCTTTATATGCTTGATTTATCATTATTAAAACGCGCCAAGCTTTTATACCGCCTCCTACTGACTGAGAGCATGCTCCCATGAAAGCTCCAACCAGAAGAAGGTATGGTAAAAAACCTGGCCAAAGCGAAAAGTTTTCTGTTGTAAAACCAGATGTTGTAACTATAGAAACAACCTGAAAAATTGTTGAGCTAAATGTAGAAAAAATATCGGTAAATGAGTTATTTATAAGGTGAACCATCAATGATATCAACATAATTAACATTATGACTGATAAGAAAAACCTGAATTCAGAATCATAAAAATATTTAAGAGGCCTCCCCCCAAATATTGCTACATAGTGCACAGCAAATGAGGCAGCAGAAAGCAACATAAAAACAATACAAACTGTTTCTATTAATGAGCTATTAAAAAATCCAATGCTTTGATCGTGAGTTGAGAACCCGCCCCCAGCTACTGTGCTTAAACTATGAGCAATGGAATCAAATAAATCCATTCCTGAAGACAGGTATAAAGTTGCACATATTAAGGTTAGGCCAACATATATTTTCCATAAAGCTTTTGCGCTGTCTGTAATTTTTGGTGTTAGCTTTTGATTTCCATGACTACCTGGGAGTTCCATTTTGTAGAGTTGGCCACCCCCTATTCCCAAAGCCGGCATTACTGCGACAGCTAAAATTATCAGCCCCATTCCTCCTATCCACTGAAGTAGCTGTCGATAAAAAAGAATTGATTTTGGTAAATTGTCTAAACCTACAATTGTGGTTGCCCCAGTTGTTGTTATGCCTGAAACAGATTCAAAAATTGAGTCACTTATACTCAGACCAAAAAAGTAAAATGGAATTGATCCAGCGCAAGCAAGAACAACCCAAAACAAAGTAGTAATAATAAAACCATCAGAAATATTCAAAGGTAAGTTTTGTTGACGAGTGACCGCCCACAATGACGAACCTAAAATAGAAAAAAATATGAAAGAATATAAAAAAATCTCCATCCCAGATTCTCTATAGACAAAAGTAAGCACCAAAGGCGGGATAAAGGACAGACTAAATATTCCAAGAAGAATTCCCAACAAATTAAAAATCGATTTGTAATTCATTAGTCTGTTAGAAAAAGATTTTCTATTTTTTCTTTATCTGTTTTCCCAAGGATAAAAACAATAATTTTATCGTTAGGCTTAAGAAGCAAGTTTTTTGAGTGCATATAAACCTCATCCGCTCTTATCACCGCTGCAATAACACAACCATCCGGAAGAGGAAGTTCAGAAATGGGTTTGTTAAAAAATTCTTCTGTGAATTTGTTCTTATGAATTATTCCTTCAATTGCTTCAGCTCCACTCTGCATTTTAAATATAACTTCCTGAGGAACATCTCCCTTTGCAAGATGTTGTAAAACCATTGAGACGGTAAGGCGTTGAGGCGAGAGTGCTATATCAACAAAATTTTTGGGGAGTATATTTATATATGTGTAGTTGTTAACAATAATAATGGTTTTTCTGGCTCCAAGTTTTTTTGCCAAAAATGCTGACATGATATTTGTTTCGTCATCATTTGTTAAAGCACAAAAAATATCTATATTTTCTATATTTTCACTCTTTAAAAGCTCTTCATCAGAGCCTGCACCTTTTAGAACAATTGTCCTATTTAGCTCTCTTGAAAGGACTTCACACCTATCTTTGTCTGGATCTATTATTTTAATCTTATAATCATCCTCCAATTCTTTTGCAAGTGCAGAGCCGATTTTGCCACCACCAACAATCATTATTCTTGAAGACGAGGCGTCCTGAAGCCTCATTTCTTGAACTATGCTATCAATATCACTTTCTGCAGCTAAAAAATAGATTTCATCATTTTCTTTAATAATTGTTTTACCATCAGGTATTAAAGGCTTTCCTTTTCTATATATTGCAGGCACAAAAGTATCTGTATCTGGCATATCACTTTTTATGCTTTTTAGCTCTCTATTTACCAACATGCCATCTTTTCTAGCTTTAACAGAAACAGCTTTTAAAGATCCATTTGCAAATGATTCAATCTGCTCAGCACCTGGGTGTTTAATTAAGTCAACAAGATGCTCTGTAACTTCGTTTTCAGGACCAATCGCAATATCAATATTATCTTTCCCAAATGCTTCTAAAGATTCAAGGTAGGCTGAATCAGAAAGTCTGCAAATTGTTTTTTTAACATTGAACGTAGATTTTGCAATTTGACAAGAAGTAATATTACATTCATCGCTATTTGTAACAGCCAACACAATCGTCTCTTCATCTGCACCAGCTTTCTCTAATGTTATTGGATGGGATGCATGACCAATCTCTGTGGCTAAATCATAATCTTCTTGAAGGCGCAAAAGCTTATCTTTATTTATGTCAACAATGCTTACTTCATATTCTTGTCTTGAAAGAGTAGATGCAAGACTGCTTCCAACTCTACCAGCACCAAGTATTAAAATTTTCATTGTTATAAATTAAACCTCTTTTTAGTGAATTGGAAGAATTGCTGAAATTAAATTAATTTTCAAAAAATTTTGCGTGTGAATTCACTGCATCTGAAGCGGAGATAATACGCCTTCCTGGAAACTGTAAGTAAGTAATAACTAACACAGAATCACTTGTTTTTACTGCAATTCCTTCTTCTATAAATCTAAAGTTGTTTTCCTTTAAGGCTTCTTTATTACCATTATATTCCTTCAATCCATGTATTTTTATTGCTATATTATTTTTTTCAAAATATAGTCCGGGCCATCCAATAAACGCTTTAAACTTTTGAAATATTTCCCTAGAGCTTTCTTTTGTGAAATCTATCTTGCCAGATGATTTATCTATTTTTGAACAATAGCTAGCTTCATTATTATTTTGCTCAATAAGAATTAGCTTACTATTTAAAATATTTCGCAAATCATTTTGAAGATTTTTAATACAAAGTGAGACAAGCTTATTTTCAAGATCTACTCTGTTATCTGATTCTAATATTTCAATTTCATAAGAGCAGTAAATTGGACCTTCATCCATTCCCTTAGACATTCTCATAATTGATATTCCAGTTTTATTATCGCTATTTAATATCGATGTCTGTATTGGAGAAGCTCCCCTATATTTAGGCAACAAAGAAAAATGAATATTTATTGGCGCAATATTTGGTGCATCAAGCATCCATTCAGGGAGTATTTTTCCATATGCTGAAACAACTAAGAAATCAAAATCCAAGTGCGAAATTTCTTGTTTGAATAAAACATCAAGCTTAGTAGGTTTAAAAATTGGGATTCCAAGCTTTAAAGCTTCCGCAGCTACAGAAGATGCCTCTTTACCTTTGCCTCTCTTTGATCTTTTATCCGGCTGGCTTATTACACCTAC
>Ga0181564_10003882_pt1 | contig 12780 bp, 12 predicted proteins | sample 011ome_24_FD_134512 | JGI IMG/M metagenome (GOLD analysis project Ga0181564, IMG submission 134512) | Coastal salt marsh microbial communities from the Groves Creek Marsh, Skidaway Island, Georgia - 011513CT metaG (megahit assembly) | ecosystem: Environmental > Aquatic > Marine > Intertidal...
CGGCGGCGGGGCGACTTCCTTCTTCGCGCCGAAAGAGAACATCGGCTTCTTCACCGGCGGCGGCGGCGGCGGCGGTGGGGCGACTTCCTTCTTCGCGCCGAAAGAGAACATCGGCTTCTTCACCGGCGGCGGCGGCGGCGGCGGCGGGGCGACTTCCTTCTTCGCGCCGAAAGAGAACATCGGCTTCTTCACCGGCGGCGGCGGCGGCGCCACAGCTTTCTTCGCAGCGAATCTCGAAACCTTAACTGGCTTGACCGGTTCGAAATCTTCCTCCTCCTCATCATCACCACCAGTTTTCTTACCGGCCAAAATAGCAGCGGCGACGGCAGACGCACCCGCGGCGCCCGCAAACGTCGTCGCAAAGTTGGCTTCGCCGCCTGAACCAGTGGACGAGCCACCAGACTTGGCCTTGCGCGCATCATTGATCGCCTGCTGCTTGGCGACTTGTTCAGCCTTCAACTTCGCGCGTTCTTCAGCGGCAGCCTTGGTCGCAGCCGCGCGTTCCTCCTTTTGCTTGGCGATGCGTGCCTCAGCTTCAGCCTTGTCCACGGGTGCGATGGTCGCCTTTGCCTTTGGCGTCGGCGCCGTCTTCGGCGCCTTTGGCACCTCAACCTTCTTAGTCTTGGTCACCTTAATCGCGGTCGTCGTCTTGTTCGCCTCACGTTCTTTCACTAGTTCATCCGGCTTGGAGATTTGACCATCCACACGCGCAACACCCGAACCTTCGGCTTGCAACGCGGCTAAATAATCGGCGTAAGCATCCGCGCGCGCGACGTCGGCGCCGCCGAGCGCGATGGCAATCGCCCCCGCCGCGGTCGCCGCAGCGAGCTTCTCATTCACAGAAGAATCATTCGCAGACGCACGCACCGGCGTCATCGTACGACGAGCACTCGTTTGAACGCGTCTCGATCCAGCAACCTATGCGCGCGATACAGCAACACTCCGTCGGTTAGTCACCCGATCGACGCCGCGCGCGCTTTTCGCGTCAACCGCCAGCCACCCCTTCGCATACCGCGACGACGAAAGCACGAATCCACAAATCCACACACGACGACGACAACAATAACGATGACCACCATCCCACATCCCCCACCGCGTCCTCGCCAACGCACCACCCGCGCCGCCGCCCGCCCGCCCCCCGCGCGCTTTATCCAGTCACGCCGTCCGAGAGATTGGCCGACCGACCTTCGGACCGCCGATGCCGATGCCGATGGATGTCGCGCGATGGCGACGACGCGCGCGCGCGCGCACCGTGTCTCCATCGTCCACGACCAATCTCACGCCATCGTCGAGGATACACGGCGCCCTCATCACGCGCGCGCGCGCATCGTCGTCATCCCGCGATATACCATCTCCGTCGCGCGACGATGATGCCCAAACCATATCGTCGTCGTCGTCGTCAGCGTTCGTCGTCGTCATCATCATCCTTCGTCATCGTCATCCCTGCGCGCACATCATGACGATCAGACCCACGGCGACGCGATCACGCACACGCACACATACACGTACCACTCGTGCGGGCGCGCGCGCGGCACCCATCGCCATCGCGGTCGTCGTCGTCGACGACATCGTGTGCATCCACGCGCGTATCTGTCGCCGCCCTCGCGCCCTCGAGCCGAGAACCCTGAACGCGATGCGATGCGATCGATGCGATCGATGCGATCGATCGATCCGATGTCGACATCGATCGATCCGATGCGACATCGATCGATCCGATGCGCGCGATCGCGCCCGCCGATCCGACACATCGACATCGACATCGACATCGCACACGGCGTTCGCGAGGGTGTGACTATGGGTGATTGCGTGGGTTATCGCGCGCACGGATCGCACGCCGGTCGCATGCGGGAGTGGTCTTGGAGCTCCATGCGGTGGGTGTATGAGGCGTGCGGTGGGATAAAAACCACCGACGCGGTCGCGGTCGCGGTCGCGGTCGTCGCCGATCGGCGCGTCGAGTGGCGGGCGCGGGCGCGGGCGCGGGCGACGACCGCGGTGTGCGACGCGGTGAGGGATGGCGAGCGAACGCGCGGGGGGTGGTGGTGGTGCCTCGGGCGCGAACGGTGGTGATGGTGACGGTGGTGGTGGTGACGCGGCGCCGGTGAATCATCATCATCAACGACATCATCATCAAAAGCAGGAGCAGCAGCAGCAGCAGCAGCATCATGGTGGTGAACAGGCGAGCGTTGGGAAACCGCCGCGAGGTGGGACGGCGGGTTCGGGGCTAGGGATGACGACGACGACGACGCATAGTGATGTGAATGCGGGATACGGGCGATCGACGAAGCACACGCGGCACGAGAGCGGTGGGTCGTGGTTGTTTGAGACGCGAGAGAATTTGGCGCGACAAGCGGCTGAGGAGGCGCGCGCGCGAGAGGGGGCGACATCGACGTCTGCGGTGACTGAACATGATGATAGACACGCTAGAGGGGTAGATATTGCGACTGCGCGTGATGCGTCGGTGATGGTGCGAGAGGATTTCGATGTAGGATCGCCGAACGGTACGGGCGCGACTGGGGTGTTGCTCGATTACTTTGAGTCGTTGCGGTATTTCGACGAGTGGGTTGCCGTGTCAAACTTGTGGGAGCGGCGGGAAAACGTCGGCGTGAGCGATTATCTGTGTGCAAGATTATACCGAGAAACGTCGGACGAGGCGGTGGAGCGGTATTTGAGTCAAATAGTGACAATGTGGATCCAACGTACCGAGCTCGGCGGGGCTGAGGCGCAGCAAGCGTCGAGTTTGGAGCGCATGATGGTGATGTGTTGTCGTCGATCTTTGCGATTGGCGACAAAAATGTGTTGGTTATTAAGTGCGGCGGCGGAGGATAGTTCACGTCCAGCGGCTGTGCAAGAATTTCGAGAGAGATGCGCATATGAGGCGGTGACAAATGGTACGTGGCTCGCGCCGTTTGAAGAGAGAAGAGCGAGCGCCGCATCGCCGGCGAGCCCAAAGAAATCACAAGTATCGACTACTGGGGAAGAACCGGTGACACCACCGAGAAAAATATTTGGTATGGCAAAATCTCCCGCGAAGTCTCGCGGAAGCGATGAAAAGGTAGCATCTGGAGATTCTCCGACGACGAGCGGCGGTTTTCTCGCTGGGTTTTCTCGCGTGTTATCGTTTCGGTCATCTCCATCCTCCTCTAAGTCTGAAAAGGCGAAAAAGCACCGAGAGTCACGTTCTCCTGGTAAACCGAAAGAAAGTTTCAAGCCACATGGTTCGGGTGGACGCTTGTCGTCGCTTTTCACCGTGTGTGGAACGGAGACGCTTCCTCCAGAGGATGGCGCAAAGGAACTGCGCCTCAGGAAGAAAACTTTTGACGCGACGATGAACTTCACGAATGAATTGTGCGATTTATCGGATAAACTGTCCAAAGTGTTTCCACTCGACAATCGACAAGGCATCTTGCGTCACGAACTGGCTCAAATCAACAGGCAATTCCGCCACACTGAAAAAGGTACTGGTGTATTATTTCCGATGGGACACGGCAAAATGGAGCGCGTTATTCGCATTCCGTTTGAAGAAGCAGTGCTTCTTAACAGTCGCGAAAAAGCGCCGTATCTCGTTTGTTTAGAGGTCGTGAGCTCGAATCCTACTCAAGAAGAGATGGACCATGCGAGCACGCATGGTTCGCCAAACGATTCAAGTGAAGACTTTTATCCATCAGGCGATGACTTCATGCCAGACGCGAGAGAGCGCATTCGTCGCTCGCTCGAAGCGAATCGTCGATTCCTTGCACCAGTTGGCGGCGGCGATGCATCGACTGGTTCATCGAGAGGCACGAACTCGTTTTCAAATGATGATTTGGAGGACATGTGGGTGAATGTCGTGCCGATAGTGAATACTGATGATAACAGCATCGTCGTGCGACTCGTCGTGCGCAGCGAGGCAGAAATGATGGACACCTCGCCAGGACCGCATCAGCGTAAACCTTCGGAAGTGGGTTTAATTGAAATGGCCGCACAAGTCAATGCTCGAAAGTGGGCCCCAGAAAAAGATGCGCTAGATGTCACTTCGCTCCCGACAGCGACTGGTGTGGGCGCGTCGATGACGTCGTCTCCGCACAAGCGTAGCGCTGGTGGTTTAGGTGAATTATGGATTGACAAGTTAGATCGCATCCGTCGAGCATCGCCCTATGGTAATCTTCCGGGTTGGGGTCTGAAGCCTATCATCATCAAAGCTGGGGACAACTGTCGACAAGAACTGCTCGCACTTCAGCTCGTTCGAACATTTGCTGATATTTACCGAAGCGCCGGCGTGCGTTGTTGGATTAGGGACTTTGATATCCTCACAACAAACACCCATTCGGCTTTGATAGAAGCAGTGACAGACGCACCCAGTATTCATGCTTTGAAATCTCGATCACCGAGAGGTATGACCTTGCGTCAACATTTCGAACGCAAGTTTGGCGTCGGTACCCCAGAGTTTCGCAAGGCGCAAAACAACTTTGTGGAGTCGCTCGCGGGGTATTCCATTTTGACTTACCTGTTGCAGGTCAAGGACCGACACAACGGTAACATTTTGCTTCATGATGATGGGCACTTGATTCATATCGATTTCAACTTTATGCTCTCAACCTCACCGGGTGGTATTAATTTTGAATCGAGTCCATTCAAGCTCACCAAGGAGTACTTGGAGGTGATGGATAGCGACGCCGAAGGCACTCGATCAGAAGCGTTCGATGCGTACAAGGCGCTGTGTATTCAAGGTTATCTCGCTGTTCGTGAACATGCCGAGCGCATCGTGTTGTTGATTCAAATGATGCGCGCAAGTGGATGTCCTTGCTTCAACGCCGGTCCCAAAGTGATGAAGTTGCTTCGTCAGCGCTTCAATTTGGCCATGAGCGAAGAGCAGTGCGTGGAGACGGTTTTGGGAATGATCTCAGACTCTATCGACGCCTGGTCGACGCGACAATATGATTTCTACCAACGGTACGTGTGTTTCGATTTGTTACCGTCGTTTAAGCGCGCCCTCTTCTCGACGCTTCACGTCTTTTGTTCTTGATTAACTAACCGTTTTTGCCGCGTCCATAATGCAGAGTTTTAAATGGCGTGCTATAATCACGCAGCCATTCCCGGCACTCTATAATTGTTTTTGTATCTCTCAGCCCTGTAGAGATATGTAATCCGCATCTAGAACAACCCCTCACAGCGCGCACACGCGTCCAAACAACTTCTCTCTACGCTGTCCTCGCGCGTCAAACAGCGTGACGCGCGCCCACCGAGGTTACTCCACTCCACGACGCACAAAACGCCCCGAAATCGCACTCATGGTTCAACCCGCGTTGATCGCCGCACCCATCGGTGCCGCTGCCGCCGTCGTCGTCGCCACTCGCGCCGTCCTCGGTGGTCGTCAATCTAAAGAGGAAGTCAGACGAGGCGTCGTGGATGACAACGAAGTGTCCTTCGCGTGCGAGCGCGTGTGCGCGAGCGACCGATTGATGTCGCGTCTCGGTGGATTAGGCAAGGTACGTCGCAGGTGCTCGTGATCGCGCGCGTGCGACGCGTAACTGGTGTCACTGTCGACAAAGTGTGTGTTGGATTACGCGCGCGAGCTGTTTAAATCGATCGCGCGAGCTCAACTTGCGTTGTACGAGTACTCACCGCACCTACGAACGGTTGGTGGTTCATGATGTATACAGGCGGAAATGCCACACACGTGTGTGACGGTATGTGGGATGTCCGGCACCGATGCGTGCGTAGATGCGTGCTCGCGCGTGGCGTGCACGGCGCAGCACAGCGTGCCGCTATGGAACGAACAGTGCGTGAAGCGGTGCACGGCGGAGTGTTTGCGCGGAAGAACGAATACGCCGTGATTGTGGTGAATCATATAGAGAATGTCGCTCGAACGGTTGATAATTTGCTGCGATATCGATCACTCGGGTGAGATTTTTGAGACGTGGTGGTGTAATTAAAATTTCTAGCATTGTAGGCCTCGCGTCCTTTCTCTGCGTATCTCTTCTACCCGTCGAGCATTTGCGACGGAGCTTCACCATCGGGATAAAAATCTTCTGGCTTTGCCGCGTACATGGCTAGCATCGCATTCTCGACGTCCATCGTGTTTCCGACAAGCACGAGCGAGTGCAGCGGTCCGCCCATGTCGACGCCGCACATTTCTTTGAGCGTGCACGCGCAAATTTTCTCATCATCATGACCCACGCGCGCTACAGCCACGCACATGGTTTCAGGGCCATACACACCTTCACCACGCGTCTCTTCAACCTCTATCATCTGTCTCGCCGCCGTCGCCGCCGTCATAAATCTCGGCGGCTCGTACTCTTCAATGCCCTTGCACAGCGCCCGAGTCGTCGGCTCCTTGACTCGAATATCCAATAAGCACAGCGTATGCGATCCAAATGATCGATTCTCCTTAATTCTATCATAAAAACTATCCGGTCGCCACGTTGAGGTGAAGAAACATATCGATACCGCCTGCCCAAAATTATACAACGACAATCCAGTGCCCGCCACGGCGTTCATGATGCTCGCGTTGTAAATATTCTTCACTTTCACTCCGCGCTCGACTGCACGAAGCACTAAATCCGCGTGCGTCGTCGCCGCGAAAGCATCACCAACGACTAAAAATGCAACATCCATCGTCGCCGATTCATCTAACAATCCATCTACGCCTTGCTCGACGAAATTTCTATCGCACACCGTCACCTCCTTGCCGTACAGCGTCGACAACTTGTCCACGTTGACACCCAAGATGGACGTGTATGCCTCCAAGTACACCTTTGCGCACTTTTGAATCGCGGCTAAACCATTCATGGTGACATCGCGTTCGTCTCCCAGCCCGAGACCGATGACGTACAGCATCGTCGACCGACGAAAACACCACGCAAACGAGCTGAATCAAGTGAAGAGCGCGCGCTGCCGGCGGCTGACGCTTTTAACGACGCCCGTTCACGCGCGCGCGGCGACGACGACGGCTGCGACGGCGACGACGACGCTGAAAATGAGGCGCTGATCGAAGCACACGCGTCAAGCACTGCGAGTTCGTCGAGCTCGCGCGGGATGCGCGCGTGCGAGTGACGCGCGCGCGGCACACACCGTCGCACCACATGTCGGGACACGTCGCGCAAGACGCGTTCGCGCGTGGATTGACGCCGCGCTCGCGCGTGCGATCGAGCCGGCGTCATCATCGTGCGGTACGCGCATCGTCTTCACCTTCGTCTTCCGCGTCGTCGTCGCGAGAGGTGGGTCGAGACGATGCCGCTGGTGATGATGATGATGGCGTTGCGCTCACACGGTTTGACGGAGGCGCACGCGCATCAACGAGCGATGTGAGCGAGGATACCGACGCGAGTGAATCACGCGCGATGCGTTCGTTGCGCGGCGCCGTGCATCGCCGGGCGGTGCTCGCATCGGTGGTGCTCGCGAGCGGCGTCGGCGACGGCGCGTGGTTGGGTGAGCGTCGGGCAAGCGCGAGCGCGGGGCCGGATTACGCGCTTCCAGGTCCGTATCGCGTGCGCGCGTTGCCGCAACTCGAGCACACGTGTTCAAAGTGTTTTCCAATGTGCGTTGGGTTGAGTTGTTTGAGTAGAATACGGGTGTTTGTGCCCAAGGCGGATGTGGAACCGGATGCGTTGTTTCCGGTGCTTGGGAAAAAGACGCCGGCGACGACGCGAACAAGCGCGAGCGAAGCGCTGAGGTACGCTTCAGAGCCGCCATACCCTGTTGCTATTATTACTCCTGGGTTTTTGATCGATGGTGAGTCGTATTCGTCCATTGCACGACGATTATGTTCGTGGGGATACGTCGTCGTAATGTACACCAAGACGGAATCCGTCGCCGGTGGGACGTTGGATGACGAAGTTTCAGCGGCAATTCTTGGCGATTTAATCTCATGGGTCGATAGTGACGTCACTATTGGTCCGTATGCCAACCCAGATCAGGTGTACCTGATCGGACATAGTCGCGGTGGCAAGATATCAATGTTGCAAGCGCTTCGAGACGAACGCGTCAAGGCGATTGCGTTGCTCGATCCCGTCGATAACACCGTGTACGCTCCTTTAGGCCCGGGATTCCCAAGCGCATTAGCCGCCATGAAAGCCAATCCAGCGCGCGTACCTCCTCTCCTCGTCGTCGGTGGCGTCTATGGAGGAGAATGCGCACCGAGCGGGTCAAATTACGCGGAATTCTTCGCCGCGTCGCCCCGCGGAGTCGCCGCCAAAGGACACGACGCGTGGGGATTTTCGTGCGGCGCCGGTCACTTTGATTTCATCGATGAAGCGACTTTCGTACAAAAAGTCATCTGTCCCGATGGTTCCATGGATCCAAGTGTCACTCGTGACTTGTGCGCGGCTTTGGTCGTCGCGCACGGCGAACGAGTGCTCCGTCCGGATGAGTCTAGCGACGCCGAGACGCTCGAGCGCACGCTCGGCTCTCTCCGTTCGCAGTTCACCGACCGCGGTGTCGCATTCGATAGCGTGCATAAACTCAAATAGTGTGCGTGAAAAAGCACCACATCACAATACATCACACACGATACGAATCGTGCGCGCGTATGTGCGTACATTTAACCTCGATTTCCCGACCAAGCAACCGACGCTCAGCTCAGTCTCTCGCGCCTCCCCACACCACGACGACGACGGCATGCCATCCGACGACGATGCGATCGCCGCGTACACGCGACTCGCCGTCGCCGCAGCGCTGGCGTTTGCCCTCACGTCTGCGCGCGAAGAAGTCGCGGTGTGGACCGCCACCGCGCGTTTACAGCTCCGCGCGCTCACACGAGATTTCGTCCAAGAATTGGGCATGATTCGTCGCAGCGCTGAGACGCGATTGATTGCGATCGCAGGCGGCGTCGTCGGCGCGCTGGCGTTGAGTAAACCCGACGAGGAATCGTTCGATTCGTGGTTTGATCGATACCGCGCGTGGGTGCGGGAGGAAAAAGCCAATGGCGCCGGAGACGCCGCGGGCGGTTTCGTCGCGCGCGCCAAGCGACGGTACATCGAGGCGAGCGACGCGGTGTTGACGTATGGTGGAATTTCGACGCGTGGGAAGGTGAAAAAGACGAGTTCGAGGGATTGGTTCGTGGCGCGAACGGTGGTTGTGGGGGACTCGGTGGTGTTCGTCGGGCTTGGGGGACTGTGGTGGGGGCCAGCGTGCTCGTTCAACGCCGCGAAAAGAGCGGTGAATGACGGCTTAGCGTTTCTCGCGCGCTTGAAAGAAACGTTAACGTGATGTAGGTGGAGAGTCGCGTAGTGTATAAAAGTCGTAGCAGCAGCAGCAGCAACAGGAGCGCGCAGCATGTAAATAATTTGATTACAGATAAAGAAAAGTACAAGCACAACTGTAGAATGTACGTAAAGAAACACGGGCTTTTCAGCTTAAAATCCTGTCTCATCATCGACGTACGTCGCATCGTGCTTCAAATGGTATGAAGAGTACGTCCCACCGGGCGCTGACGAGCTCGCGGCGCCAAAAAACGGAATAGCTGGTAAGAAGAAGGCGGCGATGGCGGATCCGATTCCGCCGAGTTCGCGAGACGAGCGCTCGCCCACGGCGCGTTTTTGTCCCTTTTCATTCACGAGAAACTTAAATTCCTCGAAAAACGATGCCAACACTCGATCCTCACCCGGAACAAAGCTCGACTGCACGCCAGACCACGAACGTCGGACGCCTACGCGCGTCGTACCCTCTTCTGATTCGACTGAAATCAAAAGCGCCCCAGCCTCTTTCAAGCCGCCGTCAAACCTCATAAAAGCAATGCGCGCGCCATTTTCTAAGTTATCAACACTCAAAGGTAACGGTAACGGCATTTCGCTCGTAAATGCCAACGTACGTGCCCATTGACGAATAGAATCGATCATCGTCTCTTCAACGTCCAAAGCGCACGCTTCGGCTTCGCACACGTCCAAGCTCGACAGCACCGTCGTTCGCAACGGACCAACTAAACCTTCATATATCACCGTCGTCCCAGCGTTGGCGCTGTTCTTCCCACTCCCGCGTCCTTTTATCCCGTTTTTTGCGTTACCTTGTCGCAGCATGCGATCGTACGTTTCTCGCGCCTTGACGTCGCCCAACGCTTCGTACGCCCCGTTGACGCGCGCCATGGCTCCATCCACGCTCGACTCCGCGCGTACGTCTGGGTGCATAATCTTGGACATTTTCAAGAACGCCCGACGTACATCGTCTTGAGATGCATTGGGCGAGATATTAAGCACTTCATACGCGCTCTCGCCATCGAAACGGCCGTCAGAAGCGACGGATCGCGTGGTCGCGTTGCGAGATCGCTGGTGCACTTTTTGCGTACATTTTCGTGGGTTTGCGCGCCCCGCGACCGCCGCGGCGCCGAGTGCTGTGGCGTGCATGATTGGAAGTATATGTACACCGCCGTGTGCGGGAGACGATCGGCAGGTGACGAGTCGATGTGATCGAATGCGTCGATGAGTGCGGTCGCGGTGGAGGTCCAGTCAGCAGTTACCGGTAGTTACATTTTCTGGGACAAGGTTTGTCCGACAAGGTTTGTAAACACTACGAACACTTGTATGCGATATTAAATAAAACAACGCGAAAGGATAAGAATTATGAGCACAACGCGCGGGCGCGAAGAGGTTAGACCTCGAGCGCTTCGGCGATGGCGGATGCTAAAGAGAGCACTTCAAAGGGCTCGACGCCGTCGACGGCGCCGACGGTTTGTGGACACGAATCAGTAATCCAAAAGTTTGCAAACCCTTGACCACCAGCACCTTCGGTGGTGAAACGCTTCCAGGATGCGTTGGGGAAAACACCGTGCGTGGCGTATGCGGAAACACGAACCGCGCCGAGGCGCGAGAGCAACTTTTGACATTCGATGAGCGTGGAGCCAGACTGCACGAGATCATCGACGATGACTACGTGTCGGCCGACAGGTTCACCTTCCTTGAGTTTAACAATACGCTTCGGACCTTCACGAACTTTGGTGCAAACCACGCTTTCGTATCCAGCTGATGCGAAGAACGTGTGGAAACGCTTGTATGCCCCTTCATCTGGGTACGCAATGACGACGTTATTCGCATCCTCCAACTGGCTCAATCGCTCGAGCAAAAGCGGAATACCGCTTTCAAAGCACGGTAAGATGCTATCACCAAAGTAAAAGCGCTCTTGTAACGCGTGAATATCGAAAATAATCGTACTCGTTGGCCCGCCTCGCGACGGCGGAATGTTGCTCAAAATGCGCGCCAACGTCACCGCCGTCGCCACTTCACCCTCGCGCACCACGCGTTCGGCAGTACCAGTAGGGAAGAATGGTAAAACCAAAGTGAACGAGGCGACGAACATCTTCGGTAGCGAATAAATAATACTTAATTGCTCAAAGATGACCTCTGGAGAGTGAAACGACGCTAAAAACGCCACGTGTCTATCTCTCACGTCGTACGCATCGTTGATAAACAAATCTGGAAATCCATCAGGGAACGTACGCCAGTCAATTTCTCCGAGTTCTACCATACCATCGCTTTCGGATTCAATCTTCCTCGCCAGCGGCTCCATCTCCTTACTGTAAAATAACACTGGAAATTTACGCCGTCTCGTCCACGCCGTCTCGTCTGAAAACCCTGGTCGCGAAATCCCCCCACGCTTCGCCTTCCCAGCCGACGCTGACGCTGACGCCGACGATGCTTTCGTCACATCTTTCGCCGCCTCTCCACCAGCCTTCTTATCGCTCTTACTCACTTGCGTTGTCATCGGTTTCGGCTCCATACCGCCCGATGCCGCCTTGGCTGACGACTTTGTCTTCCCTTCATCCGTCCCTCGCGCATCCATCACCGCTCGCGCGACAACCTTAGACGTCAACACACCATCACTACCATCACCGCTACTCTTCCACCCTCGCCCATGCGCACCATTCCACCGAACCGTCGTCACAGAGTCCTCGTCCACGCGTCTCGACGCCCAACCCCAACCCGCGCGCGCGCTCGCCTCTCGCCCTCTCGTCGCCCCTCTCGCCCTCACGCGCGACGTCAACGTCTCCCCAGAGACACCTCGCATCCATGCGTGCGCGTTCGCGTGCGCCATCGCCCCTCACGCGCGCTCGCACTCGCGGAATATCCCACGCACACGCCGCCGCGGGTTCAAACCTCGCCTCACACACCGGTTCAAACCTCTCTCTCGCGCGCGATGCAGACGACGGCGGCGACGACGGTGGCGGCGAGGGGTTGAATAAATGCACCCGCCACCCCGCGCGGCGTGCTCGGCGCGCCGACCGCGGTGTGACGCGCGCGCGGCGCCCGAATGCGCGCCCCAAGGGGACCATAAAGTTTACATTAGTGGCGTCACGCCTCAGCAGCATTCACCAACAACGGCGTTCGCGACGCCATTCGCGCGCGCCATGGCGGTGCGCACGAATCACAGCGCGACGAATGCGCGCTCGCATCGCCTCGCGGCGCGGCGTCGTGGCGCGTCGGTACGCGCACACGGGCGGATAACGCGCGCGCGCGCGAGCCGCCGCAACGACCGAGTTTTGGATAAAGATGGCGCGGATGATGCGGTCGTCGATGCGCTGGCGCTCGTGCGTCGCGTCGGAGACGTGGCAAACGCGGTGGTGTCGGTGGTGGCGAAGAGGCAAGGGTTGGCGGGGGCGATTGGCGCGCTTGGGCCGACGTATGCAAAGTTTGGTCAGGCGTTGGCGAGTCGCGGGGACGTCGTCGGGGAGACGACGGCGAGCGCGCTCGGGGCGTTACAGGATGATATGCCGGCGTTTAGCGATGCGGAGGCGTTGAAGATAGTGATTGAGGAGTTTGGAGACGGCGCGGTGGCGCAGGCGGTGCGTAAGGCGGGAGCACCGGTGGCGGCGGC
>Ga0181564_10003893_pt1 | contig 12757 bp, 10 predicted proteins | sample 011ome_24_FD_134512 | JGI IMG/M metagenome (GOLD analysis project Ga0181564, IMG submission 134512) | Coastal salt marsh microbial communities from the Groves Creek Marsh, Skidaway Island, Georgia - 011513CT metaG (megahit assembly) | ecosystem: Environmental > Aquatic > Marine > Intertidal...
AATTTTGTCAAACAGTGGAAGCAGGCGGGCATGGATGGGGTTAGCAAACTCTATCAGGTATTTACCGTTGACGGGGTATCATTACCGGCCTTGAAAGACTCGGCTCTTGGCATCCTTGGAACACAAACTTGGTCACCCGATCTTGATAATCCGATCAATAAGAAATTTGTTTCCGATTACAAAGCTCAGTTTGGCGGCTATCCGTCTTTTTATGCGGCACAGGCCTATGACACGATCTTGGCGATCGATTATGCAATTGCAAAATCTGGTAGCAAGGATACCGCCAAAATGCGCGCCGCACTGGCCAGTGGCGACATCCCAACTACCCGCGGCAATCTGAAAATGAACACAAATCATTTTCCAATCCAGAATATCTATCTGCGTGAAACAGTGAAAGATGCTGACGGCGTTGTCACAACCAAGGTGATTGGCACTGTCTTTAATAATCACGCCGACTCATATGCAGTAAATTGTAAATTGTAAATCCTAAAAAACCAGCCAGCGGCCGTTTCTGTTCTGCTGGCTGGGAACAAACAGTCTGCACAACGGCGCGGCTAGCGCGACTGGTTACGGCCTATGACACTTACCCTTATTCTTGAACAGACTTTCAACGGCCTGCAAGCCGGCGTTACCTTGTTTCTGGTTGCTGCCGGTTTGACCCTTATTCTGGGGATTATGGATTTCGTCTTTCTGGCGCATGGTGCGCAGGTTATGATTGGCGCCTATGCGGCGGCGGCGATCACCCAAGCGACGGGCAATTTCTTTGTAGGGCTGGGTCTGGCGATCCCCCTTACATTTGCAAGTGGCTATCTTCTTGAATTATTAATCATCCGGCATCTTTACCGACGCGATCATATGGAACAGGTCTTGGCGACCTTTGGTCTTATCCTGTTTTTTAACGAGGCTATTCGTATTGGCTTTGGTCCGGCCGCAATTTATTCAGATTTGCCGCCGTCGCTGTCGGGCTTTATCGAGATTTTACCTGACACACCCTATCCGGCTTTCCGGCTTGGAGTGATCGGTGTGGGCCTTATCATTGCGCTGGGGATCCATTTATTTGTGTCTAAAACCCGCGTTGGTGCGATGGTGCGCGCTGGGGCAAACAATCCGGAAATGACGGCCGCACTGGGGGTTAATATCAAAATTTTATTCCGGCTGATCTTTGCGACTGGCGCATGCCTCGCCGGTGTGGCTGGCATGATGCTGGGGCCGTTGACCGCGGTACAGTCGGGTATGGGTGAGCCTTTGCTGATTCTGTCGCTGGTGGTGATCATCATTGGCGGCATTGGTTCGGTTCGCGGCGCCTTTGTTGCAGCGATTATTATCGGGCTGGTTGACACTCTTGGGCGGGTCTTCCTGCCATCAATTTTGCGGTTGTTTGTCGAACAGGCAGCCGCCGACGGTGCCGGGCCTGCACTCGCGTCAATGCTGATCTATATTCTGATGGCAGTCGTGCTGATTTTCCGGCCAACCGGCCTGTTTCCAGCCAAGGGATAGTTGTATGACCGGATTATTAAAGTTTTTTGGTCTAGTACACGCCGGCATCAGTGACAATAAATTACTATGGCTGTTAATTGCCGGTTTTGCAGTTTTTCCAATCGTAACGCAGCTTGTTGATCTGCCGTTCTGGAACGATGTTGCAATGCGGATAATGCTTCTCGGCATGGCGGCAATGGGGCTTAATCTTGTCCTTGGCTATGGTGGCATGGTCTCGTTCGGTCATGCGGCCTTCATCGGCATTGGCGCCTATTGTGTTGGCATTGGTCAGTACTATGGTCTAATGAATGGCTGGGCGCATATCCTGCTTAGTGTCGCGGTATGTGCCAGTCTGGGATTGGTGATCGGCTATCTGGCGCTGCGCACAACAGGCATCTATTTTATTATGATCACGCTTGCCTTTGCGCAGATGCTGTTTTTTCTGTTCGTCTCGCTTGAGCAATTTGGCGGTGATGACGGCATGAGCATTGACCGCGCCGAATTTCTGCTGATCGATCTTTATGAACCTTTGCGGCTATATTTTCTGATTTGGGTGATGCTGGCAATTGTCACGCTTTTGTTAATGTTTATTGTGCGATCCCGCTTTGGGGTGACCTTGCGTGCCATCAAAAGCAATGAGTCGCGTGTTGAGGCGATGGGGCTTGTGCCACTTCATTTTAAAATCACCGGCTATGTGATTTCAGCGGTGATCTGCGGGCTAGCGGGCAGTTTGTTTGCCAGTTGGCAGGAATATGTATCACCCGACATCATGCATTGGACACGGTCAGGTGAGTTGATGATCATCATAATTCTTGGCGGGCTTGGAACGTTAGCAGGTCCGCTGCTTGGGGCGATTGTCTTTCTGTTACTTGAAGAATTTTTACCATTGATGCTTGGCGCACTGGTACCGGCCTATGCGGAGAACTGGATGGTGTTGTTCGGACCGCTGTTAATCATGGTGGTGCTATTTGGACGCGGAGGATTGGTCGGCCTGATCGACAGCAAAATTCTGCCCCACCTCGGGCTGGGCAAAACAGCGGTGAAATGATGACAAATCCCGTTCTAGAGCTTCGCGACATCACAAAATCATTCGGCGCATTGACCGCCACAAATAACCTGTCATTAACCGTAATGCCCGGGGAAATCCATGCGTTAATCGGCCCGAATGGTGCTGGAAAAACCACTCTGATCCAGCAGATTTACGGCGCATTAAAACCCGACTCCGGCCAGGTGCTGTTAAATGGGTGCGATCTAACCGGCCTTTCGGTGCCAGCGCGTATCCGCGCCGGGATTGGCCGGTCATTCCAGATCAGCAATGTGTTGATGGATTTCACCGTTTTGCAAAATGGCATCATTGCCGAGCATGCGCGTCTTGGCCAAAGTTTTCGGTTTTTACAACCAGCTTTTTCTAACCCTCAATTGATTGACGGTGCCATTGCGATCCTTGATCGGGTTGGGCTATCCAGCCGTGCTGATACGATGGTTAGTGACCTTGCGCATGGTGAACGGCGGATGCTGGAACTGGCGTTGGCAATGGCCGCATCGCCCAGCCTTTTATTGCTGGATGAACCAATGGCCGGTGCCGGCCCAGACGATGGCCAGCGCATGACCGAAATCATTGACGGGCTTCGCGGCGATGTGGCGATTTTACTGATCGAGCATGACATGGATGCGGTGTTTCGCCTTGCCGACCGCCTTACGGTCTTGGTCGAGGGCAGTGTAATTGCCGCCGGAACCGTCGATGAAATCAGTACCAATCAGGCGGTAAAAACGGCCTATCTCGGAGATGAGGACTAGACGATGCTGCATCTTCACAATGTCCAGTCAGGCTATGGAGTGGGACAGGTTCTGTTCGGTGTATCGCTGGCAGTTTCGGCTGGCAAGGTTGTCTCACTGATGGGCCGTAACGGCATGGGCAAAACCACCACCATCCGCACGATCATGGGACAGTTGCCATTGACCGCGGGGCGTATTGAGCGATTTGGCGATGACCGGCCAGACCGGCTGCCCTTTCAGATTGCCCGCGCCGGTATCGGGCTAGTACCGGAAGGACGGCAGATTTTTTCTAATCTGAACGTCACTGAAAATCTGCAGACCTTTTATCAGCCACCACGTGATGATTCCGCATCACACTGGCATTATGACCGTGTACTGGCATTATTTCCGAGACTTGCTGAACGACGTGACCATGCGGGCAATCATCTATCAGGCGGCGAGCAGCAAATGCTGGCGATTGGGCGCGCACTGATGACCAACCCAAAATTATTGATTCTTGACGAAGCTACCGAGGGGCTGGCCCCGATCATCCGCAATCAGATCTGGGATTGTCTTGCGACGCTAAAGGCCGAAGGTCAGTCAATCCTGATTATCGACAAAAATGTCAGGGCTATGGCCAGGCTGGCCGATCACCATTATATTCTGGACAAGGGGCGCGTTGTTTGGGACGGGGATTCAGAAACCTTGCTTGGAACCGATGGATTGACCGCGCGCTATCTCGGAGTTTAACGAAAACAGCCAGTGCGCTGGATAGGATTTTGCATGAACGCCTTTATTTGTGATGCTGTTAGAACCCCGATTGGCCGCTTTGGCGGCGCACTCTCATCGATGCGTCCGGATGATATGGCCGCGCATGTTATCAAGGCATTAATTGCACGTCACCCTCACGTTGATCAGGGCGCCATTGACGAGGTGGTTTTTGGTGCGGCTAATCAGGCTGGTGAAGATAACCGCAATGTTGCGCGCATGGCGCTGCTGCTGGCCGGGCTGCCGGTAGAGGTGCCTGCAAGCACGATTAACCGCCTTTGTGCATCGGGCATGGACGCCGTTGCAAATGTAGCGCGGGGGATCCGGGCTGGTGATTATCATCTGGCCATTGCGGGCGGCGTTGAGAGCATGAGCAGAGCCCCCTTTATCCTGCCAAAATCTGCAACCGCCTTTGCGCGCAAGGCTGAGATCTATGACACAACGATTGGTTGGCGGTTTGTGAACCCGGCAATGAAGGCTTCTTATGGGGTCGACTCAATGCCCGAAACTGCCGATCATGTTGCCGCTGATTATCATATCAGCCGCGCTGATCAGGATGCGTTTGCACTGCGCTCGCAGCAACGCTGGGCAGCCGCGCACGCCGCACAAAAATTCGCTGATGAAATCATTCCTGTCCCAATTCCACAACGCCGCGGCGATCCGGTGATATTCGATACTGACGAGCATCCCCGCCCCGACACCAAAGCTGATCGGTTGGCCAGCCTTGCCGGGGTAAATGGTGACGGCTCAACCGTGACCGCAGGCAATGCATCGGGCGTCAATGACGGTGCAGCGGCACTGTTATTGGCCTCGGCCGAAGGGGTCGAGACGCATAGTTTGCGGCCAATGGCGCGGATCGTGGCGATTGCTGCCGCCGGGGTACCGCCACGCGTAATGGGAATTGGGCCGGTACCTGCCACCAGAAAAGCGCTAGCTATAGCCGGTCTTTCAATTGAAGATATGGATGTGATCGAGATCAATGAGGCCTTTGCCGCGCAGGGACTTGCCTGTCTTCGCCAGCTTGGCATTGCTGATGATGCACCGCACGTAAACCCGAATGGCGGGGCGATTGCGATTGGCCACCCGCTTGGCATGTCCGGGGCAAGGCTTGTACTGACGGCAGCTTATGAGTTGAAGCGTAGGGGTGGGCGCTATGCGCTTTGCACTATGTGTGTTGGCGTTGGTCAGGGCGTCTCGATGATTATCGAGGCCGTCTAACTGCCAATAAATTTTGCCGGACGCTTGGCCAGAAAGGCGCGCACCCCTTCAGCATAATCATCTGATCTGCCGCATGCCTGCTGCACGATGGCCTCATCATCCAAATGCTCATCAAACAAGTTACCAGCGGCAGCTTGCATCAATTTTTTGGTCCCGGCATAGGCGGCGGTCGGACCGGCGGCAAATTTTGTCACAAGTTCATATGCTGCGGACATCAATTCAGCCTCATCATAACTTTTCCAGATCAACCCCCATTCTGCCGCTTGTGAGCCGGATAACACCTCACCAGTTAGCGCCAGTCCCATAGCACGCGCCATGCCGAGCCGACGCGGCAAGATCCAGCTACCACCGGCATCCGGCACCAGACCGATTTTAGAAAAGGCCTGAATAAAACGGGCATTATTTGCCGCCAGAACAACATCGCAAGCGAGCGCCAGATTAGCCCCTGCACCTGCCGCAACACCGTTCACCGCACATACCACCGGCACTGGCAATCCGTTAATCAGCCGTACCAACGGATTAAAATAGTCATTTAATGTCTGACCAAGGTCAGGCGGCCAATCGCCAGTATCAGGATTGCGGTCACCAAGATCCTGACCCGCGCAAAAGCCGCGCCCCGCGCCGGTAATCAAAACCGCGCGCGCCGTACCGACATTTTCCAATGCAGACCGAAACGCAAGGTGCATTTCGATATTAAGCGCATTTAATCGCTCTGGCCGGTTCAGGGTGATTTTGACCCAATGATCAACCTTTTCAACAATGATCGGATCGCTCATATCATACCTACTATTTAACTATTATTTGACGGGCTATTTGATTTGTCGTAACGGCGCGGGTTATGGCCTGTTTTTTTGATATAATATGCAAATTTACGCGAAACAGGCCTTTGTTATCGCATTATAATCTTGCATGATTGTAAGCAACCTTCGCAAGCATTCTGGCACCGGTTTCGTCAGTTTCCTCGAAGATAATGTTTTTCATATGCGGCAACTTATATACGGCATCCATAATTGGCCATCATTACAATGATGCACCATTGCAAATCAAAAGGGACAGTCATGACGGTAAAATTCTGGCAGGATGATAAAGTGTTTTTTGTCGAGCTTGCTAATCCGCCGGTCAATGCAATCAATTTAGCTGTGCGCAGGGGACTGCATGACGCACTGATGGCGCAAAAGGCCGCAGCCGGTATTGACCGCGTCGTGCTAATGGGAAGTGATAGAATCTTTGCCGCAGGTGGTGATGCGCGCGAATTTGATGCGCCACCGGTGGCACCACATTTGCCTGATCTTCTTGCGATGATTGAGGTCTCCGAGGTGCCATGGATTGCTGTGATAAATGGTGCCGCGCTAGGTGGCGGGTTGGAACTGGCACTAGCCTGCCGCTACCGGATCGCTGGACCAAAGGCACAGCTTGGCCTTCCTGAAGTATTGCTTGGCGTTGTTCCGGGCGCCGGCGGCACCCAGCGCCTGCCACGTCTGATCGGTTTTTCCGCGGCGCTGCAAATGATCACCAGCGGCAAGCCCATCACTGCGGATAGAGGGCTTACCTTAGGGCTTATAAACCGAATTGATAACGCGCCAAAGGCCGCCGCAATCACGATTACCGCAGATGATTTGCACACCATAGTGCCGGTTTCCAATTTACCAAACAGCGTGATGGATGACGCCATATTGGCAAAGGTAAATGCTGGCCTTAGCCACCGCGCCGCCGGCCAGATCGCCCCGATAAAGGCTGCCGAGCTTGTTGCGGTCACCAGCTACGCATCCTTTGGCGAGGGCATGGCCGCCGAGCGTGATTGCTTTCTTACGCTTCGTCAATCCTCACAGGCTAGAGCACTTCGGCATCTGTTTTTTGCCGAGCGCGGTGCAAAGGCACCGGCTGAACTAGCCTCTTATAGTTCCACTATTAATAAGGTAGTTGTCGTTGGTGGCGGCACAATGGGGGCGGGTATTGCCCATAGCCTGATCAGTGCCGGCGTTGAAACTGTGACAATAGAGAATAATGACGCATCTGCCACTGCCGCTATCGCACGCGCTGAAAGCCTGATTGAAGCAGGCATGAAACGAGGCCTAATCACGCCTGAACGCGCCACTGAAATGCGTGCCTGTCACAGAATTTCAACTGACTATGCCAGCGCCAGAAACGCCGATATCGCCATCGAAGCGGTGTTTGAAGATATGGCGCTTAAGCAGACAGTTTTTCAAAAATTGCAGACAGTCATGCCAGCCAATGCGATTTTGGCAAGCAATACATCCTATCTTGATATCGACGAGATTGCCGGTGTGCTTGACGATCCATCGCGGCTGATCGGGCTGCATTTTTTCGTGCCCGCTCACATCATGAAATTGCTTGAGATTGTCAAGGGCGAAGCTAGTGCACCTACCGCCCTTGCCGCTGGCTTCGCGCTAGCCAGACGGCTTGGCAAAATCCCGGTTGTGGCCGGGGTTTGTGACGGGTTTATCGGTAACCGGATATTGGCACGTTACCGTGAGGCAGCTGACCTTTTACTGCTGACTGGCGCAACCCCAGCGCAGATTGACCACGCGATGACCAGCTTTGGCTATGCAATGGGCCCCTATGAGACCCAAGATTTATCTGGACTGGATCACGCCTATGCGAACCGCCGCCGCCAAGATGCCAGTCGTGATCCAAACAGGCTTTATGTCAAAATCGCCGATCTAATGGTTGAAGCTGGCCGGCTTGGCCGCAAATCCGGTCTTGGCTGGTACAGCTATGATACGGTGGGGCAGGCAAAGGCTGATCCAGCGGTAGACAGTTTAATCACCGAGGCGGCGGCTACTGCGGGCGTAACCCGGCGCCATTATAGCGATGATGACATCACCCACCGGCTATTGCTGGCAATGATCAACGAGGCAGCGTCGATCCTTGACGAAGCAATTGCAGAGAGCGCTGCCGATATTGACCTGGTTAGTGTTCTTGGCTATGGCTTTCCGCGATGGCGCGGCGGGCTCATGCATTATGCTAACCAGATTGGCATGGCAAAAATCCTCGCTGGATTAGAGACGCTTTCTGTAGAAGACAATGCTATCTGGCAGCCTTGCAAATTGATCAAAGACATCGCCGCGGCGGGACGTGGTTTCACTTGATAAAAATTCATTTGGCACAGAATACAATCAGCACCATGATCATCTGGATTTATCTCAGCCTGACAGGTACCCATTGATTATCTGGCCGAAATAATATAATCGCAATACTCTTACCATTCCAGGGCAACCATGGAAGGGATCGATCATCTGTGAAACACCCTGATTAACCTCTGGCATAGGTCAGCCGCTGGATCAAATGACCACCAGATCAAGTCCAATTTTAACACTGATCCTATGGCGCGGATCCGGCCTTGATGGGGCGCCAGTTTTATGCCACTAAAACCAGCTACCGCCATATCCGTAATTAATGGTTACTCGGCCAGTTTTTGCGGGTGAAAGCTGTCACCGCTGACCCGATGCCAGTAAGATGAAAGACGTGGATCATCAACCGGTCTGCCATCGATCAGCGCATTCACCTCGACGCGTGGATAAATCTGGTCGGCAAGCAGGATTTTACTCGCTGACAAGCGGCGCACAATATGCCGCCGGTTAAGCTGGTTGGTGTGGTTAAGCCCTGCCGCCTCAAGCATTTCCGCAACCGCATTGATACTGTTCTTATGAAAATTAAACACCCGCCTTGCACGAATGCCCACATCAAGCACTCGATAGCGTTTCGGATCCATCGTGGCAACACCGCTTGGGCATCTGCCAGATGCACAATCACGCGCCTGAATACAGCCAAGCGCAAACATGAAAGGCCGCGCCATATTGCACCAATCCGCGCCAAGTGCACAATGCCGGACAATATCATAGGCGCTGATAATTTTTGCCGAGGCGGCAATCTTCACACGGTCGCGAAGCCCTGCCCCACGAAGGCAATTATCAACAAATACCAGCGCATCGCGGAGGGGTGAGCCGATATGATCGGTAAATTCAACCGGTGCCGCACCAGTGCCGCCTTCGGCCCCGTCAACCGTGATAAAATCAAGCATGGTACCGCTTTCCACCATGGCTTTAACAATCGCAATCATTTCCCAAGGATGTCCAACACACAATTTAATGCCAACCGGCTTGTCGCCAGAGAGATCACGCAGCTTTGCGGCAAAGGCCAGCAATTCATTTGGCGTTGAAAAAGCACTATGACGCGATGGCGAGACCACATCCTGATAGGCAGGAATCCCGCGTGTCTCGGCAATTTCAGGCGTTACCTTTGGTGCCATTAACATACCACCATGACCGGGTTTGGCCCCTTGGCTCAGCTTTATCTCAATCATTTTAACTTGATCGAGCAAGGCGCGCTTGCGGAACGCCTCGGGGTCAAACTGCCCGTCATTGGTTCGACAGCCAAAATAGCCGGTGCCAATTTGCCAGATCGTATCACCCCCACCGGCAAGATGATATTTGGACAAAGACCCCTCGCCGGTGTTATGCGCAAAGCCGCCGAGCTTGGCCCCGGCCGACAATGACTGAATTGCTGGCGGTGACAATGCGCCAAAGCTAGTTCCCGAAATATTTAGCACCGAAGCATCATAGGCTTTATCGCCTTCACCAACCCGAATACGAAAATCCGATGAGTCAATTTCCGAAGGCTGAAGCGAATGATTAAGCCAGCTGAAATCTTCGGCATACATATCTTTGTCAGAACCAAAGGGGCGGGCGGCGGTAATGCTTTTTGCACGCTGATAAGCCATCGCCCGCTGATTGCGCGAATAAGGCAGCTCATCGGTATCGGACTCCCAGAAATATTGGCGCAATTCCGGGCGGATTGACTCAAGCAAAAATCGGAACCGGCCAATCAGCGGATAATTACCGAGAACAGCACGTTTCTTCTGCATATAATCATAAAATCCGATCCCCGCCAGCACGACCAGCACCGCCGCAAAGCCCAATAAAGCGGGATACGCAAGGCTTACCAGCCCCGCCGCTAATGCGCCGAGCAGCGCATAAACCATCAGCGAATAGCGTCCAAACAGAAATTCCATGACCACCCCTAAGCAACACTTGATGCTAAATTACGACCTAATCAGCAACCGGATGCAAGCATTTTGATCACCGGCGCAGGGCTGTTCACGCAGCCGTTGACGGCTATTTTTCGAGGAATCCTGATCGGCGCAGGAACGCCAGCATATGCGGTCGCGATTCCTTACTAAGCATGGCCGACATTTGTTCACTCCAGCTTTGGGATTTCTTATTGTCGGTGCGGGTCTGATAATAATGGCGGATCGCATCATCATAATCAGCTAGCTGGCCAAGATCGCTGGCGGTGCCATAGCTATTTTCACGAAAAACAATATCAAGCGGCAGCCGAGGCTTGACTTCCGGGTTCTGATCGGGCCAGCCAAGACAGAGTCCAAAAACCGCGTAGCTGTCATGCGGCAAATCCAAAACCGCTGATACCGCAGCTGGATCATTGCGCAAGGCCCCAATATAGCAAATGCCAAGACCGGCTGATTCTGCCGCCACTACAATATTTTGGGCCACAAGTGCAACATCCACCGTTGCGATGATAAATTGTTCGGTAAAGCCAGTATTAGCCTCGACACCATGCCAATCGCAACAGCGCGATGCGCGGTTCATGTCAGCGCAAAAAACCAAAAATTCAGCCGCCGATTCGACATAGGCTTGATTGCCGGCCAATTCTGCCAGACGCACCCGCTTGACCTGGTCGGTAACGCGGATGATTGTCGCTGCTTGAAAAAAATTGGATGATGCAGCGGCCTGACCGGCAAGAATAATCTCGGTCAATAAATCAGGTGCAATTGGCCTGTCTTTAAACTGGCGAATTGATCTATGCGATTTTAACAGCTCGATTGTTGTGTTCATGGGAATACCTTTTGTCAATGGGCCAAATTATTAATGGAACTAATCGTTCCGTGCACGAATCACGTCAATGATTGCATTGGTCACCTGCTCAGAGGTTGCTGATCCGCCAAGATCCGGCGTATGGAAATCAGTATTGGCGGTAATCACCTCAATGGCTTCCATCAAACGTGCTGCAGCATTACTCTCACCAATATGCTCAAGCATCATTGACGCGCTCCAGAACGTACCCACCGGATTGGCAATGCCCTTGCCAGTAATATCAAAGGCCGAACCATGAATCGGCTCAAACATCGAAGGGCTGGTGCGCTCAGGGTTCAGATTGGCCGTTGGCGCGACACCAATTGATCCAGATAAAGCCGCCGCCAGATCCGAGAGCACATCGGCATGAAGGTTGGTCGCGACAATCGTATCAAGGCTTTCTGGCTTCATCGTCATTCTGACTGTCATCGCATCAACCAAAATTTTATCCCATGTCACATCAGGGAATTCTGCGGCAACTTCGGCGGCGATTTCATCCCACATCACCATGCCATAACGCTGGGCGTTCGATTTCGTCACAACGGTCAGCAATTTCCGCGGCCGTGATCGCGCCAGCTCGAATGCAAAGCGCATAACACGTTCGACACCAACCCGGGTAAACACTGCCAGATCAGTGGCAATTTCATGCGGCTGGCCGCGATGGCTCCGGCCGCCCTGGCCAGCATATTCACCCTCAGAATTTTCCCGCACAATAACCCAGTCAAGATCCTTTGCCGTTACCCCGGCAAGCGGGCTTTTGATTCCCGGAAGTATGCGCGTGGGACGGACATTGGCATATTGATCAAGCGGCTGGCAGATATTCAACCGCAAACCCCAAAGCGTCAGATGATCAGGAATATCTGGCGCCCCAACAGCACCAAAGAAAATCGCATCAAAATCGCGCAGCTCATTTGCCCCATCAGCCGGCATGAGCGTGCCTTCACGCTTGTAACGGTCACTGCCCCAATCAAAGCTGGTTACATCCAGTTTGAATCCGCCATCACGCTCGGCAAGCGCATCAAGCACCTTCAACCCGGCATCAATCACCTCAACGCCAATGCCATCGCCCGGAATAGACGCGATTTTGTATGTCTTCATTTATGTCCCCATAAGATCTGAAAAATTAAAATTTTGACAAGCTACCATGGTCAGAACCGTATGGCAGAGACTGGTAAACCGCGGCGATCGCTTCGCCCGGTGAATGTTAGGGCGATAGTGATATCATGACGCTGCACCGTGATCAGCAAAAAAGCGATGCAAAACCACCCATCACATAACCAATATCCCAAAAAAAATAACGCTGCCGTATCCAGTCGTTAACTGTCGCCGACCGCTTGCTCACCAGGACAACGCTATAAATTGCTCAATTCGGGATCAAAAATAGACGTTTTTACAAATTACTTTAATTTTTAGAAATTTTTTTTAACTTTCTAATTTTTTTTCGCTCATTGAGGCAAATTTTTCTATATCTTTTACTTCATTAAATTCATTCAAAAAGAGGCAGAAACTATGTCAGCAACTTATCGGAATCCCGAAACATTGGTACTTCACGCCGGCACCTATCGCCGTGATAGCGCAACTAATGCAGTTGCTGTACCGATCTATCAGACCACCAGCTACCAGTTTGACAGCACCGAGCATGCCGGCAA
>Ga0181564_10003894_pt1 | contig 12756 bp, 5 predicted proteins | sample 011ome_24_FD_134512 | JGI IMG/M metagenome (GOLD analysis project Ga0181564, IMG submission 134512) | Coastal salt marsh microbial communities from the Groves Creek Marsh, Skidaway Island, Georgia - 011513CT metaG (megahit assembly) | ecosystem: Environmental > Aquatic > Marine > Intertidal zone...
GCGGACGCGACCGCCCCGAGCGGCAGACGAAAGCTGGCCGTGGTGACGCCCGCGCCGCCGTTCCCGCGCGCCTCGGCGTCGCGCGACGTCTCCTGCCGGATGGACTTTTTCGACGGCGACGACGCGGAGACGTCCGAGACGTCTGAGACGTCCTCCTCCGGCGACGAAGGCGACGAGACGGATGACGAAATCCGTCGCGCGCGCGACGCGCGGCGCGTCGACGAAAAACGTAAGACTAAAAAGACACTGAACGAGGCATTCCTCCGCGCGTGCCGCCACGCGCGCACGCCGCGTGTCGTGCGTGTGGTGGCATCTTTAGAGACGCGCGAAGCCGTCGACGCCGTCGGCGCCGGCTTGCGCGGCGCGGGGTACGATCCAAGCGCCGTCGCGGCGGCGGCGGTTTCTCCTCGCGAGGAGAAACACGTCCTGACCCGCCGCCGGGTGTGGTGCGAGACGTCGCAGGTGGTCGCGGACGTCTCCGCGGCCACTTTCCAGCTCTCCGCGCCGAGGGAGGCGCCCCCGAGCTTCGAGTCCGCGCGCGTCGCGGTGTCCTGGTTCCTGCGGGTCGAGTTCTCAGTCGCCGCGCCGCGGGCGCTGCTCGCGGCGCGCCCGAGAACAAAAGCCGCGGCTTTTCATCTCGCGGCGGAGAACGCGCGCGGGGTACCGCGTGCCGCGGGGTCGGCACACGGCGAGTGGACGTCCGCTTTGATGCCTGACGACGCGCACACGCCGCCGCCGCCGCCGCCTTCTGTGTCGGAGTGGTGCGTGCCGCTGGAGATGGCGTCGCCGCCGCCGAATCGGTCGGCGGAGTTCGGCGTCGCCGCGGCGGAACCGCGCGGATCCGCGGACCCGGTGTCCGACGCTACGGGATTGTCGAGGCCCGAAGACGCGGACTCGGTGAGGCGCATGACGCGAGACTCGTCTTTGTTGGCGTTGTTTTAACGAGGCGAAGAGGGCGCAGCGTCGTGAATGACAATCGTCAAACGACCGTATCTCGCGTAGACTACGTACGTACTGTACGAACGCGGTGTGTGTTTTTCTCCGCGCGCGTTTCCGACGTCCTGTTCGTTCACTGGGACTTCCAATGTCAGTGTGACGGCTCTCAGCTAAAACCGCGGTTCGTCGATTTCGAGTTCGAACACGCCCGCGTGCCATTCCTCCGCGCGCGCGGCGGGCGCACGTCTCCCCCGGTCCCGTCGGGAGACGTTCGCGCGATGTCGTCTTCGGCGGATGACCTCCGCGGCTCGGCGAGCGAGCCCGGCGCGGCGGTTGCGCCGGGGACGCCTTCCCCGTTCGATCGCCTCCCCGGGGAGGACGTCCCGGACGCCGGGATCGCGGGAGACGCGGCGACCGACCCCTCGGTCCCCCCCCCCGCGACGCCCTCTTGGTTCGACGCCTCCGCGTTCGCCAACCCCTCCTTCGACGCCGCCGCGTACGTGGACGACATGTCCGCGTACGTCTCCATGGACGCGCTGCGCGATGAGCTGGAGTCGTACCAGAAGCACCTCCGGAAACTGCTGGTGGATGCGGTGAACGCGGATTACGACGTCTTCCTGAGCCTCGGCGAGGGGCTGGTGGACGTGCGCGAGGTGGTGGACGCGCAGATGGAGGCCCCCATCGAGGCGTTCAAGCGCGACGTCGGCGCCACGCGCGCGGAGATCGTCGAGCTCCTGAACGACCTGCGGGAAAAGCTGCGCCGGCGCGCCGAGTGCGCGGAGCGGCGCGCCACGCTGGAGCTGATGTTGGACGCGAACAACGTCGCGTCGAAAGTCGAGCGGTTGCTGGACCAGCTCGACGCGAGCGGTGACGAATCGGTGACGAATCGGGTCGCGAGCGAGCCACCGAAACACAGTGACAAGGAAAACAAGGAAACGACGTGGACCTGGGAAGGCCCCGATTCGGAAAACGAACGGAGCCGACGCGCGTCTGACGCGAAGCGCGAAGACGCCGACGCCGACGCCGACGCCGACGCCGACGCCGCGTTTGAGTCGGAGGTGGCCGCCGCCGCCGCCGCCGCCGCCGCGGAGATGTTTTCCGTCACCGGAACCGTCGGAACCGACGGACTGGACGCGCTGCATTCCGGCGTCGCGGCGGACGGGCCGAGCGCCGCGGCGCTCGCGCTCGCGGATGAGCCTAAACCCTCTCGCGCGAGCGATCGAGGGTTCCTCGACGCGAGTTCGCGGCGCGCGTCGGCGTTGCGCGAGCGGTGTCGCCTGCTCGAGCGCGTGGCGGGCGAGGCGAACCGCTCGCGTTTTTTCCAAACCCAGGGCGACGAGAAGAACCTGGGTTTCGTCAAGGGTTTAAAACCGCGCGTCGAACGGAGCGAGGCGCGTCTGGCGGACGCCGTCGCGAAAGCCATCGCCGAGGCGTGCGCGTCGCGCGACGCCGTCGCCGTCGCGCGGTGCCTCTCGGCGTACGTCGCGCTCGGCCGCGCGTCCGAGGCGGAGCGCGCGATCCGCGAGGCGCGCGTCGCGCCGGCGGTGGCGGAGGCTTTGAAAAACGGTTTTCAAACGGTTTCAAACGACTTCGCCGCTCTGCTGGAGACGTGCGTGGACGCCGCGCTTCGGTCGGTGGACGTCGAGCTCGAGACGACGTCCCCGCGCTGGAACCGGAACCGGAAAACCGTTTCAGGAAAAACCGTTTCAGGCGGCGACGATGACGTCCACGCGGGCGCGACATCCAGCGCCGCCAACCTGGACGCGCGCGTGTGCGTTCTCGGCGGTTGCGTGTTGGCGGAGATTGACGAGCGCATCGCCGCCTACGCGCCCGGCGCCTACACGCCCGGCGCGCCCGACGCGTTTTTCAAAAACCACCTCGCGGCGTGCGCGGCGATTGACGCGCTGGAACGCGCGCTTCCCCCCACGCGCGCCGCGCTCGCGCTGTTCCGGGCCTCCGAGCCCACACTCACGTTCTTCAAGCGCTGGAACGTCGCCGCGTACTTCGCGCTGCGTCGGCGCGAGATCGTCACTCGGCTGGACGCGGAGCTGGAGGAGGACCGCCTCACGCGCGCCGTCGCCGGCGCCGAAGACGGCGCCGCCTTTGCGACGGCGGCGGCGGCGGGGACGTACGCGGCGCTGGAGAAGTGCTTCGACACCGAGCGCGTGTTCCTGCCGCGCGCGGCGGACAAGTTCGTGAAGCTCGCGGCGCAGATCCTGGCGCGGTTCGGGGGCTGGGTCGTCGCGGGCGCGACGAGCGTCGCGCCCGCCGACTCTGAAAGACCCGGAGCCGGCCGGGAGGCTCCGCCCGCGGAGCGCGACTCGGCTTCCGGACCCGCTGACTCTGAAAGACCCGACTCTCTGAAAGAGTCGGGGGAGAGCCTCCCCCCCCGGGACACGCCTTCGGTCGTGTCCTGGGGCGCGACCGCGTCGGCCGAGGACCTGCTCCGGCTCCGGAGCGACGTGGAGGTTCTCGCGGCGCGCGTCGAGACGGCGCTCGCGCCGCGCGTCGCGGCGTCGCTCGCGCGGACGCTCGGCGGCGCGGCGGCGGCGGCGGCGACGGAGGTTTTGAATGACGGCGCGGCGTCGCTGACGCGCGCGCGGGATTCGGGACCCGCGGACGACTGTTTGCGAGACGGTTCGGACCGCCATCCGTCGCTGGACGGCTCGAGTGTGAACACTCGAAGCGCCGCCGAGTCGCTCGACGCGCGGCTGGCGTCGGACGTCGTGCGGCGCTGCGCCGTCGCGCTCGGGCAGCTCAAGGGCGTGACGGCGACGTTCCGCATGACCAACAAGCCGATGCCGACCAAGCCGTCGCACTTCGCGAACGGCGTGGTCGAGCCCCTGCGCCGCTTCGCCGAGAGCGGCGCGGTGCGCGAGGCGTCCGCGCCGACGCGGCGCGCGCTCGTGGACGCCGCCGTCGCGGGTGTCTGCGCCGCGTACGAAAAAGCGGCGGCGGACCTCACCGTCTCGGTGCGCAAGACGGAAGCCTCGCTGATCCGGCTCAAGGACAGGAAGGGGGAGAAGGCCTCAGGGTCTTCGGCGACGGCTTCGACGGCGCCGGGAAGCGCTTCGGGGGGCCCGGGCCCCACGGATGCCGAGAAGATATGCCGACAGGTGCGCCTGGACGCGGAGGCGTTCGGGCGCGCCGTCGCGCGGCTCGGGTTCGACCCCGAGAAGAGCGACGCGTTCGCGAAGCTGTGGGACGTGTGCGGCGAGGGCGACGCGTTTTCGTCGGCGTGAAGAATCGAGTACGCGCGTCGTCGCCGAGAAGAGCGACGCGTCGAGAAGAGAAAAATTGTGACTGTGACGCCAACGCGCGCGACGCAAATGGTGTGCCTTCGTATCCCCAAACGTAGTATATGTACTTCGCGCCGAGTTCGACACCGGTCACTACTCTCGTCATCTCACCTTTCCCCCGCGACGATGACGAACGTGTTGACATCCCCCGGCGCCTTGGTGGTCATGCTGCTGGGCTTCCCGGTGGCGAGGCCCTGCATGACGTACGCGTTGCCGGCGCCCGAGGCGGTGTGGCCGGCGACTTCGAATTCGTCGCCGAAGTCGTTGGCCACCGTCGCGCCGGGCACGGCCAGGCACTGGTTGGTTTGGCAGTGCCGAATCACGATGGGCGCGCCCGCGGCTACGGGCACGCCCTCGGACACGAGCCGTTTTTGCGGGTCGGGGGTGAGGATCTCGAACACGCACTCGTACGCGTCCGACGCGGAGAGCGCCACTTCGCAAAAGCGCGAGCGCTTGGCGAATCGCGTCGTCGACGTCGCGTACGAACGCAGGCGGTTTACGCTTTTTACGCGACGCGCGGACTCGTCGTTCGCGGACTCGTCGATGGCGCCCGCGGCCGCGTTCAGCGCGATCTTCACCTTCTGGCCGTACCGCACCAGGTCGTCGTCAGGAACGTCAGTCGTCAGGAACGCGGACGCCCGAGGGGGCGCGTACTTCTCGAACGACCAGGTGTTGCGCGCCGCCGGCGCCGAACGCGTCGACGCCGAAACCGCGCACGTCGGCGCAACGTCGGCGCGCGGATCGGCATCCTCGACGTCCGCCGCGATCGCGGCGCCGCTGGCGACGTTCGCCAGCATCACGACGTCGCCGAAGCGGACCGAGCGCTCGGAGTCGGAGGGGGGGGTCAAGGTGACCTGCGCGCGGAAAGAGACGCGTGAGTTTAGGGTGAGCGGATCGATGATGATGATGGTGATGCCAAAAAAAGAAGAAAGATTGATGAAGCGCGCGTTTCGCCGAGACGCCTATAGACGCGAGGGTTGGTTGCCGAATTCGGCCTGAGAGCGGAAACGGCCGACGTACCGGTGCGAGCGCCTTGGCCATGCGTCGGTTGTACTGGTCCGTCTTCAGCGTGCCGGCCTGCTTCTTGGCGAGGTACTCCTGGGCGCGAATCTGCGGCGGGCGAGGGAAGCGGGGGGTAAGAGGAAGTCGGGGGAGCGCCGAGCTGACGAGAAGCCCGTCGAACGAACGTGTGTGGCGATTTCGCGCGGAATCTCACCTCGTCCAAGGTGGCGCTCTCGTTCCAGTTGCCAACCTTGCACTTGCCCCCGTAGCGCATCCCGCCCGCCATCTCTTGGGGAGTGAAATACTGCATGGTGGCACGGCTAGGAGGGTCCACCGAGCGCACGCGCGTCGAGAAGTGGACGTCGGCGGAGCTTCACATCCGTTCCCTCTTCTTCCCCCTACGAAATCGCCCTCGACGATGTGATGAAAGCCATGTGAGATGCCAAATGATGAGCGCTGAGAAAATGTTGACTTTTCCACCGTTGTCGTTGGCGGGCAGAGCGCGGCGCGCGAGGCGTGCGAGGCGAGCGGCGTCCTCCCGTCCGACGCGCCGCCATGGGGGACCCAGGCGAGAAGAAGTACATCAAGAAGAAGATCCGCCCCGGCGCGATCGTGCTCGACCCGCGTGAGACCGCCATCGTGGTGCAGTACGAACTCGAGGGCCAGCTGTTGGCACCGGACGGCGTGACCGTGATCACCGAGCTCTCCGACGGGACGAAGCGCATCAAGGTCAAGAAGCTCGACCGAAGGACGGACATCCAGGCCCTGGCCGACGAGATCGTCACCACGTGCAAGCTGATTCACCACTCCAAGACGGGCAAGGTGCGTTCGCTGCTGGCGGAGCTGCGGGACCGAACGGCACCGAACGCCTCGAGCGGCGCGAAAACGAGGAAAGATGCGCTCGAGGTTGTGCACGAAACCTCGGACGAAGCGCGTCGTTCCCGAGCGCCTTCGCGAAATCCGAGACTCGCGAACACACGAGACCGAGACGCGCGTTTGAGCGCTCGCGCGGACGATCCCGCCGCGAAAACGCTGGACGCGATCGTCGCGCGCGAGGACCGTCGACTGCTCGCCGAGGCGAAGGCGGATTTCCTCGGCGCGGCGCACGACGTCGTCGCGACCACCTCCGCGCCGCTCGTCTCGGAAATCGGCTCGAGCGGCTTAGTGTCTCGTCTCGGGGGTCGTTTTGGGGGTCGTTTAGGGACACCCGGGGACACAGGAGGAAACGACACGAAAAGCATGCACGAACACATAGACGCGCATCTGGAGCTGTTGTACGACGACGATCCCGCGACGCGCGCCGAGGGCGTCGCCGGCGTCGCGCGGTTCGCGGCGGAGGCGAAAAACCTGGCGACGCTCGCCGCGCACGAGACGCTGCCGCAGACGCTCGCGCGCGTGCTGCGCGAGGACGGCCGCCGGTCCGCGGACATCGCCACGAACGTCATGGCGGTGTTCTTCGCGCTCTCCAACGCGTCGGCGTTCCACGGGCTGATCCTCGGCAACCAGGTGGGCGACGCGACGCTGCGCGTGGTGGACCTCGAGCTGAGACGCGCGGCGGAGCGCCGGAAAACGCAAAAGTACGCCGCGACTGTCGCTCGGTCATCGCTGTCGCTCGGTCATGACGTGTCGAGTGACGACGACGATATCGACGCGTTCGAGGCTCGCAGAGTGGTGAAGTCGGAGAAGAAACGCGACGCGCTTCTGTACGTCGCGTTTTATTTACTCCTGAACGTCGCCGAGGACGTCGCCGTCGAGCGCAAGATGAAGAAGCGCGACGTCGTGCGTTATTTGATGGAGTGCGTCGGGACGCGCGGCGACGTGGACCTGCTCGTTTTGTGCGTCACGTTCCTGCGCAAGCTCAGCGTGCGCAGGGAAAACGTCGAGGAGATGCTGCGCGGCGGTGTGCTCGACGGCGAGCGTTCCGGCGAGCGTTCCGACTCAGTCGGAACGAGCGGCGAGAAAGAACAAAACGAACAAAACGAAGGCTCGCCTTTCCGCGACGACGTCGTCGCGCGCGTGGCTCGTTTCCTCGCCGACGGCGTCCCCGACGTGCTCGTTTCGGCGACGCTTCGTCTGTTACTGAACGTTTCTTTCCACGAACGCGCGCGCGACGCCATGCACGAGCGCGCGTTGCTCCCGCGCCTGTGCGTCTTGGCGCGAAACGCGACGCATCAAAACGTCGCCCTCGCGCTTCTGTACCACGCGAGCGTCGACGCGCGCCGGCGCCGATTCTTCGCCGTCGCGCGGCCCGTGTCGGGAACGGACCTAGTGATCGACTTACTGCTCCGCGTCTCGGAGACCGACGATTCGGTCGCGCACAGCGCACCCACCGTCGCGGCAATAGCCGTGAACCTCTCCGCGGACGCGCGGTGCGCGGAAGCGCTCGCCGGGTACGAAAACGGGAAGCCGTTACTCGCGTTTCTCGCCGGACGCGCGCGGAGTAAAGACGCGCTCGGTTTGAAAATCGCGCGCAACGTGTTTCGCCGCGCCGGTGATTTGAACGAGTGCCCTTCGGTGGTACGAGTCGTGAAAGCCGCGATTCGCGACGCGCCATTGTTCCAATCGTTGATTGATGGGTTTTTGTTGGAAGACCCGCCTGGAACCGACGTCGCGATCGAAATGCTCGGTTTGTTGACGGACGCGCACCGCCCGGCGACGGACGAGGCGCTCGACGCGAGCGTCGCGTGCGAAAACGCGGGCGTCTTCGAGCGCGTCGCCGCGTACCTCACCCCACACGAAACCGAGGACGACGCCGCGCTCGAGGCTGTGCTGTTTTGCTCGGCGTTCGCGAGTAAGCACGACACTCGAAACGCGTCGATTTTCGTCAAGACAGGCATCGCGGAGTCCCTGTACGAGCTGTTACGGGAGAAGAAGGATGACGACGCCTTCGTGTTGGCCATCGTGACGACGTTCGCCGCGTTCCTCGCGTTTCCCGAGACGCGCGACGTCGTCTTGAACAACACGCAGACCGTCTTCTACCTGGTGGAGCTTCTGAGAGACGAGTGCGCGGCGATCCGCGACGCCGCGGACGCCGCGCTGGACGTCGTGGTGGACGAGGGAGGCGAGCAGTGGGCGGTCAAGGTCAGGCGCGCGCGCTTCGAGGCGCACAACCGGGAGTGGCTCGACGCGGTTTCGCTCGGCGGTTCCGCGAGTTTCGGGGACGAGCGAAACGACGACCGGCGCGCGAGAAGGTACTCGGACGACGAGGAAACCGGCGGCGGCGGCGCGTTCGACGGGCGCGGAGGTTCCGACGCTTCTCTGGTGTACGACGACCCGGCGCGGTACTACGACGAGGCGGAAGAGGACGACATGTACGGATACTAGCGCCGGTTTTTAGTGAGTGAAAAATCATTTTTTTTTAGGCTCAAGAAAAACGGCCGAAAAGAGCCGTTTGAAAAAAACCTCTTTTCTTCGTCCCCGCTCGAGACGACGACGAACGCGTCGCGCGTCGTTTTCGTGGCTCGTCCGCGCGCACCACTCGGCGCCACACGTTCCCGCGCGTTCGGGCTCGTTCGCGGCACACACCTCCGCGCGCGCCGCTCAGCCTCGGCGTCCGCACGGTCGTCCGTGCGCGCCGCTCCCGCCTCCCAGGGAGGTCACACGGAACGGCCCTCGGATTTGAAACGTTCCGTCGGACGCGCCGACGAACAAATCTCGGGATCTCGGCGCCACACCTCACGTGCGATGGCCCCCACGTACAGCTTCCCCATCCTGGGGAACCACGAGATCATCGCGTGCCTCGGTGAGCTCGACATCCCCCTGACCGAGCAGGACCTGCTCAAGCCGCACCCGGACACGCTGTACCGCGCGTACGAGGAGATGGTCGTCTTGCTGTGCGGCGAGTCGCGCGAGGCGATGTACGCCCCCGAGCTGGACGCGGCGGACGTCCTGGAGTTCCCCGAGCTGTACGAGGAGGCCATCGGGAACCTCAAGTTCACGCGCCGGCTGTTCGATCTGATGCGCCGGTGCGGCGTCCCCGACTTCACGCTGCGCGACCTGACCAAGCCCGAGTACACGCGCACGCGGCGCAACGTCAGCGCGGTGATCAACTTCGCCAAGTTCCGCGAGGAGCAGGTTGCGCAGTACGAGGCTACGCAGGGCGAGTCCGTGGCGATGGAGCAGCGGTACCGCGCCGCGCAGCGCAAGAACGCCGAGCTCAAGGCGCAGATCGCGCGCCTAGAGCGCGCGAAGGACTCGGAGAAGGAGTCGGAGGAGGAGACCAAAGCCGCCGTCGCCGCGTTGAGTCTCGAGTTGGCCGACGCCAAAAAACGCGCCGCCTCCGCGGCGACCAAAAAAGCCGAAGCGGCGGATTCGCTCGACGCCGTGCGCGCGGAGGCGGCGAGGTCCTCTGCGGAGCTCGCGTCCGCGGAGGCGGAGCGCGCCGAGTTGGAGGCGAAGATCGTGCACGTGGACCCGGAGCGCACGGCGACGCTCAAGGCGCTGACGCAGAAGTGCGCGGAGGCGCAGCGGGCGTTGGACGAGGCCACCGCGGAGACGCGCGAGGTGGAGGCGCGCGCGGTGGGCGCGAAGGAGCTGGCGCGGGACATCGCGAAGACCACGGAGTACATGGAGGAGGTGGTGGAGGCGCACAGGAAGAAGAAGGAGGCGTCCACGAAGCTGAAGGAGGCGAAGAAGAAGCACGGCGCGATGGAGGAGCGGCAGTACGAGATCGAGGCCAAGGTGGAGACGCTGAAGCGGCAGGAGGCGAATTGCGCGGAGAAGCTGAACCGGCTCAAGTCGCAGGGCGAGCTCAAGCGGCACGCCGCGGAGGCGTCACTGAAGGCGGCCAAGGAGGAGCTGGAGGCGGTGAAGGCGCGCCGGGAGGCCAACACCGCGCGCAGCGCCGAGGAGAACAACCAGCTGCAGCTCATGCGCCGGCAGATGCGCGAGGCGCGGGAGGCGCACGCCAAGGAGGTTGAGGCGCTTTTGAAAAACTTTGCCAGCCTGCGCGAGCAGGTTTCGCGGTACCACGCGCAGCTGGCGGATGCGATGGACGTGCCCGAGAAGCAGCGCGTGCCGCTCGCGGTGGTGGAGCGCGACGCGAACGGCGAGTTCACGCACACGTACAACTGGACCAACTACGACACCGTGCACTTCGGCGGGATCGGGAAGGGGAGGCCGAGCGTCGCGCCGGCGGCGGCTTCGGGCGCCCCGTGAATCGAAGCGCGCGCGGAAAGCGACGAAGCGCGTGGTACGGTACGTATCCGCGAGACGGCGGCGGTTTCGTCTTCGCGTGACAAACGCGCGGAGGATAAAACAACAAACGTGAATATCATAATGAATATCGTACGCCGCCGAACACAACCCTCCTCGCGTACTACGTACTCCCCGCGCGGCGCGGAATACATAGTGTAGTAACACAATAAAATCACTTGGACCGTTTGTAGATCTTCTTGAGCATGGCGCCGAAAAGCTCGGGGGGCAGCGTGTTGTCCTTGCTCTCGATGACGGCGCGCAGCTCGAGGTACGCCTCCTCCTCGTACTTTTTGTACACCGCCTCCATGTCGAGCTCGACGTACAGCGCCTTCACGCGCTTCTCGCACTCGGGGTCCTTCTTCCCGTAGTTGGCCTCGATGATCGCGCGCTGGTCCGCCGAGCACTTCTTGAGCGCCTGCACCACCAGCCAGCCGCACTTGTTGTCCATGATGTCCGTGCCGATCTTGCCGATCACCGCCGGATCGCCGTAGCAGTCGAGGTAGTCGTCCTGGATCTGGAAGAACTGGCCGAGCAACTGGCAGATCTCGTTCGCCTTGGCGTACGCCGCCTCGTCGGTGATGCCGCTCAGCCGCATCGCGGACGCCGCCGGTAAATAAAACGTGTAAAACGCGGTTTTGTACGTGACGATGCGCATGTACGCCTCCTCGGTGTACTTGGAGAGGTCCACGATCCCGATGGGCGCGGTGATGAGGTCGATGAGTTGTCCGTGCGCCGTCTGATGCGTCACGTCGTGGAACATCTCCAGCAATTCTGCGTAGCACGGCGCAGACTTGAGGTGCTTCTTCAACATGCTGTAGATCTGGCACTCCAGCACCAAACCGTCGTTGATGGCGTTCATCTTGACCTCGTCGTGCTTGTACCAGCACGGCTGGCCGCGGCGAGTCACCGATTCGTCCATGATGTCGTCCCACACGAGGAACGCCGCCTGCAGCCACTCGATGCACCAGCCCACCACCTGCGCCTGGAACATCAGTTTCGCGTCGATCTCGGTTCCGTCCTTCGCGAGCGCGCGCATGCCGTCGACCACCGCCAGACCGCGGTTGAGCTTGCCGTGGGGGACGTTGTACTCCACCATCTTGTCGATCCAGTCGGTGGCGATCTTCACCTGCCCATCGGCTTTCTCGTCGTCCACGAGCTCCTTGCGGAGCTGCTGGAACACCTCCAGGAACGCCTGGTTTCGGTCGCGGGGAAGAGAACGTGTCAGCGAGTAGTACGCGGACGCGCACGCGAGAACGCGCGCGAGCGCGTCGAGGCATCTCCTGAACGAGTCGACGGTACGCGCGCGGACGCTCGCCTTTCGTCCGTCGGTTCGAGGCGCCGGCCGTCTCGCGCGATCGTGGCTGCCCGGGCGGTCCGGCCGCCCAGGGAGACGCGCCGGCGCTCGAATCCACGACAGTCAGCCGGATCATCCTCCGCCGTACCTTCTTGTCGTCAGCCATGGTGTCTTTCGGGCGTGCGTCGTCGCGGGAGCGCGACTGCAATGGCGCGGAGATAACGCGAGCGGCTAAAAAAGTTGCGAAGAACAGTTGGCAGTCCGAGCGCGCGCGCGCCGGGGATCGGCGGGCGTACGCGTCCGAGAAGTTGTTTCCGCGTGCGCGATCGTCGTCGCCCTCGTCACCACACCGCGAGGCGCCAGCTGTGGATCCCGCGATGTCCTCCGCGGATGCGCCCGGTGACCTGCCCGCGGTCGGTGCCCTGACCGTGCGCGACGCCGGCGGCGAGAAGGGGAAGGGGAAAGGCGCGCCCCCCGAGCCCGAGGCTTCCGCCGCCGACGGGGACGAAACGTCGGGGAAACAGTCGGAAGGATCCGACGCGGCCCCCACCGCGGCTAAACCTTCGTTGAAACCGCTCACGGACGAGCAGAGAGCCAAGATCACGACGCAGGTGGAGTTTTACTTCTCCGACGCCAACTTGCCCACGGACGCGTTCCTGCTGAAGAAGGTCAAGGCTGATCCCGAGGGGTGGGTTCCCATCGGCGTGGTGTGCGGGTTCAACCGGATGAAGCAGCTCCTGAAAAAGCATCCGCCGGTGGCGACGGTGGCGGCGATCGTCGCCGAGCGGTCCCGGGTCTTGGTCGTCGACGAAACGCTCGGTAAGATCCGCCGCGCCGAGCCGCTTCCGGACTTCGACCTGGAGGACATCCAGGCGCGGACCGTGGTGGCGGAAAACTTGGGCGCGGAGCCGACCGTCGAGGGCGTAGCGAAGGCGTTCTCGCTTGACGTCGTCGCCGAGAATGCGTCGACGAACGACGACGCGATTAAAAACACAAACGCCACGCGCTCCGTGCCCCCCTCGATGGTCC
>Ga0181564_10003895_pt1 | contig 12755 bp, 10 predicted proteins | sample 011ome_24_FD_134512 | JGI IMG/M metagenome (GOLD analysis project Ga0181564, IMG submission 134512) | Coastal salt marsh microbial communities from the Groves Creek Marsh, Skidaway Island, Georgia - 011513CT metaG (megahit assembly) | ecosystem: Environmental > Aquatic > Marine > Intertidal...
ATATTGAAAACCCGCAAAAAATTCTAACGGTTGAAACTGATGAACTAAGCACTGAGCAGATTCAGGAAGCCGTAGCTAAAGCAGGATACCGCTTAGAAGAGCAATAAACTTCGTTTAAACCACGTTACATCTTCATTTTAGCTAGAATAAAATGAATGATTTAGGGAACACACCACCAAAGCGCGTAGCTCAGTCGCCGCTTTATAAAACAATTCGAAACTGGGCCATTGGTATCATTTTTATCCTCTTGGTTTTGGTCATGACATTTGGCTCAACCTTTTTAGATTTTTGGGGATTTAGAGGTAAACATCGATCTGATACCTCAACCACCCTAACTCAGGCTTATGATTTATTCATGGCCGATTTGGACTCTATTGTTGCCGGGCAGTTAGGCTCGTATGAAAGCCGTCAAGTTCTGGAAATTGACACCGATGAAATGTTTCGAGTTCAGGGATTGAATCCGGAACGAGCCCCCTATTTGATTGGGCAAGTGATTAGGAAAGAAAACAATCAGCTCTACCCTGAACAACTACCCAATTTGTTGCGGGATGAGAAGCTTCAAGATACTAGGATTCGATTTCCAGAGGCGGAATTAACTCTTTTTTTGGATCAGTCTGCGGAGGTAAATATTGATGCTATATCGGTAGCAAAAGCACGTTTAGGTGTTCAGGATAAATTGAATTTAGTTTATGAAAAAGCTTTTTCTGCCGTGGGAGCTCGAGATTGGTTTCATTTTCAACAGTGGGAATCTATGATCGACGAATTTGGCCTGTCTGAATCGGATAGTTTATGGGTTATCGAACAAGTAGAAGTGAAAAAATTCAAATATTCGGTATTTCAGCGGGTTGATGGTACTTTTTCTGCCACGCCGACTCCGGTTGTTGCTATCGGTGGGGAAGTGTATCAACAATCTGGTAGCGAACGAAACATATATGAAGTATTTATACAGTTGAGTCAGTTACGGTTTCCTAAGAGTGAATCAGATGGTACTCAGAGTTTTAGAGAGGATGGGTTGCCGACTTCTTCTACTCAGTCTTTCATTTGGAACCTCACAGGTAATGAATAAAACCTGATCAATTATTAAAGAATTGTTGTCAAAATATTAAGCAACTATAAAGGAAAACGTGCTGAGTAATATAATCCAAAAGATAACGTAACAAATTGCTAATACAGTGTGGTTAGTTTTAGAGGTGAGTTTATCAAGAGGGCAATATGAATGGGTGGTCCCAGATTCGATAACAAATAGTGGTTTTGAATTTGATAATAAAAAGTGGATAAAGCTTTTATTAGAATCATCTGATAATAAATCTAATATTTGGGTGAGATTAGATCAGTAATACTTAAATAGGTACACTAACTATTATTACTTGTGTTTTTGGTTCGGCTTAGATACACTAAGTCTTAGAATTTATGTCTAACGAACTATAATGATATCCGCTAAATACGTACTTGAATTGCTATATAAGCAATCATGTGAAAAGCATGCCGAAGTCGCACAACGTTTTTTTAAAACCGGAAAAGGTGAATATGGAGAGGGCGATATATTTTGGGGCATAAGGGTGCCACAACTTCGCACCATCGCCCGAAAGGTTTATCGGGAATTGGATGAACAGAGCTGGTTGGATTTAATGACTCATGAAGTTCACGAAGTTCGACTAACGGCATTATTTATACTCACGCACTGGTATGAAAAAGCAAAAACAGTTGAGCAAAAAGAACATTTCGCACATCTCTACATCGAGCATAGAGCTTATGTTAATAATTGGGATCTAGTTGATACCTCCGCTCATAAAATATTAGGGGATTGGTTTTGGGATAGGGACCGTTCTCTACTTATAAATTGGACCCAGTCGAGTGATTTATGGGAGACTCGTATTGCAGTAGTTACGACGTATAGATTCATAAAAAGAGGAGACTTTACCACCATATTACATATGGCAGAGCTTTTATTGCATCACCCTCATGATCTTATTCACAAAGCGGTTGGCTGGATGTTACGAGAAGCAGGGAAAATGGATGAATCGGTACTAATAGAGTTTTTAAATAATCACTATTCGCAGATGCCGCGAACCATGCTCCGCTATGCTATTGAGCGTTTAGAAGAACCCTTACGTCTATCTTATCTTTTAGGAAAAGTAAAAAATTAATACACCTACTATCCCTCCTTTTAAATAGCTGTATATTAATATATGCCTAAGAATCAGCTATTAAGGTTTAATTTCGTCCTGTTCGTTCTGTTATTTCAGTCCCTCACAGGAATGCTTTACGCCCAAAATCTTCGAGTTTTGGATGCGGACGATCAACGCCCGATCGCAGGTGTTGCTTTTTGGGCGCCTAATCAAGCCATTTATGAAGTAAGTAATGCTGAAGGAGAACTGAGTATAACCCGGTTCAAAGGCTTAGACAATATCCAAATAAACGCAGTAGGTTATCGCAAACTGTTACTTAGTTATGAGCAGATCATAACCATCCTACCCGCGCTCATTCTTTCCAAAGAATCTTTGCAGTTAGAAGATTTGGTGGTGTCAGCAACTCGGTGGAGGCAAAATTATACAACGGTAGCCCAAGCCATAACCGTTATTGATCCCCAACAATTAGAGGCGCAGCAGCCTCAAACCATGGCCGATGTTTTAGGTTTAGGAGGGAAAGTATTTATTCAAAAAAGCCAACAAGGTGGTGGAAGCCCGATGATTCGTGGTTTTGCTACCAATCGCTTATTGTACACCGTCGACGGTATACGGATGAATTCTGCAATTTTTAGGGCAGGGAATATTCAAAATGTGATCAATCTTGACCCATTTACTATGGAGCGAACAGAGGTATTGTTTGGTCCAAGTTCGGTGATGTATGGGAGCGATGCTATTGGTGGGGTTATGAGTTTTGAAACTATTACACCATCTTTGGCCATTGATTCTACCCTGAATTGGTATAACCCAAAAACTTCAGGCCGGGCATCCATCCGTTCAACCAGTGCAAATAACGAGCAGACGGGTCATTTAGATCTTGCTTTATCTTGGCAAAAGTGGGCTTGGGTTGGCAGTGTAAGCCGTTGGAATTATGACCATCTAAAACAGGGTTCAAATGGACCTGAAGAGTATTTAAAGTCCACTTATGTAGAAGAATGGACAGGCTCTTTTACTAGTATTATGCCCGGTGAAGTGCCTGATAAAGTACTCACGCAATCCGATCCATTAGTTCAAAACCCCTCGGGCTATACCCAGTGGAATACGATGCAGAAATTACGCTGGAAACCCACTCAGGATCTAGAATTGAACTATGGGTTTCATTTTTCAGAAACTTCTGAATACGGTCGTTACGATAGGCATTTGAGAACACGTAATGAATTACCCCGCTATGCCAGATGGGATTATGGTCCGCAAGCTTGGGATATGCATGTCTTTTCGGTACACCACAGAGGTACAGACCGTTTGGGTTTATACGATGAAATAGTGGTAAAAACAGCGCTTCAAACCTTTAAAGAAAGTCGAATCACCCGAAATTTTGGAAGTCTGCAAGAGCAACTTCAACTAGAAGAAGTAGAGGCAAAGTCGGTACAATTCGACGCGATTAAATGGCTTAGAAATGATCATATTCTCAGTTATGGTGCCGAATGGATTGTAAACGATGTGCAATCAACCGCATTTGAACAGAATCTAGGGAGTACCCAAACGCAAGGTATATTGCCACGTTACCCAGATGCCTTATGGAGTTCTGTTGCGATGTTTGCGCATAGTGATTGGGGGTTAAAAAAGAATCTAAGACTTCAGATGGGGCTTCGATTCAACGCATTTTCAATAGATGCTAATTTCGCCAACTCAGATGTTTTTCAATTATTGGTTCAAGATCGAGCACAGCTAAATGACCAAGCGTTGGTTGGCTCCATAGGGTTGATTTCGCGTCCCAATGACGATTGGATCATTAAGTGGACCATGGGCACGGCCTTTCGCGCACCCAATGTAGATGATATGGGCAAGGTGTTTGATTCAGAACCCGGCGCTGTGACGGTTCCCAATACAGACCTTGAAGCAGAATATGCTTGGAATGCCGATTTCGGAGTAGCACATAAGGTAAATACCGGGATAAAAATAGAGGTCAATGCGTATTGGACCCGCTTAAATAATGCCATGGTACGGCGATCTTTCTTACTCAATGGCCAATCAACCATGCTTTATGATGGTATTGAAAGTCAGATACAGGCGATACAAAATGCGGCCTATGCCCGGGTTTATGGAGCAAAACTGTCTGTAGAGGCCCAGATTTCAAAAAATGTGCGCTTATCTTCCAGTGTAAGCGTACAAAATGGTATAGAAGAGCTCGATGATGGTAGCACAAGTCCGGCACGACATGCGGCCCCTGTTTTTGGAGAAAACGGACTGTACTATGAGAACAATTCTTGGACCTGGGGGCTGATTCATCGTTTTCAATCCGAAAAAAGTTATGAGAATTTACCCGTGTCTGAACGGGCGAAAATAGAACTTTATGCAAAAGATACTCAAGGTCTACCCTATGCACCAGCTTGGCAGGCACTTCATATTCATGGAAAATGGGAACTCAATGAATGGTCGCAGTTTTTGATTCGGTTTGAAAATGTGACCGATCAGCGCTACAGGCCTTATAGCTCAGGAATATCTGCGGCAGGTAGAAGTATTCAACTCGGGTTAAATGTTCGCTTTTAGCGAAAGATGGCCTTTATACCCCGCCCATTAATGGTTCGTTAATAGCCCGAATGCTCGAGTTGGGTAAGCCCTCAGGGTGGTTCTCTTTTATAAACTCAATGGTTTCGAGTACAAGTTCTAGATGAAGCTTTTTTGAACGATTATAAAATTCTTGAGCCTGTGCACTTAGTTTAGGTTTTCCGTGAAGCGGTTTATCGCTTACGCTAAGTAAGGTGGCATGAGGAACCCGGTAACGGAACCCATTGGTTGCGACTGTTGCGGATTCCATATCTATGGCAACACTTCGGCTTTGGTGGATGCGTTGCACCGTATCTTTTGCCGAAAACTCCCAGTTTCTGTTAGCGGTGGTAAACACCGTACCTATACGATGCTCGATATCATGTTTGTCTAAGGCTTGTTTAAGGTAACTATTCAAGAGGTAATTGGGAATGACTGGGTTGCCAATAGGAAAGACATCATCGAGAACTCGATCGTCTCGGTAATAACCATTGGCCAACACAAAATCACCGATATTTTGATGATTTCTCAAGCCTCCACAATGCCCAACCATGATCATAGCATCGGGCCTTAGTACGCTTACATGATCGGTAATGGTCTTGGCATTAGAGGGGCCAACGCCAATATTAATTAAACTAATGCCGGTGTTATTTTCTTGCACCCAATGATACGCTGGCATTTGAACCGATTCAGAATGTGGTAAAATGGCATCGGGAAATTTTTCTTTAAACACCTCTACATGCATATCGTAATTGGTGAATAAGATATATCGCTGGAAATGTTTGGGGTCGGTTCCGGTGTAATGAACTAAACGATTGATGGACAAATCGACCCGTTCAGGGCTAAAAAGAAAGAGTTTCTTCTTGGTAAAATCCCATTCTTCTTCATCCATATGGGATAAAAGATTAGGATCATTAAGGGCAATGCGTTCTCTCTTTTGGCTTAAAGTTACCGTAACCCCTTTTTCTAATAACCGGAATAACTCTCTTTTTAAATACCACCTAAAAACTTTAGGGTGAGCCATTTCTCCGGTGAGTCTTGGATTGTATTTAGAATACTCGCGAAAGATTTCAAGATGGGGATAAAAACCATCTTCAAAAAGGGCATCCATTTTATCGCAAACTGTGCGAACTTCTTGCTCACTAAAGGAATCGGGAGATATGGTATATAATTTCTTCATAGGTAAAGATAAAGATTTTTCATTTCAGGAGATAGTGCCGTGAATTTGTTTGAAATAACCCTAGTTTGATGGTCAATAAATTAACATAGCTCAGCAGAATGAAAACGGCTTTTACATTTAAGATTGAACCATGGAAAACGGTTTCCGAAGAACTCGTGCAAGCAACAAATATTTTTGATCTATATCAGACTAGGATGCGATTGGAATCGGAAGCCCATGAGGCCCGTTTTTCAGTGCTAAAGGCACCTGATTGGATTAATGTCATGGCACTTACAGAAGATGAACAGGTTATTCTGGTTGAACAATACCGATATGGGATTGAAGCTCCCACCTTGGAGCTAGCGGGTGGAGTTTGTGATGATGGTGAAGCGCCGTTAGAAACCGCAAAACGAGAATTAATAGAAGAAACAGGTTATGCGACGGATCATTGGGTGAGCTTGGGCAAGGTGAGTTCCAACCCGGCCATGCAAGACAATTATACTCACAGCTATTTAGCGACACGGTGCATTAAAGTGTCTGAACAGAAGTTAGATGGAAATGAGCGCATACACGTGCATCTTCTCCCCATACATGATTTTTTAGATTATGTGTATAAAGGCACTATACATCATTCACTTGTGGCAGCAACTACCGCTAAGTACTTATTGTATCAAAGAAGTCAGTCGCTGTAAATCGTGGCAACGGAACACAGTGAACGATTTGTCAAGGTGTAGCCGTTTAGCTGAAATGAATTAAATGTTAATAAGAACAAAAAAGTATGATTTCAGTTGGAGAGCAAATAAATACTAATTTTACCGTAAAAGCTGTGCATGAAGGCCAAGAACAGGAAGTTTTATTCTCGGAACTTCTAACTAATCCGACTATTGTGTCCGTTTACATGAAAAACAACACTGGAAGCTGTGATAAACAGACAGCAAGTTTAGCTGAGCATGCATCTTGGTTTGCCGATCAGGGGTATGATCTAATGGCCCTTAGTAAAGACACCTGTGGGTCACATAAGAAATATGCTGATAAACAGGGTATTTCATTTACCTTGTTATCCGACCCTGATCACGCTTTTGCGAAAGCAACTCAATCTATGGTAGAAAAAAAGATGTATGGCAAAGTTTATGAAGCCCCATCAAGGTCTGCCTTTGTTATTGATACAGATGGTACTATTTTGGCAGTCATTGAAAAAGTGAATACCAAAGCGCATGCCGAGGAGTTAAAAGAGTTGGTAGAAAGTTTGTAATCTATTCCTTAAGATAAGAAACTAATTACTGCCCAATTATTTACATCTGTTATTCCCATTATAAAGGCCCATGAAAAGACTCGTAATCGTAGAATCCCCAACAAAAACAAAGACTATAAGTAAGTATTTGCCAAAAGGCTATGAGGTGGATTCGTCCATGGGGCATATCAGAGATTTACCTTCTTCGGCTAAATTGGTACCTGCTAAATACAAAAAAGAGAGTTGGTCTAGTTTGGGTATTAATCCAGATGACCGATACTTTGCTATTTATGTTACCCCGCCGGATAAGAAGAAGATTGTAAAACGTCTAAAGGATAAGTTGAAAGAGGTAGATGAGCTTATATTGGCAACGGATGAAGATCGCGAAGGGGAGGCGATATCGTGGCATTTATTAGAGGTATTAAAACCTAAAGTACCAGTAAAGAGAATGGTATTTAGAGAAATTACCAAAGAAGCGGTTCAGAATGCTTTAGAAAATACCCGTGAAATTGACATGAATTTGGTTTATGCACAAGAAACCAGACGTATTTTAGACCGATTAGCGGGATATACGGTTTCTCCTTTGTTATGGAAGAAAATCGCACCCGGACTATCTGCTGGACGGGTACAATCTGTAGCAGTTGAGTTCATTGTTCAACGCGAACGAGAGCGCATGAAATTCCGAAAAGGAACCTATTATGATCTGCAAGCAATGGTTCAAAAAGAGGGGGATCAAAGTCAATTCAAAGCAGATTTAACTCATGTTGATAGTAAAAGAGTTGCTAGTGGGAAAGATTTCGATGAAAATACAGGTAAGCTTAAAAAACCGGGTTCTGTCGTTTTGTTGGATGAGACACAAGCTGACTCATTAGTAAGCCAACTTAAGAAGGCGGATTGGAAAGTAAGCGATGTCGATGTAAAAGTTCAAAAGCGAAACCCAGCCCCTCCGTTCATAACCTCTACCCTTCAACAAGAGGCCAATAGAAAATTTGGTTTTTCAGCACGTGACACGATGAGTGTGGCTCAGAAGTTGTATGAAAAAGGGTTTATAACCTACATGAGAACAGACTCTACCCGACTATCTAGCCAGGCAATAGAGGCGGCTAGGGAAGGGATTGTTGATCAGTATGGAAAAGAATATTTATTCGAACGTGTTCGAAATTATACCGCCAAAGGAAAAAGTGCCCAGGAAGCTCACGAAGCTATTCGTCCATCGGGTTCTCGATTTGTTATGCCTGAACAGTCGGGCTTACGTGATAGGGAGCTAAAACTATATGACCTTATCTGGAAGAGAACCATTGCTACTCAGATGGCTGAGGCAGAATTAGAGTTTACCAATGTCAGTATAGAGGCTACTTCTACCGAAGCAACGGCTACTTTTCGAAGTAGTGGGAAGAAAATTTTATTTCCAGGTTTTTTCCGCGCCTATGTTGAAGGAAGTGATGATCCAGAGGCGGCATTAGAGAATCAGGAGCAGTTTTTACCCAATCTAACACCAGGTGATCGTACCGAATTACAAAACCTAGTTTTCAGTGAGCACGAAACCAAACCACCTGCTCGCTATACAGAGGCTACTCTTGTAAAAGAACTCGAAAAAAGTGGAGTTGGAAGACCCAGTACCTATGCAGCGGTTATATCCACAATCCAAGATCGTGGGTATGCAAAAAAAGAAGGTAAAGCATTGGTCCCAAGTTTTACTGCTTTTGCGGTTACAGCTTTGCTAGAGCAACATTTCCCTGATCTGGTTGATAGTGATTTTACCTCAAATTTGGAAGATAAACTAGATGAAGTGGCCAATGGAAAACAAGATCCGGTTGCCTATTTAGACGATTACTATAAAGGAGTTAATGGGCTTAAAGCAAAAGTTGATTCCCAAGAAGATCAAATCGATCCCCAAAAAGCCAAATTGTTAGATTTACCCTTGGAAGGTCTAGAAGGAATAAATGTAGCTATTGGTCGTTTTGGGCCTTATGCGAAAATGCAAAAGGATGGCGAAGAAATCACGACATCATTACCACTGGATATGGATCCGAGTGATTTAACAGCAAGCAAGTTAGAAGAGCTCATACAGAGGTCAACCGAAGAAGATAAGCCCGTTGGACTTGATGAAGATACTGGTCTTCCTGTATTTGTGTTATCGGGCCGTTATGGTCCCTATGTCCAATTGGGTGAATTAACCGAGGAAAATAAAAAACCGAAACGTGTTTCTTTACTTAAAGGGATGAGTCCCGAAGAAGTTGACATAGAATTAGCCTTAAAATTGCTTGCTTTACCACGTATGTTAGGCGAACACCCGGATGATGGAAAAGTAGTAAAAGCAGGAGTAGGCCGATATGGCCCCTATGTCGTGCACGATGGAACCTTTAAGTCGCTAACAAAGGACGACGATGTACTTACAGTAGAAATGGATAGAGCAGTTGAATTGCTAAGTCAAAAATCTGCCAAAAGAGGGAGCTCAGAACTCTACGATTTAGGTAATTTTCCAGATACCGAGACTCCTATTAAAATAATGAATGGGCGTTATGGTCCTTACATTAAATACGGTAAAAAGAATATTGGCTTACCTAAAGGCAAACAGCCTGAAGACATAACCAAAGAACAAGCCATTGAATTAATCGCCGCAAAAAAGTAGCCTATTTAATAAGGCTCATACTGCGGGTAAGTGTTCCATTCGATGTTTTAAGCTGATAAAAGTACAATCCGCTGGGTAAATTGGCAGCGTCGAATTGGATGGTATATGTACCTGCATTCCGATATTCTTGCAGTAATTTTTGAATAGGCATTCCTAATTGATTGTAGACGGTTAATTCTAAACGTTCCGCTTGTGCTAGTGTAAAAGCTATATTGGTCGATGGATTAAAAGGGTTTGGATAGTTTGGAGCAAGGCTAAAGGTCTTTTTTTGAAGCTTAGTTTCCTCTTCATTATTCGTACTGTTATTGTAGGTTCCGTACACCGTTAAGCTAGGGCGATTTGCACTACCACTAAATTGGGCAGATGCGAATCGTTTTGAGGACCGGTTCTGAGAATCTTCGTTTCCAATAAGCATCATCCCATAATTAGGCATATCCCCTTTTCGCCATTGATTAAAAAGTGTAGTAAAATTATCTGTTCCTTTTAGGCTATAACTGCCACTGCCTTGGATGCTGCCTTCAAATAAAATTTCTTCACCAATATCTCCACCCTCGTTATTCCATAACGTATCAGGATAAACGCGGTAGGTCCATGTTGGATCACCATCGGTGGCTGAAGTACCTTTCCCTTCGTTTGACGATGCATCAGAAGTACCCTCCGCCCAGGCTCCCAAAACTGGATAAATCTTAAGATCTTGAGCTGCATTTTGGGTTTTGTTCATAGATAGGTATAAAAAAACCGAATCAATAGTCGCATCGGAGGGAATTTCAGTGCTTAGATTAAAACGAATTAAGGTGCGACGTAAATCACCATTATTTGTTTTGCCTATGAATATATATTGCCCTTTGCTGTTAGCGATATTCCCTTGACTTGACTCATATAGCGTTGCATCATCTACTGCGTCAAGAGTAACTACGAAGTTTTGTGCGCATAATTTAGATGGAAGTAACATGGTAAAGACCATGAACAAGGTACATGTTAAGAGATATAGGTTCGATTTGTGTGGACGGGGGATATTCATATCACTTAAATGGCTATAGGTTCTTAAATTAGTCTACTGTTGATTCTAGTCGTTTATTCTAAAAAGATTGATGTTAAATTAAACGGAATCTAGTACTGCAAAGTTCAATCGAGTGATAAAATTAACATGGACCTAGTACATTTAATCCAATTTATAGCTCATTTATTCTAGTGATAAAGGCCGACTAGCTAGCGTAAAAGAGTATACTTGGATCCACAGAGGTCTTCTGTTTTTGAATAAAAACCCACAGTCAAAATCACCCATTGACACGCGTCTATTCGTAAGGTATTTTACTACTAGGAAAACAACGTTCATCCGCCATGCAAAAAAGAAGCAATTATCATTTTACATACCCAATAAATATTGGGGAGCTTGACTTGGCTACTATGGTAAGTATGTATCGTAGTAGGGGTGAACCACGAAAATCAATGCCAGGTGAGTATTTTTGTTGCGCATTGAGCCATGAGTTGCTTAGAGAAGGAAAATTTTGGTTTGGTTTATTTTACTCGCAAAAAGCATGGGATGAGCTAATAACCAAAGGGAGCGAAGGCTACCCATTGACAGAGGCTGAGTTCATCATACTTGGACTGGTATATAGTAGCGAAGATGAACCACCCCATCGTGAATATGTTGAGCGTCATTCACGGGTTGTAGACAAACTATCCTATCTTATTCTGAATGATTTACGTGGATTTGGTTTTCTAGTTGAGGACGAAAGCGGCTATGTTCGTATTACTCCACGAGGCGAGCGGGCCTTGCATGGGATTGCTCGAAGAATGTATGGCAAGCGCTTTCTTCCCGAAATGATTGATCATACTCCTAAGCCGGAAGTACCAAAAATAGAAGAAGCTCAACGTCGACATCAAGATCAAGGAAATCTGTTTATATAGATTTATTGCTCAGAGGTGAACAAAAGCACATTATTTGTAGTATTCACGTCGGCTAATCGCTCCGTCGGATCAATACTGACGGACCGAATGGTTTCTATAGGCATGGCAATGGTAAATGAGTAGCTAGGTTCTACCCAAGGCCAGTCTTCTAAAACAGTCCGCTTTAGGTCGTTTTCCGTTGGTTTTTCTCCTCTCATTATTCGCATTGGAATATAAAATTCCTCTTTTGAACCGTCGGTATATTCAACCTGAATATCTAAGGGCATAGGCATGAGACCAATTCGTTCTAGCTCTATTTGCGTGGTACCTGCTAGACTTTCGCTTGCTTCTACTGATGCGATTCCATAATCAATCGTTTTAGTGGTATGAACAAAGTATTCATGGAACCAATCGAGTATCATCCCAGATTCTTTCTCCATGAGTCGAATAAAATCTAAATCGGTGGGATGTTTTAATTTCCATTCATCGTGGTACCTTAGCATGCCTGATCGAAATGCTTCTTCACCTATGATATATCGAAGCTGATTCAAGTACACGGCCCCTTTAGAATAGGCGGCGCGGCCATAAGCAAAATTGGTATGATAGTGATCCGCGTGGGTAGCCATAGGCTCTTCCTTTCCAGAGTCTACTAACCGCTGATATCCTCGCATCGATCCTGTATGAGGATTACCCGTACTCTCAAATAAATATTGCATGGTTTCAGAACTTGCAAAGCTAGTGAAGCCTTCATCCATCCAGGCGTATAAGGCTTCGTTGGTTGCTAACACATTTTGATACCAACTATGGTACAGTTCATGAACGGTTACCCCAACAAGGCTTCGTAAATTTCTAGCACCAGTGATTAAGGTTCCCATAGGATACTCCATTCCTCCATCCCCACCTTGTATAGTTGTAAATTGTGGATAGGGGTATTTCCCGAAGTGGGTATTTGCATACTCAAATGCTCGGACCGTGAACTCAGGAAGTTGCTTCCAATTCTCTAAATAACTCTCATTTTCTGTATCTGTCTTATTTACGGTCACCACTGGTTCTTGATAGAGAAAATGCAACATTGGGCCATTTGGAACTTGAGCTTTTACGTGGGTGAAATCAGGATCGGCTCCCCAGAAAAAATCTAGTACATCCTCAGCCACAAAATGCCATGTTAAT
>Ga0181564_10003901_pt1 | contig 12747 bp, 6 predicted proteins | sample 011ome_24_FD_134512 | JGI IMG/M metagenome (GOLD analysis project Ga0181564, IMG submission 134512) | Coastal salt marsh microbial communities from the Groves Creek Marsh, Skidaway Island, Georgia - 011513CT metaG (megahit assembly) | ecosystem: Environmental > Aquatic > Marine > Intertidal zone...
GAGGAGGCGCGCTTCTTCTGCAGGCACGCCGCGCACGCGCGCGCGGTGCGCTGGCGCTCGGTCGCGGACGAGCTCGCCTGGGCGGACGGCGCCGGCGCGGCGCTCGCGGCGAAGCTGGCGGACCCGGACGCGACGGCGGCTTGGTGCGCGGCGCGCTACGGCGTGGCGCGCGCCGTCGACGTCTTCCGCGAGACGCGCGGGCGGTACCCCGGAACCCCCTTATCCACCGGCCCTTCGAGCACCGACGACGAGATGCGCGACGGGACAAACTCGAACTCGACGGAAGTGGGTACGACGTGCGACGTGGACGCGGACGTCGAGGCGCTCCGCGCGATCGTGGAGACGACGCTCGACGCGATCGGCGCCGAGGCGGACCGCGCGCGGACCGGCGCGCTGGAGGCGATGACGGTGGAGGCGGCGCGGTGCGCGGGGGGGGAGCCGCACGCGGTGGCCGCCGTGCTGGGCGGCGTGGGTGCGCAGGAGGTGATCAAGCTGGTCACGGGGCAGTTCGAGCCGGAGGCGCACACGCTCGTGTACGACGCCGCCAAAGCCGTCACCGCGGCGGTGCTCTGACCGAACGCGGCGGTCTCGTATCGCGTAGTACTACGTACCCGGACCCGTAGTACATACGCTCACGCGTGTCTGCGTGAAATCGTTCCCTCTTCTATTGGATACGTTCTTCTAAGTACTCCTTTCATGAGACACAAGTAGGCGCCGCGCCTCCCTGTGGGTATCATCATAGCTAGTCTACTGGCTCGCTCGCTCGCACGTACCCGTGGCTCCCCGAGCCTCTCCGTTTCGCGCGTCACGGCGCGAGCACCTCGCTGAGCGTTCCGTCCGGGGTGAGGAGGTAGCACTTGGACGCGGCGACGGCGAGCGCGACGGCCGCCGCCGGCGAGGACGTCGCCGCCTCGGCGCCGAACGGCGTCGCGGCTTGCGTGAGCCGCGCCGAGCGAAACCGCGCATCCGGATCGAACGCGCGCGTTCGCGATGGTTCCCGCGAATGGGTTCCCGCGGTGGGTTCAGGGTCTTCAGGGTCTTCGTCTTCGTCGTCGCGAACGCGTTCGCCGTCGCGAACGCGTTCGCCGCGAACGCGTTCGCCGCCGCCGAACCGCCAGAGCTCCACGGCGCCCCCGTTCCGCTTGGGGCTCCGCACGGCGAGGAACAGCGCGCCCAGCCCGCCGGTGGCGGCGGCGACGCGTGCGTTGGACCCGCGCGGCGGCGGCAACTCCACCCACGCCACCTCGGCGTCGCGGCAGCCCTTGAGGACGCGCGCCGCCGCGAGCGACGCCGGCGCGGCGACGTCCAGCACGACGACGCGCCCGAGTCCGTCCGCCGCCGCCACCAGCGGCCCCCGCGGCGCGGGCGCGAACCGCCGCGTCCGACGCGGCGGGTCGATCCACGCCGAGCGCCACGTCAGCGGCCGGGCATCGTCGTCGGCGTGTGAGGCTGCGCCCGCGGCGGCGCCGCCCAGCGCGCCGCCCAGCGGCAGCTTCTTCGTCACGGCGCCGGCGAGGCTGACGGCGCCGCCGAAGAGCGACGACATCGTCGCCGCCGCCGCCGCCGCCGTCTTGCGCGCCAGCGCCGCCGCCGCGTCCAGGACGCCGGCGTCGTCGTCGTCGTAGGACGCCAGCAGGCACACCAACCCCGAGTCCCCGCGCGGCTCGCCGAGGCCCGCCGCCAGCACGCCCACGCCGCGGCTCGACGCGCGCACGCCGCCGACGGAGGCCGCCCCGTCCTCGGCGCCGTCGGCGCGGGCCAGGCCCGCGCGCGCCACGGACGGAGGCAGGCGCCCCACCGAGACGGCGTCCGCGACGGGCGCGAGGCGCGCGAGATCCCAGCGCGTCGTCGCCAGCGGCACCTGCGCGGCGTCCGGAAGCGCGATGGACAGGTCCGCGGACGCGCGGAAGCGGGCCTGGCTCCGCGTCGCGCCGAGCAACATGTGCGCGCGCCGCAGCGCGCTCCGCAGCTCCACCGCGTCCACTTTGACCGCCGCCGCGTCCAGCGCGGCGACGAGGTCCTCCGAAACCTCGTCCCTGCTCGGGGACCTGCGCGCGTCGCGCGCGCGCAGCGAGCGGACGGGGCTGGGCGTGCTGTCCGGCCCGGCCCCCGAGTCGAGGATTTTTGAAAGAAGCAAAACGCCGTCGGCGGCGTAAACGCGCAGACGCCCGTCGCTCGTGCCGACGGCGACGGAGAGATCCGCCACGGCCGCCGCGGAGGCTTTCGTGTTCGACAACGCGGCCGAGCCCGCCGATCGCGGCTCGGCGAAGGCGAGCCAGCACATGCACGTGACGTACGCCTCGGGGTCGGGGCCGGAGGCGTCGCGGACCTCCGCGACGCACGTCCGCGCGCGCGCCGCCGCTTCGTCCTCGTCGCGGTGGCCGCGTTCCGCGTCATTCTCGGAAACCGCGCGCGTGGCGACGACCGCGAGTCGCCTCCCCCGCGCGACGGCGAGGTGCGTGGCGCTCGGGGCGAGCGCGATGGTGACGCGCGTGCGCGCGTGCGCGTCCACGCCGGTGGTCTCAAGGATCTCCGCCGGGGCGGGCGGGCCCCCGTCCCACTCGCACCACCGGTCCCCGAAGTCCATCACGGGGTCATCGGACCTCGCGTCGTCGAACACGAACGAAACGAGCGCGTCTCGCGCGGGGATCGTCAGGCGAGGCGCCAGCCTCGCGCGTGACGGCGTGCCGGGGGAAATCATCGCGTGCCCTTCTGCACCCTCCACGGCACCCTCCGGGGGGACTCCGCCCTCGCCGGTCGCCCCGCGGGCGAGGCGCACCGAAATTTGACGTCCACTTCGTTCGCACCACGTGGCTTTCGTCTCCAGAAATCTCGGCAATTCGACGGCGCCAGTTCCCGCGGCGCGGCCCCGCCTGCATGGTGGCGACGATCCGCCTGCCCGAGGTTCGCCTCGCGGCGACAAGCACCGCCGCGGCCGGGGACGGCAGGGTATGGCTCGGCCCCGCCGCGGTTCGGGACCTGGGCGTGCAGCTCGGAGACCCCGTCGTGGTGGACGTGCGGGTCGGCGGCGGCGGTTCCGGCGAGCCCTCCACTTCGGACGCGGAGACTTGGCCCTGGTCGTTCCTCGCGACCGCGGCGCCCACCCCCGTGCAGGGGGACAGCGCCGTGGCGGGCGTGGCGTCCTCCGCGGACGAGGCCGTGATCCTGGACACGACCACGAGGCTGCCCGGGGACGCCCGGGACGCAGGGGACGCCGCGGTTTCGGGATCGCGCGAGTCTGAATTCCCCGGTGAGTTCCCTCGCGAGTCGCTTGAAGGCCTTGAAGGCCTTGAAGGCCGCGCGCGCGCGCTTTACCACGGCGGCGAGATATGCAAGCCCCCCGCGTGCGCGTCGCTGCGCGTCTTCGCCCCCGGCTTCGACACACCAGGAGGCGCCGAGTCCCTGCGCCGCCTCTTGACGAACCGCCTCGTCGCCGTCGGCGCGTCCGTTCGCCTCGACGGCGACGGCTCGCGCGCCTCCGCCTCCGTCGTCGTCGTCGCGGCGGAACCCTCGGACGCGCCCGCCGTGCGCGTCGTCGCGTCGACCGCGGTGGCGTTCGCGCGTGACTCGTCATCCCTAAACCCGAAACCAAACCCGAAGAACCCGAAGAACCCCTCGGCTTCCGAGCGCATCGCCGGCGCGGATGAGGCGCTGCAGACGCTGCGGGAGTGCGTGGTTTGGCCCGCGCGGTACGCCGCGGACGCCGCCGCGCTGGGCGCGTCCTTCCCGCGCGGCGTGCTCCTGCACGGCCCGCCGGGCGTGGGCAAGACCGCCTCCGCCGTGGCCGTCGCGCGCGAGGCGGGCGCGAAGCTCGTGGCCCTGAGCGCCGGGGACGTCTTCGGGCCGTACGCCGGGGACGCCGAGGCGCGCCTGCGCGGCGCCTTCCGCGACGCCGACGCGGCGTGCGCCGCGGGGACGCCGTGCGTGATCCTGCTGGACGAGATCGACGCGATGTGCCCCGCGCGGGGCGCGGACGCGGGCCTGAGCGGCTCGCGCGTCGTCGCGCAGCTGCTCACGCTCATGGACGACGGAGGCGCGGAGGCGACGACGCTGCGCCCGGCGGTGGTGGCGACGACGAACCGCCCAAACGCGCTGGACCCGGCGCTCCGGCGCCCCGGGCGCTTCGACGTCGAGGTGGAGATTTCCCTGCCCTCCGCCAAGCAGAGGCTCGCCATCCTGCGCGTGCACGCGCGCGCGCTGCCGCTGGCGCGCGACGTGGACCTGGAGCAGGTGGCGCGAACAGCCAAGGGGTACTCCGGCGCAGACCTCGCCGCGCTCTGCCGCGAAGCCGCCATGGCGTCCATCCGGGACGCCGCCGGCGGGTTCGCGCCGTCGCCCGGTTCGCCCGGTTCGCCGGACGACGGCGACGAAGAAGTCGCCGGCGACGGCTCGCTCGTGACCGCGCGGCACTTCTCGACCGCCGCGGGCCGAGTCGGCGCCTCCGTCACGCGCGGCGCGGCGCTCGAGTTCTCGGCGACGTCATGGGACGACGTCGGCGGCCTGGACGACGTCAAGAAGCGCCTGAAGCAAGCCGTGGAGTGGCCCCTGCGCCACGCGGCGGCGTTCCGGCGGCTGGGCCTGGCGCCGCCGCGCGGCGTGCTGCTCCACGGCCCGCCGGGGTGCGCGAAGACCACGCTCGCGCGCGCCGCGGCGACGGCGTCCGGCGCGACCGTCATCGCGCTCTCGGCCGCGGACGTCTTCAGCAAGTACGTCGGCGAGGGCGAGCGCGCGCTGCGCGACGCATTCGCGCGCGCGCGGCGCGCGGCGCCTGCGATTCTGCTCCTGGACGAGATCGACGGGATGGTCGGCAACCGCGGCGCGGCCAAAGACGCGTCCTCCGCGTCCTCCGGGGGCGCGGACGCAAACACCGGGAACGACGTCGCCGCGCGCGTGCTGTCCGCGTTCCTCGTGGAGATGGACGGGCTGGAGGTGGGCGGCGGCGGCGGCGACGACGGCGACGACGACGAACGACGCGACGGCGACGGCGTGTTGGTGGTGGCGACGACCAACCGGCCAAACGCGCTGGACGCCGCGTTGACTCGGCCCGGACGCCTGGACCTGGTGCTGTACGTTCCCCCCCCCGACGCGCGCGGCAGAGAGGCGGCGCTGCGCGTGCACGCGCGCGGCGTGCCTCTCGCCGCGGACGTGGACTTGCGCGCGGTCGCGACTCGAACCGAGCGGTTCACCGGCGCCGAGCTCCGCGGCGTGATCCGCGAAGCCGCGCTGGCGGCGTTGCGCGAGGACATGGGCGCGGAACAAGTCACGGCGGCGCACGTGGACGCCGCGCTCAGGGCGACCAGGCCGGCGCTCGCGGAGAGCGACCTCGCGAAATGGGCGAGCTTCAGGGCGTAGACATGTAGCTCTAGGAATATGATCATACATGAACGTAGTATCATGGAGCTCGCCCATTTCGCTTCCGGCGAACGAGACGCCGCGCGTTCGGAGCGAATGACGAATACAATGATGACGAACGGCGCCGCGCGCATTCGAGGTTTCGCTGTGTCACTTCGGTGCGCTCGAAATCCGAAACGCTTCTTCGCGTTCGTTTTGGTGTTTCGGGTTTGGTGATTTTTTGGTGATTTTCTCGAGTCACAGACGGCCGTCCCGCCCGAATCGTCAAGAAAAGATCTCGGCGTTTGAGGCTAAAAAACGCTACGAAGACAACACGTCGCCGTGTGCTTCGCATTACACGCGCGCCCGCGCCGCGGCAGAGCTCTGCTATGGGTAAGGGAGGCAACGCATCGGCCGCCGGCCCCAAGCCGGTCGGCAAGGGTCTCAACCCCGACCGCCAGTACACGCAGATTCGCGGCCAGGTGCGTGTCGCTCCCCGAGCCCGTCGATCGAGCCTCCGACGGACGCGCCGACCCGTTTCCCGCACGACTCAGCCTCTCAGGCAGTCTGCGCGATTCAAAGCGTGGTGAAGATGGCGACGTCGACGTCCTCGCGCTCTCGCGCGCTCGCTGACCCGCGCGACACGCTCGCCTCCTCTCTTCTGATGCCCCCCTGACACGCGCAGGTGTACGACATCACCGACTTCGCCAAGTCGCACCCCGGCGGCGCGCAGCTGCTGGCGCTCGCGGTCGGCCGCGACGCGACCATCTTGTTCGAGTCGCACCACGTGCGCCCCGAGATCGTCGCCAAGACGCTCAAGACGCTGCCCAAGGTGGACACGGACGTGAACCTGTGCCCCGATGAGTCCTTCCCCAAGCCGCTGGACTCGCCCATCTACCGCCGCATCCAGCAGCGCGTGCGCGACGAGATCATGGCCCCGCTGGAGAAGAGCCGCGGGCGCGTCCCGAGCGGCCGCGGCGGGTGCCAGCTGGACGCCGCCGTCGTGCTGGCGTGCTTCGCGGCGTCGCTGGCGTGGTACGTCTCGGACCCGACGATCGCGTCGGGCTGCGCGCTGGGGTTGGCCGGGTACTGGTCCGGCACCGGCCTGCAGCACACCGCGAACCACGGCGGTCTGTGCCTGAGCTCGTGGTGGAACCAGGCCTGGGGCTGGTTCGGCTCGGACGTGGTCATCGGCAAGTCGAGCCTGGAGTGGCGGTACCACCACATGGTGTCCCACCACTCCTACTGCAACGACCACGAGCGCGACCAGGACGTGTACACGTCTTTCCCGCTGATCCGCCTGGACGAGTCCCAGCCGTGGTCGTGGTTCCACCGGTTCCAGCAAGTGTACACGCCGTTCGTCTGGCCTCTGCTGTACGTCGCGTCGCAGACGGGCGACTTCGTCAACGTCGTCATCAACAAAGCCTCGCCGGGGGTGGAGTACATCGGGATCACCACGAACGAGGTGGGGCTGTACGTGCTCGGCAAAATCATGCACGTCTTCCTCACCTTCGGCCTGCCCGCGTACCTGCACGGCGTGCAAAAGACGCTCCTCCCCTTTTTAGCGTACGGCGCGCTCGGGTCCTTCGTCCTGTGCTGGTTCTTCATCGTGTCGCACAACCTGGACGGGCTGCGGCCGAGCCAGCTGTCGGCGAAGACCAAGGGCGACTGGGGGCGGTGGCAGATCGAAACGAGCGCGACGTGGGGGAACGCGTTCTGGTCGTTCCTGTCCGGCGGGCTCAACTACCAGATCGAGCACCACATGTTCCCGGGCACGGCGCACAACCTGTACCCCGCGATGGCGCCCATCATCAAGGAGGAGTGCGCCAAGGAGGGCATCCCCTACAACGGCTTCGACGGGTACTTCGGGCTCCTGCCCATCACCGCGCGCATGTTCTCGTTCCTGGGGAAGATGAGCGTCGACCCGGCGAAGACCAAATAGACGAGGCGCTGGAGAAGGGGGGCGCGGACGCCAAGGAAGTTTCGCGCTCTCGTACGTATTATACGTACGGTCAATTTTTTTATCGCATGACAATTTTTTTATCGAGTTTCGCGGACGCGTCTTCGTGGACGCGCGCCCTTCGCGATCGCGAAACGATCGCGAAACGATCGCGCTACGATCGCGCCTACGCCAGGACCCCCTGGAGCCACTTCGAGTCCGCGGCGTCCGCCTCGAGCTCGCGCTTCATCTGCTGCACGCGCCGCATCGCATCCGCGGGGGGCATGTCGGGCAGGGGCAGCGCCGCGAAGTCCGCCAAAAATTGACGCGCGCGCGCCGCGCCGCGCGCCGCGTCCTCTGTCGCGTCGCCCTCGTCGCGCCCGCGCTTCTCCCCCGCGCCGAGCGCGCCCGCGACGTCGCCCGCGCCCGCGGCGGCGCCCTCCGCGGAGAAGTCCTCCAGCTCGGCCGCCTTCGCGCGCGCCATCTCCAGCACCTCCTCCGGGAAGCGCGCGAACTCCGCGCAGTGGATCCCGAAGGACTGGTCGCACGCGCCCGGCGCGAGCGTGTAGAGCATGGCGAGTTTCCGCGACGCCTGGTCGATCTTCGCCTGGACGTGGAAGTTCGCCACACCCCCCGGGCCTTTCAGAGACGTGAGCTCGTGGAAGTGCGTCGCGAACAGGCACGGTGCCTTGACCTCGTTGACGATGTGCTCGCTGATGGCCCACGCCAGGCCGAAGCCGTCGTACGTGCTCGTGCCGCGGCCGAGCTCGTCGATGATGATGAGCGACTTGGGCGTCGCCGCCTTGAGAATCGCCGCCGTCTCCAGCATCTCCGCCATGAACGTGGAGATGCCGCGCATCTGGCAGTCGCCCGCGCCCACGCGCGCGAAGATGGCGTCCCGGATCGCGATCTTCGCGGAGGCGCACGGCACGAACGACCCCACCTGAGCCATCAACACGCACGCGCCCACCTGGCGGATGAACGTGGACTTGCCGCCCATGTTGGGCCCCGTGATGATCTGGAACCACGACTCGCCCTTCCGCAGCGCGCACGTGTTGGGGATGAACTGCGCGCCGTCCTGCGCCTCGACGTTGGGGTGGCGCGACGCTTCCAGCACGATCTCGTCGGAATCGCCCGACTCGCACATCGTGGGTCGCACGAACGGGATCGGCGCCGTCGTCGCCGCCTCGGCGAAGGACGCCAACACGTCGATCTCCGCGCAAATCGCGCTGGCTTGCAGAAAAACATCCGAGAAAGAAGCCGCGACGTCCACTACGCGGTCCACCAGGTGCTTCTGCTGCGTCTCGTACGACCTGTCCAGGTCGACGCGCTTCTGCGACAGCGCGCGCAGCTTCTTGTTCGTGAACTTCGTGCCGTCCTTCTTCGCCTCCAGCACCTGGTACGAAGCCGAGAGCTTCTTGCGCGCTCTCGTCTCGTCCTTCTTGGTCAGCCGCAGGAACCAGCCGTGCATGTTGTTGTGCTCCAGCTTGAGCTCCTTCTCCGGCGCCATCTTCAGGTCATCCGCCGCTTCCTGGAACGCCGCGTGGATCTCCGCCTCCGCCTCGTCCTTCCGGCCCTGCAGCGCCCCCAGCTCGTCGTCGTACTGCGCGCAGATGACGTATTCGTCCGGGATCTTGTTCAGGTCAACCGCGCTCTCCAGCAGCGCCTCGAACCGTCCGAGGTGCTCGTCGTCGTGCAGCTTCGTGAGCGCGGCGGCGTACTTGGCTCGGATCGCGTCGCCGTGCGCGCCGGCGAGGCGCCCCAGCGCCTCCGCGATGTACGGCAACGCGGCGCTGGCTTGGTACAGCCGGCACAGGTCCATCAGCGACGCGCGCCGGCGCTCCAGCTTGCGCGTCACGCGCTCGATGTCGGGCAGCGCGCGCAGGTGCGCGCCGCGCAGGGTGTCCCGCACCTCCGGGTCGTTCACGAACGCCTCCACGGCGTCGTGCCTCTGCGCGATGTGCGCCGCGTCCACCAGCGGCTGCTTGAGCCACCGCATGAGGAGCCGTCGGCCCATCGGCGAGCGGCACTTGTTCAGCAAGCCGTACAGCGAGAACCCGGCGGCGGCGGCGCGCTCCGCGGGCGCCGCCGCGCTCGCCGACGCCGACGTGCGCTCCGGCAGGACGTTCAGCGCCCTGAGCGCGCTCGAGTCCAGGCGCACGTACCGCCCGGTATCGTGCATGCTCAGGCGGCACCGCCCGTGGTTCGCCGGGTCCGCCAGGAGCTCCGAGAAACGCAGCGCCGCGGCGAGCGTCGCCGCGGCGCCGTCCTTCTCGAGGAGCGCGCGGTGCCTCTCGACGCCCGCCGCGCCCGCCGCCGCCGCGGCGCCGACGTCCGCCGCGCGCGTCGTGTCGCGCGCGTCGTGCTTCGCGAGCAGACGCGCGAGGTCGTCCTCCAGGTCGCGCGCGTCGAATTCCGCGGGCTTGCGCTCGGTGGCCAGCGCGCCGCACCGCGCGACCACGTCGCGCAGGCGCCGCCCCTCGGGCGACGGCGACGCCTCCGCCGGCACGACGCACTCCTTGGCGCCGAGCTGGCAAATGACAGCCTCGAGCGCGCAGAACTGCTCGTCGTCCACGAACTCGCACGCGCCCAGCTCCCTAGTGGTGGGGTTGACGTACGCCACGCCCACGTGCCTCTGCTCAGCTTTGACGGTGACGCGCACGGCGGCCACCACCGGCGCCTCCGCCATCTCGCCGCCGCGGTACAGCTCATCCTCGAAGGCGCCGAGCTTCCCCGGGCTCGCGCTCTTGGCGAGGCGCCAGCCCTGCCTCGGGATCTCCTCGTACAGCTCCACGGTCCGCTCCGTGCCCTCCAGCAGCAGGTCGCGCAGCACCGTCTCGAACAGGCTCTTGTTCAGGGTGACGCCGGCCAGCGCGCTCTCGCCGTGGCCCAGGTACTTCACCACGGTGGTGGTCTTGTAGAAGGTCCTCGCCAGAAACGTCGCGTCGTCGCCGTGGACGCTGAAGAAGTCCTTGCGGTTGAACACGCGCAGGATCTTGGGGTCCTCGGGGAGGGCACGGAAGTAGTTGATGAAACCCTTCTTGTCGAACTCTGTTCCGCGGTAGTTGATGAAGGAAAGGCACGAGGGGGAGGGTCCGCCGTCGTCAGATCTCGCGAGTGAAGCAAGCGAAAAGCTTCGTTTGAAATCGCTCGCGCGAGACACGCGGCGGGGGGGGTCGCGCAGAGGGGGTCCCGCAGATCCACCGGACGCACCGTTAAGGTTCAAGTCGTGCAGTTGATGTTCGCCGGTGTTCGCCATCTCGCCCTTCGGGACCGACCCTGTGGCCTTCCCGCGCGCGCGAAGTGGCGATCTGAATGAAACAACAGTTCACACATGGCAGGTTCAAAACGCCCGTGTGCCGATACCATTTCTTTGCGCTGACAACGCGAGTATCTCCGTGGCCCTCGGCAGTCGTCGTCGCGCGCGCGCTCCTGGTCCCCCGGAGGTCCACCGCACGCTGCCCGGCCTCTCTTCGTCCCGCCGCCGCCCCGGAGGCCTGTCCTCCTCGGCCGCGCGGCGCGCGATGAGCGCGACGGGCCGCGAGAACCTGCGCGAGCACCTCCTCGAGCAGGATGTCGAGGAGTGCGCCACCTGAGACGTGGCGTCGGAGGACGGGTCGCTCGCGAGCCTCCCCGAGTCCTCCGGCGTCGTGCATCACCGCGCGAGCACCCGCCCCCGAGGTGCGACCGTGTCGGGAGACCTGGGCGTCTGGACGAGCCTCGCGACGGTCCTGCTTTCCCTGCCCGCGCTGGTGGGCAGCTGATGCTGGCCCCTGCTGCTCGCCGGCTTCGCGGGCGTCGCCGCGTCGGAAGCCTCCAAGCAGCTCGCGCACGCCGTCTCTTTCGGCGTGACGCTCGCGATGATGACCAACCTCGCGCAGATGGTGTGTTGGAAGAGCCTGAGGCGCAAGGGCACGCGCCTGAACAGGCACGGGCCCACGGTTCTGGTTCTCATCGCCGTGCCCCTCGCGATGCTCGACCTCACCAGGCACGTGCTGCAGGACGGCGGCGTCTGGACCGACTCGCACATGTACCGCCCCGGGTGTCCGCACGCGGACGCGCGGTGCCTGAACGCGCTGGGGGCCGCGTGTTTCCTCTCCACGTACCTGGGCTTCGCCGCGCTCATCGCGGGCGTGCTCTGGTCCGCGGACCTAGTCACCAAAGTGCGGGACGGGTGGCGCCGCGCGCGCGTCGCGGTTGCCTAACGCGCGCGAACGAGGCGACGCGACGCGAAGCGCGCATTTTTTTTTTACGACGACGACGCGCGCCTTTCCGCGACGTTCCTGCGAAGTGACGCGCGCCGCGTAAAGGCTCCGGAAACGGAGCCCGCGGCGCGTCGATGCGCGGGCGCGGTCCGCGCGACGGGACGCGCGCGACGTTCGTGCCGAGAGTGTAAAACAAACAGCGTTTGTTTCAGAGCGATCGTCGGAACGCGCCGCGCGATGGTCGCCGCGCGATGGTCGCCGCGCGGCGCGTCCGTCCCTTTGGATCACAAAAGCTTTTCAAAAACGTCGCGTTCGCGCCCGCCACACCGGAGGGTGATCCGGTCCTCCCCCGCGCCGATCCGTCGTGGGTGTCTCTATCCCTTCGCCGTGGTTGACACGACCGTCAGCCCACGGTTGCCCGGTACCCGCGAAATCCCTCTCGCCGCGACCTTCGCGCCTCAAAACCCGCTGAGCCGCGCGAGCGGCATGGCGTACGCCTCGTCGAAGACGCTCCACGTGGCGCTGATCACGGGCACGTTCGGCGCTTTCCTGTCCAGGAAAGCGCCCGTCTTGTGCCCGTCCAGGAGCAGCGCCACGAGCAGGATATCCCCCGGGCCTTCCGGATGCTCGGTCGGTTCGCGCGCCGAGTTGCGCGACGACAAACCGTGGTGGTCCCGCGCGTACTTGGCCGAGTACTCCATCGCGCCCGAAAAGTAAGCGCCCTCGCCGTGGCTGCGGCGGCACCGCTCGCTGAACCCCTCGCGCATGATCTTCGCGGCCCTCGCGGCGGACGTGCCGTGGTACCCGAACAGCACACGCCGCGAGACGTCCGCGGGAGACGCGCCGGAGCGCGCGCAGAGCGACAGAAACGCGCGCGTGCGCTCGCGAGTCACGTCCCACACCCAGGGCGGCGCGTGCAACGTCTTCGAAGCGCGTCGAGTGGCGCCGTGCCCGTGTTTCGTGCCCTACGAACGCGTGAAACGCGCGTGCGACGAGTGTGTTTCAGAGTGTGTTTCACGAAGACAAGATAGACAGATAATCCATGGACGTCGACGCGCTCGTGCGGACGGTCCTTTCAAAGGCTGTTTCGTCGCGGGCGACGCGAGCGCGCGAAGAGCGCGAGGGAAAAACCCGAAAAAACAAAAAATCCTCTCGTTATGAACCTACCTCCTTCACGAAGTCGTTCACGTAGTCCGCGTACATGCGCTTGATGCTCTCCGCGAGCGCCTTCAGCTCGTGGTCTTGTTGCGTGCTGAGTGAGCCAGGGGGCAA
>Ga0181564_10003907_pt1 | contig 12738 bp, 9 predicted proteins | sample 011ome_24_FD_134512 | JGI IMG/M metagenome (GOLD analysis project Ga0181564, IMG submission 134512) | Coastal salt marsh microbial communities from the Groves Creek Marsh, Skidaway Island, Georgia - 011513CT metaG (megahit assembly) | ecosystem: Environmental > Aquatic > Marine > Intertidal zone...
TACAAAAAACTCATTGCGACGCACTCCGTGAACCACAAGCAAAACAAAAAGCAAACGTACGTGTAATTTGCGCCGCCTCTTGTACCGCTGTCTCTGTTGAACTCTTCACTTCCTGAAACACCGGTGCCCCACAAAAAAAAGCCAACCACAAACAAAAGGAAACAAGGCTCGGTTAGTTCACTTACATTTACCACCTTCTCTCTCTCTTTGCTTTTTGCAGTTTCGTTTTTTGTTTATTTCTACGTGCATTATTTTTTTGTTTTTGATCCACGATGGGCAACCATGTCCACAAAGCCACGGGTGCATGGGAGAAACTCGATTTAAGAGTTGGGTTGAGACACACAGTTGTTTATGACGGAGTAACATTCAAGTACACGATATCAAAAGAGACCAAAACAATCGATTTGAGGCATTACGGTGGATATGTTGAAATTCTCATGGAAGACGGCGAAGAGAAATTCGAGGTCGACGAGTCCAACTCGATTGTCGGAACTGAATATTATGTCAACGTGGGAGACAAGTGTCTTGAACTCACGTATTTCAAAGGCATATGTTACCTCAAAGGTTTGATGTGGGACCATTACCTAAATAGCAAGAGTAACCAGGATTGCCCAGGTCGCCGGGAAAAACCCAGGGGGTATGTAAAATGGATTCTGGGAGTTCTCGATTCAATGAACCGATCAATCGGTGTGAAGGCCTGTTTTTTGAAAGACGGGATGGCGAGCGACGGGAAAGTCTCTGGACAACCAATCAAACCTGCACCTGTCAATCCTGGTACGAGCTGGTACTTGATAACTCAACGCGGGTACAGCGTGTACGAAAAGGAAGGTTACGTTCAAATCCCGTATCCCAGATCTTTGGAACACCTCGAACGTGTCGTCGCCGAACGAAACGCCACCATGCGCAAACGGTGGGATCTTCTCAATGACCCTAAACAGTACGAAAAGGCCGTTCAAGAATTGTCGGTTGCGAAAGAGGCGTGTGAACAAAACAAAAAAGCAGTCAAGGTGTCTCTCAAAGCCGACAGGGAAAAACTCAAAGTGAAAAAGAAAGAGATTACTGCTCTTCGGGTTAAGTACACAAAACTCATTGACAAAATCACAGTGTTACCGGCAGAGATGACAGATACGCAGCCAGACGAGGCGTGGCTTCCTTCGGATGTGTTGCTGGTCGTCGATGATGAAGACGTTGTCGAAAACGTGTTTAACAAGTACGAAGAAATGACGTTTGACGAGTACATCCGGCTCGAAGGAAAAGCGAGCAAAAGGGTATTCCGTTCTAAAAGTGGGCAGACGTACGCTATGAAGAAAAAAGACCGTTCAGACGAAGTACCGAGCCTGTTCAAGTGGAAGTTTGTGAAACTCGGAGTCATCATGGCCGATTCGCAAGATGATATGGATTATATGGTAAATTACAGGCGGAATTTTCGAGTAAGAGACCAACTGGATATGGCCGTCAAACAATGGACCAACAAGCTCGAATCTTGTGCCAAATTCGACAAGATGGCTGGATACTTGGTCGACGCTGACAAACAACAACAAAATCGTCAGATTACCACCATCAGAGAAGCTATCGGGTACATCTGGAAAGATTTTTTAAAGCGTGATCTACCAGTCAAAGTGCGCCGTAGAGTTGCTCCTAAAGGCGAGGTGATCCAACCTTACACGCAACTATCAAATACGATGAAGTCTGCTCTCCGTGAGCTGTATGAAATTTTGCTCGTTGGAGTTCAAAGCGACTATTTCACTACGCCTCGAGCAGGCGTAAGTAACACCCAGTCCGGGCTTAAAATTTATGAAATTGGCAATCACAAGGTCGATGTTGTCATGGAATTCACAAATGGTGCGGCAGAGGAAAAGGGGGAAAGCGTGAAAAGGCACCGAAAGTCCACGCAACACAAACAAGATGTCACAAACGTTTACCCGGAACTTAAAATTAAAATGTGGAAAGACCACTCCAAATCGAGGCGTGGTTTAGCCAAAAAACGCAAACGCTCGACAAATAAAAACGGCTCCGGTCCACCTGTGGTCAAGAGCAGGCGCCATTCTCAACAATCAAGCGCTGGTCGAGATGCAAGGAAGGGTCAGCCAAGCAAAGGAAAACGCAGGAGTGCACACAAATCCAAAAAATATTCCAACAAGTCGTCCAAGCATTCTCGCGGCCATTACTTGAACAAAAAGGGCAGAAAAGCGGCGTGCGGTGGCCCAAGTAGAGGAGGCTGGTAAGTTGATCCAACATCACAAAGTACGGTTTTTTGATGGGGTTAAAAGAAAAAGGTCCTCTGACAAAAAAATGCATCTTGTTTTTGTGACGTGTCATTAAACTACGCATTGTTTTGTTTTTTCAGTAGTTACTGCAAAACAAAATAAAAAAAAATCTAACCGTAGGTTTTTTGTGTAACAATTCGTGTTTTGTTCACAAGATTCGATCAATAAAAATGTTTTGAAAAAAGAAACGCACTCTTCAACAACAAAAAGTTTGTCTCATACGACTGTTTTGATCTCTCTTTCTCTCTCTCTCCCTGAACACGTTCCATGTCGGTTTTGTTAATTATCATTTTTTTTTTTGGTTTTTTTTGTGCGTGCGTGCGTGTGTGTGTACTAAGCAAAATCCGTTCTCCGACAATATGTGCACACACACACGCAAATAAACAAAAAAAATTTGTATTATTTTTTCTTTGACAAAGTTGCAAGCGTCATTGACAATGGCCAAGGGGACAAGCAGCATCACTAATCAAGCTGGATGTACCAAATAAAAAATAAAACACTCGAACACCTCAAACTGGCAACACCAACCAACTCCGACTCGAAATAATTGATCAACCATTTTGGAGAGTCGTGAGCTGCGTTCGACACATAAGTGCAATCGGTTACGAAAATCAACTGAGACATGGCCAGCAACGTGACACCAAACCAAATCTGACTAGGCGAACCGACAAACAGAGTGGTCGTGGTGACGCACACCGGAACCCATATGCAGCCCCAAAGAATCACAATGCATCCAACAAATGCATGGATACAGTCTTCGTTTGCCAGGTAGCACAAGGCGCACATAGAGGCGCTTAAAATCATCACTGCAAAAACAGCGTGCACTTGCACAACTCCACATAAACCAGCGAGCATTGTTGCACCCATGATTTGAAACAAGCCTTCTGACGTAAACACGAGGCGTTGGAACAGCTTGAATTCACTGTTTCCAATCGGTTGGTTCGCCTTCGCCATTTGAAAGACCATGATAAAAGACAATGCACAACTGAAAGCCGTTGAAAACTGGATCCAAGCAAACACGTGAATGGATCCCGACGGTTTGGTAGATTCGAGCCTCGGCAGTGCCAAACTGCTGTTTGTGGATGTGTCAAACATTGGAATCGGCGAGACGTGGTTTTTTTGTGTTTTCCACATCACTGGAGTAAACACCCTGATTTCGGAATCCAAGTCGAGCTGCGTATTTAAGCAAAACAACAAAATCATCAAACACACGTTTAGTGCGAAGTTGCATCGCAATGAAAAACATACTTTTGTCTGCACCGAATTTGCAACGCTTTGGTCGCTTAGATCAAGCGCAAACTCTGGCCGCCACATGTTTTTGCAAAAAACTTGTGTGCGTGTGTGCGTTTTATATGTCTTGTGGTATGAGGAGTAACAAGGATGTAAAAACTTTGATTTATTTAGCATGCTTGACCTTTCAATGGGATGTGCAGATAATACAAAAATTGCTCAAAAGCAAAATGCATTGTCGGCACGAGCAGCGTTTTTGTTGATGTACGTTCTCATAAATTCGGCAAATTTACCTTGGAAGCATTTCTTTTTGCACCCAAACCCACATTTGCTAAACCACTTGCTGAATATGTGTATCGCTCAAAACTCACACTTGCATGTTTGCGGCGCCTGCTTCGTTGGAGAACATTGCAACTAATTTGTTGAGTTTTGACTCCAAACGGTGTTTTACAAGCAAACGTTGTGCCGTTTCAAATTGTCTGTTTGTCACAAGCGCCAAATTTTCCATTCCTTGGGCTTCCCAAGCACGCCTGATGTAGGTCGGACCAAGCAAAACACACAGATAAATGACCTCTTGCCCGCCATTTCTCAAGTATCGAGTGAATGTTTCTGGCATGAGTTTTGTCCACCACGTTTCCAAAAGCGAGTCTACTTGACGACAGGAAAAGTATGGACCAAACTCACTGCTCTTCAATCGTTGTGGATTCGGCGGCAAGACTCCGTTTGTGTGTAGATATGTAAATATTTTTTCAGCCTCGCTCACTGTTGCAAAAATCAGAACTGACATGACCAATAGATTTCTCTTTTCGACGCTGCGGATTTCTTTTAATTCTCGCCCAAAATACCAAACAAAAGTGTCAACATTGTCGTAGAGCATGGATATGGTTACCACTAGTTGTTTTCTGTGGTCCCAAAGGTCACCAGGTCCGAGTAAAATTTCTAGATTTTCGCTTGCAATAGGTGTGGATGCCTTGATCAAATCGACAGCAACCCTGCCAACCCAGTCCAGATCCCATTCACCTTGTTCGTGAATCACATCGTGGAACATTGCAAACATGTATTTGATGACATTTTGAGCATTGTGCTTTGCTGCAAGACTTAGTGCATCTTTTGGACTCATGCAGCTAGCTTCCAAGCATTCTTGAATGTCCTTTTTGGGGTTTCCACTCAAGATGATTTGTGCACATAGCTGAGGGTTTCGGCAAAATTGGAAAGAATGCAAGAACAAAGGGCCCAAGCTCGCTCTAATCAGAGATTCGTCCAGAGTCCACATCGTCTTTGGTGCCAATGCTGCAATTTCAGGGTTAAATAGCAACAAGCAGTACCACGCGACGAGGTCTTTCATTGTCAGCCCATTCAGCTTGAAAAACGCGTCGTCATAGAGATAACTCTGAACAACCAAACAACATCTTTTGGTACCATGTTTTTCAAATGGTGTTGTTGATTGGCTTTTTTCTTTTTTTTAGGGCTGACAGATCGCTCCGCGCTTTGCAGATAGATCGAAAATGTTGATGTGCCGTGCTCCAGAATTCTTGGATGTTCTTGAAAGAAATTTGTGAAATTACGACTTTCTACGAAACATCGTTCCTGATATGCGAATATAAATTTGCCCCAAAACTTAAACGATGTAAGACTCATGTTGGAAAGCTTTTCTTGTGTTTGTTTGTTTGTTTGTTTGTTTGTTTTTTTTTTGCCTTTTTACAAACAGCTGGTCACGGGGGTCGTACAAACCTGTTAAAGTTGGTGGGTTTGTTTGTATTTATTCGTGGAGTGGTGTGTCGACGTTCCCTCCTGTTCCAACTCGACCTTTTTGTGAATAAAAAAACCAAAAAAACAGCCTCTGTTGGTGTATTGCGTCAAACACCACTTGAACATAAATTGTGTTTTGTTTTAAAGTGTATAATTTGGTCACAATGTGCACGCAGTACATAAAAACGAGATGCGCAATTTGCTGTTTTTTTTAGAAACGTACTTGTTCGTTTATTTGGAAAAAGACAACAACATACGGAAACACAAAATCCAACTTGCAAAACAAGTTCCCTGGTAAACATTGTTAGCAGACTTTTTATACACACGGTCTTCTTTACTTACGCAGCCCCACCCGAAAGTGTAACGGTCAGTGGGTTTGTCGAATTGTCGCAATTCCACACATGTGACGCATTAAAAGTTAGAGTTTGTAAAATGCACCTTTTTTGTGTCTCATGGGGCGTGGAGGTGTGCGGCTGCAATCAGCGAACCAAAGTAAAAAAAAGTTAGTACTTTGGACACTCAGATCAAGCACAAACTCGGCGTCGCAACATCGCAAACTTGTTTGTTTGTTTTGTGTGCAGGGAAGCTTAAACAAACAAAATTTGTTAGTGTTTTGTTGTTCAGTAAAACAAGGGTGCTTCAAAATGCTGAACTATTGTGGTTGCGTATGTGTGTTTGTTTTTTGAATCAACATGTGCAACAAAACAAACAAACAAACAAAACAAACAAAGGTGTTTGAACAAAGATAAAAGACATTTTTTTTGTTTAAAGTGCGATTGTGTGTATTTGTTTTTGTTGAACGAGTGGACAACCGTTCCCCCGTGGGGTGTATCGTCGCTGTTTGGTTGAAACTAGCCTTTTTTTTGCGTTATTTTGGAACAAATAACGACACAAGGGATAAATCCAGCCTCCAAAAAGTCAACAAGACAGAGACGATGCACATGGGGCGAGTTTATATGCGCGGTCTTCTTTACCACCAGTCAGCAAGTCGTAATTGTGGGTTTGTCGAATTGTGACAATTCGACAATTTTGATGTATCAAAAGTGAGAGTTTGTGAAATGCACCTTTTTTTGTGTATGGGAGTGGTGGTTCACATCGGTCTCAGAACATGTTTGTACACGACAAACAAAAGGACAAGAGACCATAGACTTCCACCCTCCAACATCATGGAGCACGCGGTCTTCTTTACCACCAGTCAGCAAGTCGTAATCGTGGGTTTGTCGAATTGTGACAATTCGACAATTTTGATGTATTAAAAGTGAGAGTTTGTGAAATGCACCTTTTTTTGTGTCCAGGTTAGGTGTGATTGTCTGTATCACACCAAAGCACAAAAGAGGGAAAGCAGTCGGAGCTTGCTTGCTTGCTTGGCGTGGAAAGAAAAAGGCACGCGGTCTTCTTTTATAAAATACTAAATGGTGCGAAAAATCAAAGCATCAGAGAAAACCGCCGAACCGACGGTTTTGGGTGGTTCGGATTTTTTCGTCGACACTCTGTACATGTTCAGCGGTCTTCTTTATAAAAATACTAAATGGTGCGAAAAATCAAACCATCAGAGAAAACCGCCGAACACCATTGCAGCCAAACAGCACGAAAAGGTGCCAAATCGTATCTGCTGGAGTTTCTGTGTTCGGCGGTCTTCTCCATTATTTGTACTGATCAGTGCAATGTATCTTAGTGGTAAGCTGATTGTGGTTGTGGTGTTGTGTCCCGGGGAAACACGAGTAACACTCAACGTAATTTCCCATGTATCGCGAGAAGACCGCAGAACACAAAAAAGTTGTTGGGAACCTCAAACTCTTCTTTCAGAAATATTTTGTACCGCGGTTTTCTCTAATAACCGACCAGTTTCGAAGGTGGATTGTGACCGCCAAGAATGCGCTGGAGCCAAATAAAGCTGTCAGCAAATTGAAGGTGGAACTAAACTTCAACAACTGCTTTGTTCGAGAAGACCGCCGAACTCCACTGCACTCAAACAGCACGAAAAGGGTTCCAAATCGTATCTGCTAAAGTTTCTGTGTTCGGCGGTCTTCTCTAAAAAACACAAGCTGGCACATGGAAAAGGGTTGTTTGCCGTTTGTTGTTTTTTTGTGTGCTGTACAACCAAAAAAAAACAACGAGATATGCATTTTCTGACCTTTGAACCCCCTTCCCCCCCCCCCTTTCAAGCAGCGTGCTACGATTTGCATGTGTCGATAAAAAAAGTGCATCTTTGTTTGTTTTACAGGACACGGTGCACCGCACAAACAAAAATAGTTTATACATGGAAAAAGATACGTAGATTTGTGTGTTTTCTGTTTGTTTTCATTGTTATAAAAAAGAGGGTCGACCGAACCAGACCACAGATCCAACAAAAAAGCTCCATCTAACTTGTCCCGAAGAAAGACACCACACAAAGAAGAAGCTGAACACAAACACCCCCCCTTTCACAAAAAATGGGCATATGTCACTCTGCTGTTAAAATGATCTCCAAGGAGCACAGAGACGCAAAAGAATATGAACTGCGATTAGAAGAAGGAAAAGCGAAACAAGAAACGTTGGCCAAACTTAGCCGTTCGAAAGAAAAGCTTACCAGTGACATCTTGGACATTGACCAAAAAATGGGAAAGTTGAAGCAGGACGCCAAATTGAAGCTCAAAAACGGAAAACGTGATGATGCGAAAAAACTGTTTGCGCAAATACTCACTCTGAAAAAAAGGCGCCAACTCAAAAGCTCGTTGCTCGCCAATGTCGAAGTCTCGAAGCACTCGGTCGAAAACACTGAAGAGTTGTTGGAACACAAAGAATTGATGAAAAGTGTGCGTGACTTTGTCATCATTGAAAACAAAAATGAAGACAAAGAAGATTTTGCAGATGTCATGGACGATGTGTCGGTTGGCCTCGAGGAAATTGACCAGAGGGTCCAAAGCACTATGACAACTCTAACGAGCAGCCAAGACATGCAACCAGGTGAATTGGCAGAAATGTTTGCCGAGTTTGAGCAAGAAATGGAAAGTGAACGTCGAGAGGAACTTGATAAGCAAGCTGAAAGTATGGTCAAAGGATCGGTTACAGTGCCAAGCAGTGGATTTGAACGTGTGTACACTGGTGGTGGAGGGTTTTCGTTGTCTTCGAATCAGAAAAAGGGCTACCAAAAATTGGACAGTAATTTTGACACTGATCCAATGGAACTCAATGCAGCAAAGAACATTTTAGGCCGTATCGGTGCGTTTTGAGCTATTTTTCTTACGAGGGCATGTATACAAAAAAATAAGTTGCTCTAATTTGCTTTTTTTGATTTGTCCACGAAGTACATGTGGGTACTTATGTGTGTGCGTGGCAAGTACCATCGGTTTTTGTTTTGTTTCTTTTTATTCAGCACTCATTCTTTTTGTTGCCACAAACACAACCAACTCCTTTTTTCTTCGTTGTCGTATTTAGCAAAAAAGCTCGAGAGTGTGCGCAACAGGAGAGGAACAAAAACCACATCTAACAAACAAAAAAAAGAACAACAAAAAATGGGTTCGACGCACTCGACAAAGCACACAAAACAAAGGGGAAAAAACACATCGGCAGCAAACAGAAAATCACTTCAAACTATACAAAATGTTGTACTCACGGTGCCACACACATGTTTTGACGAACCAAATGATCCAGGTTGCGACAGGTATGCGCTGTTTTTTGCACAAATTATTTTGAAAGGATTGAGGCATAAATTCCAACGTGTGGAAATCGTGCATCAAAAAATGCCTCGGAAAGTCGCAGATGCAAACAGAAAAAAATTCCGTCATGTGGTGCCAATGAGAGACAAACTTCGCAAGCTTTTAGAGACACTGGACCCTGCAAGCACGTTTGTGCTCGACGTGCACACATTCAAAGACCCATACAGTTGGTCTGGACATACACCATTTGAAATCGCCATATTGGACAACTCTGAGCAAGCTAAAGCGTATTCTCGAGATCTCATGATCAGGTTAGACCAATGGAGTTTCAAAACAGTGTTAGTTCATGGTGGCGACAATGATATCCAAAACGAAGCACGGGAACTTGGATTCAAATCGGTGTTGCTCGAAATACGACAAGACATGTATTCACACCAGGAACGTTTGAAACGGATGGTTACTGAAATTGCCAGGTGGATACAGCGGATGTAATCTATTATCACCACTGTTGTTTGTTTGTTTGTTTCTGGGGTTTGACCAGATGTCAAAAAAGAACAAGATCATTTTATTTATGTTCAACGACAAAAAGGGCTTGGATGAGTTGGGTTTGCAAAAACAAAACACACGGGATAATGGCGATATTTGTTAGTCGTGCAACTTGCACACACAAAAAAAGTTTATCAGATTAGATAAAAATTACATTGTAATTACATATAAAGTTGAATCTGCACAAAAAAACCGAGCAACAAAGGAAGTTGGATGTGTGTGTATGTGTGTGTGTTTGTAGCCAAATAAGAGAAAAGTGCATTTGTTTGCACACAAATAGGGGAAATCAAGTGTAAATAAACAAAAACACACTTTCTGTATTGGGTTTAAGCGTCATAATCCGCACGATCCACACACAACTCCTGGAAGGTCTGGTTTTTGATCACTTTACGTCGTTTGATCACTCCCGGACTTTATTGAGCAAGCTGTGGCATCCGTAGCAGTACTTGTGCCCTTTGGTGTGTGCAAGACAGCCGTAGGTTTGGCAACGTTGCGTTTCCCTGGATTCTTTGATTGCGCGTTGCCTCTGTTGTTTCTTGTACCTATCCCGATCTTTTTTGGGAATGTAGCATTCAGCGCAGAATTGATGAAACGTCGCGTTGCTGCATTCGTCGCTTGCACAGATCTTGGTACCGGACAAAAGCGAGTAACAGAAGTAGCACATGTTGTGACCGTTCGTTTTGTTGTTACAGTTGTCGTTGACGCAAACAAGCGAATCACGGACATCGAGATTCGCAAAGCACTCGCCACACAACCGTTTGAACGTCTGGTTGTCACAATGCTCGTTTTCACACATAAAATCCCCGTTTGAGAGGCTGTGGCACTCGTAGCACTTTGCATGACCATACGTTTCTGCACCGCATTCAGGGGTCGTGCAAATCGACTGCTTGTGCTCTTCGTCGTTTGGTTGTTTTGCTGCGTTCGATTTTGCAATCGGTTGAGGTCCGCGTATCCCCTGGTTCTGGTGCAGCTGCAGTGCCTGTCTAAATGCCTGATTACAGGTAAAACAAAATTCGTACGTCGTCTTCTTCCGGCATGCGTGCGATTTGCATTGGGACAACTTTGGTGATTTGTGGCATTTGCGGCAAATGCGTTCTCTTTTGAACTGGAACCGAGTTCCACAGCTCTCGCAGTTGGGCATTTCGGAAAAAAAGAGTGCGACCCAATGGAACAAAATTACCAACAACCTGCAAACAAAGCACCTGACAAAAATGAAAACTCCGCGCAATCAGTTAATAAAACCAATTAAAAACAATCATTGAACCGCTGTAACAACAATAAAGTTTGATCACAACGTGCAAATTTTTTTTTGTGTGTGCGTGTGTATGTGTGTATGTGTATTTGTGTGTGTGTGTGTTTGGAGGAAAATTGCATGTGACACTTTACACGATGCAAAAGGGCAGAAATGTTTGTGACACAAATGAATTCAACAAAAAAATAAATTGTAAGTAGTGTATTGTATCAAGAATACTCTGAATCCAACGAATCGCGCGCAGTGGCTAAATGATATTTATTGCAAATAAATATACTTTTTTGTTCATCTTTGACAAAAAACGAAAAATCTTGGTAAAGTGGCAAAACATTACTTTTTGTGCTCTCGTGTGTGCGAGTGGGTGTCCTTTTTTTGTCGCAAATTGCTGTTTTAATGATGGCATTATTTTCAGGCCATGGTGCACCAAAGTGACTGGAGCAAATCATAAGCTCTCTTGTTAGCTTCCATGCTTTGTTTCAAAGCGTCCATTGCTTTTTCAAGTGCTGCCTTCGTTCCTTCATCCACAGCTGGGCCGAATGAGTTGTTTGGTCGAGGTTGTTGACAGCTGGTCAACAGCTCAATTGTCTTGGTCAACGCCGTCTTCTCCTCAGAATGCACGTCAGCAATCGCTGCGCCACGCGGTGGATCAAACGGTCCGAGACCGACCACATCCACTGGGTCATTTTCTCCTTCGTCTGGAGGTCCGCCGTCAACCAGCGCATAGTGATCCTTAACCTGTTCAGAATCCACGGTCTTTGGAACGCGAGAATCCGCATCTTGTTTTCCCGAGCTCTGGATTAAGCCTTCCCACCACTTGCACTTAAACTCATAAGCAAAGAGACCCTTGTCAAGAGCAGCTTGAGCCGTTTGTGCAGTGTAGATGTCAGAAACTGGCCCTGGTGCGTTTGCTTGCCAAGTTTTCAAATCAAAGGAATCACAGGCGTGTAATGCACGCATGAGCTCTGAACCAGCAGTAAACGATTCAATCAGTGCCACGACGCCAGAGAGAGACTTGGCAAGTTCTGTGCATGAAGAAGTTGTCTGAACCCGCCTTGCGTACTCTTGTTGCACCCTTTCTGCGAGATCGCGGTCTTCACTTGTCACCAACGCACACTGTAGCTTGTAGTTGAACAAGTTTTCTGGGTCGTAACCGGCAAAGATGCGATCGGCAAATTGGTTAACAGGGAAAGTGCTCCATGCTTTTGCCCACAGTTCTTCCGCGGTCGTTGTGTCGAGGTCTGCTGTGTCAATCACAAGCAGCGACAGTTGTCCAAATTTGGCGCTGCCACTGCTGTCACCATCGAGCACCTGCCAGTTGTAAAACACGGGTTGGGGAGCCCCGAACTCAAAAAGGGCGCGCTTGTTGTGCGGCACTTGGTGGAAAAAGTGCTCTTCCCAGGAAGGAGTTTGGGCCACCGGTGGCCTGGAGGCGATTTCGTCTTCCATAGCTTTCTGCACTTTGACCTTCTCGTCCAAGTTCATCAGTGAAGTGGCTCCTTCCACCACCGAGCTGCAAACCTCGCGTTCGAACAGATTGATCTCCGCCTTCTCGGTCTCTTCGGAAAGAGTGTTGTCAAAAACGACAAACCGCGTGGTGCCATTCGCTTCCCAGCAAATACGATCTTTGGAAAATGGACTGGAGTGCGCCGAGTCGGCAAAAAGACTCGTGCTCTTGTCGACCTCGAGCAGAATCTCGCTGGTTTTGAGCAAGCGGGCTTTGAGCGAAGCGTCGGCGTCGATCGGAAACTCGATTTCTTGGTAACGGATGCCAAACTTTGGCTTTGCGATTCCTTCGAGGCGATCCTTCCATGGAATGGACAACTGCTCCTCCTTGGCGTCACTTGCAACGCATGCAACGCGCCTCTTGGTCTCCTCCGCGCAGTGAGCAAAAACGGTGTCTGGGCAAAAAGGCGACACCCTCCCGTCACCGGCAAGTTCTACGGTCGTTTTGTGGCCACCGTGCGCGAGAATCGTGTCCACCGTGTCGCTGTCGTTGTCGTCGGAATGGGCCTGGAACGAGTGCCAGATGGCATCTTGCGCGTTCCCTTTGGTCGAA
>Ga0181564_10003916_pt1 | contig 12724 bp, 6 predicted proteins | sample 011ome_24_FD_134512 | JGI IMG/M metagenome (GOLD analysis project Ga0181564, IMG submission 134512) | Coastal salt marsh microbial communities from the Groves Creek Marsh, Skidaway Island, Georgia - 011513CT metaG (megahit assembly) | ecosystem: Environmental > Aquatic > Marine > Intertidal zone...
CGGAACAGAGGATGAAGAACATTGTTGGCGGTATTGGCAAAAAGCTGTTTTTTGGGCGGAAATCTGAAGAAAAATTCCTTTTTACAATCAATACACCGTTTAAACTTCAATTTGAATTTGATTGCCGTTCTCTCGACGCTATGGAGGTTAAAGGAGCGGTTACATTGGAAATGCAAATTCAATTAACTGATGCTCCAAGATTGGTAAATTTATTTGCAAATATTCCTCAAAGCCCTCTCGAAAAGGAAGATACAGCATACATCACACGTTCTACACTTGCGAAGATAATAACTGATGAGATTGGCCACAAGGTTTTGCAAGATGAAATCGGCAAACACAATCTATCAGATATTCGCACTTCGGAAGAGCTTCAACTTAACATCCGAGATAAATTGCTTACAAACATGCGAAGAACACACGCTGAATACGGGTTAACGTTCCGACAAAATCAGATAGTGTTCAGTCCAAATGCACATGACAAAGTTCAACAAATGCGTGGTCAGTTAAATCTGGATAGAGGAGTAGAAGAAATCGAGCAAGATGCGAGAATTTTCGCTTTAGAAGACAAGTATCAATTAATTCACAAGGAACTGGAGCTTGAGGCTGAATCTCAGCTCGTCATCGCAAAAGGACAAGATGATGTTGCAATCCAACATCAGCTTTCGGAAATCAAAATGCAGCAACTCGAGTTTGATTCTCAGTTTGAGCAAAGGGTCCGTACCCAAACCCATGAATTAAGCATGAAGCGTGAAAAGATGCTCATGGAAGAAGACGCTGCGGACAAGGAACTCGAACGTAGATTCAAGAGTGGAGATACCACTGCACAGGAGCGCGAATTCCTCCTACAACAACAACAGATGCGAAATGAACTCCAATCCTCTCAAATGGATAAGTCAAGGTCCATGAAGACGGACCAACTCAATCGGACACAAATCGATGCAACAAACCAGGCCGTACTCATGCAACAGGCGATGAAGGCGATTAGTTCAGGAAAACAAGGATCATCGGAAATTGCGGGGATGCTCCAGACTCTTATCGAACAACAGGCGATTACGCAGCGAACCAATATCGAGCAAGAGACAAAGCAACAAAAAGAACTCCTAAAACAACAAACAGCTCAACAATTCTTTGACAGAGCAGGTAATGCGAACGGTGACATGACATTCGTTCAAGGAGACCTCATCTCTGGCGACCAATCAAAGAACAATCCAAGACCACCTTCGGCCCCAGAAAAGCAATCGTGCAAGACATGCAATGGCGCAACTCGATACATCACTCAATATCGAAGATGGTATTGTGATCACTGCAAAACCTACAATTGATTCAGTCGATAGTGGCTCAACAAAAGACACTACTCTGAGTTCAAACTTGGAACAACTCCCAACTTTCTCCTGGATTCTTGTAAAACCATTTTGCATCATCTTCAAACCACTCTATGCCAAATTCGTCGGTGATTATCTCTGCATCCTGTGGCGGTGAAATTCCCCCAGTTCGGCTCACGACTTCATCTTTCGATTCTGTGACTTCATCCACAGTAGGTAGGGGCGGCGGCGACAAGGAAAATCTTCCTTCATTCTGCTCAGGAGGTAGCAGCAGCTCATCCTCTTCGGGCGGAGGAGGCAAAGACAACGCATCTTCTTCTGGAGGAGGCGGTAGGGGCAATTCGTCTTCTTGAGGCGGAGGGGGTAACAGCAATTCATCCTCTTCGGGCGGAGGAGGAGGTAAAACGAACGATTCTGGAACTTCATTGCCTCGTCCAGTTGACTTTATACCCCCGGCTTGGATGAGATCACCTTGTACAAGCTGCTGATTAATTGTGACATTCTTGGTCGAAATACTTCCAATTGAAATTGGTGTACTCCCTCCGTGATCTGCAAAAGAAATTGGCAATCCGCACTTCGGACAATACCATCCAGTAAAATGGATAGAGCAACACTCGGGCATCTAGAACCCTCCAAGCGATTCAGCGGTCATTTCCCACAGGGCGATTTGGTCTCTATCATATTCCAGATTCAATGAGTCAATCGGCCAATTCGTTACACATTTCAATTCCCATGGCACATCTGTTACTTTTTTATCAGTAATTGTAAATTGGGTATCTTCGGATTCCAAGTCAAATGGAGTCCATTCTGTGCAGGTACCTTCACTGACTTGGAGAGAGTTATCGCTTCGTTCTATTGATTTGAAAAGGTGACAAGACAACCTTCGTCCATAATCTTCTACATCGTCCGATCCTCCCAACTGATCAGAATAAGGACAGTTGTTACAACCCGGATATGGCGAACGTATTGGAGATGCAATGGTTACTTGATTTTCATTGGTTGGAATCATAATTCGACCTGATGCAACTGTATTCAATCTCCCCATCTTCATCAAATCACCAACGATTAGCCCTCCGAAAAGATTTCCATCACCAGCATCCAAATGAGGTGTGAAAACATGATCTCGGATCGTAACACCATTACCAATCTTAACGGATTGTTGACCAATTACTGCTCCCAAGATGATAGCCCCATCTCCAATCACTATGTTCTCACCACTCACACTACCGATAATTATCGTTCGAGAGGGGCCATTTTCGACAATTGGAATTGCAGAACTAATCTCTACATTTCCACCAGCAAGAACACCCCCCCCTTCACCTGAACCAACAACACAACCAACCCCAATTTTTACATCCCCAAACGCATTGATTCCTCCATTTATCTGCGTACCAGGAAGGTTTTCACTTGCCCGAGTTGAGAGCGTTCGAATGTCACAGTCCATCAACTCTACGTCCTTTCCGAATATATGCCCATCAACGAAGCAGCATGATTCAACTCGAACGTTACGATTCTCTTGATTCGATTCTGCTGGAAGAATACCTTCGCGTCTTTCTTGTGCCGCCCTTAGGGTAACTAGTCCACGACTCTCCTCCATACTCAATGAGGCCAATATTGCTGCGTCTGATCTTGATTCATTTGACATAGAAATCACATCATAATGTTGTTTACATCTTTACTGCAAAGGTCGGTTAATTTCTTTGCGAGATTTTCTTCAATGCTCCCTTGAAGTGCGAGGTATTGAATTAACGCATTCAGGGATTGGCTTTTCGGTTTCCTCCTCATTGAAGGGAAATTTGGATTCTCTCTGGGGTTGGATAATATTTCGCTCTTCTTGGAAGGCACTGCTGTGAAATTCATCGGGTCAATGAGTGATATCTCAGAATTAATTTTTATGACATCAAACACATCATTCCCTTTCACCAGCCAGTGAGAAAACATTCTGCCATTCGACCCTAGTTGTGTAGGAGAGCCTGCTAGAATACTGGATGATACCAATTCATGTCTTTCTTTGAACCAACGAAAAATATTCGTGCATTCATTAAATTTTGATTCAAAGCTATTCAGATGTCCTTGGACAATTTTTGCTGGCTGAAGCCAGGAACGAGTCACCAATCTTGCTAAGTCATCAACATCAATTTGAATTGGATTTTCTAAGATATCTTCGTGCAGAGCCTTTACAGCGAGTGAATGTTTAGAAAGTTCTTTCCGTTCATCTTCCATCCTTTCTTGAAACTCTTTTTTCTGGTTTTCTTGTTCGTTGAGAATAGCCTCTCGACGTTGTTCTACTAAGTTGTCCGTCGAGCTAAGTTGCTCCTTCAAAGTCTTGAGTTTTTCTTGCTCAACCCTGCTGAGAGTTGAAATGATCCGATGCGCTTGTTGCTTGGCAGAATACTCCGGGTTAGGGAGATACACAGTATTGTATCGAACTCCGGATGAAACTCCGCTAATGTGTCCTCCGTTCGGACCAACACTCCCTCCGCCTCCGCTTACTGTAGCAAAAGGTAAATCCATCGAAATCTGCGCCGAAGTTGAATTAAGGTCTGATTGAGCTCTGTTTGCTTCCCTCTCAAGATTGTTGACTATTTGTATCTGTGAAGAAATAGCAGAAGCCAACTCATCTTTTCGTTCCATGATTTTGTCTTGCATATGGCTCATTTTTGCTTCCAATTCATCCATTTTTTGTTTTGCTTGGAATTCCAACTTCCTCGTGTTTTCCTGGATTTTATGATCCACGGATTCCAACAAGAGTGCAGATGCCTCGCCGGATGCATCATCAATGTGCGAATATGTTAATACCATACTTTCTAGGACGCCCTCAGAACTTTGGTTCGCAATACGCTTGAGTTCTTCACACCAGTTCTCATATCCTGCATATTCCTGGTCAAAGTTTTGTATGAACCTCGACAAGACCTGGAGGTTCGACTCAAGTATGTTGTCAAAATAGTTCAATTCGGCTACATTGTGTGAGAGCAAATCTAGATCATTCAACTCAGGTCCAATTAGATATTCTTCCAAAAACCAACTTGGCCCATCAAATTCATAGCTCAATTTATCCAAGTAGGAAGCTTGAGAAACTGATAAGAAATTTAGGTTGAAATTGTGTTTTTGGACGCTGGACAATTGCGAATGATAACTGGAGATTATTGCGTGAAACTCATTTATGCTGTTGAGGGAATGCTTCGGATTGGCTCCCGGTTCAACATACAACAATGATTCATCATCTCCTATCGACGCACTGTGCCTTGGATATTCATCATAGAATGAGTCTATTTGGTATGTCGATGTGCTCTCATCCAAACCGGAAACAATTAGCGGTTTACCTCTATAAATCGTTGATGCATGTTCCAAAACGATTAGTTGGGGAAACATCACTGGGGTGGGTTTTGCTGATTTCTTATTATAATAGCCGATTCCCAGCAAGGTGAAGGAAATGAGCAACAGAGGATAATATGCAAGCCCAATTAAAGTAAAAACAAGGCCGATGATTACGAGTATGTTGCCCTTTCTAATTTTTGCAAAATAGGGTAAATTTTCCTTTGTGAATTCTGAAATTCCAATCAGGGTTGAACATTCTAAAGCGGTGAGTGGCCTTCCCGATGAATCGTACCCCGCTGGAATGTGGCTGTCCATGTGGATTAATCACAACTAATTCTGTTTATAGGTATCTCAAAACCAATCACCTAGATTTTAGGGTTGGTCAACCACTGAACAACGGTTGGCCAACGCGATGCCAACGATTGGCCTTTGAAAGAGCGTTCAAAATGTCCTCTTGGATCTCCTCAGAAGGAACGGTTCAGCCCGAGTGGCTGAAGCGGCCGAGGGGTTTGGACTCTAACCGGACGGTTTGGCACAGTCCACCGAACAGGGGGTTCGGACTCTCTGAGGGGAGTGGACGCTGGGGAGTCGCACAGGGCTGTGACTGCCGCTCAATTCTGGAGGCGATTGCTTCGCTTCTCAAAGCCCAGCGCCACGATTTTGCTATGGGGTCCTGATTGAGCAGGAAATTAATTCACTTACCTGTCGTTAACGACACGGATTCAGCGCATCGGACGAGATCCCTATGATGTGACCTAGTACCAATTCCCGTAACAGACGGGGTAACAATGACACTCGCAACCATCGCTCTTGCTCAATTCCCCCCCCCCCCTAATCCCCCTGATAGATGGATGAATTCGTTTTATGATATCGCTTCCCCAAATTGAGGCACACGGCCCCATGCTTGACGGCCCTCAAATATTCAATGAAACTCTTTCCACATCGTTACCAACGGTGAATCCGTTGATCTTTACTTGTGTACCTGTTTGCTTTCCAGAACGAGCACTATCTAAGTGAACGTAATTCCTCATGCATCGATCACCAAAAATACTGAGGCAAATGCCCCGATGTAAAATCCGACCCCGATAAAGTCAAAAATCGAGATTCCTAATTCAGAGGGGCTAAACAGTCCACTCACTAGGAACAACAAAGCATAGCCCAAATGCAATGACCCAATTAATTTAGGCGATTTCCCAAAAAGAAGTGTAATAATAGAAGCTATCGCGCTAAAGATGAAGAAAAACGGACTGAAAAGGAATAATGCGATCGCAACAAGTAATGCAAACTCCTCAATGGACAATTCTACACCATCTGATGAGCCATCATCGATGCTACCATCGCCACTTTCACCAGAGGTGTCAAATTCTGACATCAAATCTGAGATTTCCATAATCATTTCTACCCCGGTAAGTTCAAAGATTCCAACTACTGAAATAAAAGGAAGAAGCAGTGAAAGAGCAATTGCTCCAACACCGACCCAAGGAACAACTCTTTTCTTTACCTCTGACGCTTGATGTCGAACCCTCTCTCTTCCGATAGCCTGCGTTGGAGCAACATCGTGTGATGGAGGTGCAGGGATCCATTCAGAACCGTCCCACATCCACTCGCCATCAGGGCTCATTGTCGGCTGGCTCATGTAAATTTAAAAAAAACTCACACATTTATACATTCCGTGCGGATATATTTATGTTAAATAGCTGTTTTCTAGTTTGAAAAAGAGCGCATAACTTGCAATTCCTAGGGACAGCCTTCGTTGAAATCACATACCCCACCAAAATTATCGCCCAACCTTTCCGGTTCGTTACCATATAGGGGGGTTCGTGCCTGAATCCGGAAAACGCCACTTTTGGGGTTTCAGACTTTTTCACCGTCAAAAACCGTGCAACGAGTGGTAACGAAAACCGATGAACGTCGAGGTAAAAAGGGGATGATGGACGCTGGGGAGTCGCACAGGGCTGCAACTGCCGCACCGTTCTGGAAGTGATTGCTATGCTCATTGAGGTACGGCGGTCCGATCTAGCCTTAGTTTTGATTGAGCACGAACTCAATTCTCAAACTTGACCCACTCGTCCGAACTTCCACTCAATCGGTAATAATTCGTACCGTCTTCCATCGTGTACCATTCGTAGCCGTGTTCGTCAACGGTTTGAGCTGGAGTGTTGCTATCAGGGGTTTCGATAACAACAGTGCCCTCGGCCACGTCCGGAACGGGCCAAGGCTCGGACTCATGCTCTGCAGTATCGGGTTGAACGTATGTTTCCTCTTCGACATCGGTTGATTCGGAGACATGCGATTGGATGCTTGGCAGTTCCTTGTTCTCAACTTCAATGGTGTCGTCAACGTAGTGAGTGTGGTCGTAGGGATCCGGTTCGATGGAGGAGAGTTTCTGGTTTTGAGCTTCAAATCGATCGTCAAGTTCGGCGCGCAGGCGTTCAAGGCGAATACCTTGATGGGGGCCGAGCAAGCGAAGCATGAGTGAATATTCCCATTGGAAAGCCACCTTTTCGAGCTCATCCCGAGTCGTCGCTGCCTTCAGCTTCTCGACGTACTTCGCCGTGCGTTTGTTTCGAGTCGCGAAACCGAAGCCAATCCATGCAAACAACGGAACACCACCAAATATACCGATTAAGTCCCACGCTCCCAAACCAATCGCAGTCCCCGGCAGCACGATTTCGAAGGAATCGATCGGTTGGCTAGCGCTGGAGTATGGGTCTGTGCCTTGCCTCACCTCATCCGTGTCTGCCCACCCGTCGTTGTCGTCATCCGGATCAGCGTTATCCCCCTCTCCGTCACCATCGTTGTCGGACCATTCTCGGTAGTCTGCGGGCGCCCAATCGATTTCGTCGGGATACCCGTCATTGTCCATATCGCCGGGAGAGTACAAACTTGGGAGAACATCGATGCTGTCGTTGTAACCATCGTTGTCAAAGTCCGCGAGGAACGGGTCCGCTTCGGTTCCTGTGAGGTTATCTCCCAATCCATCACCGTCTCTGTCCTCCCACTGGGTTGGATTGTCAGGGAATACATCCGCCCCCGTACCGAGTGGATTATCACCGTAGCCATCGCCGTCTCGGTCTGAGGTTTGGGTTGGATCGAATGGGAACGCATCTGCGTTGTTTCCTACACCGTCACCATCGGTGTCCAGCCATTCGTTTGGATCATCGGGGAAGGTATCAGCGCGGTTTCCGAGGGGGTTATCTCCGTAAAGGTCGCCGTCCCGATCGTACCACTGTGTGGCGTCGTTGACGAAAGCATCGTCCTCATCTGCATATCCATCCCGGTCCGAATCAGCCCAACGAGTGGGGTCATCGGGGAACCAATCACCCTCTGTTCCGTATTTGTTATCCCCGTGACCATCGCCGTCAAGATCTTCCCATTGGGTTCCGTCTGATGGGAAGGCGTCAACCTGTTCCGCACCCTCGGATTGATTATCACCCCAGCCATCGCCGTCTCGGTCTGAAAATTGTGAAGCAATGGTTGGGAACGAATCACCCTCGTTTGACCAACCATCGCCGTCCGTATCCGGGCATCCGAAAATATCCAACGTGCTGGTCCCGTAGACCGTAGGGCAAGAATCGCCGCGTGTTCCAAATTCGTTGTCACCAAAACCATCTTCATCGGTATCAAACCACTGGGAGGCGTCCAGGACCCAACGGTCAGGGTTGTTTCCAAGCGGGTTATCGCCATATCCATCCCCGTCCGAATCCTTCCATTGGCTATCGTCATTCACGAAGGGGTCGATCAAATCGGCCCAACCATCACCGTCGCCATCAGGGCAACCGATGTAGCCGCCGCTCGTTGAGGTCCCGTAGTCCAACGGGCAGTTATCCAGACTGTCCAGATGCCCGTCATCGTCATCGTCGTAATCTTCCGTGTCGGCAATGCCGTCACCATCGCTGTCTCGAATCACCACGAGCGTAATTTCGACCGTGGATGAATACGAGCCTGCCGTCGCTGTGATGTTGTGTCTTGACACACCAAACGATGCGTCGCCGTTTGCATAAATGGTGCCTGTTGAAGCGTCAAGGGTGAATCCAGTTGGGAAACTTGGACTCACATCCACCGTGTAGTGCCAGCCCGAAATATACGCAATGTTTTGATTCGATTCCCCTTCCAAGAAGGTCAGAACTGGGGAGAAGGTGGGCGCCTGCATGTTGATGAGTTCTGGATACGTTGCCAATTGTGTGGAAGCGGTCCCAAGCTGGCCGTAATTGTTGTACCCCCAACAATTGACACTGCCGTCGTCCGTACCCGCACAAGCAAAATCATGACCAACGGAAACGAATGACGCACTTGAGGACCCTAGGAAAACGGAGGTTGGTGAGGATGCATCGGTCGTGGTTCCATCACCAACCTGAGCGTTGTTGTTGTAGCCCCAACACGTGAGGTCACCCGTGTCGTGGAGTGCGCACGTGTTTTCGTAATTCGCAGAGAGGTCAACGATGGGGGGCAGATTTTGAATGTCGATTTCAACCGGCGTTTTGATGCTCTCACCAACACTTCCATCAGAGACAGACCCAACGCCAACCTGCCCTTGCTCGTTCTGGCCCCAACACCAGAGTGAAGCATCCGACATGTAAGCGCAGCCGTGGTATTTTCCAACATCCATCGAAACAACATCGAGGTGACGAGGCAAGAGCACTTCACTGGGGGTGTCGACGTTGACGGCTGTTTGCGAAAGACGATCGCCCATGTTGAACCATGAGTATCGGCCCCAACAGTGCATGCTTCCATCGTCCAACACGGCGCACGTGTGCCAATCGGAAGATTTGATGGATGTTGCAAATCGACCTGCAGGCAGGTTGACCGGTACAGGAACCGAGGATTGTGTGGAGACACCCGGATTTCCAAGTTGCTCATAGTAGTTGTAACCCCAGCACCAAACCGTTCCTTCAGCCATGAGAGCACAGGCGAAATTGTGTCCCAATGACAAATCCACGGCATCCGATGTCCACGGCGTTCGAACCTCCGTTGGATTGACGGAGAACGATGGTGTCGTGGTGCTTCCAACGCCTAACTGCCCGTAATTGTTGTGACCCCAACAAAACACACGTCCGGAGGAGGTGATGGCGCATGTGTTGTATTCACCAAGGCCCATTTTGACCACCTCGGTGGAGGGGTCGGAAAAACGAACCAGGGTCGGCGAAAGTTTGGTTGATTGTGAGCCGTCACCTAACTTGCCGTAACTGTTTGAACCCCAGCAATACATGCTCCCGTCGGATTTGATGCCGCACGTGTGGGTGTACCCCGCCTCAACATCGATCATCGGAAGCGAGGATTCAGAGGTTTGGTACTCAATACCGTTGTTCCAACGGTTCGCTTTTCCTGAGTGAATGTCCAACTGAACCCAGTCCACTTGTAAGGAGCCTTGTTGAGTTCCACTTGTGGTGTTCAACGACCAGGACAAGGCATTGACGAGGGAGGCATTGGCCGCTACTTTCAGCAACGGAGCCGTGTAATTGAACCCAGACGGCAGAGGTGAGATGTCGGCATCAACCAGCCCCCAACCTTGGGGATAGAGCAGTTTTTCAGCGGCGTGATGTTCAACGAACCCTAACGATGGGCTGACTCGTGTTGAATGCCGAGGGACTCGACCCGTGGATTGCCCCCAACATTTCACGTCCGAGTTTTTCATGATGCCACAAACATGGTTCACGCCAAGATCCAGCGAGACCAATTGTCCGTTCTCGGTGAGGTTGACAAAAGTGGGCACTCGGACAGAACTCGGCAAATCGGACGATAGATCACCTTCCACCTGATCATAATTGTTTGAACCCCAGCACATCGCTGATCCATTGCTGACAAGAGCGCAATTGAATTCATCTCCAGCGGCCAATTGAACGATGGTGCTGGAATTCAATGATGGAAGAGGCACTTGGACAGGAACGGAGGAGTGAGCAGAACTCGGACCATTTCCGAGGTTGCCTTGACCGTTGTAACCCCAACAATACACCGTATCGACCGAGGATAGAACGCAGACATGCGAGCGCCCTGCGCTAATGGCTACCGCTTGGACCGTCGTCTGGAAGTCGACCAGCACCGGCACATGAGATGCCGTGGTGGAATTATCACCGAGTTGACCGTAGTCGTTCTTCCCCCAACAATAGACAGACCCGTTGGTGGAAATTCCGCACGAATGCTGATAGCCCAATGCCAAATCTGTAAATTCGACGGTCTGAGAATTGGAAAGGAGAGCCGGGCGATTTCGATTGGTGGTTGTGGAATCTCCAAGTTGGCCATGATTGTTCCATCCCCAACAATAGGTAGAGCGATTGAAGATCCCGCAGGTATGACCACCATAACCCGTTTCAACGGCGAAGGCGTATCCAAGCGATTGACCCGTTATGTCCGACGTAAGACGGTTTGGTGTGGTGCGTTGGTTTTGGTCACCCACCCCCAATCCACCGTAACTGTTCAGCCCCCAACACCAGATGTCAAACTCGTTGTCAACGCCACAAGCATGGTTATCCTTCATCGATAGGCTACGCAAAGGCCCCGAGAAGGTGTTGATCGATGTCATGGTGGAAAGTGTAGTTGTACTTCCCGTTCCGGTCACGCCGTTCGAACTCGTCCCGATGCATTGGGTCCTCGCATCGAGGTACATCACACACGTAGCGGCATCTCCCGCTTCAATTTCAAGCGGAATTCCAATCGCAGTATCGTCAATCACACCGAATCCAAGCGAATGAGATGCGATCCGATCGGACCAAGGGTCGATGATTTCCATGAGGTCGATATCAAGTTGGATGGTGAAATTGTTGACGCCATTGTCAAAATGAACTTGAACAGAAAAGTTCCCTGCGGGTGCATTCTTATCGATGACCAACATCATCGATTCCTCGTTCCATTCGGCGTGAGGAGGAAGTTGCGAGACGATGCTCGTGGTGTAGCCCCAGCCCGCTGCGTGGACGGGGATGGCGTGTTCCAATCCTGCAAAGAGGGAGAATAGGTTGCTTCCCACCGTGTAGCCTTTCTGGAGAGATGGAGACGTTCTCGATGAAGTATCCCCCACCCCGAGTTGTCCATAATTGTTGTACCCCCAGCAACGAGCGGAACCATCGTGGAAAGCTGCGCAAGCAAAGCCATTCCCTAACGAGACATCGTAGGCATCGTGGGCACTCATGGACGAGACACTTTGCGGTGAGGCTGAATCAACGGTGCTACCAATGCCCAATTCACCGTAGCCATTTCTCCCCCAACACTGAAGGCTGCCGTCATCGAAGAGGGCACAGGTTGATTGAAAGCCGGAGGCGATCATGACGGGGTCGTTTTGACCGGAGAGAATGACCGACGTCGGCTGCTGACGATTGTCGGTCGTGCCATCGCCCACCTGCCCGTAGGTGTTTCGTCCCCAACACGTAATGGACTGGTCATCAAGAATGGCACATGTGTGGGCATCACCGGCTGAAATGGCGAGCGCACGAGTTGAAGCAGGGAGCGTTACTTGGATGGGTGAATGGCTTTGTGTCGTGTTTCCTAGACCGAGTTGTCCTTCGTTGTTGTACCCCCAGCAGTATACGGCTCCAGCATCGTCGAGCGCACATGCATGGTTGCCACCAACCGTGACCGCCAGCGGCGTGATGCCGGAAGGCAACTGAACCACCGCTGGCATCGTGCCTTGGGACGTCGTCCCGTGACCCAATTGTCCATAATTGTTCATTCCCCAGCACCACAGGGTCAGGTCCTCACGAATGGCGCATGTTGAATCACCGCCCGCTGAAAGAGCCATGATGGGGTCACCATAGACCGGTGAGTTTGACCAACTGTGAGCGTAGGGGTAACTACGCTCGGAGGTATCGTACCCGTTTTGGTAAAGATTGCTCACTCCCCAGCAGAAGAGGTGAGCGTTTTCATCCAAACCGCACGAGTGTCGGTCGCCGAGGGAAAGTTGCGTCCACGGGCGCTCCGCATACGATGAGGTTGAGAGGTACGGAGAGTATTGATTCGAGGTCGAACCTGATGCCAAACGACCGTTTGCACCGTAGCCCCAACAGCGAAGTTGCTCGTTGCTGTGGATGGTGCATCCGTGGTCTTGCCCCAAATCAATGGCTCTGATGGAGGAAGGCGAGAAGACACCGTTGGCC
>Ga0181564_10003917_pt1 | contig 12722 bp, 11 predicted proteins | sample 011ome_24_FD_134512 | JGI IMG/M metagenome (GOLD analysis project Ga0181564, IMG submission 134512) | Coastal salt marsh microbial communities from the Groves Creek Marsh, Skidaway Island, Georgia - 011513CT metaG (megahit assembly) | ecosystem: Environmental > Aquatic > Marine > Intertidal...
ATAAAATTCTATTTCTTTTTAAATTTTTTTTTAAATTTGAAGTTTTATTATTTGTAAAATTTCTAATTGCTGTAACAGTTTTTATATTGAGTTTATTCAATTTTTTTTCCAAATCACCAAAATAAAAATCTTTATTATTGATATGGTTTTTATTGATTATATTTGAAATAATTAAAACATCATGTCTCCTAATTAATTTTTTATCTAAATAAAAATTATTTCTTTCAATAAAAAAATTAACAAGGTAAACAAAAAATTTTTTAAAAATTTCAAAATTGAAATTTGTTTCAGTTTTATTTTTTTTTTTAATAAATTGTGGAAATAATGTTGGGTGTTCTTTAAGAATATGCAGAGAAGAAATAGCTATTGTTTTATATGATGAGTTTTTTGATTTTAAAATTTTATCACTTACTCTGCATAAGAATTTGTATAATTTTAAATTCATAATCGATTTAATTTTTTTATTAGAGCTAGCTCATTCTTATTTTTTTTAACAGAATTTATTGTGTCGTTAAATTCTTGAATTGTATTAATTGATGGATTAATTCCATTAACAAATAAAGATTTAATTTTTAGCTTGTTATCTAAAAACCTAAATTGCTCTATACTAGTTCTTTTTTCTCTTTTGCTAAAAATTAAGTTATTATAGTTTTCTAATGTATTTTTTTTAAAAATAAAAACTCCTGATGATTTAAAAACTTTATACTTTTTAGAGATTTTTTTATTTGTTCTGAAATAATCTATAATAAATCCCTTTTTATTGATCACACATTTTACAACACTTTTAGATTTGAAATCATTTGAATTAATATTGGTAACAACATTAATTAAATCATACTCAACATTAATTTTATTTTTTACTTTATTCATTATTAATTTAATCTTTTTTGGATTTATAAAAGGTTCATCTCCAAATAAAATTGCTGCTAAACTATATTGGAATTTTTTAGATACTTCTGATGCTCTACTTGTGCCATTAAGATGTTTTTTTTTAGAGATAACTATATTTATATTTTTAGATTTAATATATTTTTTTATTAATTTATTGTTGGATACCAAAATTATTTTACTAAATATTTTAGAGTATTTGACCCTTCTTACTACATGTTCAACCATTGGCAAACCAAACATGGTTTTAATAATTTTATTTGGTAATCTACGTGAACCTAACCTAGCAGGTATAAATGCAATTACTTTCATTCTTTAAAATAATTATTTTTTTAAAAGGTAATTTACAACAGGGTGTAAGTGTAGCATTCCTTGCAATTTGTTTAGTTTATCAACTACAGGTAAGTCCCAAATTAAATTTTGTTTCATTAACCTTAGACCAGAAGCCAAACTAGATGTGTTTAATATTTTTTTTGGTTTTTTATTTATATGTAAATCAAAGTCATCATTCAATAAAGCTGAAAAAGGCTTTTGTACATTTAAAATTTTTCGTCTAATATCTCCATCAGTCATAACTCCAATTAATTTTCCTTTTTTATCAACACAAAAACAAATACCAAATTTAAATTTACCCATTTTATCTAAGGCATCTTTAAGAACATTTTTTTCTAACAATACTGGTATTTTTGATTTGGGTATAATTAGATCACTAATTTTTTTTTTATTTAACATGAAGATTATTGTATTTTTTTTCAATCTTTATTCTTTCTTTGTGCATTGTTTTTGCCATCACTAGGATTTTTTCTAAATAAACTATATTTAAAACTGTATTAGGATCTGATAATGCTTTTGATGGATTATCATGCACCTCCATAAAAAGAGCATTTATTCCACATGCTGACGCTGAACGAACTAAATGAGGTATAAATTCTCTTTGTCCACCTGATATATTTCCCATCGAAGTTGGCATTTGAACAGAATGAGTTGCATCGAAACAAACTGGATATCCAGTTTCATTCATGATTGGAAAACATCGCATATCATTAATAAGCATATTGTAACCAAAAAAGGTGCCTCTATCTGTTAGCAAAATTTTATTTGACCCAAAATATTCAAGTTTTCTTATTGAATTTTTCATATTCCATGGACTCATAAATTGACCTTTTTTAATTAAAATAGGCTTATTTGTTTCTGCTGCAGCTCTTAGTATAGATGTCTGTCTACAAAGATAAGCTGGTATTTGAATTATATCAACAACTTCACCCGTTGCTTTAGCCCATGATACATCTGAAAAATCTGCTACAACTGGTACTTTAACTTTATTTCTTACCTCAGCAAGTATATCGAGACCTTCCTCAATTCCTACGCCATTAAAGCTTTCCGGAGAAGATCTACTATCTTTATTATAGCATGATTTAAAAATGAATTGTATTTTATGTTTTTGACAAATTTTATTTATTTTTTTTGCCATTTTTAAAGAATGTTCCCTGCTTTCAATGGCACATGGGCCACCGATAAACACTAATGGGTTGGATTTTCCAACTTTAACCTTTTTAACATCACCATATCCAATTGAAAATTCTTTTGATTTTAAATTAATCATTAATTTGCAAGTTATTAGATTAATATAAGTTTGTCACTCTTTTTATTATCAAATAATTTTTTTTTATAATTTATTCTTTTTGAAAACTATAAAATACACCTAAACCCAAGTAAAAAAATATTGATATCCAATTATTAAAAAAATTTCCATGAGGAACTAACGGCCAGAGAAATAATAAATTTGATAATATTATTAAATTTAAATGAATTTTGGTATTATTTAAGAAAAGATTTTTTATAAAGAGAAACAAAAAATAAAAAAAAGTTATAGATAAAAAAACAAAACCTATAATACCGTTCTCAGCTAATATTTGTATATAATAGTTATGAGGATGTGTATTACAAGAATATTTTGGATTATGTGATGAAAATATTTTTTCTTTACACTTAATTCTAAATGTTTTTGTACCGTGACCAATTAATGGTTTATTTTTAAACATTTTAAAAGCGGTTTTGAACATTGCGTCATGCGATTCTGTAAAAATATAAAAATTATTATTATCTAAAGTTTTTGATGATACTTTTAGTTGATTGATTGTATCGCTTACATATCTCTTGTACAATCTATCTGAACTTATTAAAATTAAAAATATTGTTAAGAAAACAGATAATAAAAAAATTAAAATTTTTTTATTATCTTTTAAAAATAAGATTGAAAAAAGTAATAAATATAATAAATAAAGTCCTAAAGCACTTCTTTCTGATGAAAGTAGAATTAAAATTAAACTAACAAATAAAATAAAAAAAATTTTATAACTAAAGTTTTTGTTTTTATTATAGTAAAAATATATACTAATATAAATTGGTAAAATTTTTATTATAAAACTTCCTAAAATTTTTTCGTCTCCAAAAAAACTACTAATTCTAGAATCTTTAGCAATTCCTATAATATTGTATCCATAAAAATTTTGAATTAAAGAATCAATAAATAAAAATATAATAGTGTAAAAAATTACATTATTTAAATAATAAAAAAAAAAATTTCTTCTCTCAAACAAAAAAGCTATCAAAATAAAAAAAACTCCAAACCTTAAATAAGGTAGGGTTGATTTTATTGATATAAAATATTCAGAAAAAATTGAGTTAATAGAAACATAGAACCAAAAAAATAAAAAAAATAAAAAATATCTATTGTAAAAATAATTTAATTTTTTTTGACTTATCAAATAAATTAAAAAATATAATGTTAAAAAAGATACAACTAAATCTGGTAAAAATGGTCCTGAAACTAATAAAATAGGTAGCGCATAAATTAAGAATCTACTTAAAATTATAGCTTGCATTAATTTGAAATAAAATCTTCTAGATGTTTTTTAAATAAATTTTCATTTTTTTTAAATTTATCTAAATTTTCGAAAAAACTTTTAAATGATTGCTCATTTAAATTAAGCACTTTTGTTTCATTCAAAATATGAACATTTTCAGTTTTATGAATATTATTTTCATCAAAAAGTTTTTCATGTAATTTTTCTCCTGGTCTTTTTCCAATAAATTTGATTTTAAGTTTTCTGCTTCTATATATATCATTTTGTTCTATGATATTTTGAACAACATCTAAAATTTTTACTGGTTCTCCCATCTTTAAAACATGACAATCACTATTTTGAGAGATTTTTGTTGAAATAAGCACTAAATTTACAGCATCAGAAATTGTCATAAAATATCTTGTCATATTTTTATCTGTTACATTTATGATGTCAGAATGGTCGATTTGATTCTTTATTATATCTAACAAGCTTCCTGAACTACCAACTACATTTCCAAATCTTACTATTGAATAACTGCCAATATTACTATTTTGAGCATAAAATTTTGTTATTTTCTCACCAACTGATTTACTAATTCCTAGGAAATTAATTGGCTCAACTGCCTTATCTGTTGAAATAAATATAAATTTTTTTGATTTAAATTTATTTGAACATTTACATAAATTCAATGTTGACAATATATTGTTCATTGAACCGTGAAACCAATTTTTTTGCACAAGATCTACATGCTTAGAAGCGGCTGCATGATAAACAATATCTGGTGTAAAGTTATCAAAAACATCTTCTACAAACTCATAATTATTTACATCCCCCAAAAAATTGAAATATTTATTTTCTAAATTTTTGTTGTTTACAAGTATTTCCCTATTCAATACCGAGAGCCTGTATTCGTCAATATCGATAACAATTAATCTTTTTATATTAAATTTTGACACCTGATAACAAATCTCCTTACCAATACTGCCTCCTGCTCCTGTTACCAAAATTGTTTTGTCGCGAAAGTAGGATTTAATTTTATCATCAAGATTTCCTTTAATATTTTTTGAGTTTTGAGAAATCTTATCAATTATATTAATCATATTTTTTTTGTTAAAGTCTGCAGATTGCTGCTCAAAATTAATATTCAGCTTAGAAATTTTTTTCTTAATTACATCAGTTTTAATACTGTCTAAAGATGGAATACAGAAAATTAATTTTTTTATACTTACAATTGAATCATTTACAATATTTTCAAATTCGGCAAATGAAATTATCTTTATATCTTGTATAAATCTTCCAATTTTAAGAGGATCATCATCAATTATGAAACTTGGTTTTGTTAAACTATTTCTTTGAAAATAATCTATTAAAAGCATTCCAGATCTTCCAGCTCCGTATATTACAAAATTATTTTCTTCTAAATTCTTACTTAAATTATCATAATAGATAACATTAGAAAGTTTACTTAAGAGCAGTCTTATTAAAATAGTGAAGAAAGAAAAAAATATGATCTGAGCAAATATATTTCTAAATGAGAAAAAATAGTAATCATAAAAATGCAAATTAATTTTTAATAGTTCAATTAAATATTTAAAACAAATTAAACATATCAAAATAACTAATGATGCATAAAATATATTTTTTAGATTTTTTATTCCAAAAGATCTATTTAAATAGGTATAATTCTTAAATAAAAAATTTACAGGTAATACAAATGAAGAAAATAGGATTGTGTAGTATAAAAAAAGATCCAAGATTGGTATAAAGCCACTATAAATCAATGCAGCTGAAAAATAGACAGAGAGTAAAACACTTAATACGTCTAAAATAATTAAAATTATTATTGGTAAATATTTTTTTGAGGATAACCACATTTAATTCAAATTAATAAATTTATTTATTGCTCTTACAATATTCGACAGATCTCTACCACTTAATAAATGATGACAAGGTAATGATACCGAGATCTTTCCAAGCTTATTTGCATTTTTTAATTTTATTTTATTTTTTAAATTGAATCTTTTTTCTTTATATATTTCTGGACATGAACCCTGATTAGCATCAATTCCATTTCTATTTAAATATTCAATAAATCTATTCCTGATAGAAAAATTTTTACAAAAAAGATAACATCTGTAGCCTGCATGTTTAATATTTTCTGGCAAAATTGGGCAGTAAACAATCTTACTTTTTTGTATTCGTGAATATATGTGTTTAAGGTTTCTCTCTCTTAAATTTATCATTTTTTCTAAATTTTTAAGTTGCTCAATTCCTACAGCTGCTTGCACTTCTGTCATTCGTAAATTGGTTCCATCGTAATCATGTATCCATTTAAATAGTTTATTATTATTTCTTTTTGAGTTAAAAATTTTGTTGTAATTTCTTCCACAATCTTTGTAGGACCATAATTTTTTATAAATATTCTTATTCTTACAAGCAACCATTCCTCCTTCTCCAAGAGTGCTCATTATTTTATCGTTGCAAAAACTCCAAGTGGAAATATCACCCATAGATCCAACATATTTTCCATTTATTTTAGCTCCATGCGCTTGCGCACAATCCTCTAATATTAATATTTTTCTTTTTCCAATTATTTTTTTTATTTTATTAATATCACATGGCCAACCAGCTAAATGAACACAAATAATTAGTTTAGTTTTATTATTAATTTTTTTTTTTAAATCATTTAAACAAATATTTTGATTGTTTAAATTTACATCTAAGAATTTTATTTTTGCAGGAGTTTTTTGAATGCTTGAAGCAGTTGTGATGTATGACCTGGAGGTAACTAAAACTTCATCATTTTTTTTTAAATTAAGTATACTTAGAGCAGCATCTAGAGCTACTGATCCGTTTGCGATAGACACAGTATAATTTAGATTAAATTTTTTCCTAAAATAATTTTCAAAGATTGAACAATAATTACCTGTCCAGTAATTGACTTTTCCAGATTTTACTACTTTATTGATTATTTTAATTTCATTATTTGAATAAACTGGCCAACTATTAAATTTTATTTTCATTTTATTAATTTTTACCATCAAACTCTTTATCTATAACAACTTTATTATTTTTATTTTTTTTGTAGTAAAACATACTGTTAATAAAAAATATAATAGTTAAAAATATAATTTTCATATCTAATAAAAAATTAAAATTTTGAATATACCATATATCTAATTTAAATTTTTTTTCCCAACTTATGTTGTTATCCCCATTGATTTGAGCCCAACCAGTGATACCTGGTTTCATTTTTAACCTTTGTTTTTGCTCTTTGTTATAGAGTCTATTATACTTTAGGTATAGTGGTCTTGGACCAACAAAACTTAGATCACCTAAAAGTACATTTAGTACCTGAGGTAATTCATCTAAACGCGTTAATCTTAAAAATTTTCCTAAGTTTGATGCAACCTTCTCCTTTTTATCTTTCTTTTCAATCAAAGTTTTAAATTTAAATACTTTAATTGATTTACCATTTAAGCCTGCTCTTTCTTGAATAAAAAAGATTGGACCTTTATCATAAAACAAAATTATTATTGCAATTACAAATAATGGTAAAGCAAACAAAAAGGTTAAAAAAAAAGCAGTAGAAAAATCAAATATGCTTTTAAAAAATAAATTAAATATTCTCATTTTCATTAAGCCATCTTTTGAAAATCAAATAATTCCATAAAATATTTGAATAATCCTTTTTCTGACTTTTGTGTAAACTCCATAATTTCTGAATAGTATTAATATTTACATAATTGGATAAATTGTCATTATTTAAATTTATTTGATCTTCTGTCCATGATTTTAGATCAGTTAGCAGTAATTTACCAATGGGATTACCAAATCCTTGCTTAGGTCTTATGAAATCTTTTTTATCTAAATATCTTTCTAAAATTTTTTTTAAAAATAATTTTCCATTATTTTTTCTTATTTTATCCTCAATATTTAGATTATTAGCAAAATCGACAACTTTGGAATCTACAAAAGGAGCTCTTGACTCAATTGAACTATACATGCTTGCTCTATCAACTTTTACAAAAATGTCATCGGTTAAATATGTATTAATATCTGCATTCTGAAAATTTACTATTTTATTTTTTTTATCTGAAAAATTTATCTTGGAAAAAAAATCAGATTTAATATCTAATTTGTTTTTAATTATATTTTCGATCCCATAATCTTGTCTAATTATTTTAAAATAAAAATCTTCTAAATTCTCAAAATTCAAAGAATTTGCTACTTTTATAATTTTGTTGCCAAAAATAAAATAATTTAGTCTAAAAATTTTTGAAATTATATTGTAAAAATTTTCTGGAAATCTATTAATAATGTTAGCAAATACTTTTCTTATAGATGGATTTAAGTAATTTAGATAATTATAATAATCATTTAAAAAGATATACCGATTATATCCTAAAAATATTTCATCACCTCCATCTCCTGATAGGGCAACCTTAATTTTATTTTTTACTTTATTAAAAAGAAGCACTGTGGGTATTTGAGAAGAGTCTCCAAAGGGTTCATCATAAATTTTATGAACATTGTTAATAACATCGAAATAGTCAGTTTTAGAAAACTCTAGCGTACTATGATTTGTGCCAATCTTTTTACCTATTCTTTCAGCAAATTTTGCCTCATCATAATTGTCATCAAAAGATTTGACACAAAATGAATTTATTTTATTTTTTGAAGATTTATTTGCAAAAAGAGTTACTAGTGTTGAGTCAATTCCGCCAGATAATAAAGTTCCGTTGCTTACATCTGAAATTAAATGATCATTAATTACCTCTGAAAAAACCTCCTCAAATCTATCAATCTTTTTATCTAAAGACAAACCGTGAAGATTATAATGATTAATTTTTCTTTTAATTTGCAAATGGTTTATTTTGAAACTATCAATATCAAATTCAATGATTTCACTTTTTTTTACTTTAAATATATCTTCAAAAATACTCAAAGGAGCAGGAACATAACTCAATGTAAAAAAATAATTTAACGATAAATTTGAAATTTTTGAATTGATTCCAAGTTCTTTTAATCCTCTAAGTTCAGAGGTAAAAAAAAACTTCTCATTATCAACATAATAGTATAATGGTTTTTGACCATTCTCATCCCTTGACAAATAAATTTTATTTTTTTGTTTATCTAATACTGATAGGGCAAACATTCCGTTTATTTTTGAAAGCGCTTCTTCTAACCCATAATTTTCTATTAAACTAAGAACAACCTCTGTATCAGATGAGCCATTAAACTTGACCCCTTTTAAAATTAAATTTTTTTTTAATTCTAAAAAATTATATGCTTCACCATTAAATAAAATAACAAATCTGCCTGACTTAGATATCATTGGCTGAATACCATCAGATGACAAATCATTAATTGAAAGTCTTCTGTGGGAAAAATAAATATTTTTTTTTAACCAATAATTTTTTTGATCAGGACCTCTATGATTCAAGTAGTTGGCAACCCTCTCAAGTGCATTGAATTCACTTTTTTCAATATTTTTTTTTCTACAAAAACCTATAAATCCACACACTAATATACCTTAGAGTCTATTATTTTTTCTATCTCACTATTTATTTTTGAAACATTAAAATATTTAACTGCTATTTTCCTTGAGTTTTTTCCAAATTTTTTAATTAATTCGGGTTTTATAACGAATTTTTCTGCAACATTACATAAACTTATATTATCATCATAATTAACAGTAAATCCATTTACATTATTTTTTACGGTTTCCTTGCAACCCGGTACATTGGTAGTAATTATTGGTTTTCCACTAGACATGGCTTCTAAAATACTTCTAGACATGCCTTCTCTTTTAGAGGGTAAAACAAATACACTACATTTAGAAAACAATTTATTAGTTTTCTTTTGCCAATTTACTAACTTGATATATTTTTTTAATTTTTTCTTATCAATAATTTTTTTTTCTAAAGAGAAATTTTTTTGTTTTTTTCCCACTAAAATAAAATCAATATTTTGATATCTATCCTTAATATATTTTGCCAAATAAATATAATTTTCAATACCCTTATATTTTATAAATCTAGATATCATCATAAAAGTAATTCTTTTAGGAAAAAAATTATTATTAAATAAACTACAATCAACACCTGAGCCATTTATGACTACTGATTTTTTTTTCAAAATTTTTTCAAAAAAAATTTTGTCATTTTTATTTTGAAATATTATTTTTTTTGATTTTAAAAAAGATATTTTTAGAATAAAAAAAAAAAATTTATATAAAAAATACCTATATAAATTTTCATCTTTCGACAAAAATATCCCCCCCAAACCTGTTATCATTGGATAATGTTCAATTTTGCTATTAAGTAAATTTGCTAAACCAACAAATAAATTTGCTCTCATTGTGTATGAAATAACTTTAATTTTTTTATCAGTATTCTTTAAAATTTTTATTAAATTAATAAATGAAAACAACTCTTCCATATATTTTATTTTAGAGCCATAATTTAGGTGCTTAACATTAATTTTTTTTAATTTTTTTTCTACATTGATATCTTTATCCTTAGAAACAGCAAAAACTAAATGATTATTTTGCAATTTTTTGATTAATTCATATCTAAAATTTATAAGTGAATGAGCTGTAGACCCTATAATAAAAATATTCTTTATCATCGAAAATTGTAAAAAGTTTTATACCATTTTACAAAATTTTTAATTCCCTCATCTATTTTAACTTTTGGTTTAAATTTAGTTATTTTTCCTAATTTATTAACATTTGCTGAAGTTGCTAAAGCATCACCAATTTGAAATGGTAAATATTTTCTTTTTGCTTTACTGTTGGTATATTTTTCAATTTTTTTAATATAGTCTTCAAGTTTTTGTGGATCACCATTACCAATATTTACTATTCTTAATTTGGCATTGCTATAATGAGAAATTTTTTTATTTAATTTAAACAATTCATTATTTTTTGGAATTTTATTTATTAATTTTTTAATAGCTTTCGCTATATCGGTAACATAAGTAAAATCTCTTATATGATTTCCATTGTTGTAAACTTCTATTTGCTTATTATTTAAAATATTCTTGGTGAATTTGAACAAAGCCATATCAGGGCGACCTAGAGGACCATAAACAGTAAAAAATCTTAGTATTGTGAAGGGTATATTGTACAGATGACTGAAAGAATGTGCCATTAATTCTGTAGATCTTTTTGTTGCCGCATAAAATTGTAATGGAAAATCGGCTGGATCATTTTCATTAAATGGTGCTTTTTTGCTGGACGCATAAACACTACTTGTACTTGCAAGCAAAAAATGTTTTATTTTTTTTGATTTTCTCGATGCTTCCATTAAATTTGTGGTTGATACAATGTTATTTTGAACATAATCCATCGGTTTTTTTAATGAATGTCTTACTCCTGCCTGAGCAGCTAAATGTATAATTATTTTTATATTATTTTTATTAATGAAATTTAATAAATATCTCTCACTCATCAAATTATTTTTATAAAATTTGAAATTTTTTCCCCAGTTTTTATTTAGTATTTTTATTCTCTCTTTTTTAATTGAAACATCATAATAATTATTTAGAGAATCAATCCCATATACAAGATATTTTGAACTAAGTAATAAATTTGCTGTATGAAACCCGATAAAACCTGCCGCACCTGTTATAAGTATATTCATTATCCCTGTAAAATTAAATTTTTCTTATTTTTAAACCTTCCCCTGCAATCAACAATAATTTTGGAAAACTTTTCTATCAATTCATAATCTATATAATCATGATCTGTAACAATGCATACTAAATCAACACTTGAAATTATTTTTTTGTTCAATTTTATTGAACCCAACTTTAGTTTATCTTTATTTATTTTTAGCTTTAGATTTTTGATGTAATCATCATGATATACTATTTTAGCACCTTTATTAAATAAATTTTCTATAATTTTAATAGATGGAGACTCTCTCATATCATCAACGTTTTTTTTATAAGATATACCAATAATTAATATTTTTGAATTTGAAAAATTTTTTTTTAAAATGTTTAATCCATTATTTATTTTATCAATTACAAACGATGGCATTGAATTATTTATATCTGCAGATAATTCGACAAATTTTGTGTTTAAATCATATTGCCTAGCTTTCCAAGTTAATAGATATGGATCAATTGGAATACAGTGACCTCCAAGACCCGGCCCTGGGTAAAAAGGAGTAAAACCAAATGGTTTTGTTTTAGCAGCATCAATAATTTCATATATATCTAAGTTCATTTTATCTGCAATTAGTTTCATTTCATTAACCAAACCTATATTTACAGATCTAAAGATATTTTCATACAACTTGGTAATTTCAGCAGTATTAATAGATGAGACTTTTTTTGTTTGGACTCCAATTGATTTATATAAACTGTTACATTTTGATAAACATGCAGGTGTATATCCCGATACTAACTTTACAATATTCGAAATATCAAAATTTTTATTACCCGGGTCTTCTCTTTCTGGTGAAAAACCTAAAAAAATATCCTTTCCAATTTTAAGTCCTCTGTCATTAAAAATGGGTTTGAAATATTCTATAGTCGCACCAGGATAAACTGTACTCTCTAAAATTACCAGTTGACCTTTTTTAAAGAAATTTTTTGACTTAGTTAATGCAGATTGAATATAGCTCATATCAGGATCTTTATTTTTTGTTAGTGGCGTGGGTAGAGTGAAAATTATTACATCAGAATACCTTACAAATTTATAATTAGTAGTTAATAAACAATTTTTATTTACAGCGATTATTTGTTTATCAGGAATATGAGAAATATAACTTTTGTTTCTATTTAATAAATCTATTTTTTTTTTATCACTATCTAATCCAATCAGTTTATATTTTTTTGAATCTACAAATCTTTTAATTAATGGCAAACCAACATATCCCAAACCAACAATCATTATCTTCTTTTTAGTTTTGGTTGATTTATAGTTATATTTCATTGACAAAGTTTTAATTTATAATATTTAAAGTTTGA